>Ga0126311_10000163_pt1 | contig 33113 bp, 16 predicted proteins | sample Plot61_FD_92539 | JGI IMG/M metagenome (GOLD analysis project Ga0126311, IMG submission 92539) | Serpentine soil microbial communities from UC McLaughlin Reserve, CA, USA - Plot61 | ecosystem: Environmental > Terrestrial > Soil > Grasslands | place: USA: UC McLaughlin Reserve, Lake County... | reverse complement strand
TCAGCCTCAGCTTAACCGGGGTGAGCATCCCCGGCACCAGCACCGTCTCCATCTTCAACCCGGACGGCTCGGCGCTCCTCGGGAGCACCAACGTGGGCACCGGCGGCCTCTTCGTCGAGCCGCGCACGCTGCCGGTCGCGGGCACTTACATCATCATCGTTGACCCGTCTTCGACGAACGCGGGCAGCGCCACGTTGACCCTCTACGACGTGCCCTCGGACGACGCCGGGGGCATTACGCCGGGCGGCGCGCCCGTGACGGTGACAGCGGGCGTGCCGGGCCAGAACCAGCGTCTGACCTTCGCGGGCACCTTCGGCCAGAGGGTGAGCCTGAACCTGAGCGGCAACACCATACCCGGCAGCACGAACGTCGCGCTCCTGAGGCCGGACGGGACGAGCGTCACGTCGGTGAACGTGAGTCTGAACGGCACCGGCTACATCGACGCGCAGACGCTGACGGCCAACGGCACCTACACCATTCTGGTCAACCCGCAGACGGTGAACACGGGCGGTATGTCCGTGCAGCTCAACGACGCAGCCGAGGCCGCCGGCAGCATCACGCCGGGCGGCCAGCCCGTGACGGTCAACGTCACGGCCGCGGGGCAGAACGCGCGGCTGACCTTTAACGGCGCGGCCGGCCAGCGCGTTACCTTGAACGTGACCGGGGTAACCATCCTTGGCACCAGCAGCGTCTCCATCCTGAACCCGAACGGCACCACGCTGGCCTCCGCCTCCTTCGGCACGGGCGGGACGTTCATCGACGCGCAGGTCTTGCCGACGGCCGGGACGTACACCATCGTGGTTGACCCGTCCTCGACCAACACCGGCGGCGCCACGCTCACGCTATACGACATCCCCTCGGATGACGCGGGGGCCATCACGCCGGGCGCGGAGGCCGTGACGGTGACGAACACCGTGCCCGGCCACAACCCGCGCCTGACCTTCGCCGGCACCTTCGGCCAACGCGTCAGCGTCAGCCTGAGCGCCGACACCATCCCGGGCAGCACCAACGTCTCGCTGCGCAGGCCGGACGGGACGAGCGTCGCGTCGCTGAACGTGAGTCTGAACGGCACCGGCTACATTGACGCCCTGTCACTGCCGGTGCCGGGCACCTACACGCTCCTCGTGAACCCTGCGACGACAAACACGGGCAGCATGACCGTCAAGCTCAACGACGCGACGGAACTCGACGCCGGCGCGATCACGCCGGGCGGGGCCGCCGTCGCGGTGAGCATCACCCAACCAGGGCAGACCGCACGCCTGACCTTCGCGGGCACGGAGGGGCAGCAGGTCGCCGCGCAGATCACGAACAACACCATGAGCACGGTCACGGTCACCGTGCTCAACCCGGACGGCACCGTGCTCACGTCCATGAGTTCGAGCGCGGCCAGCTTCAACCTGACGACGCAGACGCTGCCCGCCACGGGTACGTTCATCATCAGGATCGACCCGAGCAGCTCCAACACCGGCGGCCTGAGCGTCACGCTGGCCGTCCCGTAACCGCGGGGAGAGAGACAGACAAGGAGAGTTTGAGATGGGCGACAAGACTTCCATCGTCGCGCGCTTCGCACTGGCGGCGCTCGCGGCCATCGCTTTCAACGTCAACGCGGCCGCGCAAACGGGCAGGCCCGCGCCGCAGCCGCTGGCCGCGGAGCAGGTGCCGGAGCCGGACAGCCTCTTCTTCACCGCCGAGCGGGTGGAGGGCCTGAGCACCTTCTTCAAGGCCGTCAAGCAGTCCGGCCTCACCGACACGCTTAAGGGCGGGGGGCCTTTCACGGTCTTCGCGCCGACGGACGAGGCTTTCGCGAGGCTGCCGCCCGAGACGCTCGAAGAGCTGTTCCGGCCCCAGAACAAGGAGCGGCTGCGCGAGCTTCTCCTCGCGCACATCTTCGCCGTGGGGGCGACGAGCGCCGAGATGTCGAAGCTCAACGACGCCGTCACGCTCAAGCGCACCCCGCAGACCATCGACGTGACGAACGGCCTCAAGGTCGGCGGCGCCAACGTGACGCAGTCGGACATCATAGCCACCAACGGCGTCCTCCATCTCATCGACGCCGTGCTGATGCCGCCGGGCGGCAACTGAGGTTTACGCGCGCCAGAGCGCGGGCAAGGCGGCCGGGCAGCGCCGGTTCCGGAAGCGGAGAGTCATCATGAGTAAGCGCGTCTTTTTCAGATCGTCCCTGAGCATCGCCCTGAGTCTGTGCCTCCTGTCGGGTCAGGGGGCTTTGGCCGGCGCCGCCGGCCCTGCCGCCCGTAAGCCCAAGGCCGACGCGACGCGCCCGCCGACCGGTGCGACGGCCGAGCCCGCGGGCGTGATGAGGTTCATGCGGGTCGCCGAGCCGCAGACCGAGACGCTCAGCGCCGGGCAGAGCGCCACGCTGCTGCCCGACGGGCGCTGGCTGCTGCTCGGTGGCGAGGGTGAGGGCGGCGCGCAGGCGGGCGCGTACATCAAGGACGCGCAGACGGGCGAGGTGCGCGCGCTCGGCGGGGGGCTACTGACCGCGCGCGCTTCGCACACGGCGACGCTACTGCCGGACGGGGCCGTGCTGGTGCTGGGCGGCGTCGGCGCCGGGGGCCGTGTGCTCGACAGCGCCGAACTCTACCGCCCCGAGACCCAGCAGTCAGAGCCGCTGCCGGCCGCGGGGCTCTCGGCGCGCGCCTACCACACGGCCACGCTGCTGACGGAAGGGCAGGTGCTCATCGCCGGGGGCTCTTCGCAGGACGGTGAGCCGGTCGCGCGCGTCGAGTTGTGGGACCCGCGGACGAGGACGGCGAAGGCCGTGCCCGGCCGCTTGCAGAGCCCGCGCAGCCGCCACGCCGCCACGCTCCAGCCGGACGGGAGCGTGCTGCTTTGGGGCGGCCGCGGCAAGGACGGCTCGCCCCTCGAAGACGGCGAACTCTACGAGCCCGACGGCGAGCGCCTGAGCTGGGTCGGCGGCTTCAACCGTTTCGACGACGAGAACGCGCCCTACCTGCGCGCCTCGCTGCCGCCGGACGGCGCGACCGGCGTGCCCGTCGAATCGCAGGTCGCGCTCCGCTTCTCGCGGCCGCTGCGCGTCAACACGGTCACGCCGCAGACGGTGGCGCTGCGCGGCCCCGAAGGCGCGGTCGAGGCGCGCGTCACGCCGGCCGAGGGCGGCATGCTCGCCTTCATCCTGCCGCAGTCGAAGCTGCAAGAAGCCGCCACCTATACCATCGCCCTCTCCGACGCCACGGACGAGCGCGGCCGCGCGCTCGGCTACACGATGCTGAGCTTCACGACCGAGGGCCGACGCGACCGAGACCCCGGCGACGGCGAGCTGTGGGAGCCCGACGCGCGCAACATGCGCGGCGACTGGCGCAGCAACCGCGCCGAGTCGCCCTGGCAGAAGCTGCCGCCGCTTGAGGCCGCGCCCGGCGTCACCGCGCTGGCCGGCCAAGTCCTGCTGCTCAACGGCAACCCGCTCCCCGGCGTCACGCTCCAGATCGGGACGCGCACGGCGGTCACCGACCGCACGGGCCGCTTCCTCCTGACTGACCTCGCGCCCGGCCACCACGTCATGCGCTTGGACGGGCAGACGGCGAACGGCCCCAACAAGGCGTACGGCCTGTTCAAAATCGGCGTGGACGTGGAGGCGGGCAAGACCAACGTGCTGCCCTTCACGAGCTGGATGCCGAGGCTCGACACGGTGCACGCGACGGCGCTCACCGTCCCGACCGCGACCGAGGTGGCGGTCAAGACGCCCTTCATCCCTGGGCTCGAAGTGCGCGTCCCTCAGGGCTCGGTCGTGCGCGACGTGGACGGGCGCACGGCGACGCAGTTGAGCATCACGCCCATCCCCGTTGACCGCACGCCGTTCCCGCTGCCGCAGGGCGTCAGCGTGCCCGTCTTCTTCACCGTGCAGCCGGGCGCGGCGCGCGTCATCCCGCCGCGCGCGCGCGTCATCTACCCGAACTACGGGGGCGACCGCCCTGGGACGCGGATGAACTTCTGGAACTACGACCCCGAGGGCAAGGGTTGGTACGTCTACGGCCAGGGCACGGTGACGGCCGACGGCCGGCAGGTCGTGCCCGATGCGGGCGTCGTGCTCTACGAGTTCACGGGCTTCATGATCAACCGAAATGGGATGCCGCCGCCGCCGGGCTCCGGCCCCGAACCGGGCTCCGACGACGAGGACGGCGACCCCGTGGACTTGAGCACCGGCCTCTTCGTCCTCGACAAGACCGACCTCATCATCCCCGACACGCTGCCGCTCATGCTGACGCGCACCTACCGCCCGCAGGACAGCGCCTCGCGCGCCTTCGGCATCGGCACCTCCTTCACCTACGATCTGTACCTCTACTCGACGCAGGAGTACGTCGTGGCCGACCTCATCCTGCCGAGCGGCGGGCGCGTCCACTACAACCGCATCTCGCCGGGAACGAGCTTCTCCGACGCCGAGTTCGAGCACACGGCGACGGCCTCGGCCTTCTACAAGTCGCGGCTCAAGTGGAACGGCAACGGCTGGGACCTCAGGCTCAAGAACGGCGTCACCTACGTCTTCGGCGACGAGGCGCCGCTGCACACCATCAAGGACCGCAACGGCAACAAGGTGACCATCTCGCGCGCCGGCTCGAACGGGTTCGGCTCGCCTTCGGGCCCGGTCACGAAACTGACCTCGTCCAACGGGCGCTCGATCAGCTTCACATACGACGCCTCGAACCGCGTCACGCAGGCGAAAGACAACGTCGGCCGCATCGTCAACTACACGTACGACGCCTCGGGGCGGCTGTGGAAGGTGACCGACCCGAACGGCGGGGTGACGGAGTACGGCTACGACACCTCGAACCGGATGACCACCATCAAGGACGCGCGCGCGATCACCTTCCTGACCAACCAGTACGACGCTAGCGGGAGGGTCATCAAGCAGACGCAGGCCGACGGCACCACCTACCAGTTCGCCTACACGACCGACGCGTCCGGCCGGGTGACGCAGACGGACGTGACCGACCCGCGCGGCGCCGTCCGCCGCGCGGCCTTCAACGCCGCCGGCTTCACCACGACCGACACCTACGCGCTCGGCAAGCCCGAGCAGCAGACGGTCACCTACGAGCGCGACCCGAACACCAACCTGCCGCTGAGCGTAACCGAGCCGATGGGGCGCCGGATTGCCTACGGCTACGACGCGATGGGCAACATCACGTCGATCACGAACCTCGCCGGGTCCGCCGAGGCGGCGACCACCGGCATCACCTACGAGCCCACCTTCAACCTGATCAGCAGCATCACCGACCCGCTCAACCACACGGTCACCTTCGGCCGCGACGCCGCGGGCAACCTCGTCAGCGTCACCGACCCGCTCAACCACACGGCGACGCTGACCTACAACGCGGCCGGGCAGCCGCTCACCATCACCGACCCCGTGCAGAACGTGACGAGCTTCAGCTACGAGTCCGGCGACCTCGTCTCGGCCACGGACGCGCTCGGGCGCACGCTCACCTACTTCACCGACGACGCGGGGCGGCTCCTCAGCGTGACGAACCCCGCCGGCCAGCGCGTGAAGCTGGAGTACGACCCGCTGAACAGGCCCGTCCGCGTCACCGACCCGCTCGGCGGCGTGACCGCCTTCGCCTACGACGCCAACAGCAACCTCCTCTCGGTGACCGACGCGCGCAACAACGTCACCACCTTCGCCTACAACAACATGGAACGGCTCGCGTCCCGCAAGGACGCGCTGCTCAAGACCGAGACTTACGAGTACGACGCCGGCGGCAACCTGATTAAGTCCACCGACCGCCGCGGCAAGGCCACCTCTTTCACCTACGACGCCCTCAACCGGCAGACCTTCGTCGGCTACGGCACGGTCGTCCCCAACAAGGGCGCGACGACCTACGAGAGCACCGTCACGAACACCTACGACCTCGGCAACCGCCTGACCAAGGTGGTTGATTCAAAGGCGGGGACGGTCACGCTCGCCTTCGACAACTTCGACCGGCCGAAGACGGAGACGACCCCGCAGGGCTCGGTCGATTACGCGTACAATGCGGCGGGGCGCCGGACGGGCATGACGGTGTCGGGGCAGGCCCCCGTCGCCTACGACTACGACGACGCGGGCCGCTTGGTCGGCGTGGCGCAGGGCGCCAGCGCCGTCTCGATCTCTTACGACGCGTCCAACCGGCGCACCGCCCTGACACTCCCCAACGGCGTGGTCGTCCAGTACGGCTACAACAAGGCGTCGCAGCTCACGTCGCTCTCGTACTGGCGGGGGGCGGCCGTCCTCGGCGACGTGACGTACCAGTACGACCAGACGGGGCGGCGCACGAAGATCGGGGGCAGTCTCTCGGCGCTGCAACTGCCGCCCGCGCTCACCTCGGCGACCTACAACGCCTCGAACCAACTGACGAGCCGCGGAGGGACGGCACTCACCTACGACGCCAACGGCAACCTCGTCAGTGACGGCGCGAACACCTACACCTGGGACGCGCGCAACCAGCTCGTCTCCATCTCGGGCGCGGCCTCGGCCAGCTTCGTCTACGACGGGTTCGGCCGCCGCGTGAGTAAGACGCTCAACGGCTCGACGACCGAGTACCTGTTCGACGGCAACAACAAGGTGCAGGAGAAGGTGGGCGGCTCCCCCTCGGTCAACTTCCTGAACGGCGGGCTCGACGAAATCTTCAGCCGCACCGACGCTTCGGTCAGCCAGTCGCTCATCAGCGACGGGCTCGGCTCGACGGTCGCGCTGCTGAGCTCGGCCGGCGGCATCCAGACGCGGTACGCCTACGACCCCTTCGGCCTGACGACCGCGAGCGGCGCGGCGAGCGCGAACGACACGCAGTTCACCGGACGCGAGAACGACGGCACGGGGCTCTACTATTACCGCGGGCGTTACTACAGTCCGGCGCTGCAAAGGTTTACCAGCGAAGACCCCATCGACTTCGACGGCGGCGACCCGAACCTCTACGCCTACGTCGGCAACAACCCGGTGCACATGGTGGACCCGCGCGGCCTGGACGGCGAGGTGGCGAACGGCGCCGGCGGGGCCTCGACCGGCTTCGGCTACGGGTTGATCGACGCCGTCAACAACCACAACAACCCGACCCGCGGCGGGCAGGCGCGTCTCGGCGGCCCGAACCCTTCGAGCCGCTACGGGTGGGACCGCAGCTTTCACCTCGACTACGACCCGCGCTACGGCAGCCACTTCAACGCCGAGATCGGGCCGCTCAGCCGATTCAACCACTCACCCATCCCGTCCTGGATGAACCGCTTCGGCAGCAGCAACGCGCTGCGCAACATCGGCCGCGGTGCCGTCGGGGTCGGCGTGGCCCTCGACGCCTATGACATCCTGACGGCGAGCCGCAAGGAGCGGCCGCGCGCCATCGGCGGGGCGCTAGGCGGGTGGGGCGGCGCCTACGCCGGCGCGGTCATCGGTAGCGCCATCTGTCCGGGCGTCGGCACCGTCATCGGCGGAATCGTCGGCGGGATAGCCGGGAGTCTCGGCGGACAGTGGCTCGGCTCACTCTTCTAGGGCAGCGCCGCCCGACACTCACGCGCTGTGGCGGGGTTGTATTACACTCTGCCGCGGCCGAAATTAGACCCTATGGACGTGGTTCTGTATTCGAGGGAGCGTGGCCCCGTCTGCTACGAAATCCCGCTCTTCGGCGAAGAGCACACGCTCGGAGAGCGGACGCGGCAACTGCTGTCGAGCGGCCTCGACTGGCACTGGGTGAGCGCGCGAGCGCGCGCGGCCGACGGGCCTTCCGAGCGTCCTTCGCTACCTGAGACGAGGGAGCTGACCCCGCTCACGCCGGAGAGCGTTGCGTCGCTTGTCGCCGACCTCAAGGAGCGGGACATCGACGGATACGGCAGGACGGTACTCCTCGCGGGCGCGGAGCCCGCGCGCCCGGACGCCGCGCCCGCCGCCGCGTTCGAGGAAGCCCTCCGGGCCTTCTCCGAACGCGGAGATGGGCCGGTCCGCATCGTCGTCGTCCAAATCGGGGACTCGCCCGCGGAGCACGTCTTTGTCCCCCACCAGCCTCCCGCACAGGTCGTACAACTTTTGCGCTCGTGGCGGATTCTTCCCAACGCACCCGGCAAAATCCGCCCTTACGACGAACTCCGCCTCGCCAGCCTTGAGTCTGCGCTGCGCTCCATGAAATCGCTTCTGCGCACTTGGGGCGATTTGCGCTAGGGCGTAGCCGCGAACGGGACAGTGCCGCCCGCGGGTTCCGTTGCGAAAATTGATCTAAGACGAGGGATGTCGTGAGTTGACCCGAGACTATGCCGCTTACCCTGAACAGGCCCACCATCGGAGGCTACCGTTCTCCATCTCAGTTGATAAGAACGCGGCCTACCCTGAGGCATTCTCCACTTCACAGGCGGAGAAGATTGTGCCGAAGGACTGCAAGCTCAGGCGTGTTAAATACCTGAACAACGTGATCGAGCAGGACCACCGCTTCGTCAAAAAGAAGGTGCGGGCGTCACAATGCTTCAAGAAGTTTCACACAGCGGAGCGAACACTCGAAGGCATTGAATCGATCAACATGATACGCAAAGGGCAGGTCAAAAGGTTAGCAGGAAGTGATGCGCGAGGTCAGGCGAAGTTCGTCGCTTCGCTGTTCGGAGTAGCTGCTTAGCGAAAGGTGCTCGAAGAGCTTTCGCACCTCGAAGTGATCTTTGCAACATTGCCCCGCCCGGATGCCTCGCCGTCTCCACTTTACCCTGTAGGCAGTACAGATCTAAACCTCATGAGAATATCCATTTCAGCGTCTCGTCGCATAATTAGTGCCATCTTCATCAGCGTTTTCATAGCGGCCCTGTTCGTCGCGTTCGGGCACGTGTCGGCGTATGCTCAGACGCAGGGCGTCACCGACGGCTCGACCCCTTCGGCGCTCACCGCGGGTGCCCCGGCTGGCTCCTATTCACTCTCAGGCTTCGAGTCGGTCAACCCTTACAACGGCGGCCTCAACTTCAGCCTGCCGCTATTGTCTCTGGGCGGGCGGGGTGGCGCTGGCTACACGATCACGCTGCGCATAGACCAGAAGTGGAGCATACGAAAGGACATCAACCCCGGCCACGCGGCCAACTACTACCCCACGCCGAGCTGGGTCAAGCAGGACGGCATCGGCGTCATGGATCAGACCTACAGCGTGGGCAAGCTCTCCATACGACAGGCCGCCAGCCGCGACTTCTTCCTCGTCAACAGCACCTGCGGCTACGCCCAGAGGCATACGCTCACGCGCCTCACGTTCACCGCCCCGGACGGCACCGAGTACGAGCTGCGCGACACGCTGCGCAACGGCGCGGCGCACCTCACCGACTCCTCGACCTGCCAGCCCGGACAGTACTTCAACCGCGGGAAGGTCTTCGTCACCGCAGACGGCTCTTACGCCACCTTCATCGCCGACTCGGACGTGACCGACTACCCGTACAACAACCCGGAGAACGTCCCGCCCTCGGGCGTCATGATCCTAAAGGACGGCACGCGCTTCCGCGTCAGCGGGGGCATCTCAGGCGGGGTCATAGACTGGATGCGCGACCGCAACGGGAATCTCGTCACGTTCAGCTATGACCCCAACACGCGTAACCTCACGGGCGTCACCGACCCGGTCGGCAGGAGCGTGACCATCAGCAGCGGCCAGGGCCAGTCGAAGGTGATTGCCTATAAGGGATTCGGGGGCGCGGATCGCACCGTTACGATAAACATCGCGCCGCTCAGCGTCTCCACGCTCCGGCCGGGCTTCCAGATAAGGACTCAGGCGTCGTTATTCCCCGGGCTCACGCTCCCAGGGGCTAACTCTAACGTGACCCCACCGGTCATCAGTTCGGTGGTGCTGCCGGACGGCAGGTCTTATCAATTCTTCTATGACGACTACGCGGAGCTTTCGCGCGTGGTGCTGCCCACGGGCGGGGCGTTCGAGTACGACTACGCGGCGGGGCTGACGGACGGCGACCCGAGCGGGATGCTGACGGACTCGAACAACGAGAGGCAGGTCTACAGGCGCGTCGTCGAGCGGCGCGTGTACACTTCGGGCGGGACGGGCTCGGCCTACTCCGTCAAGCAGGTCTACGGCCGTCCCGAGTCGAGCAACTCGAACGCCGGATACGTCGAGGTGCAGCAGTGTACCTCCGGCCCCTCCGCGGGGGCGTGTGGCACGGGTGCGGTGCTGCTCGGCCGCGAGCGCCACTATTACTACGGGAGCCCGCGGCTCTCCTTCAACAAGCAGCCTACCGATTACTCGGGGTGGCAGGAGGGGAAGGAGTACAGGACTGAGGCTTACGACCCTCTGTCGGGCGTGCTGCTGCGGAAGGTCGATAACACCTGGGAGCAGCCCGTAGACGGCGCGACGTGGCCCTTCCAACCTGCGCAGTCGGAGACGAGCGGCGCGGCAAGGCCCAACGGCCCGCAGGTGACACAGGTCTTGACGACACTCTCCGACACGAACCAGGTCGTTAAGCAAACCTACTCGTACGACCAGTACGGCAACAGGACTGATACGTACGAGTATGACTACGTAGTCGCCGGGTCAGGCCAGGCGGCAACCCTACTCAGGCGCGCGCACACAGACTTCGTCACGGCCCCGGCTTACGTGAACGCGGACGTAAATCCGGCCCTCGGCGCGGGCCTTCGCGGTCTGCCGAGTGTAACGTGGGTCTCGTCGGACGCCGCCGGAGCTAACAAGGCGGCCCGCACGTCCTACATCTACGACCAGTACGCCCCCGCCGACCCCGGCGTCACGGGCCACGACGCGGCCTACGGGGCCGGGTTCATGACACGCGGGAACCGTACGAGCGCGACGAGTTACCTGAATCCGGTCGCGCCGTCCGGAGGCATCACCACGACGGCCACCTATGACGTTGCGGGCAACGTCACGAGTACGACGGACGCCAGAGGTAAGACCTCGTACATCTACTATAACGACAACTTTTCGGACGGGAACAACGGGCGCGGCGCCTACACCTTCCCTACGGGAACGCAGTCAGCCGTGCCCGATCTCACGGGGCAGTATGGCTCTGCCTACGCGCTTACCACCTCGACCAAATACGACTTCTACTCGGGCTTAGCCGTCTCGTCAACAGACGCCAACGGCAAGACCACGAGCTTCGATTACACAGACCCGCTCGACCGTATCAAGTCCGTCACACGCCCGGACGGCGGCACGACCACATACGTCTACGACCGGTCGATGAACGCCGGCGTGATGAACGATTACGTCCGCACGCTCACGTCGCTCGACTCGTCGCGCTCGATAGATTCCTACCAGTTCTTCGACGGGCTGGGGCGGCCGAACAGGTTTTTCCTAAACGAAGGCGGCTCGCCCGCGGTCTTAATCACCGGCGACACGCAGTACGACCCGGTGGGCAGGGCCTACAGGGTGTCGAACCCTTACCGCACCAACGGGTCGGGGGACGCCGTCAACCCGTCGAACCGCTGGACGACGACCGCCTGCGACGCCCTCGGCAGGGTTACGAAAGTGACGATGCCGGACGGCGCGCGCGTCCACACGGCCTACAGCGGCACGCAGGTTCTGGTGACGGATCAGGCTAACAGGCAGCGCGTGAGCATGTCGGACGCCCACGGCCGTCTCACGAACGTGTGGGAGGTCAAGGCGGCAGACCCGCAGAACCCTGACTCCGGGCTGGAAACCGTCTCTTTCCCCACACCGGCGGACGTCCCCGCGGTGAGCACGGGCTACCGCACCTCGTACACCTACGACGTTATGGGGAATCTTCGTAAGGTTAATCAGGGCGGTCAGGTGCGCTTCTTCATGTACGACTCGTTCTCGCGCCTGATACGGGCGAAGAACCCTGAGCAGGCGGCCGGGTCTGTGGTCTCGAACATGACCGACTCGGTGACGGACAACTCGCAGTGGTCTCTGGCCTACGGCTATGACGACAACGGCAACCTCACGGCGCGCGTGGACGCCCGAGGCGTGACAACCAACTACACATACGATGGGCTGAACCGTAACACCCTTATTACCTACACCCGGCCGACCGTAACGGACGTGGCCTCGACGCCGGACGTAAAGCGCTACTATGATAACGCCGCATCCGGAGCCAACGGCCTAGGTAGGCTTTACTACTCGGAAGTCGTCGGCATCTCCTCGTCCCTCTTCGACTCTTACGACGCGGCGGGCAGGCCGCTGCGTTACCACCAGGTCTTCGGGGTGGGCGGCGCGTGGGGCCAGCCCTTCTACGTCACCCGCTCCTACGACAAGGCGGGTCACGTCACGTCGCAGACCTACCCCTCGGGCCGCAACATCTCTTACAGCTACGACGCGGCGGGCAGGATGAGCAGCTTCGCCGGCAACCTCGGCGACGGCGTGCAGCGCACTTACTCTACGGGCGTCACCTACGACGAGTTCGGGGGCATACGGCAGGAGCAGTTCGGGACGCAGACCCCGCTCTATAACAAGCTGCACTACAACGTCCGCGGCCAGCTCTATGACGTGCGCCTGAGCAGCGTCTCCTGGGCGGCGGATCAGTGGAACTGGAACCACGGCGCGCTGCTCAACTACTACAGCGCGGCGGAGCTGACGGCCGCGACCAACGCCGCGCGCTCTCTCTCGGGCTCGGATAATAACGGCAACCTCAGGCGGGCGGGCACCTACGTCCCGCTTGAAGCCGCCGGCGTCTACACGGAGGGCAATACCGCCTCCTACGCCTACTACCAGGACGACTACGACTACGACTCGCTAAACAGACTCAACTCAGTCACGGAGACCGTGGGCGCGTCCGGCGTTGCGCCCGCGACCGCCTTCAAGCAGGCTTACGACTACGACCGCTTCGGCAACCGGACTATCAACGCCGCCGCCACGCAGGTCTACGGTCAGAACCCCACGTACACTATCCCCGAGCCGCAGTTCACGGTCGTCGCGGCGAACAACAGGCTCGCCGTGCCCGCGGGTGTGACGGGGCGCATGGACTATGACGCGGCGGGTAACCTTGTTAACGACACGTACACCTCTTACGGCAGGACTGACGGCAGTCCGACGCGCATCTACGACGCCGAGAACAGGCTGACGGCGGCGAAGGACGGCAACCTCGCCACGGTAAGCGCCTACACGTACGACGCCGATGGGCGGAGGATTAAGAGAACCGCCTCCGGGCAGGAGACGTGGCAGGTCTACGGGTTCGGCGGGGAGTTGCTGGCAGAGTATCAGGCAGGCGCCGCGCCGATGGTCGCCACGAAGGAGTACGGCTACCGCGGGGGCGAACTGCTGGTGACGATGTCTTCGGGAGACGACAAGCGACTGAAGCGCTTCGTCACAAACCTCTATTACGGCGCGCTGCGCCGCGACCCCACGCCGCAGGAGCTTACGGACGCCTCGAACCAACTCGCCGCGTCCGGCGCGCAGGGGCCGTCACAGCTACTGGGTAAGGCCAAGCAGGTGGCTCGCGCCCTCTTCACACAGACGGCCTACGAGACGCTGTCGCCCGCGAGGACGGACTCGCAGTACGTCTCTGACCTCTACTACACCTACTTACAACGCGCGGCCGACGACTCGGGGCTCGCCTGGTGGGTGTCGCAGTTGGCCTCGAAGGGGCGGTCGGGCGTCTGTGACGACTTCCAGAACAGCGTCGAGTTTGACGTGCTCGTCACCACTCTCTATGGCAACGCCACGTCGGACAACCAGCGCACCGAGCAGTTCGTCAACAACTTCTACCTCGGCGCGTACGGCAGGTTCCCGACCACCCCCGAGCTACAGCAGCAGCGCGACGCGCTCGACGACGCCGCGGCGCAGGGGCAGACGCAGGCGCAGTCGCAGGCCGAGGCGATGGGGCGTGCGCTCTTCACCGCGCAGGCCGCAGACCTCTCACTGCCGGCGCAGCAGTTCGTCACGAACCTCTACGAGGGCTTCCTGCAACGCGGACCCGACGCACAGGGACTCTCCTTCTGGACGACACAAGCGGGTACGACGGTCGCGGCGAGGCAGGCCGTGCTGAACTCGTTCGCAACCAGCCCCACGGCGAAGGAACTCGCAGGGGCGCTCTACAGGGAGGCGTTCTGGACGGTGAGTGACCACTTGGGCACGCCGAGGATGGTCGTCGATAAGTCCGGTAGCTTGGCGGGCGTAAAGAGGCACGACTATCTGCCCTTCGGCGAGGAACTGTTCGCGGGTGTCGCCGGGAGGTGGTCGGGCCAAGGCTACGACGGGGATAGTCTCAGGACTCAGTTCACGGGTCAGGAGCGCGACCGTGAGACTGGCCTTGACTATTTTGAGGCCAGATATTTTTCGCCGTCACTGGGCAGGTTCACCGGCACGGACACGGGCCCCTTCACGCCCGCCGACCCGCAGAGCTTAAACCGTTACTTATACGTTCAGAACAACCCCTTGAAGTTCGTTGACCCGAACGGCCGGCAGTTGGTGGTCACCGGAGATGACGCTGATTACTTCGTAGAGGAACTGGGCCGGATGACGGGCTACTCGCTCGTCAGGAATAAGACTACGGGCGTCGTCACCATCGACCCGAACTCCAAGCGTAAGACGGGTAAGGGCATCTCGGACAAACTCGCCGACAGGCTCAAACGCACCATCGACCTCAAGGATAAAGGGGGCAAGGATGTATCGGTGGACATCAAGACCGTCAATAGCAGCGACAAGATTTTCTTCGACGACTTTCAGACCAGGACGGTGGACATCTCCGACCTCAACGCGTTCAAGAACGCGGGAGACGGAGGTGCTTTCGAGGCAGGACAGTTGGGGCACGTTCTGGAAGAATATTCGAGGGCCGAGACGGATTATAAAAATCTCGAAAAATATGGGAATGGACCCGGCTCTGCTTGGTACATCCCCAGCCACGGGCGTGCATTAGAATTTGAAAGCGCGGTCATGTCGGACTTCACGGGCAAACCTGAAGCGCCGAGAGGCGGCGGTGAACCGCGCGGCAACAATCCGCACGCCTTCTTCAACTACTCAAGCGTGAGGTATGATGTCTTAAAGAAGACGGACACGGGCGGGAAAGTCATCAACTCCGTAGACAAGATTACGAGGACGGTCAACCCATGAAATTGATGTTCTGTCTGGCGTTATTCGCCATCGCCGCAATCGGCGTTAATGCGACGAGGCAGGAGACCGAAGGCTCGCGCAAAAACCGCCTCATCATATCGGGGGAGTTGGTGGAGATAGGCCCGCCGACGCCCGTCGAGGGGGAGGTGCCCCTGCAACTAGTCAAGTACCGCGTCGCAAACGTCTGCGAAGGCACTTACGACGATAAGGAAGTGCTCGTCTATCACATGCCGGACTCAGGAGATCTTGAGGACGCGAAGGTCGGGGAGCGTCAGTGCATTCGCATCACCGAGTCGATCAAAGCGGACGGCCGGGATAAACAGAACCAAAGCCCTCCCGTCGAAATAAGAACGAAGTACTTCGCGCTCGACGTAATCAGGAACTGTCAGTGCTCAGCCAAGTAGTCTGCCGGGTCTGTGGCGCGGTGTTCAGATACGTGAGAGTAAAGAGGCATGTCGAAGGATGCAGCGGCGCGTTTCTCTTTGGCATGCCCTGCGTTGCGGGTGCGATTTGCACCTACGGTCACTGCTGTAATGGTTGACTCACCGTGGCACATAAAAGAAGTCCGGTGAGCTGGTGACGAGAATTTGGAATTATGTGTATGCCGTGAGAGGCGCAGCACTACTGGCCGGGAAAGTGATACTACCCTTCTACAGTTAACTGAATAACCCTTCTGACCAATCCGCTAGAAGACAGAGTGTGAAGCCCGCGTCTTTCGCGGGCTTCATCGTTTATACGACGGCAGGAAATTGGGTCGTAATGTCTAATCTCAAAGGATCATTAACACCAAGTGCAAAGATCTACCCGTGATGTAGCTCGTAATAATCACCACCCTCACTACTCTGTCCCTATCTTTCTTAACGCTAACTGTAACTGCTGATAATAGACCGCTTACCTAATTCGCGCTATGGAAATATTCGGAACCCCACGCTGCCGGGTTTCTATTCAGCTATGAGGTAAAGCTAAGCAAAGAAAGGTGATTCGGGCGAGATAGCGGTGTCATTGGTGAGAAGTATAGCATTCCCTTTCCCGATGCCTCGATTTTCTGCCGGAAGGGGAGCACCCATGCTGCCGAACTTGCCCCGCGGGATGGCTTTCCAGATCTATCAGGCTTGGCTGCAGGGGCCGAGCGCGCTCTTCCGGCTCTTTGAAGACTCATTCGGGCGACGGGCGCTCTACGGCCCTCCCGACCCCGACCTGCAGCAGCGTGAGATTGATGAGCTTTCTGAGCAGGTCGGGCGACTCCAGACGCGCAACGAGCGGCTCCAGGCCGAGGTCAGCGACCTTCAGGGGCATAACCTCCGCCTCCAGCGCCGCAACGCCGAGTTGGAGGCACTCATCGCGAAGGACTCGCATAACTCCAGCCGGCCGCCCTCAACGGATCCGCCCTGGGCGAAGCGGACACGGAGCCTACGCCGCCCGTCAGGCAGGAAGCCGGGAGCGCAGAGGGGGCACCATGGGGAGACGCTGCGGCTCTGTGAGCGGCCGAACCGTGTGGTCGAACACCGGCCGCGGGAGTGTCGAAGTTGCCACGCTCCGCTCGACTCGGCTCAGGTCTTAGGCCACCGCCGCCAGCAGGTCGTCGAGGTCGTGCCGGCGAAGTTGAGGGTGACCGAGCATCGGCTCGCGCTTCTGCGCTGCCGAGCGTGCGGGGAGACGACGCGGGGCGAGTTCGCGGGCTCGGTCCGCTCAGGTGTGCAGTACGGGCCGGGGGTGAAGGCGCGGGTGCTCTACCTCCAGCAGTATCAGCTCCTGCCTTACTCGCGGACGGCCGAGGCGATGCGAGACCTCTTCGGCTGCCCGCTCTCGACGGGGACGGTGGCGAACATCGTCCGGGAGTGCGCCGACGCGCTCTTAGAGACCGAGCTGAAGATCAAGCGGGGGTTGCGGCACTCTTCGGTGATCCACGCCGACGAGACGGGGCTGCGGGTGGAGGGGCAACTCCAGTACGTGCACGTGACGAGCAACTCTCGCCTGACGCACTATACGGCGGCAGCGGGAAGGGGGCGGACGGCGATCGAAGAGGCGGGCGTGCTGCCCCGGTACCGCGGGACGTGCGTGCATGACGGGTGGCCGGCCTACAGCTTCTACACGCAGTGCCGGCACGCCCTGTGCGGGGCGCACCTCTTGCGGGAGCTGACCTTCTTCGCAGAACTCTCGGAGGAGACGAAAGCGTGGGCCGCCCCACTCAAGGGGCTGCTCTTGGAGATGAAGGCGGAGGTCGAGCGAGTCGGCGCGGAGGGCAGGGAGAGGCCCACCGATGAGAGACTGGCCGAACTGACACGAAGCTATGACCGGCTGATCGCCGAGGGGCTTGAGGCGCAGCAGCCGCCCGAGGTGCCTGAACCGGTGAAGAAGCAAGCTCGTAACCTGCTGCTGCGGCTGAGAAGAAGGAAGGAAGAAGTGCTGCTGTTCCTGACCGACTTCGCCGTACCGTTCGACAACAATCAGGCGGAGCGGGACCTGCGGATGGTGAAGCTGCAGCAGAAGGTCGGCGGCTGCTTCAGGAGTGAGGAGGGGGCGAGGCGGTTCTGCCGCATCCGCTCCTACCTCTCGACGATGCGTAAGCACGGACGCGGCGTGCTTCTGGCGCTCGAAGGGGCATGCGAGGGCGCGCCGCTAAGTCTAAGAAAATGCAGAATATAGCTGAACAGTTACCGCTGCCGGAAACGTGTATGAGGACCTAAGGTTAGATCGAGTTGGTAATCAGAGGAGATAGGCGGGACCGGGCCGCGCTGCCAAATTCTACGGAGCAATCGAGCTGCATTAGCCGCGCAGTACGTCCGCCAAGCATCCTTTGTTGTCTTCTCTAATTCAGCCTTATTCTCATCGGCATAGTCTGAGATACCTCGAATCATCAACGCATCTGTTCGTCTTACATCTAGGTAAAGAGCCTGATACAGACCTCTCGCCTCCATCTCGACCGCGCTGATCTTCGGGTTGATCTCCCGCTTCAATTTCTCCCCGTGGGCAACTGTCTTAACAACGAAGTTGCCGGAAGCTGTAACTTCCAAGTGAAGTTCCGGTGGCCGAGCCACTTCCTTCAATCCGGTGACTCCAGCAGCTTCCAAGCATTCCTGCTGCCATTTGGGATAATCCACAGGGTCATCCCTAAAGGCACGCACTCTGGTTCTGTTGCAAAGATTGATTCGAAGCAACTGAGGCCGTGAGGCACCTCACTGTTAGGCGGCGATGCCGAAGAGGCTCTCGACGAACTTCACCTGCCCTACTGTATCTCTACCGTCTAATCTCTTGACCTGCCCCTTACCAATCATGTGGAGTGCTTCAACGCCTTCGAGTGTCCGCTCGGCCGTGTGGAAGGAGCGGAAGCATTGCATCGCCCGCCACCTCCTGCGGATGGCTCGGTGGTCTTGTTCAATCACATTGTTGAGGTACTTAACGCGCCTAAGTTTGCAGTCGGCGGGTAGTATCTTCTCTTTCACTGAAGTCGCGAAGGCTTCAGGGTAGGAGGCGTGTTTGTCAGTGCCGATGGTGAACGGGAGCCTCCTGTGGTCAGCCCTCATCAGCTTCTTAAAGAAGCGTTTCGCCGCGGAAACATCACGTTTCGCGCTGAGCATAAAGTCAATGGTCTGGGCTGCTGAATCGACCGCCCGGTAAAGATACTTCCAAGTTTTGCCGACCTTCACATAGGTCTCATCGAGGCGGTAAGAGGCACCACTCATCTTCAGGTGGGGACGCATCCGCCGGTTAATCTCCGGCGCGTAACGCTGGACCCACCTGAAGACGGTGACGTGGTCGACAGTCAGCCCGCGCTCTCGCATCATCTCCCCGAGATCTCTGTAGCTTAGAGAGTAGCGGCAGTACCACCGGACACACAAAAGGATGAGCGACGGCTCGAAGTGACGCCACTTGAATGAGGATTTTATTCTGTTTCAAAGGTATGATTCCGGAGTGTAATAGCCGTACTGGAAGGCGGATTATAGCTCACAAGCAATACTTGTAACAGAGCCTTCCAGAGCACGGCATGGCGAGCACGGTATTGAACCTGGCCGCAGTTCGAGGCCGTCAAAAAGATGGTGCCGCCTTTGCCTCCGAATCCAACAATGCGCCGGGCGTGAATCGTCGCCCAACTTTAGAGCGCGGACAGAAGGCTGACATGGAACTCGCTGAACGGGTAAGGTGTGCCTGCACAGAGAAGGCTCAGGATAAAAGAAATCGCTTGACACGAACCGCCGCTTCACAGAGGTTCAAGGGTGGAATTACAAAGGGGAGGTCACTCATGAGTGACCTCCCCTTTGGGACGTATATCCTGCGGCTGACGCACCGGACTTCTGGATGATACATCCACTTTAGGGTCTTTTCATTCTAGGAGGGCTTCCACAGGATAAGCTGTACCTCCGCACACGCCAGTGCGAGAAACATGGCCGTCCGAAGCTGGCATCGCCCGCGCCAGCCGAGCCGCAGGAGATGCGCGCCGAATGGGCGTCGGGTGCGTGCCGTTGTCCGGCCGCGCGGTCGCCCCTACATTAGGGCGGCTTGTGCGAGCGCGGTGTCAGTGTACTGCTGAAAGCGAACGGCGCGGAGAAGCGCCTGCCCATGGACTTCCTGCAACACTAACATGGACTACTCCTCCGGGGAGAAGCGGCGGTCGGCTCCAACAGTAAACGCACCTCTTCGATTAATTCTCAGCAGCACTTGCAACAGCGCGCACGTTACTGCGGGATAACCTCGGCAATCATCTTAAGGAGGTTCGGCCTGCTTCCGATGCGCTCGCCGACAAGTGTAACGTCGCCGTCTTGCTGCGGCGATCCCAAGTCCTCGCGGCGCAGCAAGGCGCGCGCTTGCGCCGGAGTGAGAGGTGCGAGACCCGCGCCCTTACGGGCACCCTGTATGCAACCGAGCGCGCCCGCGACCATCGCCGCCGCGCTCGACGTTCCACCGAAGAGCTTGGTATATAGCACATTTTCTCCGGCTTGGTCACTCAGAAGAACTTCGCCCGGCCCGCCGCAGGTCTCCACGTGTTCGCCCCAGCCCTGCGCGTCGAACATCGAGCCGAAGTTGGAGAACTCCATGCGGCTACGATCAACGTTCGAGCTTATTCCGTGCGTCCACATCGGCGCGCCCCCCGCGCCGACGATGATGGCTCCCGAGTCGGCGGGGCCACGCCTGAAAGGGTTCTGCCACTGACTTCCAAATTGTATGCCGGTAACAGACGGGTTATTGTCGTAGATCCGGTCGTCCAACTCTTCCCCTCCATTACCACCCGCCTCCACGACGATGACGCCCCTATTCGTCGCGTACCGTATCGCGCTCAACTGATCATCCCACCACTCGACCGGGATGTAGCCCTCTTGAGATCGGCCAGCATTAAGTTGGAAATTCAACTTCGGCCCCGGCAGTTGGAGTTCGATGAGAATGATGTCGCCGGGTGAGAGCCGGTCTGCGGCAAATTGGATAGCCGCCGCGATTCCCAAACTGGTTGTAATACTACTCTGGTCGACGGCACCGACGACTTGCACCATGGCTCCCGGGCAAACCCCCGTGACCCCGAACGCGTTCTTGTCGCCTCCGATGATGCCGAGCACGGCCGTCCCGTGCTCAGTCCAATCGGAGACGTTACTCTGGATGCCGCCGACCAGACCGCCCTGATTCACCTGCAAGTCTTCGTGGGAGAAGTTCCATCCCCCCTCGATGTCAATGATTGTCACGCCCGCGCCGTCTCCGCCCTGATAGCTCTCCCACACGGCGCGCGCTCCGATGCCTTCCGGAGGCTCGCCCAGATACCCTTGGGCGAGCCCGCTGACAGGTCGAAGACGCCGGGCAATCTTGAATAGAGCTTTGCTTACAGTGTCAAGAAAGATGCTCATCCTCGGGACGCGCGGAGAGCGCACCTTCAACGTCCCGGGTGAAAGGCTGGCTTCAGGGGCAAAGCCGTTGCGCAGCTTCGGCGGGCCGTCTCCCCGTATGATGCCGGCGTCCGATGCCGGCGGCACGGCCCCGGGCTTGACGTAAGCCGTATCGATGACCGGCTGTCCGCACAGTTGCCGTGCGATTGAGTCGAGTTCCTTATCCGGGGCGAACAGACGGAAGTAGACTGAGAGGTCAGGTGGCGCCACATCGCCGGCAATCCGCCGGTGATCGTCTCCGCAGGTCGGCGACTCCTTACCGGGCCGGAACAGGGGGCGCAAACTTCTCCCCGGCTTGCGGAGCAGGGCATTCAAAAAGCTCACGTCGAAGTGTGACCGCGACGTGATGCCGTTGTCCGTGACGCGCAACCGGGCCTCGGGTCGGGCGATGACGATAAGTTCTCGCGGCGACGAGGGGAGTGGCCTGTCCGGCTCACAAGGTCTACTCGGCTCGTAAGGTTTATTCGATCCGTAAGTCATGGTAATCCTCATCAACTCTTCGGGGCGGTTCATGGGGTGACGCCCGCGCCGCGTCTAGATGCGGCTGCGGCTCATCAGGGCGACTAGACAGGCGGCCTCCGGCCCCGCGGGGGGGAGCGCCTCGTCGAAGACGGTGGACACGAACTGAACCTTTTCCGAGGACGCGACTTTCTGCCCGACGGCGTTGTAGAAATTATTGGCGTCGCGGCCGTGATGCGACGCCGCGTGCGCGTGAGCGGCATCCAGCCCGGCTTGCGGGGCCTCTTCCGCATCGTGGAGCCGAATCCTGTTGATCCTCACCACGTATTCGTCGTCCTTCCCGGCCTCAAACAGCACCTCTCCGCCGTTAGTCAATGTGGCCTTACTGTCATCGGCATCCAAAGTGATGTCCACCCCGACCCGCGTCGCCACCTTCCCGACGACCTTCTTCGGGTTAAAGTTTTCGTCGCAGAGCAAGAGGTCATTCAAGCTGACCCCGCTCGCCCCCGTGTCCTCATCGAACGCGGTGTAGAAGAGGCCGGTATCGAGGCTTAAGACCGAGCGGAACTGTTTTCTGTCCGCGCCGATCCCGAGAGGTTTATTCGGGTAAATGTCCTTCTCCAGATCGAGCACCCAGTTAAAACTCTCCTTACTGACATCACTTGTTAGCCTGTCGAAGTCTTCATGCAAGTCGTGGAATTCGATGGGGGAGTGCGTGGGGTTCTCGACTTTGAGCGCGAGCGTGAATCTTATATCCTCCTCCTCGTACACCTTCTCACCGTCGCCTATCTTCAAGACTCTGATCTCATACATATGTCCGGGCGCGTTGCGGAGGATACCCACCTGACAGGATGTCGCGTTCTTGTGACTCATTCCTCTGAAGAACAGAAGGATCATCCCTTCCAGATAGAGCGTTACGTTGGGGGCTGGCATTTTTTTCTCCTTACGGGGTGTGTGACGAAGGTCGGCCCGTTAAGGCCGAGAGATCGATTACCTGTTTCCACTCTCTAATGGAAGTAACAGGATTCTATTTCACGCGCCTGAATCCGGCGGGCTTCGGTGTTGTCGCATCCGAAGGCGCGAGGCGTTTCGGCAGGAGCGATTTAAAACGCGGCGTGCCCGCCGATGGTGATGAAGGGTGCCCAGTGGTAGGGCCGTCGGTAGTCCTCGCGCGAGCCGTTGAGCATCTCCGTCTGTGCGCGCGTGAGGGCTTCGGCGGTCGAGAGTCCGTCCTGCTTTCGGTGCCTGTGAAAGTCGGTCATCAACTTCGCCGTCGAGTCCGAATCGACAGGCCAGAGGCTCGCCACGACGAGCGGGACGCCCTCCGTGATGAACGGGGATGAGAGGCCGGTCATTCCTTCCCCGCCGTAGTAACGTTCGGCCGCCGTGGCGCACGCCGAGAGAACCACAAGGCGCGTCCGGGGGAAACTCAGTCCGTATATCTCGTAGGCCGACAACGCCCCGCCGGCATCGTCGGGGACAGAGTCGGCCGCGTCTTTAGCCAGCAGCAATTTTGAGTACATCGGCGACTGCTCGTCGGCTATGTAGTGCGTGGCGAGGTGTATCACGTCCGCCGCCTGCATCTCGCGCTCGACGCGTTCTCTGGTGGCCTCGTCGTCGGTGAAGACGTTCGACGACTCATAATAGGCGGCTATATTCTTCGCCTCAGCACCGGCCGCGGGTAAGCGCCTGAAGGTTGGAAAGGATCGCTCGTCAAAATGAGGGTTGCCGACGCTCAGGAGTCTCTCGGGTCTCGCCCCTTCCTTTAGGCGTGCGGCCTCGGAACACTGGATAAATACGTTGGAACTCGGAGAGTATAGCAAAGCGTAATTTTCGACCAGATATCTGCCCGAAGTCGGCGAAGCGAGGGCGGCGAACGGCAGATAGCCGAGAATTTTATCCGGGATGATGCAGACCTGTTTCCGCCCGTCCAATAACGACTCGACCGGCGCGATGAGGATTTTATAAAGTTCTTCCGCCCGGCGGCGCTCTTCACCCTCGGCACTCTCCGACATGGAGGAGGCGATCCGCAAATAGTTGACGACTTTCTCGACGAGCTCTCCGGCGGTGATGTCCTGCCGAAAACTCTCCACCCGCGTCTTCGAGACGAACCAGATCAGGAGCTTGTCGTTCAGCACGGCGTATTGAACGATCTGCGCCTGTTCGGGCATTCGCTCCCGAATTTCCTGCAACTTTACCGGCTCGAAAGTCGCCGCGGGGTGTGTCTCCTCAGCGCCGAGGGATTCCCGCCGCTGATCGCCGACGTTCTTCAGGTCGAGCATCGAACGGGCGTGGCACCTCTCCGAGTAGTAGAAAGCCTTCTCGGGGTCGTTCTTCGCCGTGTACGCGAAATCAATCGCCAGGTCGTAAACGCTCTGTTCGGTGTCAAAGAAGCTGTTCTTATTACTCATCTCCCGTATCTTCTGGCGCTGCTGCTCGAAGAGAGAGAGGGTCGTTTCAAGCTCCTGCTCGACGGAATGGCAATCGGCAGCCGACGCGCAGGCGAGAAACTTCCCCTTGTGCGCGGCGTAGCTGAACGCCTGAAAGTCCGCCTGCTCGTAGAACCCGATTGCTTGGTTATAACTGTCGATGGCCTTGCCGAAATCTCCCCCCGTCCTGTGCGTGTCTCCGAGTTGGAGGAGCGAGTAGGCGACGGCGTCGCGCTGCATGTCACGATCCGGGATGCTTCTTCCGCTCTCCAGCGCGAGCCGAATATTTTTCAGCGCCTCGTCGTAGTTACTCCGGCCGGCGTACATCGAGCCCAAACTTGCGTAAGAGCGAGAGACGTTCAACTGTAACCCCGCGTCCAGCGCAAGGCGCAAAGACTCTCTCGCGAAATCTATCGCCGCGTCGTTCAGGCCGAGCGCGTTGAGGGACGCGGCGGTCGTAAAGTAACAGCGCCAGAGCGGTAGGGAGTCGGAGTTTGCGCCGGCCAGCAACAAGCTCTGCCGGTGAAAGGTCAGGGCTTTGCTGTAATTACCCAGGCGCAGATATTCGATACCCAACTGGTCGTTGACCTTCATCATCCCGGCCACGTCGCCCATCCGGCCGAGGATTTCCAGCGAGTGCTTGCTGTATTCGAGCGCCTGCGAATAGTTGTTGAGTCCGATGTGCACGTTGGCGATGGCGTTGAGAGATTGCCCCGACAGCCAACTGTATCCGCCCGACTCGCTCCCACGCTGCACAGCCTCGAACTCCGACAGACTGTCCAGTGAACGCGCGTCCAGAAGAAGGGAATGGCCGACCGGATACCTGACGTAGAGGGCGTCGTATTTATCGCCGTTCTCTTCAAAGATTCGCGCGGCTGCGGCGTAGAACTCGCGGGCCGCGGCGGTCTTGAATAGACGGAGTTGCTCGTGGCCCGCACGCATCCGCGCCCGTCCGCCGGCCAGCGCCGCCCGCCGTTCGCGCGTCGCGGCCGAGTAAAACTTTACCGAGTCCGAGATGAAATGGTCGTTGCCCTTCGCCACTTCGAGGTCGCCCACGTCCGACAGCATGCGCAGCTTTTCGCCCGACTCAAGCTCCGGCCCCTCCGACGCGGCATCGAGGTAATCGTCGAGCAGCCTGTTTTCGATGAAGCTCCCGGAGAAGTCGCGTGCGAGTGTGAGTAGACGCCACGCGGTCTCGTCGTCCCCGCCTCGCATCGCGGCGAGGAAGTCATGGAAGGCTTGTTCCCTGTCGAGCGTGGCACTTTTCTTTTGGGACTTAAGAGATTCGAGACGACTCCTCGCCTCGCCCGCCCAGGGCGAGGCGGAGTCTTTCTCAAGGTAGGCGCTCCAATCGTCCTCCGCCTGCCGGGGCAACATCATGTACTCGTGAACCAGCGCGCGGTTGAAGAGCGCTTCGAGGAGCGACGGTTCCAATTCAAGCGCGCGGGCGAGGTATTTGAGACTCGTACCAAAGCTCTCAAGACCGCCCCCGGCCTCGTCTTTCTGGCGCTCGGCCTTAGCACGCTCAAGCCACGCTGCGCCGAGGTCGTTGTTGATTCCGGCGTCGTTCGGCTCGGCCTTCAGCGCCTCTTCGAGGTTGGTTATCGCCTTATCGAACTGTTGCTCGTACAGGTAGAGTTTGCCGAGCGCATGGCTGGAGGCGGGGCCGGGGTGATCGTTCGCCGCGTCCAGCAAGACTCGCTCTGCACGGTCGCGGGAGTTAAGGTCAATCCTCTGCACGCCGCCCCTAGTGTTGGTCAGCGGTGCGTAGCCGAGGCCGGTCAGGCGCACCTCGACGGGGCGCGCGTCCCGGTACGCGACCCCGAGCGCGATCAAACCCTTGTCAACATCCGACTGATAACCGAAGAGCCACCACGCGCCGAAGGCGAGACCGGCGACGACCAATAGCGTCGCGGCGACCGCCAAAGGCGACGCGGAGAAAGACTGCGACCACAATAATCGCGCGCGCGCGCGGGCAGGCTTTTCACCGGCCCTTTTTTTTTCGGTCGCCGCTGCCGCCGCGTACTCCCTCAATCCTTGCGCGAGCCTCAGGCTCCGGTGTCTGTCATTGGTCGTAAGGAAATGTCGCTCGAATCTTTCCCGCTCGGCGTCCGTGAGAGCGCCGCCGACGTATTGATCAACCAACTCGCCTTTGACTATCTCGAACTCTTCGAAATATTCGTCGTCGGCCAGAAGGCGCTCTTCTAATTTTTCTCGCCGGTCTTCGCCCGCCGCATCACCGAGCAGGTAATCTCTTATCTTCGTCCTGTCTTCAGGATGCAGCGTCATCAGCTAACTGCCTTTCGCCCCCGCGGCTCTACACCTATATGTCCCCTGTTTGAATATATTTCCCTAAAGCTCCGCCGTGTGCCTCAGACAGTCTTCAAGGCACTGCTTCAGGATTGCCCTGATGCGGTGGATGCGAATCCGGAGGGCGTTAGGCGCGATGCCCATCCGCTCGGCGAGTCCCTTGCGTTGGTCTATCTTCGCCTGCCATTCTTCGCCGTAATACTCCACAATGAGGTCTCGACCCTTTTCCGGGAGATGCCCGAGACATTGTTTGAGGCACGCCATCTCGCGCTCGTGCTCGTCCTCCGGTATCGGCACGGGAGGCGGCGGCACTTCGGGCAGGGGCTTAACCTTCCAATACTCTAAAAGTATGTTTTTGGCGACCGCGTAAAAATAGTAGGCCGGGTCTCCAACATACCCTTCCGCCACGTCCTGCGATTTTCTGGCGACGCGGTTAATGGTCTCGTCCGCTAAGTCTTCCGCCTCCCGGCAGCCACGGCTGGCGAAAATCTCTATCAGGCGTCGGCGAATTTTCTCGTACCTCTTTCCGGCCTGCTCGCGATCCGCGTCGAGCCAAGAGAGCATCTTGTCGAACGCCTCCTGAGTTATCACCGAGTTCATCTTCATACAGTAGGCGTTGCGAGGACTGCTGCTTCCATCAAGACCGGAAGACAGCCTTGTAGCCCCGAAAGAGAGTACGGACAGAAGTTCGTGCCGACGAGATTTTAGATGCTACGTGAGATTACCGAGGGCGTCACTTGAGGCGTTTAAGCGAAAGTTCGTTTCACAACAGTAACCCATTTCCGCTTGAAGTAGGTGAAGGGTAAACAGTCTCTCGAATCGTGTCAACATAATTCTTAACCCGACGCGTGTACGAGATGAGATGAACGCCGCGGGGTTCGGGCCGTCCGGCGTCAGCCAATTGGGAGGGCGACCCTGTGACCCGCGCGTCGTGAATGAAATGTTTTTCTTGATAGTCCATTCACGGCTGAGGAAGTAATTTGCCGGGCGGATGTGCGGCGATGGTCTCCACTCTCCGCACGCCATAAATGTCGGCGCCCCGCGCCCCGGCGACTCAATTCTTCTGTTAGCGCGGGCCTCCACAGTTCGTCGTTCGAGCCGTCTTCACTACGCACGTCAGCGCGCCGCCCGGCATCGAGGCGCGCGGAAGTAGGGCACCGGCATGCGCCTTGTCATGCCACTCGCACCCGAGACCTGTAGAGCTACAGCCCTGCACTGAAGCCTTCTTTCAACCCGCCTCGCTTATGAGCGGTGCAGCCGACCTGTATACGTCCTGCCGCCGGAGTCACGCGGCGTCATTCCGGTGTCAGGAATAATCCGATGCGCCAACCGAGTAAGGCCGAGGTTGACGCTCTTGCCTCACTATAAAGGAATCCGTAATGGTCAATTCAAAAGATAAAGCGACTAAAAAGGAAGGCAAATACCCATCGGAGGGCGGTCAGCAGAAGGCCGTGCTGTTCGAGCGGGAGCGCTCGCAGTTCAAGGCGCTCCTGCTCGGCAACCCGAACTACTTCGGTAATCTTGAGGGCAGCCAGTTAAAGCCGATACTCAAGATTCAAGGCAACACGACCTACGAGCAGATCGGCTGCGTGGGCTTTCAACCGCAGTTCAACCGGCTCGAAGCCGTCGTATTCGTCAAGCAGCAGAGCGGCTACGGCGGCGGCGTCTGCTCGAACGGCTCGCAGGAGTTCGTGCGCTTCTACCTCTCGTACGACAACGGCGCGACGTGGCAGGACGAGGGCGTGACCAGCTTCACCGCTTATGACATTCCCGCCAACGTGACCCGCCAGCAGCGTTTGGAGTACGCCGTCACGCTCGACATCAGGCCGCGCCGGAAGTTCTGCTCCAGCAGTAACATTGCGTTGGTGCGCGCGATCCTGTCCTGGAATGTCGCGCCGCCGCCGAACACGCCCAATTACAACCCCGTCTGGGGCAACGTCCACAACACCCACATTCAGATCGCGCCGCGCTTCAGGTTCGTCCTCGACGATCTCTTCAAGGAGTTGAAGGTGAAACTGCCGGTCGAGTTATCCGCGGCTGTTGACCTGACGCAGGAAGTGGCCGCCGCCCAACCGCAGCCTTTGGGCGCGGCCGAGTTGCAAAAGCTCTACGTCGACGCACAGGTCGAGCCGCACCGCTTCGCGCTGGCGGAAGTACACAAGCTTCTGACGAGTCAGGGCGGCGACGAAGCGTTGGCGGCGGGAGTCCACCCGCTGGCGCAGTTGAAACTCGACCTGGGCAGCATCGGCGCTCTGGCCTTGAGCGGCGACGGCAGCACCAAGTACGAAGAGTTGGAGTGCGTCGGGCTCAACCCTAACCTCGACACGCTGGTCGGCACGATCAGGGTCAAACAGCCGAACGGCTATTCCGGCAACCTGTGCAGCGCGGGCAGCCGCGAGTACGTCACCTTCTGGGCCGACTTCGACAACAACGGTAGTTTCGAGACCTGCCTCGGCACGACTTCGGTGCTGGTGCACGACATCAACAAAATACCGCGAGAGGGCCTGGAGTATGCCGTCTTCCTGCCCGTGGACTTCACGAAGTGGCGGCGGCCGTGTCGCGCGGGCGCGACGGTCGTGAGGATTCGCGCGATCCTCTCGTGGCAAATCCCCGTGCCGTGCTCGAACCCGAACTTCGTGCCGGTGTGGGGCAACCGCGAAGAGACGCTCATTCACATCCGGCCGGGACGGCAGACAGATCCAGGCACGCACACGCCCTTTATTGAGACGGTGGGCGGCATGCGCGTCTCGCGTATCAACAACGTCTCGGGCCTTGCCAACGGCGTGGCGGATACGGCCGGCTTTACTGCCTTCGACAGCCCCTTCGGCGGGGAGGTCATCATCGCCGGGCACATCGCGTACCCGACCAACATCAGCGCGGGCGCCGCGCCTCTGAAGTACAGGGTCTCCGTGAGCAACAACGGCGGTGCCACGTGGCAGGCGAAAACCGACACGTTCTCAGTCGGACGCACGCAAATTACGAGCGGCGTCCCGCTGCCCTTGCCGGATGCCAAGCAGTCGGTTGATGCGAACAACTACTACGAGTACCGCGAAGACCTGACCGGCGCCGGAGCCGACGCGCTCATCTTCGTCACCGGCAACGTCCTCTTCCGCTGGCAGACCGAGGGGCTGACCGGCACGTGGAGGATCAAGATCGAGGCGTTTGACCCGGCGCAACCTGCCGTGGTCTTCAGCAGCAACGTGGTGACTGTCCGACTGGACAGCGCCGCGCCGGCGCTCAGTCTTGACATCACTTCCGGCGGCGGCGTCTGCGCGGACTTCAACATCGGGGATCAAATCTCCGGCACATACTCGGCCTCGGACGAACATTTCGGCGGCCTTACGTTGAACGTCGAGCCATCTCTGGGCGGCGTGTTTACAGCGCCGGCAGGCACTCAAGGGCCGAGTTCAATCTCGCGCTCTTACCCGACCGTCCCGACGACGGGCGAGGCGGGCAACTGGACGCTGGACACGACGGGGATGCCGCGCTGCGGCTACATCATTCGCCTGAGCGCGTCTGACAGAACCATCGTCAACAGTGGCTTCGTCGGGCGGGGTAACAATACGGTCGTCGGCCTCTGCTTGCGCCTGCCGACCAAGTAAGCAAACGCCGGAAGGCGGTTCGACGGCACAGAGACAGGTCTACGCCCATGCGGGCCGCCGCTGAAAGCAACCCTTTTAACCGAAGGCCCTGACTCCTCGACGGAGTCAGGGCCTTTCTGTCATGCCGCCGCTGTGTGTGAAGTTTTCCCTTGACACGCCCGTTAAGGGAATTGTCCTGGTACTGATGCGTCTATAGGTTTGTTTCCGAAGAGAGAGCGGCCTGCCGACGCAGCTCAGTTAATGCGGCCCAATATACATGAGAGCGCGTCACAAATTTTCATGCTTGGTTAAGCCTCCTGTTTTCAATGCGGGCTATTCCAGACTTGTAAAAATATTTTGTTGACAGCCTCTGGGCGCTGGTATAGATTGCGGCTCGCCTCCCTAATAGTTCTTTAGCTCACGCGGGCTACTATCGACCACGTCTTACCCGTCGCTAGTCCCACGCTAATAGACTCAGACTCGGAAGCATAAACATAGGATGCGTTGCAAAGATTATTTTCGAGCGCGGAAGTCTGTTGAGCGTCTCTCGTTAAGCGGCGATCCCGAACAACGAAGCGACGAACTTCGCCTGCTCTGATGAGTCCCTCCCGTACAAACTCTTAAGGCTCATGTAACCGATTGGCGCTCAGCCACGAGTTGAGCGATGAACTTCGGCGTGATGCGCTTAAAGTTGATGTGATGTTCACACACCGCCAGATAATATTTCAGGTGCTTCTTGTGCACCCCGCGGAACGGCCGCAGGAAGTTGCGCGTCGTTGTCCACAGCCCCTCGATGCTGTTGGTGTGCACCTCTCTCACCCCGTCCCCGTCATCATCCCTCGCCCACTCGCCCTGACCGTGACAGACGGCGCGGCGTCTGCGCTCGACCCGGTTGTAGCCGCGCCATTCATCCGTGTAACAAGTGGCTCTCGGCAACGTGTACGCATGCACGTGTCGCCGCAGAGTCACCCCGTCCGTATGCTCGCAAACTCGCAGCCGACACTGCCCGCTCTGCCGCCCGACGGTGCCGACCACCGGCGGCCGGTCATTCTCATAGGTGCCGTGACCCCGCCGCTTGTTGGCACGTCGCCGCGGCGGGTCACAAGGATCGCCGTGCTTTTCGCCTTTTTTCCCCCGCGTTCTGAAACATCTCGTCGGTCTCGGTCTCCGCGTCCGACAGCGCTGCCTCGCTCAGCACCGCGTAAGCGTTCTGCTGGATGCGTCGGCGCCAGCGATGAACGCACTGGCGTGACAACTCCAACTCCTCGGCCAAGACCGCCGACGGCTCGCCCTTGCAGACGCCGCGCAGCAGGAGCACGACCAGGCGTGGCTCAAGCTTAGAGCCGGCGAAGACGGTGCCGGTGTAGAGGTTGTAAGTGCTCTGGCATTTCCGGCACCGATAATCGACCAGGCCACGCTTGCGGGTGCGCGACTCTCGCGCGGACTTGGTTGTGGCATCACAGCCGGGACAACGCAGTCTCTTCGGGTGGAAGTATTTCTCCACCCACTCGATGCTTTGCTGTTCGTCGAGCAACTCAGCTATCGGGAAGATCATGCCCGAAGCTTAACATGCGCCAATTGGTTACATGAGCCACTCTTAATCTACCCCTTCCTCACCATGTACATAGATTTAATTCCTTCCATATATCGCGCTCGCTCGGCTTTCTTAAAGGGTCCACGAAGGAATTGGATGAAGCGGCTGGTCGCCACGTAGCGTGGTGACATAATACTCCCACACTTTGCGGCGTATGACCGCAGGAAGGAGTCAAGACCAGCCATGGATCACATCGGAATAGACCTCCACAAGAACTCGAGTCAGGTCTGCATCCTGACAGAAGATGGCGAGCTCATCGAGCGCCGCATCAAGACCGACAGGGAGAGCTTCGACAAGCTCTTCGGCGAGAGGCCGCCGGCCCGCATCCTCGTCGAGTCCTCGACCGAGAGCGAGTGGTGCGCACGCCACCTCGAAGCACTCGGGCACGAGGTCATCGTCGCCGACCCGAACTTCGCGCCGATGTACGCCACCCGTAACCGCCGCATCAAGACCGACAAGCGGGACGCCCGCGCCCTGTGCGAAGCCTGCCGGCTCGGCGCCTACCGCCCCGCGCACCGCACCTCTGATCGGCAGAGGGATGTCAGGGCTCACCTTTCGGTGCGCGAGACTCTCGTCCGCACCCGCTCGAAGTACATCTCGCTCATTGGGGCTTTGGCTCGGCGCGAAGGCTGCCGCATCGAGGCCGGCCCCTCCCCGAGCTTCGCCCGCCGCGTCGAGCAGGCGGGGCTGCCCGCACACACCTTGGCGCAGATCGAGCCGCTGCTCGCTATGCTCGGCGTGCTCAACGAGCAGATCAAGTTGGCCGATAAGCGTCTGGAGGAGATCGTCAAGGCGGACGAGGTGGTGCGGAGGCTCTGCAGCGTGCCCGGCGTCGGGCCGGTGGTGGCCACGACCTTCGCCGCCACGCGCGACGATGCGTCGCGCTTCCTCGGGGCCAAGCAGGTGCGCTCTTACTTGGGGCTGGTGCCGCGCGAGTACAGCTCGGGCGAGAGGCAACGGCGCGGCCGGATCAGCAAGGCGGGGAGCGCCCGCGCCAGGTCGCTGATGGTGGAGGCGGCCTGGTCGCTGCTGCGGTGGAAGACGGGGCAGACGAAGGCCTTACACGAGTGGTGGGCGAGGATCGCGCAGCGGCGGGGGAAGGCGACGGCGGTGGTGGCGCTGGCGAGAAAGCTAGCTGGCATCATGTTCGCGGTGTGGAGAGACGGCACACAGTTCGACCCGCTACTGCTACGACCCGGTGACCAGGCGGCGGTGACATAGTCGTCACCATGGATGTTGAAAGACTGACTTCAGCGGGTTCAGAGTACGGGCGGGCGAGCGCGGCAACCGGCTTGGCCTGTAGAGCGCCGACGAAGGAATAGCGCCGCCCGCCCCCGCATCCAGACGTGCGCCGGGCGTCAGAATAATCGCCCAGCAGAGAGCGCGAACAGAGAGATGAAAAGAACTCGCTGCGCAATGTCAGTGTGCCCGGGCTCAGCAAGCATGCTCAGTAGAAAATGCTTGACACCAACCGCCGCTTCACAGAGAGACAAATGTGTACCCTCACTACTACCTGTTAAAGCACAATAATCCGAGGACAGTGATGAAGTTCGACCGGGGGCAAGAGAACCTTGAGCAGAACGTCGTCAACTTCTTACAATACGAGGATGAAAAATAGCACACCTCCCGAACCACGCATCCACGCCGGGGTATGATGAAGATTGAGGGGGCATGACAGGAAGAGCATTAAGCCCGTGCCCAAGGTCGAAATTGTTTTGAAGTAGGATTAGCGCACCACGATACTAGCTAGGGGCACCGTCAGAGAGGTTATAACAAAATCCCCTAAGTACAGGACAAAAGTTTGATAACTCGTCGCCACTCAAGACGTTCAGCTTTGCATAGCTGATTGCATAGTATGCGCCGCAGATGATCCAGCCCGTGCCGGAAGATGCTCACCGCCTTGC
>Ga0126311_10000162_pt1 | contig 33123 bp, 29 predicted proteins | sample Plot61_FD_92539 | JGI IMG/M metagenome (GOLD analysis project Ga0126311, IMG submission 92539) | Serpentine soil microbial communities from UC McLaughlin Reserve, CA, USA - Plot61 | ecosystem: Environmental > Terrestrial > Soil > Grasslands | place: USA: UC McLaughlin Reserve, Lake County... | reverse complement strand
GGCAGGGCCTATCATCGCCGTCCGTGCCATTGAGGGCACTTGCCTCGCTCGCAGGATGACGACACGAAAGCTTCTGACCGCAGTGTTGGGGGGCGCCGCCGCCTCGCTCGCCATGGCGCCGAGCGCGTTCGGCCTCGGCCTCACGAACCTGTCGTCGCAGCCGGCCGAGCTGCCCGCCGGAGCGCACTCGGACTTCTCCCAGCACATCGAGATCACCTCGCCGTCGGATGACCTGAAGAAGCTGGTCGTCCACCTACCGCCCGGCCAGGTCGGCGACCCGACGGCGACCCCGAAGTGCACCGAGACGCAGCTGAACGCGAACCAGTGCCCGGCCAACACCCAGGTGGGCGTCACCACCACTACGGCCGACCTGGTCCTCGTCGCGGTCCCGGTCGAGCAGGAGATCCCCGGCAAGGTCTACAACGTCACGGCGCACGCCGGCGAGCCCGCGCGCTTCGGGATCGTCCTCACGCCGTCCGTCGGCGATCCGGTGATCCTCCAGGCGAGCGCATCGCTGCGCCAGGACGACTTCGGCCTCGACACCACGATCGACGACATCCCCAACACCGCCGCCGGCGGTCTCGTCCCACTCGACATCAAGCAGCTGGACCTGACGCTGTTCGGCTTCGCCAACGACGGCACCGCCGAGGAGAAGCCCTTCATGCGCAACCCGACCTCGTGCGACGAGGCCGTCACCGGGTTCGAGGCGACCTCCTACACGGGCGCAACCGCCACGACGCCCGCGACCGGCTCCGCCTCGTTCACCCCCACCAACTGCGGCGCGCTGGACTTCAGCCCCGAGCTGAGCGCGACCACGGGCGGCGCAGGACAGGCGCAGCAGGGCGGCCATCCCTTCTATACGACGGTCATCGAGCAGGCCGCGACCGAGGCGGGCCTCGAACAGGCCGACGTCACGCTCCCGGTGGGCATCACCGCCGACAACAACGCGCTCGGCAACCAGTGCCCGGTCGCGACGTTCCGCGCGGCCACCTGCCCGCCGAACACGATCGTCGGAAGCACCGAGGCGACCTCGCCGCTGCTGAGCTCGCCGCTGACCGGCACCGTCGCGCTGCTGTTGCTGGAGGACACCAACCTGGGCGTCGGCATAGAGCTGCACGGCGAGCTCGACATGAAGCTCGTGGGCAAGCTCGGGTTCGCCGGCAGCGGCCGCGCGAAGAACCTCTTCGAGGGGCTCCCCGACATCCCGATCTCGCGGTTCGAGCTCACCGTCGTCGAGGATGGCCTGCTGATCGCCACCCAGGACCTGTGCCAGCCGCCCACGCCGGTCACCGACGCGATCCTCGACGGCCACAACGGCGACCAGACCGTGCTCGCGGTCCCGACGCCGGTCGAGGGCTGCGGGCCTCCGGCGCCGCCCACCGTGAGCATGCAGCTGCGCAAGGCGGGCACCGACAAGCCCGAGCTGGACGTCGACGTGGACGCCGGCGGCAACCCGGTCGAGAAGGTCCAGGTGAAGGTCCCCAAGCGCTACAAGCTCGCCAAGGGCGACGCCTTCACCGACGGCGCCGAGGCGATCGTGGATGGGTCGACCGTCAGCGACTCGGTCCTCTCGCGCAGGCGCAACAAGGTCGTGATGGACCCGGCGGCGGCAGGTGACTCCGCCGACATCCGGCTGCACGACGGCGCGCTGCGGCCGGCCGATGGCCGCGGCAAGCGCTTCAAGGTCAAGGTCACCGACGGCGACGACCAGATCTTCCCCTTCACGCTGACGCCGTAGCGGCCGCCGGGGGCGGCCCGTGGCCGTCGCCCCGACCCGGAATACTGCCCGGACGATGGCCGAGCCCACCGCCGACCCCGCGACCGAGCCTGCCTCCGAGGTGACGCTCGACGAGATCGTCGCCCTCTGCAAGCGGCGCGGCTTCATCTTCCCGTCGTCGGAGATCTACGGCGGGCTGGGCTCGACGTACGACTACGGCCACTACGGCGTGCTGCTCAAGAACAACGTCAAGGGCGAGTGGTGGCGGTCGATGCTGATGGAGCGCGACGACGTCGTCGCCCTCGACTCGGCGATCCTCCAGCACCCCAGGGTCTGGGAGGCGAGCGGCCACCTCGCGGGCTTCACCGACCCGCTCGCCGACTGCCGCACATGCAAGCAGCGCTTCCGGGCCGACAAGCTCGAGGACGCCCGCTGCCCGCAGAAGCCGTCGAAGCTGCCGGGCGAAGGCCCCGACTGCGACCTCACCGACCCCCGTGAGTTCAACCTCATGTTCGAGACGAACGTGGGGCCGGTGAAGGACACGGCCTCGACGGCCTACCTGCGGCCCGAGACCGCGCAGGGCATCTTCATCAACTTCAAGAACGTCACCCAGTTCGCGCGCAAGAAGCCGCCGTTCGGCATCGCCCAGATCGGCAAGTCGTTCCGCAACGAGATCACGCCCGGGAACTTCGTCTTCCGCACCCGCGAGTTCGAGCAGATGGAGATGGAGTTCTTCGTCCCGCCGGCCGTGGCCCAGACGTGGTTCGAGTACTGGACGCAGGAGCGCTTCGACTGGTACGTCCGCCTCGGCATCCGGCCGGGCCTGCTGCGCCTGCGCCCTCACGACGCCGACGAGCTCAGCCACTACTCGTCCGGCACGTCCGACGTCGAGTACCTCTTCCCGATCGGCTGGTCGGAGCTGGAGGGAATCGCCAACCGCGGCGACTTCGACCTTCGCCAGCACGCGGAGTTCTCGGGCGAGAAGCTCGAGTACTTCGACCAGGAGAAGGGCGAGGCCTACGTCCCCCACGTGATCGAGCCGGCGGCCGGGGCCGACCGCGCCGCCCTCGCCTTCATGGTCGACGCCTACGACACCGAGGAGGTCGAGGGCCGCACCCGCACGGTGCTCCGCCTCCACCCCCGTCTCGCGCCCGTGAAGGTGGCCGTGCTGCCGCTGGTCTCGAAGGAGGGCATGCCCGAGAAGGCACGCGTCCTGTTCGAGGACGTCCGGCGCCGGCTGCCTGCGGAGTTCGACGAGGGCGGCTCTATCGGCAAGCGGTACCGCCGCCAGGACGAGATCGGGACGCCCTGGGGCGTCACGGTCGACGGCCAGACCCTGGAGGACGACACCGTCACCCTGCGCGACCGCGACACGCTCGAGCAATCACGCGAGCCGATCGAGGGGCTGGGCGAGCGCCTCGCCGCCCGCCTCGACGAGCCCTGGGCCAGCCCGAAGCTGGGCTAGCCCGCCGCCGCCGTTTCCTTCAGCGCAGCGCTCGCGAGAAGCTCCGCCTGCTCGGGGTCGGACGAACAGGGGAACAGAAGCAGCTCGTCGCATCCGGCTTCGTCGAATGCCTGGATGTAACCGCGCACGGTGTTCTCGTCGGTCGCCGCGCTCGCGATGATCTGGTTCGCCGTCTCCTCGCCCATGGCCGCGTAGTAGTGGCCGAGGTAGGAGCGGGCGTTCTCTTCACCACGGTCGCCGAGCGAGAAGTAGGCGAGGGCCATTCCGACGGGCTCGCCGTCGCGGCCCTCCGCGCTCCACGCCTCGTCCAGCTTGTCCCGGCCCTCCTTGAACTGGGCGGGGGTGCCCCCGCCCAGGATCCAGCCGACGCCGTAGCGAGCGGCGCGCTCGAAGGCGACGTCGGCGGAGCCGCCCAGCAGCAGGCCCGGCGGGTCGGACTCGACCTCGGGACCGATCCCGCCGGCGACCCCGTACTCGTGGCCCGACCAGACCCGCTCGATCTCGGGGAGCATCTCGTCGAGCTTGGCGCCACGTTGGGAGTACTTGGCCCCCGAGGCCTCGTAGTCGTCCTCGCGCCAGCCCAGGCCCAGGCCCAGCGTCAGCCGCCCGCCCGAGATCCGGTGGACCGAGGCCGCCTCCTTCGCGAGAAGTGCGGCGTTCAGCCGGTAGGGGGCCAGAAGCACGGTCGTGCGAAGCGGGATCCGCTCGGTCACGGCGGCCGCAGCGGCCAGCGAGACCAGCGGCTCGAGGCCCGGGTAGACCAGCCTGTCGAGGGTGCCGAGGCTCGCGAAGCCGGCGCTCTCGCCGCGCCGGGCGAACTCGGTCAGGTCATCGCCGTCTGTGCCGGGCACCGTGTTCGGAAGTCCGAGGCCAACGTCCATCGACTGCTCCTTTCGGGGGGTTTCACTCGCTTACCCTCGCCGCATGCCGATACACGGCCTTCCCGGCTGGGCCGCCCGGGTTCTCGACCAGGAAAGGGTGGCCCGCCTCGCCTTTCTCGACGGCGACGATCGCCCGAGGGTCCTGCCGATCACCTTCGCCGTCGGGGAGGGATCGGTCTGGAGCTCCATCGACGACAAGCCGAAGCGCACGCCGGAGCCGGCCCGGGTCGCGTGGCTTCGCCGCAGGCCGGAGGCCGCACTCCTGGTCGACGTCTATGACGACGACTGGTCGCGGCTCGCATGGGTCCAGCTTCTGGGGCGCGTGGAGGTCCTAGCCGTGACCGGCGGAGAGCCCGGGCTGGCCGCGCTGGAGGCGAAGTACCCGCCGTACCGCGAGCGCCGCCCGGCCGGGCCGCTGCTCTGCCTGACCGTCGAGCGCGCCCTGAGTTGGCGTGCCGAGGACTAGCGCGCGCTCCAGCGCTCGCCGGTGCCGAGGCGCGCGAGCCCGATCCACGCGAAGTCCATCGCCAGCTCGAGGACGCGCTCCCGCGTCACGTCGCGGTGGTCGTCCCACCAGTTGGCAAGGGACTGGACGGCGCCGGTGAGCTGCTGGGCGGTCATCTCCGCCGCCTGGGCGAACTCGGGGTCGGCGGCCCGATAGGACTCGGGCACGTTGATCGTCATGAGCGCCGCGATCGTCCCGGCCACCTCCTCCTGAAGCCGAGCGAACGGCTCGGCGATGTCGGGATCGCCGACGTTGCGGAACAGCAGCCGCCAGGCGACCGGGCGCTCCTCCACGAAGCGCAGGAAGGCCTCGACGCCGAATCGCAGGCGCTCCTCCTCGTCGCTGGCGGCCGCGATCGCCTCGAGGACCCGGTGGAGCAATTCGTCGACGTGGGCCTCCAGCAGCGCGCGCTCGAGGTCGCGCTTGGACTGGAAGTGCTCGTAGATCAGAGCCTTGGAGATGCCGCCGCGGGCGGCGACGTCCTCGAGCGAAGCCTCGTGGAACCCGCGCTCGCCGAAGACCTCCAGCGCCGCGGCGAGGATCGCCTCGCGGCGCTCGGGCGCCGGCATCCGCCGCCGCACGGCGCCGGATCGCTGTGTGACGGGTGTCACAGAACGCGAGGCCATAACTGACTCACCGGTCAGTTAGTCTACGGGGCCAGGCGAACGCGGAGACGAGAGAGGTGGCCATGAGCCTTGCGCAGAGGGACGGGATCGAGCGATCCTACGCCGACCAGATCACCTACGAGGACCTCTACCGGCGCTGGGAGGAGGGCAACTGGAAGACCTCCGAGCTCGACTTCTCGGCCGACCGCGACGGCTGGGAGGCGCTGACCGACATCCAGAAGAAGTCGGCGCTGTGGGTGTACTCGATGTTCTTCTTCGGCGAGGACTCGGTCACCGACAACCTCTCCCCCTACATCGACGCCGCTCCGAAGGAGGAGCAGAAGTACTTCCTCGCGACCCAGCAGGTCGACGAGGCGCGCCACGCTGTCTTCTTCCACCGCTTCTTCCGCGAGGTGATCGGCGCCGGCGACTCGATCGCGGCAACCCTCGCCTACACCGAGCCGCAGCTCGGCTGGGGCTACCGCAACGTGTTCGAGCGGCTCGACCGGATGGCCGACGAGCTGCGCAGGGACCGCTCGCTGCCGAAGTTCGCGCAGGCGATCTGCCTCTACCACCTGGTCGTCGAGGGCACCCTCGCGCAGCCTGGCCAGCACTACATCGAGGACTACTTCGCGAAGTCCGGGACGATGCCGGGCTTCAGCGCGGGGATGACGAACGTCTCGCGCGACGAGCAGCGCCACATCGGCTTCGGCGTGAAGGTCCTCTCCGAGCTGATCGCCGAGTCCGACGAGTGCAAGGCGGCGATCGACGAGGTCATGCTCGAGGTCATGCCCTACTCGCTGGCGGTGTTCGTCCCACCGGGCTTCGACCGCGAGTACACGCGCTGCTGGGGCTTCGAGATGGAGGACATCTACGCCTTCGGCCTGCGGTCGGTCCGCGCCAAGTGGCGGGCGATCGGATACCCGCTGGACGAGATGGGCCCCGGCGTGTTCACGGTCGACCCCGAGCTGCAGCCGGAGGAAGTCGCCGAGCGCCAGATCAAGCTGCTCGAGGCGGGCGTGATGGGCGAGCCCAACGGCCGCCCCGACGCGTCGCCCGAGGTCCAGCGGATCTACTTCGAGGTCGTCGCGAACTCCGCGGACACCGAGGCGGTCGACGGGCGCCCGCTGACGGTCCAGTGGCGGTTCGAGGACGCCGACCCCTGGCACGTCGTCGTCGAGAACGGCTCGACCCGCGCCGAGCCGGGCCAGGCCCCGGACGCCGACGTCACGCTCGAGACCAGCTGGGGCGACTGGATCAACATCTCCAAGGGCGCGATCGACCCGCGGCGGGCGCTGCTGGGTCGGCGCCTGAAGGTCCGCGGCCGCCCGCGCCAGCTGCTCTCGTTCGCGCGGGCGTTCCCGCGCCGCGGCAAGGCGCTGACTTCCTGACCGGCCGCTAGGCGCGCGCCGGCGCCGGCTTGCCCCCCGGCTCCCCGGGGGCCGGTCCCTCGAAGCCGAGGTCGGGCAGCCGGCGGTCGAGCCACCCCGGCAGCCACCAGTTCCAGCGGCCCATCAGCTGCATCGCCGCGGGGACCAGGATCAGCCGCACCAGCGTCGCGCCCAGCGCGACCGCGACGGCCGTGCCGAGGCCGATCTCCTTGATCGAGGGCACTCCCGTGAGGACGAACACGGCGAAGACCGAGGTCATGATCAGCGCCGCCGACGAGATGGTCCGCGCGCTCGACGCGAGCCCCTCAGCGACCGCACGGCGGTTGTCGCCGTGGACCTCGTAGCGCTCGCGGATGCGCGAGAGCAGGAACACCTCGTAGTCCATCGAGAGGCCGAAGACGATGGCGAGGATCAGGGGCGGCGTGAGCGTGTCGATCGCGCCCGTCGACTCGAAGCCCAGGAACCCGTCCAGCCAACCCCACTGGAACACGACCACCAGCACCCCGTAGGCGGCGCCGATCGAGAGCAGGTTCATCAGCACCGCCTTCAGCGGCAAGAGCAGCGACCGCAGCATCACCATCAGCACGAGGAAGCTGAACCCCAGGATGAAGGCGAGGATCCGCCACATCGATCCCCAGATCTGGTCGCGGACGTCGACGATCCTGGCCGCCTCGCCGCCCACCGCGACATCGGCGCGCTGTGCCAGCGCCGATCTCGGGATCGTCTCGTCGCGCAGGCGATCGACCAGCTCGCTGGTCTCGTCGGAGTCGCTCGCGCCCTTGGGGGTGGCGGCGATCAGCGCGCTGCCGTCGCCGGCCTCCGGGTCGGCGACCGACGCCACGGCGGGGTCGCGCGCGAGCGCGGCGGCCAGCTCGTCGGTGGCCCGCGCGTTCGCGGGGTTCTCGAGCGTGCCGTCGCCGAACTGCGCGAGGACGTTCACCGGGTTGCCGCTGCCGCCGGTGGCCTCGGCGGCGAGGTCGTTGCCGACGACGACGTCGTGGTCGTCGGGGAACTGGTCGAGCGCACCGGTGCCGGTCTCGATCGACAGCACAGGGATCGCCAGCGTCAGCAGGATCGCCGCCGACGCCCCGATCGAAAGCCAGGGGCGGGCCATGACGCGCGTCGTCCACCGCTCCCAGAACGCCGGCGTCCCGGCGCTGGTCGAGCCCGGGCGGCGCCGCCGGGCCGTAAAGGTCCGCCGGACGAAGAGGATCACCGACCACACTCGCCCGCCCGCCTCGACGCGGTAGCCGAGGATGCCGATCAGCGCGGGCAGCAGGACGATCGCGGTGAGGATCGCCATCGCCACCACGACCATCGCGCCGAGCGCCATCGAGCGCAGGCTCTGGTTGTCGACCATCCACAGGCCGGCGAGCGAGATGATCACCGCCAGCCCGGAGAAGGCGACGGCCAGTCCCGAGGTCGCAAGCGCCTCGCCGCGGGCCTCTGCCGCAGTGGCGCCGGCGCGCACCTCCTCCCGGAACCGGGAGAGGATGAAAAGCGAGTAGTCGACGGCGACCCCGATCCCGACCATCGACGCCATGTTGGTCACGAAGACCGACATCTCCATCTGCTGCGAGAGCAGGTAGATGACCGCGCCGGTGAGGATCACCGAGACGAACCCGAGGACCAGCGGCAGCGATGCCGCAGCGAGCGACCCGAAGACCGCAAGCAGGATCAGCGCCACGATCGGGAACCCGGTGGCCTCGGCCTTTTCGAGGTCCTCCTTCGAGAGCTCCTGGAGGCCCGCCCAGGAGGCCGGCTGGCCCGCCATGTAGGGGGTCACACCATCGGCCTCGTCGCCGGGCGACAGCTCCTCGCGCAGGTCGCTCGCGGCATCGGTCTGCTGGTCGGTCGGCAGGTCGGTGCGCAACGGCACGACCGCGACATCCCCGGCCTCGAGGGCGCCCTGCGCCTCGGAGTCGGCGCCGGACGGCAGGGTGAGATCGGGCACCTCGGCGACCGCCACGGTCATGCGCTCGACGCCCGCGGCCGCCTGGCCGGAGTCGATCTGCGGCGAGGCAGGCTGGAGGACGACCGAGATCGCCCCGTCGCTGGTGCCCCCGTACTCGGACTCGATCGCCTCGTCGACCTCCTCGGACTGGCTGCCGGGGACGGCGAACCCGCCGCCGGTGAGGTCCTCGGTCTGCCGCGCCGCGAGCGGCAGGGCCGCGACCAGCACCACCGCCCACACGGCGACGATCAGCCAGCGGCGGCGCGCCAGAACACCGGCGAGTCTTTCCATTCCGGCCCGCACGAGAGGCGTCCGAGGCTAGCCGCGGCTACCCGTCGCCGGTGTGAGATGGGTCACCGATGAGAAAGCGGGTGACCGCGAGGCTGGCCTCCAGGGTCGACTCGGCGTCGAGGGTGGGGTCGCTCAGCAGCTGAACCGACGCACCGTCCCCGGCCGCGAACAGGTAGGCGAGCGTCGCCTCGGCCTCGAAGCGCAGGGAGATGATCCCGTGCTCCTCCTTCTGGCGGAGGATGTCGGCGAACTCGGCGCGGGCGCGGCTGTAGAGCTCCCCCAGCCGGCTCTTCAGCTCGGGGCTGTGCCGGCCGGCCACGAACAGCTCGCTGACCATGTAGACGTAGCCGCGCTGCTCGGCCAGGGTCTCCCGGAACGTGCTGAAGAAGGCCGCGACGACCGACTCGGCGCTCTCGGCGCGAAGCAGCGCGGCGCCGAGCGTCTCGATGCGGATCTCCGTGTCGCGGCGGATGACCTCGGCGAGGAGCCGCTCCTTCGTCCCGAAGTAGTAGTGCAGCAGCCCGCGGCTGACCTCGGCCTTGGCCGCGACCCGCTCGAACGTCGAGCCGGCGATGCCGACCTCCGCGACCGACTCGCGCATCGCCTCCACGATGCGGCGCGCGCGCTCGCCCTCGAGTGAGGTCGTGCCGACGGCCACAGCGGAACGAGTCTGTCGGGCAGCGCTACTCGGCCGCCGCGGGTGAGGGGGAGGTCGTGGAGGTGTACTCGAACTCCTCCTCGGCCCCAAACAGGCGATCGAGGACCGTCTTGCGGACGTCCTCGCTGAGGACGATCGCGAGCACCGCCCCGACGAGCCCGATCACCACGAGGTTGCGGAACGTGTGGTGCTCGCGCTTGCCGCGCAGCTGGTCGGAGGCCTCACGCAGCGACTCGGCCGCGTTCTTGAGCTCCTTGTGGACCTTGCGGTCGTCCATCAGCTTCTTCGCGGGCTTGCCGTTGTTGACCCGTGAGTAGGCGCGCTTTGCGGACTTGTACGCGTCCTGCAGGTTCTCGCGCAGCTCCTCGTCCTCGACCAGCCTGCGCACGTAGTCGTTGTCGGCAGCCGACCGGCCGGCCTCCCATGCCTTCTCAGCTCTGGTTCCTCTCGCCATCTGGCTACCTCTCCTCTGGTCTCTCGCCTACCTGACTCTGAGCATATACCCGGCGAGAGGCTTCGAACCCCCCGGCCCGGGCCGCCGCGGCGACGCCGCCTAGAGCGCCGCTTCCAGCGCCTTCTCGATGCGATCGACGTAGACGAACTCGAGCTCGGCCCGCTCGTGCTCGGGGATCTCGAGGATCTCGCCCTCGTTGCGCTCGGGCACGATCACCCTCTTGATCCCGGCGCGCTGGGCCGCGAGCGCCTTCTCCTTGAGGCCGCCGACCGGCAGGACCTGGCCCGTGAGCGTTATCTCGCCGGTCATGGCGACTTCCGACGAGACCGGCTTGCCACACACCAGGGACGCCAGCGCGGTCACCATCGCGACCCCGGCCGAGGGCCCGTCCTTGGGAACCGCCCCGGCGGGGACGTGGACGTGGACGTCGTGGGTGGCGAACCAGTCCTCGGCGAGGTCGGGCGCCAGCCCCTTCTGATGGCCCCGGACGTAGGAGAGAGCCGCCTGCGCGGACTCGCGCATGACGTCGCCCAGCTGGCCGGTGATCGTCAGCTTGCCGGAGCCGGGCATCGCGGTGGCCTCGATGAAGAGCACGTCGCCGCCCACCGGCGTCCAGGCCAGGCCGGTGGCCACCCCCGGGTCCTTCGTGCGGCGGCGCTGCTCGGCGAAGAAGCGCCGGCGCCCGAGCAGCTCGCGCGCCCGCTTGGCCGAGACGGAGACCTTGCCGCTGGTCTTGCCCTCTGCGGTCTCGCGGGCGATCTTGCGGCACACGGACCCGATCTCGCGCTCGAGGTTGCGCACCCCCGCCTCGCGCGTGTACTCCTCGGCGATCGCCCGCAGCGCCGAGTCCGCGAAGGAGACCTGACCCCGCTTCAGCCCGTTCTCCTCGATCTGGCGGGGGACCAGGTAGCGCTTGGCGATGTGCAGCTTCTCGTCGGTCGTGTAGCCGGAGAGCTGGATGACCTCCATGCGGTCCTGCAGAGGGCCGGGGACCGTGTCCAGCGTGTTGGCGGTCGCGATGAACATCACCTCGGAGAGGTCGAACGGGAGGTCGAGGTAGTGGTCGCGGAAGCTGTCGTTCTGCGCCGGGTCGAGGACCTCGAGCATCGCGCTCGCGGGATCGCCGCGGAAGTCGGCGCCCATCTTGTCGATCTCATCGATCATGAACACGGGGTTGCGGGTGCCGGCGTCGCGAAGCGCGCGGACGATGGTCCCCGGCATCGCGCCGATGTACGTGCGGCGGTGGCCGCGGATCTCGGCCTCGTCGCGGACGCCGCCCACCGAGATCCGCTCGAACTCGCGGCCGAGGGCGCGGGAGATCGACCGGCCGAGGCTGGTCTTGCCGACCCCCGGCGGCCCCACGAAGCAGAGGATCGGCCCGTGCGAGCCGGGGTTCAGGCTTCGCACGGCCAGGTACTCGAGGATGCGGTCCTTGACCTTCTCGAGGTCGTAGTGGTCGGCGTCGAGCACGTCGCGCGCATGCTGGATGTCGAGGTCGTCCTCGGTCGAGACGCTCCACGGCAGCTCGACCAGCCACTCCAGGTAGGTGCGGATCACGCCGTACTCGGCGGCGGCCGGAGGCAGCTTCTCCAGCCGGTTCAGCTCGCGGTCGGCCTGCTTGCGGGCCTCCTCCGGCAGGTTCGCCGCCTCGATCCGCTCGCGCAGCTCATTGATCTCGGCCTGCTGCTCGTCGCCCTCGCCGAGCTCCTGCTGGATCGCCTTGAGTTGCTCGCGCAGGTAGTACTCGCGCTGGCCCTTGTCGATCTCGGACTGGACCTGCGACTGGATCTTGGTGCCCAGCTGGATGACCTCGAGCTCCCGCGCGAGGATCTCCGACAGCCGGCGCAGGCGGCGGTCGACGTGGACCTCCTCCAGCAGCTCCTGCTTCTCCTCCGTCGAGATCCGCAGGGCGCCGGCGATCACATGCCCGAGCGCCGAGGGGTCGTCGATGTTCGTCACCGCGAGCTGAAGCTCCTCCGGCAGGTACGGGATCTGCTCGATGATCTCGCTGAAGGTGGTCTGGACGTTGCGCGTGAGCGCCTCGAGCTCCGGCGAGGCCTCGACGACGTCGGGCAGGGGCTCGATGCGCGCGATCAGGTACGGCTCCTCGGCCACGAAGTCGCCGATGCGGATGCGCTCGGTGCCCTGGACGAGGATCCGGATCGTCCCGTCGGGGACCTTCATCATCCGGGCGACGACACCCGCGACGCCGATGTCGTAGACGTCGTCGGGGCCCGGCTCGTCCAGCTCCGGATCACGCGACGCGACCATTGCGATCATCCGCTCGCCCGAGAGGACGTCGTTGATCAGCTTGATCGACCGCGTCTGCCCAACGGCCAGCGGCGTCAGCGTGTCCGGGAACGTGACCATGTCCTTGAGCGGCAACACGGGTAGCGCCCCCGGCAGCTGCTGCTCGGAGCGGTCGCGGATCGCCTGCTCGAGGTCCGGCGTCTCGACGATCTCGATCGAGGAGCCGCTCTCCTCCATGGCTAGTCCCCCGGCTCGATCGGGACGCGGCGGGCGCTCTGAGCGCGCGCGGTCAGCGGCAGCTCCACGCGCAGCACACCGTCCTCGTAGGTCGCCTTGGCCTCCTCGGGGACGACGTCGGCGTTGAGCTCGACGACCCGGCGGAAGGGGCCGGCCTCGATCTCCACCTGCTGGTACACGCGGCCCTCGGTCTCCTGGACGGGGCGCTCGCCGCTGATCACCAGCTCGCGCCCGGCGATCTCGAGGTTGATCGTCTCCAGGCGCACGCCCGCGAGGTCGGCCTTCACGATCGCGAGCGGCCGGTCGGCGCCGCAGTAGTAGACGTCCACACGAGGCGAGAACCCCGTCTGCTTGCGCCCGGGCAGCCAGCCCTCGCCCCAGACGTCGCCGAAGAGCTCGTCCATCTCGCGCCGCATGCGCTCGAAGTTCACCAGCAGGTCTCGCTGCCTGGCCATCGGCTCAAGCGTAGCGAGGGGCCCCAGGGGGCCGGCGATCGCGCGCCGGGGGCTCAGATCTCGTAGGCGGCGCCCTCGCGGGCGACCTCTACGGGGCCTCCGAACGCGGCCGCCGCCTGCTTTCGCGCCCACACCTCGTCGAGCTCGTCGGAGATGTGCGTCAGCACGACCCGCTTCGCCCCGGCGCGCCGTGCGTGGTCGCCGGCCTCCTCCGGGGTCAGATGGCCCCTCACCCCGGTGCGCTCCGGGCGGGGCAGGGTCGCCTCGACCAGCAGCAGGTCGGTCCCCTCCGCGAACGTCACCAACTCCTCTCCGGGCCTGCAGTCGGCGCTGAACGTCAGGCGGGCGCCGTTGGCCACCGAACGCAGCTCGACCGCGAAGGTCTCGGTGAAGTGCTCGACCTCGCCGAAGCGCAGGCGCAGGCTGCCCACCTCCGGCGTCGAGGTGGGCTCGTACTCCTCGAGCGTGAAGGCGTTGTCGATCAGGTCGTCGTTCCCCCAGCAGCCCACGATCTTGCGGAACATCTCGCCCGAGCCGGGTGGCGCGATCAGCCGCGGCCGGGCCGGGGAGTCGGTGCCGGGCCACGGCGGCACGGGGACCGGCTGCTGGCGGGGGGCGTAGGTGAGCGCGTAGGCGTAAGGGACGAGGTCGAGCATGTGGTCGGCGTGCAGGTGAGAGATGACCACCGCCGCCATCTCGGTGTAGTCGCGCCGCTCGCGGAGCTTGCCGAACACCCCGTTGCCGCAGTCGAGGACCAGCGCGGTGTCGCCCTCCTCGATCAGGTAGCCGCTGCAGGCGCCACCGGCGTCCTGCCACGAGGGCGACTTTCCCAGCACCGTTAGTCGCACATTGCGACTCTAGCCGCAGGCGCTCGCCGCTCGGCGAGGGCGCCCGCGGCTGCAACGCGCTCTGCTCGGGCGCGGGCGGGGCTCAGGCCCCGGCGGGGCCGGGCGCGTCGCGCAGCAGGAGCTCGGGCTGGCGCGGGGGGAGGAGGCCGTCCGGCGTGTCCGGGCGGAAGGTGGAGCAGGGCTCGTCGAGCGCCAGCGCGCACAGCATGCGGCTGCGGAAGAAGCAGTCCTCGCAGCTGTGGCCGTTCTTGCGGCGGCGGGCCGACTTGCCGCGGTCCAGGCCCAGCGCTGCGGCTACCTCCGGCGGTGGCTGCTCGACCTGGATCACGCGTCCGATACTGCCACGGCCGCGGCGGGCCTGCAGGGGGCGTTCACGCAAATCGCCCGAGTTTCTTCACGAGGCGTTCACGCCGATTGCCGGGCTTTGCGGGAACAGCCAGATGCCGTCGCTAGAATTCGGTCGCGATGGCGCACGAACGGACGGCGCGTCTGAGCGCGTCCCCTCCCCTCTTCCAGAACCGGTTCCTCGACTTCTTCTCGAGGATCCATCCGGCCGTGCCCGCGCTGATCTTCGTGCCGATCATCGTCGCGCTCGTCGTGCTCGGTGCCCGCGACGGCCAGGGGGCGCTCGAGATCGTGCTGCTGTTCGCCGGCGGCCTCGGCATCTGGACCCTCACCGAGTACTGGCTCCATCGCAAGCTCTTCCACTGGGAGCCCGACCACCCGATCGGCTCGCGCCTGCACTTCATCATCCACGGCGTCCACCACGACCATCCCAACGACAAGCTGCGCCTGGTGATGCCGCCCGCCGCCAGCATCCCGCTCTCCGCCCTGTTCTTCGGGCTCTTCTACCTCGTCTTCGGGCTGCCGACTGCCCTGCCGCTCTTCGCGGGCTTTCTGCTCGGCTACCTGGCCTACGACTACATGCACTACTACCTGCACCACTTCGTGCCGCGCAGCGAGCTCGGCAAGCAGCTGCGCGAGCAGCACATGCGCCACCACTTCCAGGATCACCGCTACGGCTTCGGCGTCTCCTCGCCTATCTGGGACTACGTCTTCCGGACGATGCCGCGGCGCCGCGCCGGCGAGAAGCAGCCAACCGGCTAGAGCTCGCGGCGGAAGCGGACCTCGACGAGGTCCACGTCCTCGGGGTAGTACTGGCTGCCTCGCCTGCCGCCGTCGGCACGCCATCCCTGGCCCTCGTAGAAGCGGGCGGCGCGGTCGTTGCCCTCGAGCATCCAGAGGATCGCCTGCGAGCAGCCTGCCGCCCGAAGCTCGCGCACCGAGGCGTCCAGCAGCGTGCCGCCCACCCCGGCGCCCCACGCCGACGGCAGGACGTAGAGGGCCGGCACCTCCCCGACGCCCGCGGGCTCATCGTCGTCTCGCGACCGGGTGGAGAGCGTCACGAACCCGACGATCAGGGCATCCCTTGCCGCCACCAGCGTCAACGCCCGCTCTCCCCCCGGCGCCAGCCACCCTCGCCACTGCCGCGTCCTGCCCTCGATCGAGAGCCCGTCCAGGACCTCGTCGGAGATCAGCCCCCGATACGCACCCTGCCACGAGCCCACGTGGACCCTTGCAATCTCCTCGGCATCGGCAACCTCGGCCCCACGAACACTCACACTCTTACTGTTACTGTTCATACACACACCATCCGCGACACACACGTGTCACTTGAACAAAGGGGACATTCCGCAATGCCTTCGAACACCGTAGACGACGCAGTAGGCCTGCTTCGCAACCGGCTCAAGGAGCTGGACGACGAGCGCGCCAACGTCCAGCGCGCCCTCTCCAACCTCACCGGCGGGCGCCAGGGCCGCCGTGGCCCCGGCCGGCCGCCCGGATCGGGTGCCGGTCGCACGCAAGGCCGCAAGCGGGGCGGGCGCCGCAACACCCGTGCCGACCAGGCCGTGAAGCTGATCAGCGAGAACCCCGGCATCAGCGCGTCGGAGGTCGCGAAGCAGATGCGGATCAAGCCGAACTACATGTACCGCGTCCTCGGCGACCTCCAGAAGCAGGGCCGCGTGAAGAAGAGCGGCCGCGCCTACACGACCGCCTAGACGAGGTCCAGCCCGGAGACCGCCTCGCGCTCCTCCTGGAGCTCGGCGACGGTCGCGTCGATCCGCTCGCGGATCGCGTCGCCGATCCGGAGGTCGGGAACGATCTCGTACTGCCCGTTCGCGCAGGTGCACGGGTGGCCGGAGATGATCCCCTCGGGGATGTCGTAGGAGCCGTCGGCCGGGATGCCCATCGAGACCCAGTCACCCTCGGGGGTACCGAGCACCCAGTCGTGGACGTGGTCGATCGCGGCGTTGGCCGCCGACGCGGCCGACGAGGCGCCGCGCGCGTCGATGATGGCTGCGCCGCGCTTGCCCACGGTCGGGATGAACTCGTCGAGGATCCATTCGTCGTCGCCGACGGCGGTCCAGGCGGACTCGCCCTTGACCTGGCAGTTCCCCAGATCCGGCACCTGCGTGGTCGAGTGGTTGCCCCAGACCGTCATGCGCTTGATGTCGGACACGCCGACGTCGAGCTTCTGGGCGAGCTGGGCCATCGCGCGATTGTGGTCCAGGCGCACCATCGCCGTGAACCGCTCGTTCGGGACGTCCGGCGCGTTCGCCATGGCGATCAGCGCGTTCGTGTTGGCCGGGTTGCCGACCACCAGCACCTTCACGTCTTCGGCTGCGCCCGCGTTGATCGCCTCGCCCTGGGGCTTGAAGATCCCGCCGTTGGCCTCCAGCAGGTCCGAGCGCTCCATGCCCGGCCCTCGCGGCCGTGCGCCCACCAGCAGCCCGATGTTGCAGCCGTCGAAGGCGGCCTTCGGGTCGTCGTGGATGTCGATGCCGGCGAGCAGCGGGAAGGCGCAGTCGTCGAGCTCCATCGCAGTGCCCTCGGCCGCCTTCACCGCGTCCGGGATCTCGAGCAGGTCGAGGTGGACCTCCTGGTCGGGCCCGAGCATCTCGCCGGACGCGATGCGGAAGAGAAGCGCGTAGCCGATCTGGCCGGCGGCGCCGGTGACGGTGACTTTGACGGGGCTGCTCACTTACTACTCATCTCCTTACCTAGGTTCTCGTCGATCGCCGCCAGGAACTCCTGGGTGGTCAGGTACTCCTGGTCGCCCCCCACGAGCAGGGCGAGGTCCTTCGTCATCTTCCCGGCCTCGACCGTCTCCACGCATACCCGCTCGAGGGCCTGCGCGAAGTCCCGGACGTCCTGCGTATCGTCCATGCGCCCGCGGGCGTCCAGTGCTCGCGTCCAGGCGAAGATCGAGGCGATCGGGTTGGTCGAGGTGGGGTTGCCCTTCTGGTGCTCGCGGTAGTGCCGGGTGACGGTGCCGTGCGCCGCCTCGGCCTCCACGGTCTCGCCGTCGGCCGTCATCAGCACGCTGGTCATCAGCCCCAGCGAGCCGAAGCCCTGCGCCACCGTGTCGGACTGCACGTCACCGTCGTAGTTCTTGCAGGCCCACACGTAGCCGCCCTCCCACTTCAGCGCGGCGGCCACCATGTCGTCGATCAGCCGGTGCTCGTAGGTGAGGCCCTCGGACTCGAAGTCGGATTTGAACTCCGAGTCGAAGACCTCCTGGAAGAGGTCCTTGAAGCGGCCGTCGTAGGTCTTGAGGATCGTGTTCTTCGTCGACATGTAGACCGGGTACGAGCGCTCGAGCCCGTAGCGGAACGACGCGCGGGCGAAGTCGCGGATCGAGTCGTCGAGGTTGTACATCGACATCGCGACCCCGCCGCCCTCGGGGAAGTCGAAGACCTCCAACTCGATCGGGTCGCCTCCGTCGGTGGGCATGAAGTTGAGCGTCAGCTTGCCCTCGCCGGGGATCAGCGTGTCCGTGGCCCGGTACTGGTCGCCGAAGGCGTGGCGGCCGATGATGATCGGCTTCGTCCAGCCGGGCACCAGCCGCGGGATATTCGAGATCACGATCGGCTCGCGGAAGATGACGCCGCCGAGGATGTTGCGGATCGTCCCGTTCGGAGAGCGATACATCCGCTTGAGGCCGAACTCCTCCACCCGCGCCTCGTCGGGAGTGATCGTCGCGCACTTGACGCCCACGCCATGCTCCTTGATCGCGTTGGCGGCGTCGACCGTGACCTGGTCGTCGGTCTCGTCGCGGCTCTCGATCCCCAGGTCGAAGTACTCGAGGTCGACGTCGACGTAGGGCAGGATCAGCTGCTCCTTGATGAACGCCCAGATGATGCGCGTCATCTCGTCGCCGTCGAGCTCGACGATCGGGTTCTTGACTTCGATCTTGGCCAAGGGGCGGGCGATGCTAGTGGGTCACGGATCGAATCGGTGACACACGGGGACGACGGGGCACCTGCGACGAAGGAGGAGATGTGGACCTGTACTTCATCCGCCGTAAGACGGCAGACGGCTGCCGCCTGACCCTCAGGCGCCGCCGCTGAGCGCGGCCTCGACCTCCTTGGGGTCGAGGCCGATCCCGCTGCCGGACCTCTGCATCACGAAGCGCGCCCAGTTGAACAGCCTGCCGGGGGCCGGCGTCCACCACGCCCTCTGACAGCAGGGTGATCTCCGACCAGGCGCTCTGCCAGCGGACCATTCCCTGGATGTAGCCCGCCGGTCCCTCCAGCAGCCTGGGGAGGTCGAGCAGGCCCTCGTCGTCCTCTCCCGCCTCGAACGTGTACCTGTCGGGATGGAGCGCGTAGGTGTTGAGCTCCCAGTCGTGGCGGTTGAAGGCCGCATAGGCCCGGTCACAGGGGCCGCCGCCACCAGGCGCTCGGACTCGTCGCGCTTCGCGCGTGCGGCGTCGCTGGTCGCCGCGACCCCCGCGGGATGAAAGCCATGCCCCTGCACCGGACACGAGTCTGTCTGAGGCTGCGAGAATCCGCCGCCATGGCCACCACCGAGCCTCGCCCCGCGGCGGCGACCGAAGAGGTCTTCAACCAGGCCCAGTCGCTGGAGGGCTACAACGTCTTCGAGTCCGACCGCGTGCTGAGCGCCGCGGTCGACCGCGAGGGCGGCGACTGGGCCGGCGAAGCGCTGCGCGAGTTCGGCGCCGTCTGCGGGCGTCCCGACGTGATCGAGCTCGGCAGGCTCGCCAACGAGAACCGGCCGCAGCTGCGCACGCACGACCGCTTCGGCCACCGCATCGACGAGGTCGAGTTCCATCCCGCCTGGCACGAGCTGATGCGCATCGGGGTCTCCCGCGGCCTTCATGCCTCCCCCTGGCGCGAGCAGCGCCCGGGCGCGCACGTGGCGCGCGGCGCCATGACCATGCTGATGAGCCAGGTCGACTCGGGGCCGATGTGCCCGATCTCGATGACCTACTCGTCGGTGCCGGCGCTGCGGATGCAGCCCGAGCTGGCCGAGGAGTGGGAGCCGCGCTTCGCCTCGCTCGAGTACGACGGCGAGCGGCTGGTCCCGGCGATCGACAAGAAGGGCGCGCTGTGCGGTATGGGGATGACCGAGAAGCAGGGCGGCTCGGACGTGCGCGCGAACACCACGACGGCCCGGCCGCTGAACGGCGGCGGGCCCGGGGCCGAGTACGAGGTCACCGGCCACAAGTGGTTCTTCTCGGCGCCGATGTGCGACGCCTTCCTGGTGCTGGCGCAGGCCGAGGGCGGGGTCTCGTGTTTTCTGATGCCGCGCTTCACCCCCGACGGCGGCCGCAACCGGATCCGCCTCCAGCGCCTGAAGGACAAGCTCGGCGACCGCTCCAACGCCTCGTCCGAGGTCGAGTTCCAGGGCGCCTGGGCGCGCCTGGTCGGCGAGGAGGGGCGCGGCGTGCGGACGATCATCGAGATGGTCAACCACACCCGTCTGGACTGCGCCCTCGGCTCGGCCGCCGGGATGCGCCACGGCACCGCCGCGGCGATCAACCACTGCGCCCACCGCTCGGCCTTCGGAAAGACGCTGATCAAACAGCCACTGATGCAGAACGTGCTCGCCGATCTCGCCATCGAGTCCGAGGCGGCGACGATCTCGGCGCTGCGGCTGGCCCGCGCCTACGACGAGTCGATCGCCGGCGACGAGCAGGCGACGCAGCTCAAGCGCGTCGCCAACGCGGCGCTGAAGTACTGGATCTGCAAGCGCGGCCCGTCGCACGCGGTCGAGGCGCTGGAGTGCCTGGGTGGCAACGGCTACGTCGAGGAGTCCGGCATGCCGCGCCTGTACCGGGGCGCTCCGCTGGCGTCCATCTGGGAGGGCTCGGGGAACGTCCAGTGCCTCGACGTCCTGCGCGCCCTGGCGCGCACCCCTGCCGCGCTCGAGGCGTACTTCGGCGAGGTCGAGCAGGCCGCCGGCGCCGACGCGCGGCTCGACGCGTTCACCGCCGAGCTGCGCGACGAGCTGGGCGATCTCGAGGCGATCGAGTCACGCGCACGCCGCGTCGTCGAGTGGATGGCGCTCGCACTTCAGGGCTCGCTACTGGTGCGCCATGGAGATCCGGCGGTGGCCGACGCGTTCTGCGCGTCTCGCCTCGGCGGCGACGCCGGCCGGGCGTTCGGCACGCTTCCCGCCGGCGTCGACTTCCGGCGGATCGTCGACCGCCACTCGCCCACCGACGCCTAGCGCCGCCTACCAGACCCGCTTGCCCGTCGGGCCACCAGCGGCGAGCCCGATCGAACCTCGATCCTGGCGGGGTTCCGGTCTGCCCGCGGCAGGCTGAAGCCACCCCGCTGCCGCGGCGTGCCCCGTCGCCCCTCTGTTGTGCTCGTGGTCTAAGCGATGAGCGCCGCGATCAGAACGATCGCGACGAGCCCGCCCAGCGCCAGCCCGAGAAGGTTGGCGAAGGTGACCCAGCCGTTGCCGAGACGCTTCGCCATTCCCCGATCCGGCGTGAGTATGAGCAAACGTTCATGCATTGGCGCCCGTAGTACACCGAGCCCGTCGGACCTAAACCTCAAACCGTGCGTGGCTCGTGCGTGGGCCGAGGCCCCCGCCCCCTACCATCCGGAACATGCCTGCACGTGGCGCGATCACGCTCTTTCACTTCCGGGGGATCCGGGTTGGCGTCGACTACTCCTGGTTCTTCGTCCTCTTCCTGGTGATCATCTCGCTGTCGGGCTTCTACAAGGACGTCCTCGGCGCCGATCAGGACGCGAGCGGCCCATATGTGCTGGCGGTCGCCAGCGCGCTCGCGTTCTTCGCCTCGATCCTGCTGCACGAGCTGGGCCACGCGGTCGTCGCCCTGCGGGAGGGGATCGGCATCTCGGACATCACGCTGTGGCTGTTCGGCGGCGTCGCGCGGATGACCCGCGACACCGACTCGCCCGGAGCCGAGTTCAAGATCGCGATCGGCGGGCCCGTCGTCTCGTTCCTGATCGCTGCGGCCTGCCTCGGCGCCGGCGTGGCCGTGGGCGGCGACGGGTTCTGGGACGCGATGCGCCTCTCCGACGCCGCCGACACCTCGGGCGGGCTCGCCCTCCTCGGCTGGCTGGCGACGATCAACGTCTTCGTCCTCGCCTTCAACCTGATCCCGGCCTTCCCGCTCGACGGCGGCCGGATCGCCCGCGCGATCGCCTGGCGGGTCACGGGCGATCGTGCCCGCGCCACCCGCTTCGCCGCGACCCTCGGACAGGGCTTCTCGTACCTGTTCGTCGCCGGCGGGGTCCTGCTCGTCTTCTCGGGTGACGTGATCGGCGGCATCTGGCTGGCGCTGGTCGGGTTCATCCTCGGCTCGGCGGCCCGGGGAGCCGTGGCCCAGACCGAGCTGTCCAGCCGGATCGAGGGGATCACCGTCGCCGACGTGATGGATCGTGAGCCCGTCGCGATCCCCGAGGACACCAGCGTCGAGCAGGCGCTCGACGAGTTCTTCCTGCGCTATCGCTGGCCCTGGTTCCCCGTGGTCGACGCCGCCCATCGCTTCCTGGGGCTGCTCCAGCGCGGTGCCGCCGACGCGGTGCCCGAGGGACGCCGCGACGTCGCCCGCGTGGCCGAGTTCCTCACCGCCGACCGCGACGGCACGCTGCGGGTGGGCCTCGACGCACCGATCGAGTCGCTGCTGGGCAACGAGACGCTGCGGCGCCTGGGCGGGCTCGCCGCGGTCGACGCCGACGGCCAGCTGCGCGGCGTCATCACGGCCGAGCAGGTGGGGCGCGCCCTCCGCGACGCCCTCACGACGCGGGCCGGGGCCCCCGGCGGCCCGATCGACCCCGGCGCGCCCTAGGAGGTGGGCGCGGGCGCGGTGACGGCGGGACGACTGGGAGGCTCCGCGATCGCCGCGTTGGCCTGCCTTGCCTTCGCCGCCGGCGCTGCGGGCGCCGCCGAGCGCGCGAAGCTGCCGAAGCGGGCCGTCGAATCCGGCTACGTCGCGGCGACCGGGAACACCATCGCGGTGCACGGCGGCGGCGACCTCCAGGCTGCCCTCGACGCGGCCGGCCCCGGCGACGAGATCGTCCTCGACGCGGGCGCGACGTTCACCGGAAACTTCACGCTGCCCGCGACAGCCGCCGGCGACCCGATCGTGGTCCGCTCCTCGGACCTGGCCGACCTCCCGCCCGAGGGCCAGCGCGTGAGCCCCGCCGATGCCGCCGACATGCCGCGCATCGAGAGCCCCGACAATCTCGGCGCGGTGACCACCGAGGCGGGGGCCTCGGAATGGAGGTTCGTGGGGATCGAGTTCGGCGTGGCCCCCGCCGTGCCCCTCAACACCGGCATCGTGCGCCTGGGCGACGGCTCGGAGACGCGCAAGGAGGACCTGCCGTCCGACATCGTCGTCGACCGCTGCTGGCTGCACGGCAACCCGACCGCCGACGCGCGGCGAGGCGTGGCGCTCAACGGCAGGCGCGAGGCGGTCGTCGACTCCTACCTGTCCGACTTCCACGAGGTCGGCGGCGACGCGCAGGCGATCGCGGGATGGGCGGGCCCGGGCCCGTTCAAGGTGGTCGGCAACCATCTCGAGGGCGCCGCCGAGAACGTCATGTTCGGGGGCGCCGACCCGCGGATCGACGGGATCGTCCCCTCCGACATCGAGTTTCGCCGCAACCACCTGGTGAAGCCGCTGAGCTGGCGCGTCGGCGACCCCTCCTACGCCGGCGTCCATTGGACCGTAAAGAACCTCTTCGAGCTCAAGAACGCCCGGCGGGTGCTCGTCGAGGGCAACCTGCTCGAGAACGTATGGGGCGACGCTCAGGCCGGGTTCGCCTTCAACCTCAAGTCGGCCAACCAGGACGGGACCGCGCCCTGGTCCGGCACGCAGGACGTGACCGTCGTGAACAACGTCGTCCGGCACGCCGCAAGCGCCGTGGGGGTCGTTGGCCGGGACCCCGGCACCCAGCGGCTGACCCGGCGGGTGACGGTCTCCAACAACCTGTTCGAGGACATCGACGGCGACGACTGGGACGGCGCGGGCACCTTCCTGCAGGTGGTCAGCTCGCCGCCCCCCGGGGACCGGACGCCGAAGGGGCCGGAGGACCTGATCGTCGAGCACAACACCGCGCTCAACGACGGCAGCACGGTGATCGCCGACGGATTCCCGGCCGACGACTTCGTCTTCACCGCCAACATCGCCGGGCACGGGCCCTACGGGGTGAAGGGCTCGGGCGAATCAGCCGGGGAGCCGACGCTGAAGGCCTACTTCCCCGGCTACCGGTTCAGGTTCAACGCCCTCGTCGGCGGCCAGGCCTCCCTGTACCCGCCCCGCAACTTCTTCCCGGCCACCTGGGACGACGTCGGCTTCGAGGACCTCGAGGGCGGGGACTACCGGCTCGCCCCGTCCAGCCCGCTGGCGGGCCAGGCAAACGACGGAAGCGACCCGGGCGCGGACATCGACGCGATCGAGGCCGCCACGGGCTGAGAGGGCCGAGCCGCGCGAGGCGGCGCGTCACCCAAATAGAATCGCCTGCGGTGGTCCTGCCCGCGACGTCTCGCCCCGCATGAGCCAGCAGGCTCCGAGCATCGGCGGCGCGGTAGGCACCGCCGAGCAGCCCCGCCTGAGGTGGATGCGCGAGGTCTGGCGGTCGACGATCGGCAAGAAGGTGATCGTCGCGGTGACCGGGATCATCCTCGCGCTCTACGTCGTCGCGCACATGCTGGGCAATCTCAAGGCCTTCCAGGGCGACGGCCAGGGCGCGGGCGCGGCGATCGACGGCTACGCCGAGTGGCTGCGGACCGTGGGCGAGCCGGCGATCCCGCGAAACGGCGCGCTCTGGATGGTCCGCGCGATCCTGCTTGCCGCGCTCGTCCTCCACGTGAGCGCGGTCGTCCAGCTGATCCGGCGCAACCGCGACGCCCGGCCCGAGGGCCATCGCGACGTGCCGGTCCTGCGCCGCTCGCTGGCCTCGCGGACGATGACCTTCACCGGCCTGCTGATCCTCGCGTTCGTGATCTTCCACGTCCTCCAGTTCACGACGCGCACCATCCACCCCACCCCGCTCGCGGGCGGCGCCGTGTACGCGAATGTGTACGACGCCTTCCAGGAATGGTGGCTGGTCGCGATCTACGTCATCGCGGTCGGCCTGCTGGGCCTGCACCTCTGGCACGCCCTGTGGAGCGCCACGCAGACCTGGGGGGCCGACAAGCCCAACCGCAATCCCACGCTCCGGCGCGCGGCGAAGGCGGTCTCGCTTGCCGTCGCGATCGGGTTCGCCGTCGTCCCGCTGGCGTTCTTCACCGGCATCCTGCCCGACCCCGAGAGCTCCTCGCAGCTGGCGTCGACGGAGGCGGACCGCTGATGGCCATCGACCTCGACCCGCGCATCCCCGACGGCCCGATCGAGCAGCGGTGGCATCACTGGCTGGACGAGCATCGCCTCGTCGGCCCCCGCCAGCGCGCCGACCACACGATCATCGTGGTCGGCACCGGCCTGGCGGGCGCAAGCGCCGCGGCCACGCTCGCCGGCCAGGGCTACCGGGTCGAGTCTTTCTGCTTCCAGGACTCCGCCCGGCGCGCGCACTCGATCGCGGCGCAGGGCGGGATCAACGCCACCAAGGACTACGCCAACGAGGGCGACTCGGTGCGCCGCCTGTTCGTCGACACGATGAAGGGCGGCGACTTCCGCGCGCGAGAGAGCAACGTCTGGCGCCTCGCCGAGACCTCCACCAACATCATCGACCAGGCGGTGGCCCAGGGGGTGCCGTTCAACCGCGAGTACGGCGGGCTGCTGGCGACGCGCTCGTTCGGCGGCGTCCTCGTCGAGCGCACCTTCTACTGTCGCGGGCAGACGGGGCAGCAGCTGCTGCTGGGCGCGTATGCGGCCCTCCAGCAGCAGGTCGCTGAGGGAAGGGCCCACGTCCACACCCGCCACGAGCTGCTCGACGTCGTGCTCGTCGACGGCCAGGCGCGCGGGATCATCGCGCGCAATCTCGTGACGGGCGAGATCGAGCGCTACGCCGCCGACGCGGTGGTGCTCGCGACGGGCGGCTACTGCAACGTCTACTACCTCTCGACGAACGCGCTGGGATGCAACGTCACGGCGATCTGGCGAGCCCACCGCCGAGGAGCCGCCTTCGCGAACCCCTGCTTCACGCAGATCCACCCCACCTCGATCCCGGCGAGCGGCGAGTACCAGTCGAAGCTCACGCTGATGAGCGAGTCGCTGCGCAACGACGGCCGGGTGTGGGTCCCGCGCGAGCCCGGCGACGAGCGCGTGGCGGCGGACATCCCCGAGGACGACCGCTACTACTACCTCGAGGAGCGCTACCCGCGCTTCGGCAACCTGGTGCCGCGCGACGTGGCGTCCCGCGCCGCCAAGATCGTCTGCGACGACGGGCTCGGGGTGGGGCCGAGCAGGCGCGCCGTGTACCTCGACTTCCGCGACGCGATCGGCGATCGCGGCGCCGAGATGATCGAGGACCGCTACGGCAACCTCTTCGAGATGTACGAGCGGATCACCGGGGACTCCCCCTGGGAGGTCCCGATGATGATCTACCCCGCGCCGCACTACTCGATGGGCGGGCTCTGGGTCGACTACGAGCTGCAGACGACGATCCCCGGCCTGTTCGCGATCGGCGAGGCGAACTTCTCCGACCACGGGGCCAACCGGCTGGGCGCCAGCGCGATGATGCAGTGCCTCGCCGACGGCTACTTCATCGCCCCGCACACCGTCACCAACTTCGTCAGCGGGGTCCACGAGCACGTGAGCGCCGACGAGCCCGCCTTCGAGGAGGCAGAACGCGAGGTGCGGGAGCGGATCGAGCGGCTCCTCTCCATCGGGGGCGCCACCCCGCAGACCGCGTTCCACCGCGAGCTCGGCCACGTGATGCTCGACAAGTGCGGGATCACCCGCGACGCCGACGGCCTGCGCGAGGCGTTGGGCCAGATCGCCGACATCCGCGCGGCCTTCTGGTCGGACCTGCGGATCGAGCCGGGCGAGAACGGGATCAACCAGAGCCTCGAGCATGCCGGGCGCGTCGCGGACTTCCTCGAGCTGGCCTCGCTGATGTGCCGCGACGCGCTCGAGCGCGAGGAGTCGTGCGGCTGCCACCTGCGCGAGGAGCACCAGACCGAGGACGGGGAGGCCGTCCGCGACGACGATGACTTCGCCCACGTGGCCGTGTGGGAGTGGCAGGGCGAGGACGCCGGCCACAAGCCGTACCGCGAGCCGCTGGAATTCGCGTCGGTCGCCCCCGTCACCAGGAGCTACAGGTGAAATTCACGCTGCGGATCTGGCGGCAGGCCGACGCCGAGTCGGAGGGTGCGTACGAGCGCTACGAGATGCCGGACATCGATCCGGATGCGTCGTTCCTGGAGATGCTGGACGTCCTCAACGACCGGCTCGTGAAGGACGGCGGGCGGCCCGTGGCCTTCGACTCCGACTGCCGTGAGGGCATCTGCGGGACGTGCTCGCTGGTGATCGACGGGATTGCGCACGGGCCGCGCCAGGCGACGAGCTGCCAGATCTTCATGCGCGACTTCGCCGACGGCTCCGAGATCACCGTCGGGCCGTTCCGCAGCGCGGCGTTCCCGGTGCTGCGCGACCTGATCGTCGACCGCTCGGCGTTCGACCGCGTCCAGCAGGCGGGCGGCTACATCTCGGTCAACGCCGGCCCCAAGCCCGAGCCGAACTCGATGCCGGTCCACCCCGAGACCCAGGAGGCGGCCATGGACGCGGCGATCTGCATCGGCTGCGGCGCCTGCGTCGCGGCCTGCCCCAACGGCTCGGGGATGTTGTTCACCGGCGCCAAGGTCACTCACCTCAACCTCCTCCCGCAGGGCGAGCCCGAGCAGCACCACCGCGCCCGGGCGATGGTCCGCCAGCACGACGCCGAGGGCTTTGGGGCCTGCACGAACACCGGCGAGTGCCAGGAGGTCTGTCCCCAGCACATCTCGATCAAGGTGATCGGCGAGCTCAACCGCGAGTACCGCAAGGCGATGGTCCGCAAGCTGCGGGAGCGCGGTGGCGCCATCCGCCCGCAGTAGCCGACGGCCGGGCGCCGCCGATCCATAGAATCGCGCGCCCGTGCCTCGGCATGACGTACTAGTGATCGGCGCTGGACTCGCCGGACAGCGCGCGGCGCTTGCCGCCGCCGAGACCGGCGTGTCCGTGGGCATCGTCAGCAAGGTCCACCCCGTGCGCTCGCACTCGAACGCGGCGCAGGGCGGGATCAACGCCGCGCTCGACCCCGGCGATTCGTGGGAGTCGCACGCGTTCGACACGATCAAGGGCTCTGACTACCTGGGCGACCAGGACGCCATCGAGATCATGTGCCGCGAGGCGCCCGAGGAGGTCGTCCACCTCGAGCGGCTGGGCGTCCCCTTCCACCGCAACGAGGAGGGCAAGCTGGGCACGCGCGCGTTCGGCGGCGCCTCGCAGGCGCGCACCTTCTACGTCGCCGACATCACCGGCCAGGCGATCATGCACGTCCTCTACGAGCAGCTGATGCGCTTCTCGGCCGCGGTCGACCGCTACGAGGAGTGGTTCACGACCTCGCTGGCCATCGACGGCCGGGGCGAGTGCGTGGGCGCCAGCCTGCGCAACATCCGCGACGGGTCGACCGAGCTGTTCGAGGCCAAGAGCGTGATCCTCGCGACGGGCGGCAACGGCCAGATCTGGCGGCCCACCACCAACGCCCTGATCTGCACCGGCGACGGGATCGCGATGGCCTACCGCGCCGGGGCCGAGCTGATGGACATGGAGATGGTCCAGTACCACCCCACGACGCTCGCGCGCAAGGGCTTTTTGATCACCGAGGGCGCTCGCGGCGAGGGCGCGCACCTGCTGAACGCCGACGGCGAGCGCTTCATGGAGCGCTACGCGCCGAACAAGATGGAGCTCGCCTCGCGCGACGTCGTGTCGCGGGCCGAGCAGACCGAGATCAACGAGGGCCGGGGCTTCCCCGACGGCACCGTCGCCCTGGACGTCACCGTCGTGCCCCGCAAGCGCATCCACGAGGCGCTGCGTGAGATCGTCCTCGTCGGCCGCGACTTCGCGGGCGTCGACATCACCCGGGAGCCGATCCACATCAAGCCCGGCAACCACTACATGATGGGCGGCGTCCGCACCGACGTTCACGGCGCCACCACGATTCCGGGGCTCTACGCCGCGGGCGAGGTCGCCTGCGTGTCGGTCCACGGCGGAAACCGCCTGGGGGCCAACTCGCTGCTCGACACGCTGATCTTCGGCCGGCGCTCGGGCGAGCACGCGTCGGCGCGAGCGAAGCGGATCGCCGCGCCCACAGCGCCGAAGGCGCTGGTTGCCGATGCGCAGAAGCGCGTCGACGCCATCCTCTCCCGCTCGGCCGACGACGGCGGCCGCCGAGTGGCGGAGATCCGCCACGAGATGTCGGTGGAAATGGACCGCTACATGGGCGTCTTCCGCGACGGCGAGGGGATCCAGACGGGGCTCGACACGGTCAAGCGCCTGAAGGAGGACATCGCGAAGGTCTACGTCGACGACCACTCCTCGGTCTTCAACCAGGACATTCTCGCCGCGCTAGAGCTCGAGTTCATGCTCGACAACGCCGAGTGCAGCTGCATCGCCGCGCTGCACCGCACGGAGAGCCGGGGCGCGCACACCCGCACCGACTTCCCCGAGCGAAACGACGACGAGTGGCTCAAGCACGTGAACCTCACGCGCGACGGCGACGAGCCGGACATCTCCTACTCTGACGTCTCGATCACCCAGTGGCAGCCCGCGGAGAGGACCTACTGATGGCTCGCCCGCTCCGATCATTAGTGTCGAGGGCAGATGGCTGAGTACACGCTGCGCGTCCGCCGCTTCCAGCCGGAGGCCCGAACCCCGGAGGGCGAGCCCGAGGGCCCCTACTGGGAGGATTTCGACGTCGAGCTCGAGGAGACTCTCTCGGTGCTCGACGGCCTGCTCCAGGCCCGCTCGGACAAGGACGGCTCGCTCGCGGTGCGCTGCTCGTGCCGCGCCGCGATCTGCGGCTCGTGCGGCGTGAAGATCAACGGGCAGTCGGCGCTCGCCTGCAAGACCCAGCTCCAGCACGCCAGCGACGAGGCCGCCCGCCGCGAAGGCGACGACCCCGTCATCGTGGTCGAGCCGATGGGCAACATGCCGGTGATCAAGGACCTCATCACCGACATGGAGTCGACGCACTGGACGAAGGTTCGCCGGGTCACGCCGTGGCTGCTGCCGGGCGGCGAGGAGCCCGAGCGCGAGAACGTCGTCCCGCCCGAGACGATGATCGACATCACCCAGACGATGGCCTGCATCCAGTGCGGTGCATGCGTGTCGGCGTGCCTGGCGATGGAGGCCGACCCGGAGTTCATCGGGCCCGCCGCCCTGGCGAAGGCCTACCGCTTCGTCGGCGACCCGCGCGACTCTCAGCGTCGTGAGCGACTGTACGACCTCGCCCAGGACCCCCACGGCATCTATGACTGCACCCACTGCTTTGCCTGCATAGACGCCTGCCCGAAGGGCGTGGCCCCGATGGACCAGATCATGCGCCTGCGCCGCGCCGCCGGCCGCGACGAGAAGATCCACGACCGCAACAACGGCCACAACCACGAGGCCGCGTTCGTGAAGATCATCGAGAAGAAGGGGACCCTGGACGAGTCGCTGCTGCTGCAGGAGTCATACGCGCCGGGTATCAAGGGCAAGCTGATCCCGAGGATGGATGCGATCAAGGGGCTGCTCACGTCGATCCCCACGGCGGTGCGCGGCATCCGGACCGGCAAGATGCGGTCGCTCTCGAAGCTGATCCCCGGCGTCCACCCGAAGCTGCCGGGCGACGCGCAGGACCACGTGCGCCGCATCTACGCACACGCCGAGGAGCACCACGAGGAGCTCAACCTTTACGTGGCCGGCGAGGAGGGCGACGAGTCGCCCGACCTGCCCAGTTCGCCCGCCGCGGCCGCGGCGGGCTCCGGCGAGGGCACCGACGCCGCCGGCGAGGAGCCCGACACGGGCGCGGAAGAGGGCACGGGCGCCGAGGAGGAGACGTCGTGAAGCTCGCCTATTGGCCCGGTTGCGTCTCGCGCGGGTTCACGCCCGAGCTGCACGGATCGATGGCGCTCGTGGCCGAGCGGCTTGGGATCGAGCTGGTCACGCTCGACCGTGCCAACTGCTGCGGCGCCGGCGTGATCGCGGAGCACAACCAGGAGCTGGCCGACACGCTCAACGCCCGCACCTTCGCGCTGGCCCAGTCCACCGGCCTGGCGATGATGAACATCTGCTCGACGTGCCAGGGGGCGCAGTCGGAGTGCAAGCAGCGCCTGGACGCCGACTCGGCCTACCGGGCCCACATCAACGAAGCGCTCTCGGCCGAGGGGCTCGAGTACGAGAGGGACAAGGACGGCTTCACCAACAAGAACTTCCTCTGGGTGCTGGTCGAAGACATCGGCCTCGACAAGGTCCGCGAGCTGGTCAAGCGGCCGCTCACCGGCCTCAGCGTCGGCCCGTTCTACGGTTGCTACATCCTCCGCCCCAAGCACCGCCTCGGCTACGAGGAGAACCCCGACCGCGACCTCTACCTCGAGCAGGTGATCGACGCGCTCGGCGGCCAGGTGGTCGAGTACGACGGCGCCCGCAAGTGCTGCGGCTTCCCGATCGTCACGATGAACCGCGAGACGTCGCTGCGCCAGGCGGGCACCCACCTCGGCGACGCGCTGGACTCAGGCGCCGACTGCCTCGTCACGCCGTGTCCGCTGTGCCATCTCAACCTGGACATGCAGCAGCCCGAGGCGGCCAAGATCGTCGGCCGCGATCTCGGCATCGCGGTGTTGCACCTGCCGCAGCTCGTCGGCCTCGCCCTCGGGTTCGAGCCCAGGCAGCTGGGCATGAACACCCACGTCGCCTCGACCGAGTGGGTTGCGCAGCGGCTCGCCGGCACGGTGCCGGCGTAGGGCCGTGATATGAGTGACCGAATCGACACGACCGACGCGCCGCCCGTCCCGCCCGAGGTCGAGCAGGCCGCCATGCTGGGCAACGTCAAGGACGCCGTCGGCCTCTACGTCAAGCACACCGGCGTCGATCCCGCCGTCGCCGAGGCCGTCGTCGCCGAGCTGGCCGAGTAGCGCCTCAGCCCAGCAGCCGCCCGGGTACCTCGCCGGCCTCGCCGGACTCTTCGCGCTCCTGCATGCGCCGCTCGATCCATCGAGCGCCGACTGTGTCGGAGAGGCCGTGGACGATGATCGACGCCACGATCGTGAAGGCGGCGACGTCGAATACCAGCGAGCCGTTGGTCACCGCCTCGTCCAGCACCAGCAGGGCGAAGAGCATCGAGGCCACCCCCTTGGGGCCGAACCAGGCGATGAAGAGCCGCTGTGGCCTGGGCAATCGCGTGCCCGCGAACGAGACCAGCACCGCCAGCGGCCGGGCGACCAGGAGCGCGAACGAAACGAAGGCGACCAGCGCCCAGACGGAGGCGTCGTAGCCGGTGGCCACGATGATCGCGCCGAAGACGAAGAAGGTCAGCACCTGGAAGATCGCGCTGACGTTCTCGGCGAAATCGACGAAACGCTCGGTGATGTCGTGCTCGGAGATGCCGAGGGTGATGCCGCAGACGAACGCCGCGATGAGCCCGTTGCCGAAGGTGACGTCGGCGACGCCGAATGCGACCAGGCCCACGCCCAGCGCATAGATGCCCTCGTAGCGTGACGTGATCCCGCCGGGCACCAATCGGTGAAGCCGTCCGGCGGCGAGGCCCAGGACGATCCCGACGAAGGCGCCGAAGGCCGCCTCCCCGGCGAGCTCTGCGGCCTCGGTGCCCGCATCGCTGCCAGGGGTGGCAAGCGCGAGGAAGAAGAGGACGAACGGCAGCGCCAGGCCGTCGTTGAGCCCCGATTCGAGATTGAGCGTGTGCCGCACGACCGCAGGCACCCGCTGGGCTGTGACCACCGTGGAGGTGACCACCGGATCGGTGGGCGTGAGGACAGCGGCGAGCAGGAACGCCTCGGCCCAGCTCAGATCGGGGAAGAGCCCGGCCGCGCCCAGGCCAATCAGGCCGAGCGTGATCGGCATCGCCACGACCAGTGCGCGGGCCGGAGGCCCCCAATGCATCGCGAGCAACTCCCGCTCGACCACGAGGCCGTCGGAGATCAGGGTGAGGATCAGCGCCAGCTCGGCCAGCTCGAAGACGCCCTCATCGGAGACGTCGATCGTGACGACGTCGGTCAGCGCCAGCGCGATCCCCAGTCCGACCGAGAGCACCGAGATGGACAGCACCGTCCCCCGCATCACTCCCGACAGCGCGGCCGCCACCGTCAGCAGCCCGCCGACGATGAGCAGCGCCTCGCCGAACCCCACGTCCATCGGTTGCTTATACCGCCGCTATCGGCCGGGAGCGGTCCAGTCGGCCTGCCGGCCGCAGGCCTGCTTCGCACGCACCAAGCTCTCGCCGAACCCGGGGTAAGGCGACGGCAGGTCCGACTGATACGGCGCACTAGCGGCGAGGGCGCCCAGGTGGGCGACGGAATTCGCTCCCATGAGCCGTCCAGCAATTGGGGGCGACTCGACCTCGGCCTGGATCTCGATCGGATCGCCATCCGAGCGGACCCTTCCCGCAGGCCAGTACGGCGCCGCCCCTCGATAGTCGAGGTTGCCCGGCAGCTCGGTCTCGAAGCCGGCGCCGCTGAGCGTCACCGGGCGCGTGGAGTCGTACTGCAGGGATAGATCCCACTCGCCCGGCGGCAGGTCGAGACTGATCGCCGCGGGCGAGCCGTCTTCGACGGTGGTCGACGGACCCCAGCCAGTTGCGTCGGCCCGAATTGGAGGCCGGGCCGCGAGGGCCGCGGATCCCTCCGGCCTCTCCTCCGTGCAGCCCAGCTCGCCCGTCGGTGCCGGGTCGTCCTCGACCGGCTTTCGTCCGATGGGCGACTTTCCGGCCTGCCAGAGCACATAGGAATCGGTCACCTTCACCGCTTTCCAGCTCGGGGGAGGACTGCTCGCGTACGACGCGCGCGTGGTCAACACGTACGGGAAGCGGGCGAGCTTGTCGGCCTCCACGGAGTCGAAGTCAAACTTGAAGCCGACGTCCTCGATCTCGAAGTTGGGCTTGACGAAGTACGGGTCGTAGAAGTTGCGAACGTGGGTGAACGGCTTC
>Ga0126311_10000161_pt1 | contig 33220 bp, 33 predicted proteins | sample Plot61_FD_92539 | JGI IMG/M metagenome (GOLD analysis project Ga0126311, IMG submission 92539) | Serpentine soil microbial communities from UC McLaughlin Reserve, CA, USA - Plot61 | ecosystem: Environmental > Terrestrial > Soil > Grasslands | place: USA: UC McLaughlin Reserve, Lake County... | reverse complement strand
CCGGCGCCTCCGGCGCGACCGGCGCGAGCGGTCCGCAGGGCGCGAGGGGCGAGACCGGCGCGCGCGGTCCTGCCGGCCCGCGCGGGCGCGACGCACGCGTGCGCTGCCGCTTCGCCGGCAGAGGCGCGATCCACTGCACGGTCACGTATGCGACGGCCGGGAAGGCCGCGCACGGCAGACGCGCCCGCGCACGGCTGCGCGCCCGCGCGCGCCAGCTCCAGCGACTTGTCAACCACCACCAAGGGGAGTGATGCTCATGCATCGCATCGGCCTGTCCACCGCGCGGCGCGTCCTGGCGCTCGCGCTGCTCGCGCTCACGCTGAGCGCGTTGCTCGCGGGCGCCGCCGGCGCGGCGAGAGTGACCGTCCGCATCGAGGGCGCGAGCAGAACGCGGCTCGCGCCGACCGTCGTGACGATCGGCACCGGCACCAGCAACGCGAGAACGTGGAACGGCAGCGGCTCGCTGCCCAACACGTGCGCCGACGACACCGCCTACCAGGCGATCGAGCTTGCGACGAGCGGCAGCTGGGACCGCGGGCTGTACGCCGAGCAGATCCTCAGCGAGACGCACACGTTCGCCTCGGGCTCCGAGTACTGGATCCCGTATCACGACAACAACTACGCCGACTGGGGCATCTGCGACCTGCACCTGCAGGACGGCGACACGCTGCTCATGCAGGCCGGCGTCTCCGGTGCGTCGCCGAGCTACATCCCGGACTCGGTGCCGATCGCGCTCGCGCGGATCGGCACGGGCAACATCGCGCCCGGCGGCAGACTGACGGTGAGACTGACGGCGTGGGTGCCGAGCGACATCTTCGGCACGCAGGACCCGGGTGATCCGAACCACTACATCATCCCGCCGAGCGACGAAACGCACCCGGCGGGCTACACGGTCACGGCCGGATCCGCCAGCGGCAGAACCGACAGCAACGGCGAAGTCACGCTGACGATGAGAGACACCGGCAGAGTGTCGGTGCAGGCCAACATGCCGGGCAGCTCGACGAACTGGAGCCGCTCGGTCCCGTTCACCGTATGCGTCAGCAGAACCAGCTGCTGATCCGCGCGCTGCTCGTCGCGGCGAGCGTGCTGGCGACCGCGAGCCCTTCGGGGCTCGCGGCGTCAGCCGACGTGCACGTCCGCATCGAGGGCGTCACGCAGACGCTGTTCGACCGCGTCGTGCGCACCGACGGGCACGACGTGCGCGCGCTCTCGGACAACGCGGCACACCGCTGCGACGGCACGAACGGCGGCGCAAACCCGAGCCCGGGTCCGACCGCAACGGCCGCCACCGTCGACGCGCTCGCGACGCTCGGCCAGCCGTTCGACGGCCACTGGTTCGCCGGCTACGACGACTACTTCATGCAGCAGCTCGGCCCCGAGCGCGAGAACGCCGACGAGCTGTGGTGGTGGGGGCTGCTGGTGGACGGGCGCTTTTCGCCGGCCGGCGGCTGCCAGGCGCGCGTCGGCGACGGCGACGAGGTGCTGTGGGCCGGCGACGCGTTCGACAACCGTCCGCTGCTGCGGCTCGCGGGAGCCGTCGCCACTCCCACCGCGCTCGTGGACACGCCGCTGACCGTGACCGTTACCGCGACGGACGGCGGCACCCGCAGCGCCGTTGGCGATCCGTACGCCGGCGCGCAGGTCGCCGCCGTCGACGTCGCCGGCCAGCCGGCCGCAGCGGGCGTCGCCGACGTCGGCACGAGCGCCGCCGACGGCAGCGCGACGGTGATCTTCCACGCGACCGGCTGGCAGCGCCTGAAAGCGCGTGGCCCCGTGAGCGGCGGCCCTGGTGCGCCGCCTGCGGCGATCGCCTCCAACAGCGTCGACGTGTGCGTCGAGGCGACGCCCGGAGCCGGCTGCGCGGGCATGCCGCCGAGCCAGGTCGCCGTCATCCCACCGGCGATCCCCGGCGATCCGCCGCCCGCCGGCGGTGGATCCCCTCCCCCGCCTCCGCCGACCGTGCAGCCGCCATCCGCGCCGCCGACGCCTCGCGCCGAATCGAGAACGGTCTGGAAACGCCGGCTGACGGCCGGTTCGAGCGTGCGCGTCCGCTTCGCTCCCGGTCGCCCGGCGTTCGTCGTGCGGCCCGCAACGAGCCGGGCGACGATCGAGCTGCGAGCCGGCGGCAGACGGCGTCGCGTCGTGCTGCCGCCCGGCCGCGGCGTCGCGCACGTCGTGAGAGGGCCGCGGCTGAGACGCCCCGGCTGGGTGAAGCTGCGCGTGGTGAGCGGGACCGTGCGCGTCACGCTCGCGCCGCCGGCGACCGTCGCGGCGACAGCGTCTGCGGCTTCCACCGAGCCGGCTTCCGCAGCGGCGCCCGCGAGCGGCGACCAGGCGCGTCTCGACCTCACGATCCGCTTCCTGCAAGACGCGCAGAACGCCGACGGCGGCTTCGGCGGCAGCCGCGGCGCCCCATCGGACCCGCTCTTCAGCGCCTGGGTCGCGATCGCGCTGGCGGCCGGCGGCATCAACCCGCAGGACCAGGCGAAGCCGGGCGGCGCCGACGTCTACACGTACGTCGCCCAGCACGCCGGCGCGCTCGAATGGACGACCGACTTCGAGCGCGCCGCGCTGGTGGCCGACGCGGCCGGCGCCTCGCCGCGCGACTTCGGCGGCGTCGACCTCGTCGGCGCAATCCTCGGCCGCCAGCTGCCGAGCGGCGCCTTCTCGTACGAGGCCGGCGGCAAGATCGGCTACGTCAACGCGACCGCGTTCGCGATCCTCGCGCTCGTCCCGCTGCACGAGCCGGCGGTGGATGCAGCGCTGCAGCGCTGCACCGACTGGCTGCTGACCGTCCAGGACAGAGACGGCTCGTGGGGCTATGCCCCCGGCGCGGAGCCGAGCAGCGACACGACCGCCGCGGTGATCCAGGCGCTGCACGCCGCCGGACGCACCGACACGCCGCAGGAGACGGCCGCGTGGACCTACCTCGCAGGACTGCACAACGCTGACGGCGGCTTCGGCTTCAGCGACACCCTGCCGCAGTCGAACACGGCCTCGACGGCGTGGATCGCACAGGCGATGTGGGCGGCCGGGATCGACCCCTCGAACGCCTTCGACAATAGCCCGAGCCCGCTCGACTACCTCGCCTCGATGCAGCGCGCCGACGGCTCGATCGCCTGGAAGGCCGGCGACGACCGCAACTCCGTCTGGATGACCGCTTACGCGGCGCCCGCCTACGCCGGCCGCCCGCTGCCGCTGGCGGCGGTGCCGCGGGCGGTGCGCACCCCAGCGCCCGCGGCAGCGCAGCCGGTCGAGGCGCCAGCGGGCGCGCTCGACAAGGCGACCATTGCCGGCAGGGGCGGCGTCGGGACCGCGAGCGGCGGCGTCGTGATCGCCGGCGGCGGCGGCAACGGCGCGCCCCTGTTCGGCAGACCGCAACCCCAGAGCCGCGGCCGGACACCCGGTGGCCTGCACGAGACCAACCCGCACGGCGCGGAGCCGCGACACGCGGTGCCGGCGCACCGTCCTCACCGCGCCAGCGACCAAGCGCACGGCGATCCGCGCGTGACCGGCACCGTGCTCGGCCGCCAGCCTGCCGCTGCCCCTGGCCTGCGCAGTGCCGAGGCCGGCGGTCGCACACCCGGACCCCAGCTGCCGCTGGCACTCGTCGGGGCGCTGCTGCTGTGCGGCGGGCTCGGCGCGCACATCGAGCGGCGCCGGCCGACTCCCGAACGGCGGGTGCTCGCATGAGCGGCGACCGCCTCACCGCCGTGCCGCTGCAGCTGCGGCCAATCTCCAAGCGAAAGGTGCTCACATGACCGGCGACCGGCTCGGCGACGCGCTCGCGCAGATCGCCGCTGCCCTCCAACTGCCCGTCCTGCTGGCGGCCGTCGGCGTGCTGCTGCTGTGCGCGCTGGAGCTCGGCCGCTTCGCAAGCGAGGCGTGGCAGCGCCGCGCCCGCGCGCGTCACGGCGGCAGCCTGCGCGAGCTGGCGCGACGCGCCGTCGCACAGCCGGGCTCAGCCGCCGAGCTGGCGCGCGCAGCGCCGACGACGTTTGCCGCAAGCGCGCTGCTGCAACTCGTCGCCGCCCGCAGCGCCGGCCGGGCGCGCGCCGTCGAGCACGCGCTCGCCGACTACGAGCTGGCGGCACAGCGCCGGCTCGACCGCACGCGCCTGCTCGTGCGCGCCGGCCCGGCGATCGGCCTGATGGGGACGCTGATCCCGCTCGCTCCCGGCCTCGCCGCGCTCGGCCGCGGCGACGTCGCCGAGCTGGCCGGCGACCTGCGTGTGGCGTTCGCCGCGACCGTCGTCGGCCTGCTCGTCGGCACGGTCGCGTTCGCACTGACGCTCGCGCGCACGCGCATGTACGGCGAGGACCTGACCGCGCTGGAGCGCGCGGCCGAAGCCGCCCTCCCCGACACGGCGTCGTACCCGCTCGCCGCCCCGCCGGTGGAGGTCCGCTCATGAGGCGCACCGGCCTCGGCCGCCACGGCCGGCTCGACGACGACGCCGGCGATCCGCTCGACGGGCTCGTGAACCTGTTCGACGTCGGGATCGTGCTCGCGGTCGCGTTCCTGCTCGCCGGCCTCGGCCTCACGCGCGACGCCGCAACCGGTCGCATCGAGCAGGAGCACAAGCGCACGCCGCGCAGCGGCGTCACGCAGCACCAGAGCACCCAGCCGCTCCCGGCTCCGGCCGCCTCCGCCCCCGCAACCGGACGCGGCCGCCAGGTCGGCACCGTCTACCGCCTCGCCGACGGCCGCCTCGTGCTCGTCAGAGGACGCTGAGACGCGCGGTCAGCGTCTCGGCCGCGGGCGCTCGGTCGGGCCCACGCGCTCGCGCAGCCAGCGCACGAGCGGGGTGGCGGCGTCCAGCTCGCCGCGAATCCGTCTGCCGGCGGCGGGTCTGTGGATCCAGCCGGCGAGTCTGTGGCGGTGGGAGACGGTGAGCGAGCGGCGGCGCAGCAGGTCGATGCGCGGGTGGTCGATCGGATAGCCGCGCGGCGCGCGTCTGAGATCCGGCTCGTTCAGCGACAGCCCGGCCGCCTGCGCGCCGGCGATCGCCTTCGCCAGTGGCGCCGCGGTGCGCCCGTCCGCGACGAGCCGCCGCATCCGCTCGACCTGATCCGGTGCCGGGTTGTGCAGGCCGGCGGCGACCAGCAGCCCGTCGAGGGACAACTCGACATAGAAGCCGCCCGCACCCTCATAGCCGACGGCCAGCCCGAGGTGCTCCTTGATCGGCGGACCGGGACGGAAGCGCGTGTCGTTCCATGGCCGAAACGTGTGCGCGCGGCCGAAGCCGGCCGCTTCCAGCTCCTCACCCAGCGCGGTCGCCGGCGCCACGAGCAGCTCGTCGTAGCGCCGGCGATTGGCCTTGAACCAGTCGCGGTCGTTGTTGTCCTCAAGCTCGCGCAGGAAGTCGAGCGCGCCCGGAGGGAAGCCGCGGAAGCCGCTCATGCTCAGCGCCGGAACGGCACGTTCAGTGGCAGCGCGCCGCGCCGGCGTCGCGATAGCCGACGCCCGGCTCGGCGACGAAGCGCCAGGCGTAGGCACCGCGGCCGAGCGTGAGTCGCAGCACGCCGAAGGCGGACGCGTGCGCGCGGCTGTTGCGGCCCGCGAGCAGGACCGGATAGTGGCTCTTGCCGCCGGTGCCGACGACGAACTGGACGACCCCGTGCACGCGGTCGAGCCGCCCGTCGGCCGTCTGGGGAGCGAAGCGCTCGTAGTCGTGGTCATGGCCGGAGAGCGCGACGTCCGCCCCGCCGGCCTGGAGCGTGCGCCACAGCGGGATCAGCGCGTCGTCGGAGCCGTGCAGGCCCGAGGAGAAGCGCGGCTGGTGCCAGTAGGCGAGCGTGCAGCGGCGCGGGTGTGTGGCGAGATCGGCGCGCAGCCAGCGCTGCTGCGGCGAGCCGGGGCCGCAGCCCACGATGTCGCAGTTCGCGTTCAGCGACACGACGTGCCAGCTGCCGAGCTCGTAGGAGTACCACCCCTCGCCGGGTCGACCGGCGCGCGCGCCGAAGTAGGCGAAGTAGCCGGCCGCGCCGGGCGTCCCGTACTCGTGGTTGCCGATCGCCGGGTGCATGCGGTCGATGAAGGTGCCCCACGTCTTGTCGAACGAGCCCTGGAAGTCGGCGAGCGAGCCGGCCTCGTATTGCAGGTCGCCGAGCGCGGCGACGGCGTCCGGGTCGAGCCGCCCGATCAGCGCCGCCGTGTCGAGCTGGTGGCAGGCGTCGCGCGTGCGCGCCTCGCCCGGCGCGCAGGCGACGTCGCCAGCGGCGACGAGCGTCGGGCCTATGACGGAACCCGGTTGCGGCGGCCGCGAGCTCGCAGTCACCGCGCCCGTACGGGCCGTCGTCGCCGCCACGCTCGAGTCGCCACCGCAGCCGGCGGCTGCCAGCGCCACCAACGCCGATACGGCGAGCAGCGCGATCCTCGCACTCTGCACGGTCACCGCCGGCACGTTCTCACAGCGGTGGCGTGGGATGCGCCGAGGCCCTGACCAAACGGCCCCGTATTAGCCACTTGCGCATTTTCTATTAGCCACTTGCGCAGTTCGAATTAGCCATTTACGTTCCCGTTCCCATGGCGCACGCGCGGTCGCCCCTCCCCCTTGGCGACCGACTATGGGCCGTCCCCTACGCCGGCCTGTGGGCGTGAGCGTCCGTTCGAACGCACCCGGCATCGTCTGGGACCGCTCGCAGGCGACGCTCGGCGCCGTCTACGCCTTGCCCGCCGCGGTCGCGATGCTGAGCGACCCCCCGACTGGGCTCGCGCTGGCGGTCGGCGTCCTTCCCGCGGCGATCGTCGGTCTCGCCCCCACGCGCAGAGCGCGGCGCGCCGTCGTGGTGCTCGGCACGCTGATCGGCGTGCCACTGTTCCTCGGCTCGCTGCTCGCGAACGTGCCGTGGCTCGCGGTCGCGACGATCGGCGGGCTCGGCGTCGCCGCCGCCTGGCTCGCCGCGCGCTCGCGCTTCGGGTTCATCGCGATGACGCTCTCGCTGCCGATGATCGGCGTCGGCCTGAGCTACACCGACGTCGGCCAGTCCGCCGGGCTCGCCGGGTTGATGATCGCCGGCTCGATCTACGCCTGCCTCGTCTCGATGCTGTGGCCTGAGCACCCGCCGGGCGCAGCGAGACCGCCCGCCGCCCCACCGACGCTGGAGTACGGCATCCGGCTCGGCGCCGCGGGAGCGACGGCGGCCGCGATCGGCTTCCTCGCTGGCCTCGAGCACGTCGGCTGGGCCTGCGCTGCCGCCCTGCTCGTGATGCGCCCGTCGGAGGAGATGCAGCGCCTGCGCAGCGTCGGCCGCATCGCCGCCGTCGCGGCCGGCGCGCTCGCTGCGATCGCGCTCGTGCGGCTCCACCCGCCGGTCGCGGTCTACAGCGCCGCCGCGATCCTCGCGGTGGGCGGCGCGGCCGCGACGAACCGCAGCCGCTGGTACGTCACGTCCGCCTTCACCACGTTCCTCGTCTTTCTCCTGTTGCTGTACGCGACGCCGGAGGACGCCGACACCCGCTTCGCCGAGCGGCTCGGAGAGACGCTGCTCGGCGTCGCGATCGCGTACGCGTTCGGGCTGGCGATCCCGGCACTGCGGCGCCGGCGCGCGAGCCAGCGTCAGTGACCGCGCACACGCGATCAGCGCCGCTCGGCGAGTGCGATCAGCGCGGCGCAGGCTTCCAGCGCCTCGAGGTGCGGCGCTTCGCGCTCGGTGACGCCGGCGAGGATCTCCGTCTCGGCACCCTCGAAGAGGTTGCCGATGAGCGTGGCGAGAGCGCGGGGAGACATCGGGAGCTCGACGCCGCCCTCGGTCTGGAGGCGTTCCAGTCGCGCCTCGATCAGCTCGCGCCAGGCGCGCTGGGTCGCACGCCAGCGCTCGGCGATCTCGGGGTCGGCCAGCCCTGCGCTCCACAGCTCCCAGAGGATGCGCACGTAGCCGGAGCGGATGTCCTCGCGCAGGTAGTCGCAGGCGGTGCGCCATTGGTCGGCGAACGAGCGGTCGTCATCGAACAGCACCCGTTGACGCTCCAGCAGGCGCTCGGTCAGGTCGTCGAGGACGGCCACGAGCAGCCCGTGCTTGGAGCCGAAGTGGTATTGGACGAGCGACAGGCGCGCACCGGCGCGGTCGGCCACGGCGCGCATCGACGTCCCCGCGTAGCCCTGCTCGCGCAGCAGGTCGGCGGCGGCGGCGAGCAGTTGTGCGCTCGTGGAGCGCCCACGCGCGGTGCGCAGGTCTTGGCGCGGCTCGGCGGTTGACATCGCGCCGCATCATAGCTAAAGATTGGTTGGTCGACCGACCAAGAGGAACGGCATGGGGATCATCGAGCAGATACACGACGACCTGACCGACACGGGCGAGCAGACGCGGGCGCTCTATCCGGACCAGCAGGGCTACACCGAGCGCGACGGCGTGCGCGTCTTCTACGAGGTCTACGGCACAGGCGAGCCGACGTTCCTGCTCTGCCCGACCTGGACGCTCGTCCATTCGCGCGTGTGGAAGATGCAGATCCCCTACCTCGCTCGTCATCACCGCGTGGTGGTCTTCGACCCGCGTGGCAACGGCAAGAGCGACCGGCCTCGCACCGTCGAGGCGTACAACGAGTCGGAGTTCGCCCAGGACGCGGTGGACGTGCTCGACGCGACGGGGACCGAGCAGGCGATCGTCGTCGGCCTCTCCAAAGGCGCCCAGCGCACGCTGCTGGTCGCCGCGGACCATCCCGAGCGCGTGCTCGCGCTCGTGCTGATCGGGCCGGTGTTCCCGGTCAGCTGGGCAGCGACCAGCATCCTCTCTCGGCTCTTGACACACCCCCGACTGCGAGCGTGGTTCATGCGCAGGCCGCTCACGACACGTGGCTACGCGAAGTTCAACGGGGTGCACTGGCGCAACGACTACCGCGACTTCGTCGAGTGGTTCGCCACCACGGCGGCGAGCGAGGCGCACTCGACCAAGGCCTTCGACGACATCGTCGAGTGGGGCCTGCAGAGCGATCCGGAGACGTTGATCCGCACCTTCCGGGCCGACAACGCGACGCCGCTCACGCGCCGCGACCAGCTCGCGCTCGCCCGCCGCGTCCGGTGCCCGGTGCTCGTGATCAACGGCACTGACGACAAGCTGACGAACGTCGCCGACGCCAGACTGCTCGCCAAGGCCACGAACGCGAGACTGCTCGTGACCGATGGCGGCGACCACGTCCCGCTGGCCCGCCGTCCCGTTGTCGTCAACCTTGCGCTGCGCGAGCTCGCCGATCCCTCCTTCCGCCGCGACCCGACGGTCCATCGCACCGACGACCGGCCGCGCGCACTGTACGTCTCCTCGCCGATCGGCCTCGGCCACGCGCGCCGCGACGTCGCGATCGCTCGCGAGCTGCGCGCGCTCGTCCCCGACCTGCAGGTCGACTGGCTCGCCCAGCATCCGGTGACGCGCGTCCTGGAGACGGAAGGCGAGCACATCCACCCCGCGAGCAGGCACCTGGCGAACGAGTCGGCCCATATCGAGTCGGAGTCCGCCGAGCACGACCTGCAGTGCTTCCAGGCGATCCGGCGCATGGACGAGATCCTCACCGCGAACTACATGGTCTTCGACGACGTCGTGAGCGAGACGCGCTACGACCTGTGGATCGGCGACGAGGCCTGGGAGCTCGACTACCACCTGCACGAGAACCCGGACCGCAAGCGCGCGCCCTTCGCCTGGCTGACGGACTTCGTCGGCTGGCTGCCGATGCCGGAGAACGGCGAGCGCGAGGCGTCCGTGACGGCGGACTACAACGCCGAGATGGTCGAGCACGTGCGCGACCAGCCGCAGGTCCGCGACCGGGCGATCTTCGTCGGCAACCCCGACGACATCATCGGCGACCGCCTCGGCCCGGACCTGCCGCGGATCCGCGAGTGGACCGAGCGCAACTTCGACTTCGCCGGCTACGTCAGCGGCTTCGACCAGGCCGAGCTGGGCGACCGCGAGCGCCTGCGCAGCGAGCTCGGCTACCAGCCGCACGAGCGCGTCTGCCTGGTCGCGGTCGGCGGCTCGGGCGTCGGCGCCGGCCTGCTGCGGCGGGTGATGGCGGCCTTCCCCGCCGCCAAGCGGCTTGTTCCCGAGCTGCGGATGATCGTCGTCGCCGGGCCGCGCATCGACCCGGCGACGCTCGGCGGGGAGGGTCCGGTCGATGGGCTGGAGGTGCGCGCCTATGTCGAGGACCTCTACCGCCACCTCGCCGCCTGCGACCTCGCCGTGGTGCAGGGCGGCTTGACCACCGCGATGGAGCTGACTGCCGCACGCCGGCCGTTCCTCTACTTCCCGCTGCACCACCACTTCGAGCAGCAGTTCCATGTCGCCCATCGGCTCGACCGCTACCGCGCCGGTCGCCGGATGGACTTCGACCACGCCACTCCCGAGGTCATCGCCGCGGCCATCGCCGAGGAGCTCGGGTGCGACGTCGATTACCGCCCGGTCGAGACCGACGGCGCCAGACGGGCGGCGCAGCGCATCGCAGAGCTGCTCAACTGAGCAGCCCGAAGGAGGACACGCCATGCGTGCGAAGATCGGCGCGCCATGGATCCTCCGCCGACGCCCGCGAGACCCCGCCGCGACCGACTCGCCGCGGATCCCCCCTACGCCCCCGACGTGCCGCCGGAGCCGACGCTGCTCGACGTCGACGCGCTGCCTGACGAGCTCTCGATCGTCGGCGCGCGACTGGAGCGCATCGACCTCGCCGCCGCCAGACTGCCCGGGCTGCGGATGGTCGACGCCGTGCTGCACGGCTGCAACCTCGCGAACGTGCAGGCGCGCGGCGCCTCGCTCGTGCGCTGCGAGCTGCGCGGCTGCCGCCTGACCGGCAGCTCATGGGCCGAGGGCCGCCTCACCGACGTGCTCGTGAAGGACTGCCGCGTCGACCTCGCCGCGTTCACGAGCGCGACGCTGGAGCGCGTGACGTTCGAGGGCTGCCGCATGACGCAGAGCGACTTGCAGGACACCGCGTGCGAGTCGGTCCGCTTCCTCTCCTGCGACCTGAGCGAGTGCGACCTCACCGACGCGCGCTTCAGACGCTCCGAGCTGCGCGGCTGCGAGCTGGGCGGGCTGCACGGCGTGGACCGCCTGCGGGGCGTCGGGCTCGAGTGGGGCGACCTGATGGAGCTGGCGCCCGCGTTCGCCGCCGCGCTCGGGATCCGGCTGCTCGACGCGGGCGCGGAGAGCTGACGCACCCGGCCTCCACGGCCGCGGGGCGTGCGAGGATCGGCGCGTGATCCGCTCCGCCGATCCCGCGCGCGACGCCGCCGCCTGCGCCGCGATCTACGCGCCGTTCGTGCGCGAGAGCGCGGTCTCGTTCGAGGAGGTCGCGCCGGATGCCGACGTCTTCGCCGCGCGGATCGCCGCAACGCAAGCGACCCACCCGTGGCTCGTCGCCGAGCTCGACGAACGCGTCGTCGGCTTCGCCTACGGCTCGCCGCACCGCGAGCGCGCCGCGTACCGCTGGGCCTGCGACGTGTCCGTCTACATCGACGCCGCGCGCCGCGGACGGGGCATCGGGCGCGCGCTCTACGAGGAGCTGCTGGCGCAGCTGCGCGTCCAGCGGTTCCACACCGCCTGCGCCGGCATCACGCTGCCGAACGACGCGAGCGTCGGCCTGCACGAGTCGCTCGGCTTCGCGCCCGTCGGGATCTACCGCGGCATCGGCTGGAAGGGCGGCGCCTGGCGAGACGTCGGCTGGTGGCAACTGCGCCTCGTCCCCCCAGTCGACGACGGCGTCCCGCCGCCCGAGCCGCTGCCGCCGCGCTGAGCCCGGGTCAGTGGACGACGACGACGGGCGTTGCCCGACCCTGCTCGTCGGCCGGGATGAGGTGGTACTGCACGACGTAGCCGAGGGTGCCAGCGTAGCGGTCGATCGTCGAGATCTTCGCGTCGCTCGCCGCGCTCTCCAGCCGTGCGACGAACGACTGCGACGTCTCCATTGCCGCAGCGACAGCGGTCTGCGAACGCTGCTGCGCGGTTCGGCGCGCCGCCAACGCACCCATCAATTCGCGGCGACGCCGTGCGGCTTCGAGCAGCTTCGGGAACTCCGGATTCGCCTCCGTGCGCTCGGCGATCATCTCATCGAGAAAATCGGTCTCAGAACTCATATCTTCAACAATATCTCTTTTTGGATATCGATTACAACCGCCGTATGGAGGTTCCGCGCCTTCGCCAGTCATCCAGCCGTCGTCGCGCGAGCGCGATCGTCGCCGGCGGGGTCTGACGCGTCTTCTTGTTGAACGCCTCCAGCGCAAGCAGGATCTGCCCTCGCGAGCCTTCCTGCGCGAACAGCACGCGATAGATAACCCGGTCGCCGTCGGCCCGGACCTCCCAGATCTCACCGTCGAGGTGACGCGCTGCGCGCAGCCCTCGTTCCCGGACGTCTGCCATCCCCGCGTGCACCGCCGCGGCGTCGCGGTCGCTGAGTCGGTGGATGAACTCGACGACCGGACGGCGGCCGGACGCAGTTCGATAGTCGCGCCAGCGCCGTCTCGTGGAAGACATGCCTTCACGTGTACGGGACGAGAGCGCCACACCCGCGACGGATTGGCACAACTCGCTGACCGTTGATGCATCCGCGGCACAAACGGCGCGCGCCGTGCCGCAAATCGACGCTGAATCGTCAACCGTCCGCCACGCGTCCCAGCAGCCCCACAGCCTCGGCCAGCAGCGCCCGGTCGGCGGGGTCGAGCTCGCGCTCGAGCGCGTCGGTCAGCCAGCCCTCGCGGCGAGCGCGGGTGGCGTGGAGCAGCTCGGCGCCGGCGGCGGTCAGCTCGACGAACTGCCGGCGTCTGTCGGCCGGGTCGGGGCGGCGCGCGACGAGGCCGGCGCGCTCGAGGTCGCCGACCGTCTGCGCCATCGACTGCGGGCGCATCCGCTCCGCCGCGGCGAGGTCGCTGACGCTCGCGGCCCCCTCGCGCTCGAGTCGCGACAGCACCGTCAGCTGCGGCGCCGGCGGCCCGGGCTCGAGTCGGAGCCGCCGCACGAGGCGACCGATCGTGTCACGCAGCTCGTGGGCGAGATCCGCGGTCGACGGCTGCGCGGCGGTCTTCATGCGCGCAGTGTAGGAGATCTACAGGCCACCTGTACAGGTCGCCTGTAGACTTTCTCGCCCGATGAGCCGCCATCGACCAGCCGATCCGGACCGCTACAAGTGGATCGCGCTGTCGAACGCGACGCTCGCCGTCCTGCTCGCGACGCTCGACGGCTCGATCACGATCATCGCGATGCCGGACATCTTCCGCGGCATCGAGCTCGACCCGCTCGTTCCGAGCAACTCCTTCTACCTGCTGTGGATGATCCTCGGCTACCTCGTCGTCACGAGCGTGCTGATCGTCAGCCTCGGCCGCCTCGGCGACATGGTCGGGCGCGTGCGGATCTACAACCTCGGCTTCGTCATCTACACGATCGCATCGCTGCTGCTGGCGATCTGCTGGCTGACGGGCCCGGCCGGCGCGCTGTACCTGATCGGCTTCCGCATCGTCCAGGGCGTCGGCGGCGCCTGCCTGCTCGCCAACTCGGCCGCGATCATCACCGACGCGTTCCCGGCCAACCAACGCGGGATGGCGCTCGGCATCAACAACATCGTCGGCGTCAGCGGCTTCTTCATCGGCCTGATGATCGGCGGGGTGCTGGCGCCGATCGACTGGAGACTCGTCTTCCTGATCTCCGTACCCATCGGCCTGTTCGGCACCGTCTGGGCCTACCGCAGCCTGCACGAGCTGAGCACACCGAGAGCGGCGCCGATCGACTGGCCCGGCAACGTCACGTTCGCGCTCGGGCTGATCCTGATCATGGTCGCCGTCACCTACGGCATCCGGCCGTACGGCGAGCACGCGACCGGCTGGACCAGCCCGCGCGTGCTCGCGCTGCTGGGCGGTTCGCTGATCTCGTTCGTCGCGTTCGTGGCCGTCGAGCGGCGCTCGCACGACCCGATGTTCCGCCTGCCGCTGTTCCGCATCCGCGCGTTCACGTTCGGGACGCTGTCGACGTTCCTGGCCTCCGTCGCGCGCGGCGGGCTGATGTTCATCCTGATCATCTGGCTGCAGGGCATCTGGCTGCCCCAGCACGGCTACAGCTTCACCGAGACGCCGCTGTACGCCGGCCTCTACATGGCCCCGTTCACGGTCGGGATGCTGCTCGCCGGCCCGACCTCGGGGATCCTCTCCGACCGCTACGGAGCACGGCTGTTCGCGACCGGCGGGATGGTGCTGACGGCGGGCTGCTTCGGACTGCTGGCGATGCTGCCGACGAACTTCGCCTACTGGGAGTTCGCGGCGATCTTGTTCCTGATGGGCGCCTCGATGGGCATGTTCGCCTCGCCCAACCGCGCGGCGGTGATGAACAGCCTGCCGCGCGGCGACCGCGGTGCCGGCGGCGCGATGAACCAGACCTTCCAGAACTCCGCGCAGGTGCTCTCGATCGGCATCTTCTTCACGCTGATGATCATCGGGCTGAGCGCGACGCTGCCGCACACGCTCAGCGCCGGGCTGGAGGCGCACGGCGTGCCGGCCGGCACGGCCCACGAGGTCGGGGCGCTGCCGCCCGTCTCGATTCTGTTCGCCGCCTTCCTCGGCTACAACCCGATCCAGCACCTCGTCGGCGGCGATGTGCTGAGCGGCATCTCGGCGCACGACCAGGCCGTGCTGACGGGCCATTCGTTCTTCCCCACGCTCATCTCCGCACCGTTCCGCGACGGGCTCCACGCCGCATTCGCCTTCGCGATCGTCGCCTGCCTCGTCGCGGCGGCCGCGTCGCTGATGCGCGGCGGGCACGCCGTCGCAGACGAGGACGAGCCGCTGCCGGACCCCGCGCCCGAGCGCATCGCAGTGCCGGCCTCGCCCTGAGCGAGCCCCCGACTGGGGCCGCGCCGCCATTTCCCCCATCGGCGGCGCGACCCCCAGGAGCCGCGCGGGGTGGGCTGCGCGGTTCCGTTTCTCGAAGCCGCGAGCGACCGGCGCGGCCTCAAGCACCGAGTCAAGGCGCGCGCAGGGCGCGCTCAAATGCGCCGCACTCAGGCGCACTCGGTGAGACGAAGCGGTCAAGCACGGTAGCCGCCCCGATCGCCTCGATCGCGTGGCGATAGGCGCAGCGCGCACGGCGTGCCTCCGTGCGCGTCGCGCCAGCGGCGATCAGTCCAACACCTGCGATCAGCACGACGCGCGCGTCGGCGTCGAGCCGCCGTCCGTCGGGACCACCGAACGCCGCCGCCTCCCAGCGCATGTGCGCACGATGGCGCCTCGCGCCGCGCACGATCCGCTCCGCGAGGTCGCCTGCGTCGTCGTGGCGTGGATCGACGTCGATCCACAAGGGCGCGCGCTGGGTGTGGAGCACCTGCTGAGGACAGACAGGACCGGTCTGCGCGAGCACCGGCGCCTCGCGCCCGCAGACGAAGTCGAGCACCGTCGGCGACGTGTCGAGCTCGAGCACCTTCGGCCGCCGACTGCCGAGCGCCGTGCGCAGCACCGGCAGCAGCCACGCCAGCAGCCGCGTCCGCTCGCGCTCGCCCAGCGGCGCGAGCGCGGGGCCGCCGCAGCGCGGGCCGAGCACGCTCGCGGCGACGAAGTCCCGCGCACGCCTGGCTGCCAGTGCGGTCGCCGCGTGGCACGCCCGCTCCGTCTCCCCCCACGTCACCAGTCCACGGCGTGCCAGCAGTGCCATCTGCACGTGCGATTCGGCCGCGGCGAGGCCCAGCTCCCGTGCCAGTTCCGCTCTGCTGAGCTCGTATGGGATCCAGGCAGCCGCGTCGCCGAAGCACGCGTGGGCGAGGTGCTCGCCGCCAGCCGCAGCGCACAGCGCCATCACGCCGTCGGGCTGCGTGATGTCCACGTGCGTGGCGGGCACGACCGCATGCAGCAGCGCCTCGGGCGGACACGGCCGAGCGGTTGAGCCAACGCGACAGCGCGCGAACGCCGCTGCGTGCGGATCGTCATCCAGGTCGCCGTCGCCCATCGCCATGAGGACTCTCGTGAGCCGCAAGCACGCCAGCTCACCGGCGCCGCCGGAGCCGGAACCGCGCTCGGCGTCGCTGCCGCCGCCCACGGCTCCAGCCCCGGCGACCCACAGCACCTCTCCACCCAAACGAAGCGACAGCTTCGTCGACGTGGTGGTACGCAGGCCGGCGCCGGCGATCTCAGCATCAGCCGCCAACAGGCGCGCACGCCGCACGAGCCGCCCAAGCGCGTCGGCGGGGACGTCTGCTGATTGGTCAACACTGAGCACGTAAACGACGGTACGGCTGCCGCGCCGGGCCGTGCACCGGGATTTCCCCGCTTTCGTGTTAGACACCATCCACCATCCGGTTCGCCGAAATTCGCCTGAATGGTTGAATGGGTCTTGATGAGCGACGTCCTCGACCAAGCACGGCTGGAACGGCTGATGGCGGTCGGCGCGACGCTCGTCTCCGAGTTCGAGCTCGACACGCTGCTGTCACACCTGCTCGAAGTCGCGCAAGAGCTGACGGGCGCACGCTACGCGGCGCTCGGCGTGCTGGACGAGGAGCGTCGCGAGATCGAGCGCTTCCTCACGCGCGGGATGGACCCCGCGACCCATGGCGCAATCGGCGATCCCCCGCGCGGGCGCGGCATCCTCGGCGTTGTGGTCAGAGACCCGAAGCCTCTGCGCGTGCACGACGTCGGCGAAGACCCGCGCTCCTACGGCTTCCCCAGCGAGCACCCGCGGATGCACAGCTTCCTCGGCGTGCCGATCCTGATCCGCGGCCTCGCGTGGGGCAACCTGTACCTGACCGACAAGCGCGACGGCGACTTCGACGCAGCCGACGAGCAAGCGGCCACGACGCTCGCCGCGTGGGTGGCGATCGCGATCGAGCACGCCGACCTCTACCGCAGACTGCGCGAGCGTGGCAACCGGCTCGAGCGCACCGTCCGCAACTTCGAGGCGACGGCGACGATCACGCGCGCAGTCGGCGGCGAGACGCGCCTCGAACGCGTGCTGGAGCTGATCGTCAAGCGCGGGCGTGCGCTCGTCGGCGCCCGCGCGCTGCTGATCCTGCTGCAAGAGGGCGACGGGCTGCAGATCGCCGCCGGAGCCGGCGACGTCGACCCGGATGCGATCGGCCGGAGCATCCCCGTCCAGGGGACGACCGCGGCCGCGGTACTGCAAGCCATCCGGCCGGAGCGCAGCGACGACGTCGCCGCGCGCCTGCGGATCACGTCCGAACGGCTCGGCGTGCCGGTCACCGCCAAGCACTTCGGCGTCCGTGACCCACACACGGCGCTGACCGTGCCGCTCGAGTTCCGCAGCCGCAAGCTCGGCGTGCTCATCGCGTTCGACAGCGCCGACGGCGAGGCGCTCACGTTCGACGGCGACCAGCAGGTGCTGCTGCTGGCGTTCTCCGCCGCGGCCGCCACCGCCGTCGCGACCGCGCAGTCGGCCGAGCGCCAGCGCGGCCGCGCGCGGCTCGCGGCCGCCGAGCGGGAGCGGCAGCGCTGGGCGCACGAGCTGCACGACCAGACGCTGCAATCGCTCGCGAGCTTCCGCGTGCTGATCGACACCGCGCTGGAGGTTGGGGACGCGGGTCGCAACGAGCAGACGCTGCGCACACTGGCCGGCCGGATCGACGGGGAGATCGAGCAGCTGCGCGCGCTGATCACCGAGCTGCGGCCGGCAGCGCTCGACGAACAGGGGCTGCGACCGGCGATCGAGCACCTCGCGCAGCAGGTCGAGAGCTCGCACGGGATCGCCGTCGAGACGGAGGTGTTGCTTGACGCCCCCGGCGGCTCGTCCAAGCCGCTCGCGCCGGACACCGAGACGGCGATCTATCGCGTGGTCCAGGAGGCGCTGACAAATGCCCTCAAGCACGCCGGCGCGAGCCACGTGAGAATCGGCGTGCGCCCGCGCGACGGCGGCGTCGACGTCACGATCGCGGACAACGGCGCCGGCTTCGATCCCGACGCGCCGCGCCAGGGCTTCGGTATCTCCGGCATGTATGAGCGCGCCGAGCTCGGCAACGGGACGCTCGCGATCACCAGCAGACCAGGTGCTGGCACGACCGTGCAACTGTGGCTGCACTCGGCAGCGTGAGCCTGAGCGCTGCTGCTGCTGCTCAGTCGCCGTGTGGGTCGAACAGCTCGTGGTCGAGCGCGTAGCGCACGAGCTGCGCGCGCGACGTGCGCCCCGTCTTCTGCTGGATCCGTGCCCGATAGGACTCGACCGTGCGCGGGCTGAGATGCAGCAGCTTGCCGACCTCGGGATTCGTGTGCCCGAGCGCAAGCAGCCGCAGCACGGCCAGCTCGCGCGGGGCGAGCCCATCCGGACCGCCGTTTCCATCGGCCGCGACGCGTGCGCCAAGCTGCGGGGCGAGGTAGGTCGAGCCGACGTGCGCCAGGCGCACCGCCAGCACGAGCTCGACGCCAGCCGACTCCTTCAGCACATAACCGTTCGCCCCGGCGGCGAGCGCGGCGCGCGCAGCCGCGGGCTGATGATGCATGGTGAGAATCACGACCGCGGTGCGCGGGGCGACCTTGGCGAAGCGCGGCAGCGCCTCGATGCTCGAGCCGCCCGGCATGCGCAGGTCGAGGACGAGCACGTCGGGCTGCCGTGCGGCGACGAGGAGCAGCGTCGCCTCGACGTCACCGGCGGTGCCGACGACGTCGATCCCGTTCGCCTGTTCGAGCACCAGCGCAAGGCCCTCGCGCACGACCTCGTGGTCATCGGCGAGGACGACACGGATCGTGTCCTTCGCCTGTGGAGCAGCGGACGCCTCGGAAACCAGCGAGCTAGCTGTGGTCGTACTCATCAGAATTCCAGAGTAAGTAACCCACCTAAAGCTCACTCGATGCGGTCGGAACCGGTAGTTAGCCTGCTGACATGACCGAGCCTCGGCGCAAGGCGTGGATACCCGGCGGCGTGCGGACCGCGGCGCGGCTCGGTCTGGGTCTCGCATCGCTCGCACTCGCGTTCGGCGCAGTCACGGCCGCCACCGCGACCGCCGCAAGACGCCACCGCTCGCATCGCCCCGCCGGACAGCCCTTCACGCTCGCGTGGGGCGGCGACACGACGCTCGGGTCCTCGTACGGCAATCCGCCCGACGCTGCGCGCGGGCTGCTCGCGGCCGCCGCGGCGCCGCTGCGCTCGGCCGACGTCGGCGCAGTGAACCTCGAGGGAACACTCGGCAGCGGCGGGCCCTCGAAATGCGGCGGCAGCAGCGGCGGGAACTGCTTCGCGTTCCAGGCGCCGGCCGCGAACGTCGCCGGGCTGCGCGCGGCCGGCGTCGACGTCGTCAATCTCGCGAACAACCATGCGTTCGACTTTGGCGCGAGCGGCCAGGCGCAAACGATCGGCGCGCTGGCCGGCGCGGGGATCGCGTACACCGGCCGACCCGGCGAGATCCGCGTGCTGCGTCTTCCCCACACGCGCGTGGCGTTCGTCGGCTTCTCCGCCTACTCATGGAGTGCACCGATCGGCGACCTCGGCGCGGTCCGCGCGCTCGTCGGCGCAGCCGCGCGACAGGCCAACGTCGTCGTCGCGTTCGTGCACGCCGGCGCGGAGGGCTCCGGCCAGGTCCACACGCCGAACCACGACGAGATCGCGTTCGGCGAGAACCGCGGCAACCCGCGCGCGTTCGCGCATGCAGCGATCGACGCCGGCGCCGATCTCGTCGTCGGCTCCGGCCCGCACGTCCTGCGCGGCATCGAGCTCGATCGCGGACGTCTGATCGCGTATTCGCTCGGCAACCTCGCCGGCTATCGCAACTTCGGAATCGGCCCGGTAACGGGCACGAGCGCGCTGCTGACCGTGCGGCTCGGCCCTGATGGCACGTTCATGTCCGGCGGCCTGCGCTCGCTGCGACTGAGCGGCGCCGGGATCCCAGCCGCCGACCCGAGCGGTGCCGCGGCGCACCTCGTCACCTCCGTCTCGCGCGCAGACTTCGGCGCGTACGGCGTCACCGTCGCCGGCGGACGGCTGATCCCCCACGCCGGCTTCCGACGGGCGCCGCCGTTCGCGCGCGGCGCCCGCTGAGTGCGCACCTTCTTGCGTCTCGCTACTCGCACCCCACCAGCGGATCGACCGCGTCCTTCTGGGTCGGTTCGTCGACGTCTTCGCCGCAGTTGACGGTCGTGTCCCTCGTTTCGTCCCTGGCCCGCAGCTTGTCGCTGCCGGCGTTGCCGAACAGCGAGTCGACGGATTCGTCGCCCCAGACGGTGTCAGCTCCGTCCTGACCAGAGAGCGTGTCGTCACCGGCGTTTCCGTGCAGCAGGTCGTTGCCCGAGCCGCCGTTGACGGTGTCGGGCCCGGAGTTCCCTTCAAGCGTGTCGTTGCCGGAGTTGCCGTTGACCGTGTCGGCGTCGTTGCCGCCGTAGACCGTGTCGTCGCCGTCGTGGCCTTCGATCAGGTCATTGCCTCCGAGGCCTAACAGCGTGTCGTTGCCCTGGCGGCCCCAGATCGTGTTGGCGGCGTCGTTGCCGGAGAGGACGTCCCACTTCTTCGTGCCCTCGAGCACCTCGTTGTCGCCGCCGACCCACGTGTGCGCGCCGCCGGCGCAGAGGTTCCCACTGCCGCCCGCGCCGAGCACGTACGCGGAGCCGTAGAAGCTCGACCCGAGTTCGGCCGGGTTGCCGGCGGGGTCGCCGAGGTTCGCGTTGATCCCGAATTCGCCCGAGCCCGGCACTTCGCCTTCGCCGGTGACGGTCCGCGCGAAGCCGGCGATGTCCTGCCCGGAGCCGCCGCTGAAGACGTGGCCGTTGCATGGGTTCGTCGTGACGAGCTGGTCGTTGCCGCCGGCGGCGTCGAGCGTGTCGCCGCCGCTGCCCTCGGCGATCAGCGCGTCGGCGCCTTCGCCGCCGTGCAGCGCGTCGGCGCCGGAGTTGCCCGAGTAGAGCTGCTCGATGCCGGTGCTGCCGGTGATCGTGTCGGAGTCGTCACCGCCGTCGAGGTCGGTCGTGACGCCGTTCGGCGCGGCGGTTGAGTCGGTGAGCGTGTCCGCGCCGGCGCCGCCGAACCATGTCTGCGCACCGCCGACGGGCGTCGCGGCGAGCGTGCATCTGATGGTCCCCGTGGTGGGCGTCGTGCACGCTTCGCCGGTCGTCGCGAGCGCCTCCGGCGTGCCGCCAACGGATGCGGTGATCGTGAAGCTGGAGCCGGCGTTGGAGAGGCCGAACGTCTCGCCCGCCGAACTGCCGACGGCGATGAACGCCGGGTCGGGCGTCGGGGTGGTGGCGAACGGCGAGTACGTGTCGAGGTAGGCGAAGGGCGCTGTAAGCGACGTCGCAGGCTCGATGCACGGCCCGGGCGTGCACGTGTCGCTGCCCATGCCGCCGTAGAGGTGCTGGTTGGCGACACCGGAGGGTGCGGTGATCACGTCGTCGAACGGCGAGCCGATCACGCTCTCGACGTTGAGCACGGCGTCGACGCCGAGGCCGATCGCCGTGTGCGCATCCACCCCACCCGACGCGCTGCCGGTGAGGTTGACCGCGACCCCGCTCACACCGGCGACATGGCCGGCGCTCGGCGTCGCGTCGGAGAAGCTCGCGACGTCGTTGTCGGTCGAGTTCGTGCCGCCGTCGAACGTCTCGCCGTTCGTGCCGCCGCGCAGCCAGTCGTTGCCTTCGCCACCGAACATGTCGTCGACGCCGTGCCCGCCGACGAGCAGGTCGCGGCCCGCCTCGCCGTAGAGCTCGTCGTCGAGCAGCTCGCCGAAGATCGAGTCGTCGCCGCCCTGGCCGTGCAGGTCGTCGCCCATCCCGCCGCCGTAGATCGCGTCGGCGCCTTCGCCGGCGCACACGACGTCGTTGCCGTATCCGGCGCTGACCGTGTCGCTGCCGGAGGAGCCGACGACGAAGTCATCGGACGGTGTGCCTTCGATGCTGCCCGACCCGTAGACGACGTTGAAGCCGTTCCACGTTCTCGCTTCTCTCGGCGGCAGCGTGTTGCATGACGTGGACGCGGCGTGTGCCACGCCGGCCGTCAGCCCGCTTCCCATCGCCGCGGCGACAACCAGTGCAAGCGCACCGAACAGCACGAGCGCACCACGGCGCACGCGAACTTCGCGCAAGCAGATCACGCGTTCCCCCTGCCTTCGTAGGTGATTTCTCCGAACTCGGCGATTCGCCGCCGTGCCTCCTTCAGCCAGTGCAGCTCGCCCTGCAGCTGCGCCTCCGTGTGACCGCGCCGGCCACGACAACCGCTTTACGCAGCGTGGCGAGCCGTAACGCAGTCTTCCTGTCGATAGTCCGATCGGGAACATTGTCGGACTTCGTGAGCTGCGGCGCTGGCCGCCGTAGGGTTGCACCCGGCGCACTAGGTGCGGTACTCTATAGAGGACCATGAGGTTCTCCTCAAAGCTTCCCCCGCAGTCGAGGCGCCGCGCATGATCGTGGTACCCGCCTGGGCGTGGAAGGCGACGCTCGACGCGTTCGACGAGGCAGGGGGAAGCCTCGCACCCGTCGCGTACCTCGACGGTGTCGTTGGGGGACGACACCCCGTTGAGGGGGGCGTCGTAACGACGGTGACGTTCCCTCGTGCGCCGGGGGGCGTGCGGGGGAACGTCACCCCGGCGGACACGACGCTCGCCGAGCTGCATCTCGATCCGTACGAGCTCGTGCGGCTCGTGCAGGTCCACACGCAGCTGCCGACGGAGACGGAGCCGCCACAGGCGGACGCCGCGCACGTGTTCCTGCCGGAGCTCGGGGCGGTCGCAATCGTGCTCCCGGGGTACGGGCTCACCTGGCCGGGCCTCGGCGATGCCGACGTCCACGTGCGCGAGCCGCAGGGATGGCGAGCGCTCGATCGCGACGAAGCACGCGACTACGTCTGCGTCGTGCCGTCGCGGATCGACCTGCGCGACGCGCACCGCCTGCTGTACCTCTAGACGAACCGCTCGACCTCGGTCGCGCCCGCGGTGCGCCGCAGCCGGTATCCGTGCGGGAAGCGCGCGCGGTCGTGGAACTCGGCCTGGTGGGAGACGACGATCACCCGCTCCAGTCCCTGCGCCAAGCGCTGGAGCTCGTCGATCATCTCGTCGCGACCGGTCTCGTCGAGGCCGCCGAAGCCCTCGTCGATGATGAGCGACTCGATCCTGGCGCGCCGGCTCGAGTACGTGCCGATCGCCGCGGCCATCGCGACGCACACGCGGAACTTCTCCGAACCCGACAGGAAGCTGGCGTCGGTCGACTCCCCGCCGGCGTTGGAATCGCGGGCCGAGATGACGACCTCGTCGCGGCCGCGCCGCTCCTCGGCCGTGATCTCGAGCTCCAGTGCTCCCCCGGTGAGGGCGCGCAGCGTGTCGTTGGCGAGCCGCTCGAGACCGCGCGCCGCACGCACGATCAGATGGCCCTGAAGACCCTGCCGCCCGAGCAGCGTCGCGAGGCGGATCGCCAAGCGCTCCTCCAGCGCCGCACGGTCGAGCTGCTCGCGACGTTCGCCGCGCTCGCGCTCGCGCCGCTCGAGCTCGTGGGCCTCACGCTGGGTGACCTCGAGGCGCGCCGTCGCCTGCTCCAGCGCCTTGGTGCAGCGCGCCAGCCGGGCCTGTGCCTGCGCGACGGCGACGCGGTGCTCCGGCGCGACGGCGTCGATCTGGGTCACGACCTCCTCGCGCGCGGCACGACGCTGCGCGAGCGACGTCTCGGCAACCTGCAGCGCGCCGGCCCGCTCGGCGGCCGGTGCGAGTGCCGAGAGGCGGTCCTCGAACGCCTCCAGCAAGTCCGCCTCGCCGGCCCGCGTCCGCAGCGTCCAGGCCTCCGGCACCTGCGCCAGCTCGATCTCGGCGCGGCGCGCCTCGCCAGCGGCAGCCTGCTCCGCTCTCTCCCGCGCCAGCTCCAGCCGCTCGCGCTCCTTGCGTCCGACCGCGCTCTGCTCCGTCGCGGTCCGCAGCGCCTCCTCGGCCCGGTCCCGCGCGCCGGCCAGCTCCGCCTCCTCGCGCTCTGCGACGGCCGCCGCCTCGCGCAGGTCGGCGCGCAGCGCCTCGACCTGCTCCCGCTCGCCATCAGCGAGGACCGCCGCACGGGAGTCCTCCCAAGCGCCGACCGCCTCCCGCGCCGCCGTCGCAGCAGCTCGGGCGCGGTCCACCGCACGCTCGGCCTCGATCGCGCGATCGTGCGCGCGCTCCAGCGTCGCGATGATCTCGCCGGCTCGCTCGACCGCGTCGTCGGTCTCGCGCCGCGATCTACTCAGCTGACCCAGTGCCTGCTCGGCGTCCGCGCGCGCCGTCCGCTTCGCCGCCACGTCCTCCTCGAGGTGCGCGAGGTGCAAATGGCGATGCTCAGGCGGCACCTCCTGACCGCAGCGCTGGCAGACGAGCTCTCTCGCACCGGCGCGGTAGGCCTCGAGCGCGGCCTCCGCGTCGCGGGCGGCGGCGGCCGCGTCGGCCAGCTGCTGCTGCCCGCGACGCTCGGCCTCCTGCGCGTGCTCGCGCGCGCCGCGCAGCTCGGCCACCATCCCCTTCGCCCGCTCCAGGTCGGCAGCGATGCGCTCAGACGCGCCCGCCTGGACCGCCGCGGCGTTGGCGTCAAGCAGCTCGACCCGGCGCTGGAGCGCCGTCTCGAGCGCCGGCAGCTTGCCGCGCAGCGCGCTCGCGCGCTCGCGTGCTTGCTCAGCCGCGCGCGTGGCGGCTCTGCTGCGCTTCTTCTCAGCCGAGACCGCGCGATCGAGAGCGATGACGTCGATCGCCTCTGCGCGCTCGCCGGCGTCGTGCGCAGCCGAGTGCGCCGCCTGTGCTCTTGTAAGCGCGTCGAGCCCAGCTCCGAGATGCGTGCGCGCCTCGACGAGCCCCGCATGCTCGGCGGCGTCTGCGCGGATCTGCTCCGCGTCCTTCAGCAGCGTCTCGGTCTCGGCGATCTGCCCGTCAAGCTCCGCCAGCCGCTCCACGAGCCGCCCATGCGCCAGCGCACCCTCGACGACCGCGGTCTGCGCCTTCCAGGCGGCCTGACGCCTGTCGCGTTCAGCCTCAGCTCTCTCTACGTCGGCCTGGGCGGCGGCTTGCGCCTCGGGCTCGACCGCAGGCACGCGCTCGAGCTCGGCCATCTGCGCGCCGCGACGAGCTCGTGCCTCCGCGGCCCGCTCCCGCGCCCGCTCCTCGAGACGCCGGTACGACGACAGGTCGACGAGCTGGGCGAGGATCTCGAATCGTTCTTTGGCGCCGCTGGCGACCAGCCGGTCGCTGCCGCCCTGGATCAGCAGTACCGCGTGCGTGAAGGCCTCATAGCTCAACCCGAGCAGGTCGTCGCGCCAGCGGGCGAACCCGCCCTCGCTCGTCGTGTCGGGAATCTCCTCCCACCGCTCCTTGCCGTCGCTCCAGCGCATTGCCGTGCGCTGGGCGGAGCCGCGGCGCCGCACGGAGCGCTCGACGCGATAGCGCGTGCTGTCCACCATGAAGACGAAGGCGGCGTGAGCGCCATCGGCGCCGTGGGAGATGAGTCGCTGCGCGTCCTGGCTCCCGCCGCGGTGCTGGTTGTAGAGCGTCCAGGTGATCGCGTCGAAGACCGCGCTCTTGCCGGCGCCGTTGTCGCCGGCGACCGACCACAGGACTGCACCGTCGAAGTCGAACACGACCGGCTTGCCGTTCGCGGAGCGGTGCGAGAGGAAGTTCGTGAGCTCGACCGAGGAGGGGATCATCGGCCGAGGAGCCCTTCCTCGTCGAGCAGCTGCTCGACCATCGCGAGCAGCGTCGTGCGGTCGGGATCCTCCTCGGCGAGCTGGTCGGCGACAAATGCGCGCACCGTCTCGGTCGTGCCGGCCTGCTCGATCTCTCCGGTCAGCAGCGGTGGGTCCGGGTCGTCGAGCCGGACGAGGTCGATCGGCTCGTACCGGCGCGGGAACGCCGCGCGCGCCTCGGCGAGCCACAGGCTCGCGGCGTCGGCGCGGTCGAGGCGCAGCTCGAGCTTGACAATCGAGCGCTCCGGCTCGTCGAGCGCCTGCGCCTGCTCGGCGATCTCGTCGAGCGCGCCAATCTCGATCCGCCGCATGGGCGTGGCGTCGAGCGGAAGCTCCTCGAGCGCGAGGCCGCCGGCCTCGCCGATCTCCGCGAGCACGACGTGACGCGGCTCGTCGGCCTCGCCGAAGTCGACGCGGTCGAGCGCTCCGCTGTAGCGGACGTGCTCGGCGAGGACGACCGGCTGGTGGACATGGCCGAGCGCGACGTAGGCGAAGCGGTCGAGCCCCGCCTCGGCGACATGGACGTCCTCGGCGTCGGTGACCTCGCGCCGGCCGGTCGTCGCAGCGACGTGCCCGAGCAGGAAGTGCCCCGCCATCAGCAGCGGAAGGCCGGGGCGCTCCCGGCCCGCCTGCTCGCTCAGCGTCTCCCAGCGTTCCGTCACCGCGGCGCTCAGCGCGACGCGCTTGCGCTCGACCGATCCCAGGTCGGCCGGCAGCGAGTACGCCGCGACACTCGGGTAGGGCAGCGCCACGAGCGTCGCTGCGACTTCCCCGTCGACCGTCAACGGCACCAGCGCCGGCTCGCGCACGAAGCGCACGCGCGACGCGTGCCGCTCCCCCAGCAGTTGCTGCACGGCGCTCAGCAGCTCAAACGTGTGGGCAGAGTCGTGATTGCCGGCGAGAAATACGCACTGCATGCCGCGCTCGACGCTCGGCGCCAGCAGCTCGCCGAGCTGCGAGACGATCGCCGCGAGGCGCTCGGGCCGCCGTTCCTCGAGCACATCCCCGCAGACGAGCAGCGCGTCGACGCGGCGCTCCTCGGCGTAGTCGACGAGCTCGCGGAGCCGTGCGAGCTGGTCGGGCAGGCGGTCCACGCCCCCCAACCGGTCCCCGAGATGCCAGTCTGCGGTGTGGAGGACGCGCAGGCTCAGCTCCGGCGCTCCCCGCAACGTTCCGGTACGTCGGGTACGGTATCCACCTGAGCACCGTAACACAGCTGAAGAGGACCGTTTATATGCACCGGCCGACCTCTGACAGACGGCGATGAACGCGCCCGGCTCGCCGCTCAAAGAGCGCCTGCGCCAAGAGCGCCAGCGCGCCGGCATGTCGCTCGCGCAGCTCGCCGAGGAGACCGCGATGTCGAAGACGTACCTGCTGCGGCTGGAGTCCGACGCGGACGCGAACCCCTCGCTCGACGTCCTGCGACGCATCGCCGACGCGCTGGACGTCACCGTCGCCGACCTGCTCGGCGCATCCGCGACGCGGTTCGTCGCCGACGAGGCCGACGTCCCGCCGTCGCTGCGGATCTTTGCGGACGAGGAGAACCTCTCGCCGCGCGACTTCGAGCAGCTGGCCAGCATCCGCTGGCGCAAGGGCGAGGTCCCGACGAGCTCCGAGCGCTGGCGCTTCATCCTCCAGTCGCTCCAAGCGAGCCGTCAGTTCGACGATGGCTGAGACTCCGCGCGACGAGCTCGTGGCGCGGCTCGTCGGTGCGCGGGCGCAGGCAGACCCGCGCGAGCGGCTGCGCACGATCGTCGACGGCTGGCGCCAGGAGGTCGGGCAGAACCGGCTGCCGATCGACGTCGTCGGCCTAGCGTCGGCGCGCGGGATCCGCGTGACGCCGCTCGACGCCCCCGGATGGGACGGGCGCGTCTACGTCGACGAGGCCGGTCGCGTGACGGTCGAGGTGGACGGTCGCCAGGCGGCGGTCCGCCAGCGGTTCACCGTCGCGCACGAGCTGCTCCACACGGCCTTTCCCGGCTTCCGGCGCGAGCGCCGCTATCGCGTGGACGACGACCTCGAGCTCGCGCTCTTCTCGCGCTCGCGCGCCGAAGAGGAGCAGCTGTGCGACTGGGGCGCGAGCCTGCTGTTGATGCCGGACGAGCTGACGTGGAGCCACCGCGCCGACCAGGGCCTGCGCGCAGTCGAACGGCTCGCGCGCGACGCGAAGGTGAGCCTCGAGGCGGCCGGGCTGCGGCTCGTCGAGCGCAACACGAAGCCCGCGGCGTTCCTCGTCGCCGGCTCGGCAGATGACCGTCTGCGCGTGCGCTATGCGCGGGTCCGCGGGGTCCGCGCCTTCGTCCCGCGCGGCGCGGAGATCGCACCGGAATCGGTCTTTGCGCGCGCAGCGGCGGCCGGGCGGAGCGTGCGCGGCGTCGAACCCCTCCCTGGCCGCTCGTCGCGGCTCTTTCACGTCGAGGCGAAGTCCTACCCCGTCGGGCGCGGCGCCGGCGCACGCGAGCGGGTGCTCGCCCTCGCGTGGCCGAGCAGCGGTGGCGACGAGCGCTGAGCCTGGCTCACCGTCGCGACGGCGACACGGCGATCTCCGCGCGCGAGGGCCCCTCCTCCTCGCCCACCGGATAGAACACGAATATCTCCATCGAGAGGCCGTCGACCAGCGTGTCGACGGCGCTCATGAACGCGCGCACCTTGCGGCCCGTGAGGCGCTCGACGGGCTCGCAGAACTCGCGCTCCGTCGCCGCCTGGAAGAACAGGCGCGTCTCGCGCAACCGCTCGTGCTCGCCCATCTGGACGAGGTTGCGCTCGGCGGGCGTGAAGGTGTCCTCGAGCAGGACGACCAGCAGGTTGTCGTCGGCCCAGTTCGCCCGCGCTCGGGTCGGGCCGCGGCCGAACTGCTCCTTGAAGAGCCGCACCATCTCGTTGGCGATCTGCGCCAGCACGGAGACGGGTCCCGTCGTCTCTCGTGGCACGTCAGACTGTGTCCGTTCCATCCGTTGCCTCTACCCGCGATCGACGTCGTCACACCGGAAGCGCTCGCGCATCCGCGTGATGGTGAGCACGCGGGCGGCGATCCCGTCGCCGACGACGATCCCGAAGCCGCGGCACTCGCCGCGCAGCCGCGCGTCCAACCGCAGCAGCAGGCAGAGCGCGGTGGAGTCGAAGAACGTCAGCTCGCTCAGGTCGAGCACGACATCCGTAACTCCCTGCTCGCTGAGGTCGACAACGGCGCGCTCGAGCGGCACGACGCTGACGAGGTCGAGCTCGCCGCGCGGCGTGACGCGCGCGTGGTCTCCATCGGTTTCGACGGCGACGGCGAAGGTCGGGAAAGGCGGCGCAGCCAGCGGCGGCGCGGAGGAACGAAGGTGCATGGCAGCTCCCGGAAGGGGTCGAGCGCACCGTGCCCGTGCCCGTTGTCAGGGCCCGCGCCTCCTCGCCTATGGATCCAACCGGCGAACGTGATCGCATCCGCGCGGCTGGTCACAGGATAGCCGCGTTGCGTTCGCGCGGAAAGGGTGCCGTCAGCGGCGCCGCGCGACGACCGTGCCGCGTGCGTACCACGCGCGGGCATCGAGCGAGAACGGTCCATCGGGCAGAGCCGCCCGGCAGGCCTCGCGCACGGCTGTCTGCTGCTCATCGCTCAACGATCTCAGGTGCTGACCGGCCGGTCCGACCGCGAGGGTGAACGGCTCCCAGAAGTCGTCGAAGCCTGCGTAGTCGGCCCGTGCGGTGAGCGCGCCGCCGACGACCTGCTCGAGACCGGCGCGCTCGAACCGCTCCGCGATGTCGCCCTCGGCTGTCCCGGCCAGTCTGCGCTCGCCATCGGCGCGCGGGTCGACCGCCCGCACCGCGGTCCAGAAGATCCGCAGCATCGTCATGCCACCGGTCGTGACGTCCCACATGCAGGCCGCGACGGTGCCGCCGCTGCGCGTCACGCGGACCATCTCCCCCACGCCCGCGTCAGGATCGCGCATGAAGGCGATCACCAGCGACGAGAGCGCCGCGTCGAACTCGCCGTCGGCCCAGGGCAGCGCCTCGGCGACGCCCTCGCGGACGTCGGCGCCCGGGATGCGCTCACGACAGGCGCCCACGAACTGCGGCGCCGGGTCGATCGCAGCCACGTTCGCGGCCCCGACGCGCGCAGCCAGCTCGCTCGCCAGTCCACCCGGCCCGCAGCCCACGTCGAGCACCCGCGTGCCCGGCTTGACGTCGGCGGCGTCGGCGAGCGCTGCTGCGAGCGTCGGGGTGTAGCGCCCCATGAAGCGGTCGTAGTGCTCGGCGGGTGCGGCGAACTGCATGTCCCTACCCAACCGGCGGCGAGTCGCGGAGTCAAGGAGCGCGGCGGGGCTCGGGTCGCGCTCGCGGCGGGCTGCGAGGACCACGGCACCGAGTTCGGCGTCAGCCGGCTGTCCTCCGCAGTGATGCGGGGCCGCTTCGCGTAACCCGGAGAGCTCGCGGACCCGCCAGGGCCGGGAGGTGTGCTCGCTGCTCGGCAGCCTCCTCATGTCGAGAGAACCGCGGCGACGATGAAGCACGCTGTCGAGGTGGCAGTGACGATCACCGGTCCGTAGAACCAGAAGCGAAGCGAGAGCACGAGGTAGGCGGCAGGGAAGGCGATCGTGAGCGGCCGGAAGCCGTGGATGCGGTCGACCAGCTCGAAGTCCTGGGTGGCGATCAGCAGGCAGAGCAACCCGAACGTGAAGACGCCAAGGCCGTGGCTGATGTGGATGCCGAGCCACATCCTCCACATCGACGGTCTCGCGCCGCTGACGCCGAGCATCTGCACCAACCGGACACCGGTGCCTTCCACGACCGGCTTGGCCGAGCCGTCGATCGGAGCGAAGAAGGTGGGGCGGACTGTGTCGACCAGCGCTCCAAGCGCATGCAGGCCGCCGGCCAGCATGATCGGGATCGTGCCCGCGATGAACCATGCCTGCGCGGCGCCTGGGTTCACAGTCGGCACCCGGCGTCGCAATCAGCAAGGGGGGAAGGCGGTCCCATTCGAGCCACTATACGGTACCGTATAGATAGGGGCGCCATAACCCTGAAGCGGTGTCCAATTACGTCACGTCACGCCACCAGAGACAGACCATGACCCTTACCCGCACGCCTCGTAGCAACTGGATCGACGAGGGCCTGCGGGCCCTTGCCGCCGGCGGCCCGGATGCCGTCCGCATCGAGCCTCTGGCGCGGGCGCTCGGCGTCACCAAAGGCGGCTTCTACTGGCACTTCGACGGCCGGCCCGCGCTGCTGGACGAGCTGCTCGACACCTGGGAGCGGGTCAGCGTCGACAAGGTGATCGAGCGCGTCGAGGGCGAGGGCGGGGACGCCAGGACGAAGCTGCGGCGGCTCTCCTCGATCGCTGCCTCAGGGGACGAGGTGCTGCGAATCCACCCCCTGAAGATCGACCTCGCCATCCGCGACTGGGGCCGGCGCGACAGAGCGGTCGCCCGCCGCCTCCGGAGCCTCGACAACCGGCGAATGGACTACATGCGCTCGCTGTTCAGCGCCTTCTGCCCCGAGAAGGACGACGTCGAGGCCCGCTGCATGCTTGCCTTCTCGCTCTGGATCGGCAACCACTTCATCGCCGCCGACCACCCCGAACGCAGCCGCGCTGACGTGATGGAGCTGGCCTTCAAGCGACTCCTGGCCGATCCACGTCCCGCGGCTGCCGCCTCAGCGAGGTGATCGGCACACCGTGTCATGGTCGCGAAAGACTCAAGCGAGGTGCGACCTGATCGGCCGCGACCCGACGACGGCCCGATCGCGATTGGTACTGGCGCCAGGTACCCACAGCAGACAACAGCACCGCACTGAACGAGGAAAGCCTGGTTTGCAGGGCTTTCCTTGATCGGGGAGACAGGGTTTGAACCTGCGACTGCCCGGCCCCCAGCTGGCTTGTGCAATGGGGATATGGCGGGAGTGCCATACGGGAATGGTCGCGTGGCGCCGGGGCCGGGATCTGGTGGAAGGATCGGACGATGCGGTCGGTACCACGAGCGGTACTTTCGCCCGAGCAGGCTGCGGCACGCCTTCGCGTCTTGCCTCAGCAGGTGCAACGGCTGATCAGCGCTGGCGAATTCGAGGCCGAGCGCCTCCCGAGCTCGCACGGCTTGGCGGTTTCAGTCGACTCGATCGTCGCATTCGAGCAGCGCCGTCATGCCGCTCGTGAAGCCTCGGATCGAGCAGCGCGGAACCTCGACCGGCTCGGCGCACCGCTGGAATGAGCCTCCGCGCCGAGGAGTACGCACGCCTGTGCGACCGGCACATCCGGCGAGATCCGAAGGTCATGGGCGGCGAGCCCGTCATCCGCGGCACGCGCGTCCCCGTCCGAACGATTGCCGCGCTGATCGAGGACGGCGAGGCGCACGACATCCTGCGCGAGGACTACCCGCATGTTCCCGAGGAGGCATACGAGGTCGCGGTCCTGTGGGCCAGCGAGAATCCGCGCCGCGATCGGCCTGCTCGACCCTGATGCCCAGATATACGCGGTTGCGCTCGCCGCACGATCGGTTACCTTCCCGCCATGACCGCCACTGAGGTGATCGAGGAGATTGGGGCGCGACTTGCGAGAGCCGCACCGCCGAAGTCCCGCGTGCTCCTGTTCGGCTCCCATGCGCGCGGCACCGCCGACGACGGCTCGGACTTCGATGTGCTCGTGATCGAGCCGACGGTCGAGAGCCCGATCTCGGAGGCGGTCCGACTGCGCCGTGAGCTGCGTGGCCTCGGAGTCCCGATCGACGTCGTCGTCATGGACGAGGCCAAGGCGAAGCGCCGCGCATCCGTGCGCGGAACGATGGTCGAGCGTGCACTGCGCGAGGGCCGCCTGCTTGCCCAGACCTGAGTACGTCGGCCTCGCCGAGCTGCTGTTGCGCAAGGCCGAGTCGGATCTCGCCGTAGCCCGCGTGCTTGCAGCCGATCCCGACCCGCACGACGACGCAATCGGCTTTCACGCCCAGCAGGCGGTCGAGAAGGCACTCAAGGCGGTGCTCACCCTCGAGCAGATCGAGGCTCCGCGCACCCATGACATCACGTTCCTCGTGGAGCTGCTCGATCAGCATCAAATCGAGATGCCCGCCACGCTCATCGCGTCCGAATGGCTCGGCCCATGGGCTGTGACGATGCGCTACGACGACATCGAGGAAGTCCTTGATCGCACCGGAGCACTCGATGCCGCCCTCGCGGCGACCGTGTGGGCCAGCGGTCGCATCGATGGCCACCGATAGGTCTGAGCGTCAGCGGCGGGATAGCGGTCGCAACGAATCCCAACACCGCGCCACCGACCACGAGCACCACCGGATACGGCACGGACAGGTACCGCGCGAGCGCGCTCAGGCCGACGACCGCGACCAGCAGCCCGGCGATCACGATCTCGGCGTGCCTCACGCCGTCCAGCCTTCCCCGCTGCCTACGCCTGACGAATCGTCGAGATTCGCGATCTCACCCAGGAGAGCGCTTTCCTGACGGATGACGCGTCACGACGCTGGCGGCGTTCTCGCGGCTTCGGTCGTCGCGGCCAAGCTCCCGAGCAGGCCGAGCGCGTCGGCCGACCGGGTGCCCGGGTCCGCGGTGTAGGTGAAGATCGTCAGCCCCGTGTCGAAGACGACTTCCAGGCGCTCGTAGTTGAGCTCGAGGTCGCCGACCTGATCGTGATGGAAGTGCTTGACGCCGCTGATGTGGAAGCGGACGTCGTGCTTGGCCCAGTGCTG
>Ga0126311_10000160_pt1 | contig 33332 bp, 32 predicted proteins | sample Plot61_FD_92539 | JGI IMG/M metagenome (GOLD analysis project Ga0126311, IMG submission 92539) | Serpentine soil microbial communities from UC McLaughlin Reserve, CA, USA - Plot61 | ecosystem: Environmental > Terrestrial > Soil > Grasslands | place: USA: UC McLaughlin Reserve, Lake County... | reverse complement strand
ATTATTATTATTGTTATTGCTATTCGTATCGATATTTTTATTAGCAATTTTATCTCTCTTTTCTACCCTCATTTCATATAGTGATAATATTATATATCCTACAAATAGACCCATAAAAATGAATCCATCAATATAATTAAATCCATCTAAAAATAGCACAAAGCTTATTATCGCAGCTAATATCAAAAAAATCATATCATTTTTAAAAGTACTAACGTCAATTTGTTTAAGTGGCGCCTTTGATAGTCTTGTTGTTGCTATAATTAACATAATCGATAAACCTAGTGTCATCATTAACAAGTTACTACCTAGTCCAGAACCAATCGCGATACCAAAAGATCCTTGCGCTGCCGCATAAATAACGATAGCGATTTCTGGCAAAGTAGTTGCTATACTTAATAGGACTCGTCCTACGAATTTAGCACCAAATTTTTCAGAAAGATGTTCAGCACCATATGATAGTATCCAACTGGAAAGAGTGAGCTCTCCCAACCAAAAAAGCATAGTAACGAGATTATTTTCTGCCATTTTTAGGATAAGAAGAAGTATAAATTGTTATTTTTGTATTATAGCCAGTTTTTGGAAAAGACTTACCCCAATCTGATTTTATAAAAAATAATTCTTTTCCCATTAATCCATCAACGTTAGATAAATGGGAGTTTACTGATCACATTATATGGTTGAAGGTCTGAGAATTTTTCATCAATAACAGTAATGAGTTGAGTAGGATGAGGTGCTGTTAGAATTACCAAGAAGACTGGAACTGCGGCACAAGTAATCATAGTCAATAAGATTAACCAAAGAGCAGTCATTTTTTGGGCCATATACAAAAAATAATTTTACATGTAGGTATATAAATTTTATAAATTAAATTGGTTAAATTGCTGCAAAAAAATTCAAACAATATTATACTATTATACCACACAAACTTTTTATTTATTCTAAACGATTTTAAATGGCTGAATATTCTATTTTTACATATTTATCATGACAAGTGATGTTGAACTAAAGGATCTTATAGAGCATGCTAGAAGAGATTATAAAAGGCGAAACTTCGATCAATCCATAGATCTTACTGTTATATTAAAAGATATTGATGTAAAAAAAGGATTTAGTTTCAATGAAGTTGTACATTTACCAAATACACCAACCCGCCAAGCCACAGTATGTGTAGTAGCATCAGGTGAAATGGGTTCAAGAGCTAGGAGAGCAGAAGCAGATAAAATAATAGAAGTTGATGAACTTGATAGAATCGGTACTAATAAAAAAGAAGCTAAAAAGCTATCAAAGACATATGATTTCTTTTTATCTGATACCGCGTTAATGGCTACAGTTGGACGCTCTCTAGGTCAGTTTCTGGGTCCTAAGGGTAAAATGCCAACGCCTATACCATATGGTGCACCTATTGAAAGTATATTGACTAGGTTAAGGAGTTCTGTAAGAATTAGAAGTCGCAATCAGCTAAATATCTCCACGAAAATAGGAGATGAAAAAATGGATGATAAACAACTTATTCAAAATGCAAATACTATATTGTCTCTTTTAGAAAAAAAATTGCCTCAAGGGGATAAGAACATTCGTAATACCTCCGTCAAATTTACAATGGGTAGTAGTATAAGTTTATCATCATTATCTAACAAAAACAAGAGTGCTTAGAATATGAGTACAGAGCAAATAATTAAGAAATATCCTCAAAAGAAGCAATTAATGTATCAAGAATTACAAGAGCTTCCAAAAAAATATAACGTTATAGCATTATCAAAAATGAATAAAGTCAGGGCTACACAGTTAATGACTTTAAGAAAAAAATTTCATGGTCAAATTATTATTAAAATAATCAAAAACAAAGTCGCACAAAGAGCTTTTCAAAAAGTAAGTAGCATTTCCGGCATTGAAGATTTAAGTAAAGAATTAGAAGGTCAATGTGCACTGATGTTTACTAATATCAGTCCTTTTAAGCTTAACTTGATTTTTAGTGAAAATAAAGTTTTTTTACCAGCTAAAGGAGGAGATCTGGCACCAAAGGATATTATAGTCCCAGCAGGGAATACTGGAATTCCTCCTGGTCCTGTCCTCTCAGAGTTTAAAGAAGCTAAAGTTCAAACTAAGATAGATCAAGGGAGTATTGCTGTAACAAAAGATACAGTAGTCGCTAAATCAGGAGAGGTTATCTCTCAAAAACTTGCATCTCTAATTTCTAAATTGGACATAAAACCTATTGAAGCAGGTGTACTAGTTAATTATGCAATTTCAGAAGGTCTTCAATTTAGAGACAAAGATTTACAGCTTGACGTTAAGGAATATGTAAAAGAATTACAACAATCTTATACTTCTGCTTTGAATCTGGCAATAGAATTAGTTTATTTTGCACCTGAGACAATTTCTTCTATTATATCTTTAGCATATCAAAAATCACTTAACGTGGCTTCTAAAGCAGGATATGTTTCCAAAGATACTGCAGAAATAATTCTAAATATCGCACAAGCAAACGTACATAGTTTGAGCGGTGTCTTAAAAACGAAAGGCTATATTCCACAATAATTTTCTTATTTTTTATCAATTTTTAAAAAGAATAACTACTTTTGTATATATACGAACACAATAAATAAAGGCAAGAAAGTCATTTTACTATTATATAATGTCAATACAATTAAAAGTTCATCCATCATTTTTTAAAGAATTTGCCACAAAGACATGGGTTTCCCCATATGAAATAGTTAAAGAATTAATAGAAAATGCTTTTGATGAAGATGCTACACAGATATTAATTACCATTCTTGATACCGGATCCATAATAATAGAAGATGATGCGGGCATGGACGAAGAAGGAATTGAAAAATTCTTATTATTGGGATCGCCGCATAAAAAGATAGAATCCATTTCTCCACAATTAAAGAGAAGTCGAACAGGACGATATGGAACAGGACGTCTATCTTTCCTTACGTCATTTAAGAGTATGAAAATTAAAACCAAAAAAAATAATTATAGCAAATGTCTTATTATAGATGAAAACTCTTTAAATCAATTATTTTCTGGTAATTCTTTCTTAAATGAGATAAAAGAAAAACCATTAGGTAGAAATGGAACAGAATTAACTTTAAGTAACGCAAAGATGAATATTGACCCTTTGAAATTATACAAGGAAATACGTAAATTAGCTATTCTAAGGCAGCCAATGTTTCAAATATTTATCAAACAATCAGATAGATTCAATGAATGGGATCTGCATAATGCTGATATAGTGAAGGCGCAAGAAATACAAGGCTACCGAATCCCAGTAAATCTTGATAATGGCCAAATTAGTGGTGAAATTGTAGTTGCAAGACGTCCATTAACAGAAGAGGAGAAAGGAATAGGTGTGATGATTGGGAATCATATCGTTGTAAGAACTAATTTTGGATTTGATGCTAAGCTGAATCGCATAACGGGATTATTAAGATGTGATGCTTTAACTTCCAGATTCGCAGATAAATCTGCATTAATAGAGGATGATGCCTATCATAATTTTAACAAGTACATCAAACAATTTATTGTTGACGAGGTAATACCAAAATTGACTGAATACGAGGACGTATTAATAACAAAGGAAGAATCGCGAATATATCGTGAGATAGATAAAGTTCTTGGTCAAGCAGTCATTGAGAATTTGGAGTCTGTAGAAGTAGAAGAAGAAGAAGAAGAAGAAGAAGAATATGAAACAGTTGAAGAAAAAGTAACTATTCCTAATGAAGAGAGGTTAACTGAAACCTCGTCTATTACGAAATTCAAGAACCAAGATGGGAAATTTTCCACAACCGAAAGTTATGAAAATTCATCTCTTCAACTCTCTAAAAATAAGGAACAGTCTAATACTAGTATATTAGAACATCAGACAATCCATAGTGAGAATGAACCTCATTATTACAACCCTAATGAAAGGACACAAACGTTTCCGGATTTACAGGCCTCGAGTAATTTAGAAAAAATGCAGATAAAAAAAATAAAAACTCTTAAACGAACCTTTGCATTAAAAAAGATTGGATATAAAGTAATACCCTACGAGGACCTAAGTGACTCCAGGTATGGATTTACTAATGAAAATGTAGTTTTTGTAAATAAAGCCAACTCAGCATATAAAGCTGAATCAGAAAGAGGTGATGAATTTCTATTGAGACACATTATTAGATTAGTAGCCGAAGCTATAGCTGAAGAGAAACATCCAGAAGGAAAAGATGCTTTAGAATTACAAAATCGTTTAATTGGGGAAGCAATTAAGATTCATAACCTTCATAGTAGAAGAAAATAAAAAAACTGACTTACATTCAATAGAAAAGACTAAATCTGGCTATTATTTCATATACCACAAATGGCATACCAATATTTTCCTGGCGCAACAGCCGTAGGAATCTCTTTTAATAATGGTGTTTTATTGGCATCTGAACAACGGGTTTCTTTTGGGAACTTCCTTGTTAATAAGAATACTAAAAAAACTTTTGTATTGACTGAGAATGTAGGAGCAGCTTGTGCAGGTATGGTTGCCGATATGAATGTACTTGCTCGACAAGTTGCTGCATTATCAAAAATTCGTAAAATGGAAATAAGACGTAAAGTTCCCACAAATTCTGTAGCCAAACTAATGTCAGTAATTATGTTTGAAAGGCGATATTTTCCTCTATTGACTCAAGTTATAGTTGGAGGATATGACACTAAACCACGTATTTATACTCTTGATCCCCTTGGATCGCTACTCTCAGACGAATATGCGGCGGTAGGAAGCGGTGCAGAAATGGCTTTAGGTATATTGGATGCACAATATAATTCCCAAATGAATGAGGATGACGCTAAAAACCTCGCTGTTAAATCTATCAGAGCGGCTATTCAAAGAGATGCAGCAAGTGGAGATGGGATTGATATTCTTACTATAAATAATAGAGGAAAGAATGAAGAGTCTTTGAAGGTATAATTACTTCAATTCGATGGTTACCCATTGCTATCTTCATCGTATTCTTTTAATATACAAATATCAGAGGTAATGATGTATTAAATTTGGATGCAAGAAATATAGGTTTACGAAATATTGAAGTGGCAGACACAAAAATTTCATCTATCGATGGTGAAAACGGTAAATTAATTTATCGAGGTTATGATATTCTTGATTTAGTAAATCATTCTACATTTGAGGAAACGGCCTATCTTTTACTATTTGGGGAACTTCCGGAAAAAAAAGAATTAGATGAATTTTCAGAGAAACTAAAACAATCAAGAAAATTACCTAATTCTTTAATTGCCAATTTAGAAAATAGACCAAAAACAGCTCGTCCGATGGACGTTTTACAATCAACTGTTGCTTCTCTGGCAGATTTCGAGGAAAGTATTAATTCAGATACAAAAGATGACAATATAAAAAGGGCTATATCTCTTATATCAAAAATTCCTTCAATAGTTAGTGCGTGGAACAGTATAAGAAACGGACAAGAGATTATTGAACCAGACGAGGACCTAAAACATTCTGCAAATTTTCTTTATATGGTATTTGGGCGAAAACCTACTTTTGAAGAAGTAAAAGTTTTTGATATCTGTTTGATATTACATGCCGAACATAGCTTTAATGCGTCCACTTTTGCAGCTAGAGAAATTGCTTCTACTCGTGCTCATATGTATTCATGTATTTGTGGTGCTTTAGGGGCCTTATCAGGTGAATTACATGGAGGAGCCAATGTAGAGGTAATGAAAATGCTTTTTGATATATGTGATTCCAAAAATATAGAACAATGGATACAAGATAAACTAAAGGAGGGGAAAAGAATTATGGGAATGGGACATGCAGTTTACCGTACTACGGATCCAAGAGCGGATATTCTAGAACGACTTTCAAAATCTGTATGTAAAAATGACAATTATAAATGGTATGAAATTACTCGACAAGTAGAACAATATACAAAAAAATACCTCACAGATATTAGAAAACAACCAATTTACCCTAATGTCGACCTATATAGTGCCTCGCTTTATTATTGTATAGGTTTTCCAGTTGATCTTAACACTCCTATTTTTGCAATCTCAAGAATTTCTGGATGGGCAGCACACATTATCGAAGAAAAATTTGCAGAAGCGGCACCAAAACCAGCATTATATCGTCCCAAAGCAGTGTATGTTGGAAAATATTGTGGGCCCATGGGTTGCGAATATACACCATTGAAAAAAAGGAAACCATAACTATCGTTTTGACTATCTACGTCTGTCTGAGTAATATGAAAATTAAAGATAAATTATCAGACAGAAAATAAAGATATAGTTTGAAAATCAATATGTTATCTAAAAGAGAAACATCTATGACCCTAGAAAAACTACATACAAATTGGCCAGAAAAATCTATCCCAAAATTTAAAAATATAAAAGCTTACGAAATTGAAAAAGATAGAAAACTACTAATTCATGAAGATAATTTTACTGCGGTTCAAATTAACGAAATAATACTTCCTTATTTGGGAAACAATAATTTAGTTGAATTATTTCCTTATGTTCTTATAGATATGGGAGCAGTAAAATACATCTGTAATGGAGCAAATATTGCACGCCCTGGAATTGTAAAATTTGAATCATTTTCAAAAGATAAAATTGTGATTGTAAAAGATAAAGAGCATCAAAAACCACTAGCAGTAGGCACCTCACTTTATGATAGTGAAAAAGCAATCGAGTTATCTAAGGGTCTTATAATTAATAATATGCATTATGTTGGAGATAAATTCTGGAATTTATATAAAGGGTTACAGAGATAATATTTTTTATAACACGCCTGTCTTAGTTATATGAAATATAGTACTATCATTAATTAAGGGTTGAAGAAATGAGACTTTGTATAAATTTCCGGATATACTTATAATCTCAAATTTTAATTTAATATGTATGGAAAGAGAGACGGATTTTCCCATAAACTCTCTTTGCAATTTTATTTTTTTTGGATGTTCATTAGTATTATTAATGGTGTTATAAACACTATTTTTGGAAATTATATTTCTAACCATATTAGTGGTCACTATGGCACATTTGTTATTTATTGCAATGTGGGCTAATTCGTGTATAAATTTCATCAGGATTAAATGTCTAGCGATATTTTTACTTTCTATGGATATGAGTGAACTAATAGTATCAATAATCACTAATTTTGGTTTTATCTCATAAATTTTTTTAATTGCTTCAAATTGTTCTTTAATAGAATATGGTCTAATGTAATGTATATTATTTAGTACTCCATCCAAATTAGGATTATCCATTATATCAAGAATTCTTTCTGGTCTAAAATTTCCAGAAGTATCAATAAAAATTACCTTTACATCTTTGTTTTTTTTAATCAAATTTGCACAAATACTGAAACAAAATTGAGATTTGCCTGAACCACTTGCTCCAAAGATATTAGTGATGAGTCCTGTACGAATTCCTCCGCGAAGAAATCTATCTAGATTGGAAGAGCCTGTAGATAAAAAATCCAACAAACAATATTGAAAATTATTGTTATAATTATTTAACCATAAAGGAACCTTTTTATTCTGCTACATGTGAAAATGAATTGCTAAGTGATATATTGACATTGTCAGCTAATTCGAGTTCTCAACAACCAAAGAGACCTTTAACCTTATTGCAGAAATCTCTTAACCTGCGGGTAGCAGTGAGATTAAAAAGTGAAATTGAATACAAAGGAGTTATGAGTAATGTAGATTCATACATGAATCTGATTCTTGTTAATGCTGAGGAATATCTTGGTTCAGATTTGCTTGCAAATTATGGAAAGGTTGTTATTCGTGGAAATAATGTACTTTTTATAAGACTCATAAAAGATTTTTAATAAAGTTAAAGCTTTCAAAAAATGGTTTCTAAATATTTATTTAGCTCTGAAAGTGTAACAGAAGGTCACCCAGATAAAATGTGTGATCAGATTTCTGATTCAATACTAGATGAATTTTTGTCCCATGATATTAATTCTAGAGTAGCAATCGAATCCTTGACAACTACTGGAACCGTTTTTGTTGCAGGAGAGGTAACATCTAACAGTTCTATAGATGTCCAAAAAGTAGTTAGAAACACAATAAGAGAAATAGGATATAATCGAGCAGATTTTGGATTTGACTGTAATACCTGTGCCGTTTTTACATCTATCCATGAACAAAGTGATGATATTTCTCTGGGAGTAACTGCCACAGAATTAAAAGATCAAGGGGCAGGGGATCAAGGATTGGTATTTGGGTATGCTACGGAGGAAACTCCAGAACTTATGCCATTACCAATAATCATGGCTCATAAACTTTGTATGAAATTAAGTGATGTGAGGAAAAGAAAAGAATTAGATTGGGTGCGACCCGATGGAAAATCGCAGGTTTCTGTAGTATATGAAGATTTTATACCTAAACGAATTGATACAGTAGTTCTCTCTACCCAACATTCTCCAGACATTGAACTTGATCACTTACGAGAAGAAATAATTAACAAGGTCATCCAACCTACCTGTGCTGAATGGATTGATAGTAAAACCAGATTTATAATTAACCCTACAGGAAGATTTGTTTTAGGAGGCCCATCTGCAGACACAGGTCTTACAGGAAGAAAGATAATTATTGATACCTATGGTGGTATGGGACGACATGGAGGAGGTGCTTTTTCCGGTAAAGACCCTTCAAAGGTCGATAGATCTGCATGCTATATGGCTAGATACATCGCAAAAAATATTGTGGCCTCTAAATTAGCTCGAAAATGTGAAGTTCAAATCGCTTATGCTATAGGGATGGCTGAACCTGTTTCGGTTATGGTTGATACATTTGGCACCGGGAGAATTGAACAAGAGCAAATTGAGAGTAAAGTGAAAAAGAATTTTGATATGCGTCCCTCGAAAATAATAGAAACTTTATCATTAAAACGACCTATTTACAAAAAAACCGCTGTCTATGGTCATTTCGGAAGGAACGATCCATCTTTTTCTTGGGAAAAAACAGATAAAGCCCATTTCTTAAAATAACAGAACTTAATATTTTTTTATAACACAAAATATGGAAAGAATGCTATTGTAGACATTTACTTCTCTTTTACCAGGCTCTTATAGTATGAGTTTTCATCTATATTTAGGTCATATTTTCGTCTAAAATATCTTATTACATTATGTAAATCTCTTCGAAGAAGGAATTCCGCATTTGGATGTTCTAAAGTAACTGCTTGAGGCCAGTCTATTATCCAAATATCATTATTTTCATCCAAAAGAATATTATATTCACTTAAATCACTATTAATGATGTTTTCGTTATAAGCGATTCTCATTTGTTCAAATACTTTATAAAAAATCTCTATAGGTTTAGGTAAATTTCTAATATCTATTAAAGGTAATCCATTTATCTTATCCATTACTATGGAATGCATAGATCTGAAATAAGGTGTAGCAATATTCATTTTTGTTGATTTTAATTTGACTAGAAAATCATATTCTCTTTTTGCGGCTTCGATATTTATTAATAACCAGCTGGTAACATTTTTATTTTTTTCAAGAGATCTTTTCCGTTTAGTATCTGTAAAACTTATTCTTCCTATTCTATAGAATTTAACAGCTCTTTGTTGCTGAATTTCTGAAATGGCTTCTACTACATCAGATTCTTTTCCAATTCCCAGAGAATTGCCAATTCCTAGTATTATTCCTGAATCAACCAATAGTTTCAAAGCGTAAACGTCTAATCCTGCTGTAAGCAATTTAAAACCTTTTTCTGTTTTAGTTATTAATTTTAATTTTAATAAACTTTGTACGGCATACTCTATTCGATCTTTATGTAAATTCGAATATGAGAAAATGTTATGATTATTTATTATTTCATGATGTTTTATTGAAGAAACAAATATTTTCAGAACTCTATATTCAAGGTTCCCGAGTTGTTTTACTATACGTGCAGAATCTTTTAGTGAAGGCAATTCTTTTCACAATATCTAATTATCTGTAAAATTTCTTCTTCTTTATATAAAGATTTCAAATAATATGCTTCTTTGACGATCATTCCTATCTTTTACTATAGAAACTCTGGATATTATAAATAGAGAAAATTTATAGATATATATAAAATAATGATAAGCAATCCTAGGAAATAATATGAGTAATAAACCTAATCTTAAAGTCCATAAAAGTACCCTTGAGGAAGATGATAATGATCTTAAATTAGCAGAAATGGAAGCAGAAGGAGAACTTCCATTGGAAATAATAGAAAAACGTAAAAAAGGACTCTTAAGAACTGGATTTACCACCGGTACCTCTGCTACTGCAGCAACTAAAGCAGCGTTATTAGCACTCATTACATCTCAAATATGTAATACGCTAGAGATTGCTCTTCCTAGAGGTAAAATTGTAAAACTTCCCATTGCATGGACAAGATATTCCCCTAATACTCAATCCGTAACCTGTGCAGTAATAAAAGATGCTGGTGATGATCCCGACGTAACACATGGAGCTGAAATATGCTCTACAGTATCTTTGACCATGGATAGAGGTTGCGTGGACATTGACGGGGGACTAGGGGTAGGAAGAGTGACTAGACCCGGACTGGGATTGGAAATAGGTCATGCTGCAATCAATCCTGTACCAAAAAAAATGATTGAACAAGTCGTCCGCGATTTAGCAAAATACGTACTAAAACAGAAAGGCATTAAGGTTATTATATCTGTGCCTAAAGGCATGGAATTAGCAAAAAAAACAGATAATCCAAGATTAGGTATAGTAGGAGGAATATCTATTTTGGGAACTACAGGAATCGTATTTCCTTATTCGACTGCTTCGTTCGCAGCATCCATTAGGCAAAGTCTAGATGTAGCCATCTCACTTGGTACGGATGTAGTGGTATTAACAACTGGCGGAAGAAGTGAAGATTATATTAAAAATGTTCATAAATCTCTTCCAGATTATGCCTTTGTCCAAATGGGAGATTTTTCAGGATATACAATTAAACAATGTGTAAATAGAAACATAAAAAAAATTATTATAGCTGGATTTATTGGAAAACTAACTAAAATGGCTATGGGAATAAAACAAACCCATGTACGTGGTTCCCATGTTAGTATGGAATTTCTGGCTAATTTAGCTTCTTTGTGTATTAATTCCACAAATATTATTAACGACATAAGAAATGCCAATACCGCAAGACACGTATCTGAAATAATAATAGAAAATAATATCAAAAATTTTTTCGATTTACTATGCAAGAAAGTTTATTTAGAAATGTATACTCATTCAAACAAATCAATAGAAATTGAGGTGGTTATGTTTGGCTTTGATGGTAAAATATTAGGAAAATATCCATGATAAGTGAATTTAAATGAATACTTAAATTAGATAATTTATCAAAAGATTTACTTATTTGATTTTGAAAAGATTCAGTATGTCTTATTCGATAGTAAGAAATTTCTTATTAAATATGCAAAGAATTAATTTTGACTAATTAATAACCCAAACAGTTGAAAGAGAAAATTGCAGTTATCGCCATAACAAAAAATGGTATAAAAATAGCTGGAGATATAAAAAAAAATATAATTAATGCCGAGGTTTATGTTCCTCAGAAGTTTTACAATGAGGATTCTACTATTATTTGGTTTGAAGAAACTACTCCTAAAAAAATCTGCGAGCTATTTATATCATATGATGCTTTGATTTGCATTTTTTCTTTAGGAGCGGTAATAAGATTAATTTCAAAACTTCTTAAGGATAAAAAAACCGATCCTGCTATTTTAGTTATTGATGATAAAGCAACTTTTGTTATCAGTACTCTTTCTGGACATTTAGGAGGAGCAAATGCATTATCAAGATATATTGCTGCTTTTCTAAATTCCATACCTGTGATAACTACTGCTGCTGATGTAAATAAAACCATTAGTGTAGATTTAATTGGTAACGAATTAGGTTGGAGTATCGACAATTATGATAATGTCACAAAAGTAAGTGCACATATGGTTAATGAAGAAAGTATAGCAATCTTTCAAGATGTAGGTGAACGTACATGGTGGAATACCGACAACCTTCCATCCAATGTTGTTATGGTAAAAGATATTGAAAAGCTCAAAGACAATTTATATAAAGGAGGAATAGTTATTACAGACAAAATAATAACAGATAGTACAATTCTTTCGAAATCAGTAATATATCATCCTAAAACTTTAGTAATTGGTATAGGCATACATTGGGATACAACAAAAGAAGATATTCTAAAGGGTATTCAGACTATCTTCGAGAAAAACGGTTTAAGTTTTGCCTCAATCAAAAGTCTTTCTTCTATCAAAAAGAAGATCCCGGTCAAGGGATTGGAGGAATTCTCTAAAGAATTTCATCTCCCTTTATATCTTTTTGAAAAAAAAGAATTAGAACAAATTCCAGTCCCTCATCCTTCTGATACAGTTAAGAAATTCGAAGGAGTTGCTAGTGTTTCTGAAGCATCATCAATATTACATTCTCATGGTACATTACTTATTCCAAAACAAAAATTTCCTCCTAATTTAACTATCGCTGTATGTAGGGTGAATTTTCCATGAGAAAGGCTCTTTTGATAATAGATAGAGGTAGTAAAGAATTAGAAGTACAGAATGAACTATTCAAAATATCAAATCAAGCTAAACAAAAAGGAGGATATATTTATTCAAATTTCTGTTTTCTGGAAGTAATTCCGCCATATATTGATGAAGGAATTAGAGACTGTATGAAGGAAAATGTTGATTTGATAACCGTTATGCCTTATTTCCTATATCCAGGAATGAAACTAAAAAATGCCGTTCAGAGAACAGCAGCAATTTCTAAGGAAAAAGGAGTAAAATTAGTTATTACAAAACCTCTTTGTTATTCTGATGTTCTAACATTTGTAATAAGAGATAGATTAAACAAATTAAAGTTTGATAATGACATTCAACTCAAAGATAAAGAGTGTGATGTGCTTGTTATTGGTCATGGAAGCTCTGATAGAAGAGCAACAGAGGCTTTTATTTTTACTATTAATGCTATAAAACACTCTTATAGAAATGTTGATTATTGTTTTCTCGAATTAGCACAACCTACTATAAAAGAAGGTATTAACTCTGTTATAAAAAAAAATCCAAGGATTGTATTAATAATGCCTTATTTTTTACACAAAGGTATACATATAAAACATGATGTGATAAAAGAATTAAAAAGTGCATTAAAAAGCCATTCTTTTTCTAACATTCTTATTGCAGATCACATTGGCGTTGATGACAAAATGGTAAATCTTATTTTGCAGCGAGCAACTGAAGTTGAAAAAAAAATTGTTTAAAAAAGAAATTACAGAAAATCCTGATAATAGATCTATGTCTATTAAATCCTTTGATATTGAAAAGAACAGTTTTGACATAATAGATAGTGAAATTGGAAAACATACGTACAATAAAGAATTTGAATGGAATATTGTTAGACGAGTAATTCACGCTACGGCAGATTTTGACTTTGCCCGCAAAGAAAAACTGATGTTTAACAATGATGCTATTCCCTCTGGATTACAAGCAATTGAAAATAAATGTAATATCATTACTGATGTAGAAATGGTAAAAGTAGGAATTTCACAAAATTCACTCACTAAACTTAATTTAAAGTGTATTTGCAACATCTCTGATAGTAACATCATTAATGAAGCCAAGCGCCTTAATAAAACACGTGCAGAAATGGCTATGCGTAATTTGGAACAGGAAATGAATGGAGGAATAGTTGTAATAGGAAATGCTCCAACTGCCTTACATGAAGTTCTTAGAATGATTAATGAGAAGATAACAATTCCATCTTTAGTCGTTGGTGTGCCTGTAGGATTTGTTTCTGCACTGGAATCAAAAATAGAACTTTCACAAAGTAGTATCCCTCATATCACTAATATAGGCAGAAAAGGAGGAAGTTCTGTAGCATCTTCAATAACTAATGCATTAATGTTATCATACCTACATAAAATGAAATAATATAAATTCTTTCCTAGAATTAGAATTTAAGCAAATCTTAAAAATGATGCTTATATTAATTAAATATTGAAAGAACTTATTACTGAAATACAAATACATTCTAATCCTGAAATTTTATGGAACGTAATTACCGATTTTAAACATTATTATCAATGGAATCCTATACTTCAAAAAATTAAAGGAGAACCTTTAATTGGAAATCAATTAGAAATTCATCTTAGTACTGTAGGAGGAAAGAAGAGAATATATCATCCAAAAATTATTAAAATTACTCCTAACCACGAGTTAAGATGGAAGGGTACATTCATTTTCTCACAAATATTTTCAGGTGAAAGAATTTTTCTAATCGAAAAACTTGCTGAAAACAAAGTCAATTTTGTGAATAAGGAAATATTTTCAGGAATAGGGGTCAGGTTTACTCCCCAAAAAATGGAGGATGATATTGTCGCAAGTTTTAAAAAAATGAACGAAGCATTAAAAAAAACTATAGAGAGATCATAAAAGAATACATAAACCTTAGAAAATCAAGTTCAGATTAATTTATTAATTAAAAATGATTAATTGTATTTGTACTTCTTATAACCTGACATGCTATTGTAAAGGTTTCCTAAAGTAATGTTTTAAAGTAGAATAATCCTAAAGTGAAATATGAAAGCAATGTGGAAAGATGTCATTTTGGCTGAAAGTAAATCAACAATAGAAATTGAAGGAAACCATTACTTTCCTCCTGAATCTATTGATAGACGATTTTTTAGAGATAGTACTACTCACACAAGATGCGGCTGGAAAGGGAGCGCGAGCTATTATACCATTCAGATCAAAGATGAACTTAATCAAGATTCAGCATGGTATTATCCAAAACCTTTAGACAAAGCTAGACATATCAAAAATTATGTGGCTTTTTGGAAGGGCATAAAAGTAGTAGAATAAATTAGATTATTATCTATCCACTTTGGCTATATGGAGACGTAGAACATTATTTATTGATTATGATGGCTTTTATTACATCATTTCTATCATATAACTTTTTGAAGGCATCCTTTGATTCCAATATAGTATATCTATGTGTTATTATTTTATTAACATCAATTTCCTTTTTTGTTATCATGTGTAACGCTTCATGTATTTCCTCATTGGTGGCAGCGTATGTTGTTAGAAGTCTAACTTCTTTGGAGTAAATTTTATTAATATCTACATTTACATTAATTTCTTTTTGAGGTTCTCCAAATATTAAGATAGTTCCTCCTTTTCTTATAATATCGACTGATTTAGGTAAAACACTCATATCAGATGTAGCAATAATGATTAAATCTGGACTAAGTCTATCATTCAAATCAATTAAACAATCAATTTCTGATGTCCTTCCGTCTACACATATTCCGAGATTCATTTTTTTACAAAAGTTAACTTTATTTTCATTTATGTCTACACAATAAATGGTTGAAGCCCCATAAATTTTAGCCAACATTGCGTGAAGAATACCGATTGGTCCTATCCCAAATATTAATACTGAATCACCTTTTACAAATGATATTTTCTTCCATCCTCGAATGCAACAAGCAAGCGGTTCTATCATAGAACCTTCCTCAAAAGTCATTGAATCTGGAAGTTCAAAAATACTCTGATTATTTATAATCCATTCTGAAAGTATAATTTTTTCTGAGATCCCGCAAGGAAAAATATTATCTGTAAATTTATCACACATTGTTTCATTGCCATGGATACAATAATGACAAATATTACAATGCGCATGATGATTTACAAAAACCCTCTTTCCTTCGTAGTTTTTTTCATTAAAACCTTTTCCAACTTTAACGATTGTTCCAGTTATCTCATGTCCTAATTTAGAAGTCGGTTTGCACGAATCAGCAAATACATTTTGGATATCAGATCCGCATATGCCACAGGAACCTAAATTAATTAAAATTTCTTTATCGTTGATAACAGGCTCATCAATCTCAACCAGTGATATTGTTTTATCTGATAATAATTTTAAGGCTTTCATTAACTATTTCTTTATTGTGAAGTTTGAATAAATTTAAATTTATCACTAAATAAATATTGTCATAAAGATAATTTTTATTTTCTTGAAAACTTTTTACATTTTAAAATAAATTCTTGTGGCAATTTAGTATTCGAAAAATGAAGATGAGTATATGAGGCAAGAGTATTATAAACCATAATCCCATCTTTTTGATCAATTATTCCTTTTCCTTTATTTAGATAATATGAAAATTTACAATCATTTGAAATATTTTCCATTTCAGAAAAATGAAATTCATGACCTTTAATGCTATTTATATTACCAAATATTGATTCATTTATTACTTTGCCCTGGGTATAATTTAGCGTTAATTTATCTGTCATTTTTGTTATAGCATCGATTAATCCAGTCATTTTGTAAGTTTTATTCAAATTTACTTTTGATCCAGGTATTTTGTCATTTACATATTTAGGAATTCCTTCTTCTATTGATTTAGAAAGATACATCAAACCACCACATTCTGCATATATTGGAATTTGGTTTTCAGCTATTTTTTTAATAGCTCTGATCATAGAAATATTTTTACTTAAATTGCGAGCTAATATTTCAGGGAATCCCCCTCCTATTATAATCCCATCAATTTCTTGAGGTAACTTATCGTCATATAAAGGACTAAAGAAAATAAGTTGAGCTCCTTTTTTTTGTAAAATATCTAAATTTTGTTGGTAATAAAAGTTAAAAGACGCATCTAAAGCAACGGCAATTTTGATAGTTTGGATGTTTTGATTTATATTGTTATCAATTTTTTTCTTTGTAAGTTTTTCATTTGGTATCGATCCAATTAAATCAATAATTTTTTGGGCATCTAAGGATTCTGATAGAATCTTGGCAGAATTTAGGATCTCATTTCTTTTTTTATCATCTAATTCCTCTCTTGGAATTAGGCCTAAATGCCTTTCCGAAAAAATAAGATCCTTATTCTTATATACAACGCCCACAATTGGAATTTTTATTTTATTGGCGAAAGCATCTCTGATAAAATGAAAATGTCTATTACTGGATATTTTATTAAGGATAATTCCTTTTATGTGTATTCCTTTCTCAAAATTCAAAAATCCATAAGCAATAGCAGCTAAGGATCTTGCAGCTTTACTTGCATCTATAACTAAAATTATTGGTGAATTTAATATTTTCGCTATGTGAGCAGTACTTGCGAAATCATTTTTACCACCAATGCCGTCAAATAACCCCATTACTCCTTCAATAACTGCTATATCCTTACCTATTGTATACTTCTCGAAAGTATCAATTAGTCCTTTTTTTCCCATTAACCATGAATCGAGATTATAAGAAGGACTATTAGTAACAAAATGATGATAGGAGGGGTCAATGAAATCTGGACCTACTTTAAATGCTTGAATTTTAAAACCCAGATTTTTTAGTATATAAAGAATTCCTAAAGTTATAGAGGTTTTTCCTACACCGCTTGTAGTACCGGCAATTATTATTCTAGGAATCAGCATTTAATATATGAATATAAATAAATGGATAATTATCTTTTTTTGATTGTAGAGTTACATCTATACTATTTAATCGTATTTTCAGAAGGCTGCTACAGCTTATAGGTAGAGTCAATTTTTTTTAAAAATAATGATGGTTATAATTATTTTTTATTTATTGCTCGTAATTTTATATTATAGGCTAAACCAAAGCGATGTGCTTCATCTCTTATGAATTGAAGCAAATGCAATGCAGGATTCTTCTTTGAAATTTGCAACGGCTCTGATGAGTACAATGTATATATCTCCTCATTTTCTTTGGCTATAGAAATCATAGGTATATCTAAGCCCATCTTTTTTAATACAACTTGTGCTGAGCCCAATTGTCCTTTTCCTCCATCAATCACTATAAGATTGGGAAAGGAATTATCCATTTTATAGTTATTTATAGAATTAACATTCTGATTATTATTATTTTTATTATTAATTTCGTTATCTTCGTCAGAAATTTTATGGAAAGAATACTTTCTATCTACTATTTCTTTGATCATTGCATAATCATCCTGTTTGGATTGTAATGTCCTTATTCTGAATTTCCTGTAACCATTTTTGTAGGGGTATCCATTAACAAACCGTACGCATGCACCTACCGCATAAGTGATTCCAAAATTCGATATATCAAAACAGTCAATAATGAAAGGAAATTCTTGTAAATTGAGAATATTTTTTAGTTCTATGACAGATCGATTATATTTTCTTTCAACTTGAATTGCTAAATTCTTAAGGATTAAATTCATTAAATCTTTTTTCTCATTGTTAGTAGAATCAGTAACCTTAATAATTCTCACATTATGATTAGATAATTTTTTTAAAGTTAATTCTAAGATTTTTTTTGATGCCGGAATTTCATTTACATAAATCTCATTAGGAATTTGCGCTGCAGTGGTGTAATATTGGAGTAAAAATGTCGAGAAATTATTATCACCCACTAATTCATACTCAAATTTTCTTTGGTCACTTATAACTCCATTGATTCGTTTAAAAATAAGAATATGACAAGCTCCTGATAAAGTATCTATTTTTGTACCGATATATTCTTCGTTAGAGCTATTTTTTAAATCCATTTTTTGATGAATTAACAAACTTTCTATAGTTTTTACTGTATCACGGATTTCTTTTGCTCTTTCATAATTTTGTTTTTTTGATTCAATATTCATTTCTATTTTTAAATTTGAAATGAAGTTTTCAAGTCCATTTTTTTCACTAAGGATCTCTTTTAATTTTTTAATATTTTTTAAATATTCTTCTTCATCAATCTTATTTATACATGGAGCATCACAATTATGGATAAAGTATTCTAAACAAGGCTTTGTTGGAAGTCGATTGCATATTCTAATCTTGAATATTTTTCTCAAGATTCCTATAGAGAGAAACCTTGAACTTCCATAAACAAAGGGACCAAAAATATCTCCACTAGGTCCTTGAAAATCTCCGTTCCTATTTCTTCTTGCAACTAATAATCTAGGAAATTTTTCATCTGTCACTTTTAAATAAGTGTATCTTTGTTGGTCTTTTAACTCGATATTAAAAATTGGTCTATACCTTTTAATCAAATTTGATTCAAGAAGGAATGCTTCAATTTCATTATCAGTTAGAATATATTCTATATCATTTACCCTATTTATTAATAGTCGAGTTTTCCAAAAATTTTTGTCTTTATATTTCAAATTAATTTTCGAATTCTGAATGCAATAACTTTTAATTCGATTTTTTAAATTTTTTGCTTTTCCTATATAAATTATTTTACCTGTTTTATCTTTCATTAAATAAATTCCTGGATTGCTCGGAATTTTTTTTTCATCTTTATTAAGGTTAAATGAGACCATTTCGAATTTACTAGTTATTTACCTCAATGAGCTTAGAATTCAATATCTTCTTTTTTAAAAATTTAGCTGTATGGCTTATGTCATCATAATTTATTATTTTTTCAGGAGGACCCTCAATTATTAATTGCCCTCCATCACTTCCACCTTCTGGTCCTAAATCAATTACCCAATCTGCACTAGCAATAACATCTAAATTGTGTTCGATGACTACAACTGTATTTCCTAATTTGGTCAGTGTATTTAAAATTTTCAGCAATTTCTTAACGTCCTCAAAATGAAGCCCTGTGGTTGGTTCATCCAAAATATATAGAGTTTTTCCAGTGTCTCTTTTAGAAAGTTCAGCAGCAAGTTTAATTCTTTGTGCCTCTCCACCTGAAAACGTGGTAGCGGGTTGGCCCAATTTAATATATCCCAAACCGACGTCAAATAAGGTTTTTAATTTTTTGTAAATAATAGGAATATTTTGAAAAAAGTGCAAAGCCTCTTCTACTGTTAAATTTAATATATTATCTATACTCTTATTCTTGTATTTTACTAACAATGTTTCAGAATTATAACGCTTTCCCATGCATTCATTGCATTTTACATATACATCGGGTAAAAATTGCATTTCAATTCTCTTTACTCCACATCCTTCACATGCCTCACATCTTCCACTTTTTACATTAAAGGAAAATCGGCCAGGATTATAACCCATTTCTTTGGCAGTTATAGTTTTAGAAAAAATCTCTCTTATGGGAGTAAAAGCATTAACATATGTAGCTGCATTGGATCGAGGAGTTCTGCCAATAGGAGATTGATCAATTTCGATAACTTTATCAATATGATCCATACCACTTATGGAATCATGTTTTCCAGGGATGTCATTTGTTCCAAAATAACTAGCAATAGACTTGAAAAGAATTTCATTAATAAGCGTGGATTTACCCGACCCAGAAACTCCGGTGACTATTGTCATGCATCGAATAGGTATATGTACATCTATTGATTTTAGATTATTCTCTTTTGCACCATGTATAGCAAGAAACTGTGTGCTTTGATTTTTTTTTGAACACAGAGTAGCTGTTTTGTCTCCTTTTAAATATTGCCCTGTTAAAGAATTTTCATTCTGTATAACTTCGTTCAAATTTCCTTGAGCAACTATTCTTCCACCATGTATTCCGGCTCCTGGGCCAATGTCAATAATCCAATCAGAATTTCTTATTACATCTTCGTCATGTTCAACAATTATTAGAGAATTGCCTAAATCTCGTAGTCTTTTTAGAGTTTTTATTAGTCTATCATTATCTCGTTGATGTAGTCCTATTGTAGGTTCATCTAAAACATAAAGTACACCAGTTAAGTTTGAACCAATTTGAGTCGCAAGTCTAATTCTTTGAGATTCTCCTCCAGAAAGTGAAGAAGTTGATCTATTTAATGTCAAATAATTTAATCCTACATTCATTAAAAATTCTAGTCTGGATCTAATTTCCTTCAACACATTTTTTGCAATATATTTTTTTGTATCATCAAGCTTTAACACATTGAAAAAATTATGGCATTCATCAATAGGTAAATCTCCTACATCAATTATGGATTTCTCCGCTATCTTAATAGACAGTGAATCCTTCTTTAGTCTCTTTCCAGAACATTTATCACAAACATGTTCTTTCATAAATCGTGCAAGCATTTCTCTTTTGTTGTCTGAGTCAGTACTATTATACAACCTTTGTAAATTTGGGATAACTCCTTCAAAATTACTTTCATATTCCCACTTGCTTTGAGAGTATTTTGATTCATATTTATAGTAAATATTTTGATTTGTTCCATATAATATAACATTTATTTGTTCGGAGCTCATCTTTTCTATTGGGGTATTTAAGTTGAACCCAAATTTTTTGCCAACATATTTTAACATGGATGATTTAAAAGTCGCAAATTTTCCTTGCCACGGTTTAATTGCTCCTTCTAAAATACTTTTACTTTTATCTGGAATTATTAAATCAGGATCAAACTCTATTTTGATTCCTAGACCATTACATTCCTCACATGCACCAAAGGGAGAGTTAAACGAGAAAGATCTAGGTTCAATATTTCCTATACTTATTTTACAGATTGGACAAGCATTGTGTCTGGAAAAGAAAAACTCTTTATCATCAATGAGAGTAAGAACTATTCCATTAGTTAAGTTTGCTGCATTTTGTACTGACTCGAAAATTCTACTTTTTTCATTTAAGGATGGTTTTAGTCTGTCTATTATAACATCTATATTATGTTTCCTTTGTTTATGTAGATTAAGATCTTGGTATTCTGATGGTCTTGTATTATTTTTAGCATTATCTTGATCCTCATTAGTTCTATTAAGCAATTCTTCGAGATTAACAAATTGCCCATCAACTCTTAATTTTGAAAATCCTTTTTGATATAATTCTCGCAATAAGCTATCAAAGGTACCTTTTTTTCCTTGAATTAATGGAGCAAGAATAATTAAACGTGATTTTTGATTGGAAACCCTTAACACTGATTCTGTAATAGATTCTAATGTTTGACTCTCTATCTTTCTATTACAATTTGGACAATGAGGTTCGCCAATTTTTGCAAACAATAGTCTTAGATAATCATAAATCTCAGTTACTGTTCCTACTGTTGATCGAGGATTCTTATTGGTTGTTTTTTGCTGGATTGAAATGGCAGGAGATAATCCTTCAATAGAATCTACTTCAGGTTTTTCCATAAGTTCAAGAAATTGTCGCGCATAAGCTGATAATGACTCTACATATCTTCTTTGACCTTCTGCATAAATAGTATCAAAAGCTAGGGTGGATTTACCCGACCCAGAAAGACCAGTAAAAACTACAATCTTGTTTTTGGGGATATCAAGATTTATATTGTTTAAGTTGTGTTGTTTCGCTCCTCTAACAATTAACTTATCGATCATGTCTTGCTAACCTCTATTATTCCCATTTCTTCATTTATTTTCTTTAATTTATCGCGTAATTGTATCGCTTTCTCAAATTCAAGTTGTTCAGCAAATTTATTCATCAATGCTTCAGTTTCCACAGAGAGTTTTCTCAGATCATTTTTACTCATGGATTTAAAGGTTTCATGCTGACTCTGGGAATTTTTATTCATAATGATTGGTTTTAATATTGAAAGAGGGGTTATTTTATGTAAGATGTTAAATTCTAATTGTTTTTTTCGTCTTCTGTTTGTTTCTGTTAAAGCAGTTTCCATGGATTTTGTAATTTTATCTCCATACATTATTACCGTTCCATCAATATTTCTAGCAGCTCTTCCAAATGTTTGTATGAGGCTGGTATCATTTCTTAAAAAACCTTCTTTATCTGAGTCTAATATAACAACAAGAGAAACCTCTGGAATATCTAATCCCTCTCTTAATAAGTTGATGCCAATTAAAACATCAAATTCACCCAATCTTAGCTGACGAATTAATTCAGTACGTTCTAACCCTTCAATTTCTGCGTGCAAATACCTTACCCTAATATTTTTTTTCGATAAGAATTCTGCTAAATCTTCAGCCATTCTTTTCGTTAATGTTGTTACTAATGTTCTTTGGTTCTTGCTAACTCTTTTCTGAACTTCAAAAATTAATTCATCAATTTGATTTTTCGAGGATCTGATTTCTACTATAGGATCAACTAATCCGGTTGGTCTAACTAATTGTTCTACAACTTGGAGGCTAGAATTTAATTCATAAGAACCAGGAGTTGCGGATACAAAAATTACTTTTCTCAAATATCTTTCAAACTCTTCAAATTTTAATGGACGATTATCAAAAGAACTAGGAAGTCGAAATCCATACGTCACTAACATTTCTTTTCTTGTATGATCTCCGTTATACATTCCTCTTAATTGTGGAAGTGTGACATGGGATTCATCTATGACTAGTAAAAAATCGTCTCCGAAAAAGTCTAATAAACAGTATGGTGGTTCTCCTTCTTTTCTGCCATCAAAATGACGAGAATAGTTTTCTATACCAGAACAATAACCCAATTCATTTATCATTTCAATATCATATTTGGTTCTTGAAGCCAGCCTCTCCTTTTCCAATTCTCCTTCTAGTTTGGGAAGCCACTCTTTTAGTTCCTCTTTTATCATTCTTATTGCATTTTCTCTAATTCTTTTGTCAGTAATGTAGTGCTTAGCCGGAAATATTGTAATGCTATTTACATCCCTAATTTTTTTTAAAGTAATAGAATCATGAATACTTATTTTTTCAATCTCTTCATCAAAAAGTGCTATTCTAATAATATCATTAGAATATCCTGGAATTAAATCTATAATTTCACCCTTCACTCTAAAATTTCCTGAAGAAAGCGAGGAATCGTTTCTTTCGTATCGTGATTCAATTAGTTTCTTAATTATTTCCTTTCGATTCATAATATCATCTTCAGTTATTGTTAGGGAATTTTTTTCCCATTCTGCTGGTGAGCCTAAAGAGTAAATACATGATACAGTAGAAATAATTATTGTTGGCTCACCCGACATTAACATTGCTGTTGCCTCTAACCTCATTTTTTCAATGGTTTCATTTACTGCAGTGTCCTTTTCAATATACGTATCTGTTTGTGGAATATAACTCTCAGGCTGATAATAATCATAAAAACTTACAAAATATCCTACATTTATAGATGGAAAAAAATCCTTAAATTCCGAATAAAGTTGAGCTGCTAGTGTTTTATTGTGAGAGATTATGAGAGTATTTTTTTTAATTCTAGAAATGAGATTTGCAATTGTAAAAGTTTTGCCACTGCCGGTAACTCCTAGCAAAGTTTGAATCGACTTTTTGTTTCCCATAATTCCGTCGGTTAATTGATCAATTGCGTAGGGCTGATCTCCATTAGGTGAGTAAGCCGATTTCAATGGAAATTGAAACAAATCTTTTTTATTCAAGAATAATAACCTTAAATGGGTAAATATATAAAAAAGGATTTCGGGTTAACTCTTCCACTTTATAGAACAACCAATAGATGGATCAAAATCTTTTACAATTTTTTCATCCCTTAAAACTTTTTGAATATTTTCTTTCATTATCTGCCGAGTTGGTGTACTATCTGGAGTCTTAGCATCATTTATTTTTCCATGAAATACAAGTCGTTTTTCTCCATCAAATAGAAAGGGATCTGGTGTACATACTGCTCCATATGTTTTGGCTATTTCTTGCGTTTCATCAATTAGATATGGAAAATTAATCTTGTATTCTTTAGAGAATTTCTTCATATTCTCAAAACCTTCTTCTTCATAGTGGGGATCATTACTATTGATTCCTACAATTCGAACTTCATCCTTATTGAAATGAGATTGTAAATCTATAATATCCTTAATTGTTGCCTTTACAAATGGACAATGATTACAAATAAATATTATCAATAAACTTTTACTATTAAAATCATTTAAGGAATATAATTTTCCATCAATACCTATTAAATTGAAATCAGGAGCTTTTTGACTTGTTTTCAATTTTTGGGATGATTCAGTTTTTACCATGTTCATTCCATTTTTATACTCTTACATAAATCTTCGGTTTTTCTAAGTAATTTGCCATTCCAAAACGATTTACCTAACTCGCCATGTTTTCAACAAAAAATGAGGGTAAACACCTATTATAGTATTGCAAATCTTGATCTTGATAAGTGCCTTTTTAATGTATAATTAATAATTGATTATTCAAAGTAGAAACAAATATTATCAAACTTTTATTATTAAATGTCGATAACTGAGAGATCTTATCTATAATTCTTTATAAACCAAAGACCGAAAAGATAATAATAATCGAGCCAAGATACATTCGGGTAATTAGATATGATTTATCAATAAGAAATAATAGTATTTTTCAAATCAATTCTTCTATTCTTGTGCTAAAATCTCAACTGGGCAATTTTTGACTAAATTTTTAAATTTTATTGCATCCTCTAGGCTACCTACGAGTGATCCATAATGCATAGGAATAGACAATTTGGAAGGTTTTAAGACATTATTAACAGCATCTGCTGCCTCTTCTGCTGTCATCACGTATACTCCTGAAACTGGAACCAGGGCAACATCAGATTTAAACTCACTCATTTCAGGAATCTTATCAGTATCACCTGAGTGATATATTCGAACATCTTTATCGAAGGTGATAATAAACCCAACTTTTCTATCCTCTTTAGGATGAAAATTTTTATTGATATTATAGGCAGGAACAATTTCAATACTAATTCCTCTTTCATCAATTGTCTGTCCGGGTTCTACACCTTTGACATTTTTGAATCCCTCTTGGTTTAATTTTTCTAGACACTCAGAAGCTGCAATTATCTTTGTATTTTCATTTATTATATGTCTTAAATCTTCAATACTCAGATGATCAAAATGATTATGGGAAATCAATACTATTTCTGCATCGTTTTTTTTATGGTGCACTTCAGCAATTTTGTAAGGATCAATGTATATCACTTTATTATCTTTGGTAATTAAACTAAAACCATCATGTCCCAACCACTGAAGTTTTATATTATTTATTTCCATAAATGTTTTAGTTTATATAAGAATTTAAAGTTGTTTATTTAATTAATGATTTGATTAAGAGTTCATAATTAGTAATTTATTATTTCGTAATGAAAAAACCAATACCTTTGACGATATCAGCCTTTGTATGAGATTCTTATCCATCGTTGCAACGGCACATTTATAATTAATTGCATAATCTAGAATACTATCATCAGTATAGCTCATTTTTTTTGTAGTGATAATTTCAAATTTTTTTGTTATTTTAAGGACAGTTTTTGCACTTACAGAGCTTTTATATGAGGAATTAGTTACTAAATTTTTTAGTTCTTCTATTACTAAATCTGGAATAAGAAAATTAATTTTTCCATACTGCATTACAATGTTATCCAAGAGCTTGACAGGTTTTGTGACTAGAACCATCAAGAAACTCGTATCGCAAAGTATATTCATTAGGATTGATTTAGAAGTTGATTACTATAATCTGAAGCGATCTGAGCAACGTTTAAAACTTAAAAAAGGGGATTTAATTGAAAATTTATCTTTCGTATCCTATTCTGTCTGCTAATTTCACAACTTCTCTGCCTTTATTTGTCAAAGCATTATAGATCCTTGGCTTACCCCGTCCCCTTGATTTTTCTTTTTTCACCTTACGTTCGATCAAACCTAAATTTGTGGCTCTTTTCATTAAAGATTGTCCATATCCCCAACTTCCCATAGTTATAAGTAATTCTCGAGTGTGTAATTCTTTATTCTTTTTTAATACCCTCAATAATGGAATGAGAGGACGTTCATTTATCAGAATTTTAAGTATATTTAATTCTACTGTTAGAGGAACAGATTTTGTTTCTTTTATTTCCTTACTTGGTTTAATTACTGTTGATTCCTTCGAAGTTTCTTTTTTTGTTTTAGAGTTTCTTCTTACTGACATTTTACTACCTATGTGACGTTACAAAATACAAATATTTAATCATTTTGTTTCCGATACTGTTTGTACAAGCTAAATACAAATAACAGTATAAGTTATATATTTTAATAATCTAATTTTATATATTTTAAATAAGATGTTCACTATTTGAATCTTTTATTACAGTAAAATGTTCTCTAATAATCTTTTTTTTAATACCAACAGATCATCCTTCAAGATTCACCTGGACTCAGTTATGATAGATCAATTCCTTATTGTACTTGTATCCACTCGTAATAATTTTTTTTACAACAAGTATAAATAAGTCCATCCAATGGTTAACGTGAGGAATATAAAGCTCGATTTATATTAAAAATACTAACAAATCAGTTGAGGGTGTTTTAATAATCTTATAATAATTCATAGATGTTGTTAGCTGAGAGGATTTTATAAAAGAAAATTAGGACATTTATTTGATTGGGTTAAGCTTGAACTAAATAACAAATTGTAAATAATCGTATTATTTGTGATGACATCATTAGAATTTATACTATGTAAAGACGATATAAAATAATGGTATATGCGAGTCAAAAATTTGTAATATTTATTTCTAAGTGACTGCAAAAACTACTCTTTAATTATAATAAGATTGTAACTTAAATATTGTAGAAAAAATCTTCACCAGAAATGACCCTTATCTGAACAAGTTAGTTCTGATCCACAATTGTTACACCTAAGATGGCAAGCTTGAATTGCAATCATTTTCTCTTCACAAATAGGACAGATGGGCACTTCTTTTTCTTTGTTCATTTTAAAATATAGTGATATATCCAATTTTAACTTTATTACAAAAGGTTAATTAATAATATTACATTTAGATTGTTTATTGGTTAATTTTAAAATCGTTATATCTGATAAAACTGGTAAAAGTTTATCACATGAGCTTAAGGATAAAGATGCTCAACCATTTTTAGGTTCAAAAATAGGAGATTCTTTTGATTCATCTCTTGTGGGACTAGCAGGAGGCAAATTACAAATAACTGGAGGTAGTGATAAGTCGGGTACACCAATGCGGTCTGACCTACATGGTGGTGTAAAAAAATACGTTTTGTTGCATACTGGGGTGGGAATGCGTGATTCTACTGAAGGAAAAAGAGTTAGAAAATTATTGAGGGGAAACATGATTACCGAGGAAATTTATCAATTAAATTGTATTCTAGATGGAGTTAACATTGTTACACCTAAAGCTGAAAATAGTGAATCTCCGAATAGTGATCTTACAAAGTAAATGAAAATTCTTCTAAAATATTTATCAATTACCTTAATATCCCTCCATAAATCTTTATTCGCTATTGCATTGGAAAGATACTCTTCCTGATTGGTATGTTCGTGAATATGGTTACCAACCTAATGTAAATATTGGTACTGCTGGACATGTGGATCATGGAAAAACTACGTTAATTGAAGCTATAACTGGAATTTGGACTAGTGCTCATAGCGAAGAGCTAAGGAGGGGTATAACTATAAAGGTAGGATACGCTGACGCTGCTTTTTATAAATGTAAATCCTGTTCAACTCCGGAATGTTATTCAACCAAGCCACAATGTAATAACTGCGGACAAGATAGTGAACTTTTGCGAATAGCCAGTTTTGTTGATTCTCCAGGTCATGAAAGTTTAATGGCCAATATGTTATCAGGTGCTGCCCTTATGGATGGTGCAATTCTTGTTGTAGCTGCCAATGAGTTTGTACCTCGTCCTCAAACTACCGAGCATATGCTAGCTTTAGACGTACTGGGTATTAAACAAATTGTAATTGTCCAAAATAAGGTAGATCTTACAGAAAAGGCAGAAGCAGTGAAAAATTATGATCAAATAAAAGATTTTGTTGATAAAAGTGTAGCAAAAAATGCTCCTATTATACCTGTTTCTGCTCAACACAATTTAAATATTGACACATTAATTGAAGCTCTAGAGAAAAAGATTCTTACTCCACAAAGAAATAGACAAACATTTCCTATAATGCATGTATTACGGTCCTTTGATATTAACAAACCAGGACTGCCTGTTGCTTCAATTCATGGTGGAGCAATTGGTGGAGCTTTAATTCAAGGTGAATTTAACGTAAATGATGAGATTGAAATGAGACCTGGAATCCTTAATAGCAAAGGGAAATATTCTCCTATTTATTCTAAAATTTCGAGTTTAGGAACAGGTGCTGGGTTAGTTAGTAATGTCAAGCCAGGAGGATTAGTCTCTATTGGCACGATTTTAGATCCGTCTTTAGTAAAGAGCGATTCACTTATTGGTTCAGTTGTAGGTAAACCTGGAACATTGCCTCAAGACATCTATGAGGTTTCAATAGATACCTATCTTTTCGATACTGCAGTTGGAACACAGGAACCAGTCAAAGTTGACCCAATTAAAAAGAATGAACATCTTCGAATAAATATTGGGACTCTAGCTACCACTGCTTTAGTTACAAATACAAAAGAAAATAAAATCGAAATTAACCTAAAAAAACCTGTATGTATTATCCAGAGTAGCAGAGTTGCTTTAAGCAGAAAGATAGGAGAAAGATGGCGTCTAATAGGCTCAGGTATAACGAAATAAATTTTTCGTACTACAATTTTTTTGTTACTATATCTACAAAGAATAAGGATTCTTATCCCAATTATTATGAAATTCTATACCCATATTAAGTGCCTTTTCCTTCATAATTTCTAGATATCCTTCATATGAAATTTTTGTTAAACAATAAGAACAAGTAACTTCTGTCATTTCATCGTTAACCTCTGCCTTCTTATCACATTTAGGACACTTAGCGTCAAGCATATTATAAAAAGTGAGGTAATTTCATAAAAATGTTTTTAAAGATTTTTGATTAAATAGTTATAATATATATAAATAATAAACATTGCACCTTTCTACCATTTTAGGATGCTAGATTACTCCTGCTTCTCTAAGTTTCTTTGGTAAGTATTGTTCAGCCAAGTACTTAAACCCATGCTTAAAAAATGCATCTAATTCGCACTTTTCCTTTTTTTTCAGAAATAAATTTAATTCTTTTTGCCATTGTTTTCCTTGCAACCATGGTTTCCTCTTCATATCATTTGCTCTATTGATATCTTCAGCAGTAACGGATAACCTAGCTACCTCCGGAATATTGTAATCGTAAATATCTGAAAACATCATTCCTAGTACTTTTGCATTCGGTGCGACTAATCTATCGCTATCATAACTTAGAGATTCACTTCCAATTTTATAGCGTAAAGCTATACCTAAACCCCAAGGATCGGCATCTGCAAATATTACTACAGGTTTTTTCCATTTCTCATTTAATGTCTTTACCATCATTCTGGTGGCTCTGTCAGGCTCTCCTGAACCAGTCAGAAGTATTGCATTATATTTTTGTATGAACCCGGATTTTCTTATATTATTTAATACAGTATCTTTTTCTACAACCATAACAAGGTCTGCTTTAACATCTACTATTTCGACATCAGATATATTGGTCGGAATTAACTGTGAGGTTGCTCTACTTCCAAGATTACAATCAATAATATCTCCCCCAACACTTAAGGTAATAGGACCAGAAATCATACCCTTTGGTTTAGAGGTTACTGAAAATTCTTCTCTAGGAATGCCAGTAATTAATTCTACTGCTTTAATAGCGTCATCAGAATCCTCTTGATTTCTCCAAAACTTTTCTTTGTTTTTTTCATCTCCTACCGTACTTAAGGTTGCATAGTACATACCTCTAATAGTACTTTCCATTTCTTCATCAACTAACTTTCGAATTGCATTGGCCATAACTAAATATTGAGAAAATGTTGGAATTTTTTTTGTAGAATTAGGACTTACTATAACCTTTTTTTCACCTAGTGTCAACATCTTCTTTTTTTCTGACCAAAAAGTATTATCATATCCGACTTTAGAAAGTTCTAAAGAAGGCATTTTTTTTCCAATTAATACATCATTAGAAATTCCTTTCATTATATGCTGAATTTTTCTGATAATTTCTTTGTGTCTTTTATTTTTCGTGGACAATAACTTTATCTCCTATTAAAGTCATCAAGAGTTAATTTTTCTATTTTTTTTCTTGGAAAAACTTTCCTTTTGGATAAATTCTTATTCTCCTCTTTTTGATTGCTCTCCATATTTTTCTCTTCTGAGTTGTTATACTTTTCTTTAACTACTATCATTTTTTTTGATTTATTATTTACGTTATCATTGTCCTTGAGAATCACCTCTGAAGGAGTTATCTCTTTTTTGACGTGTCTTTCAGCTATCTCCACAAAATGTTCTGAAAGCTTAGTACGATCAACCTTTATTGAATCAGAGACAGCATCTACAATTAATGGAATATAATATTTGTACAACCTTAATCTATTTTCGGCGTCTTTGATTTTTAAATCGCGACGTATTTGTGCACTGACTTTTCTATAAAGGTCTGATAAACAGAATTTCATGTATTTTTTCATTTCACCTTCAGATGCAATACTTTCCTTTCCTGCACTTTTATAAGGTATTTTTGTAGAACATATGTGGAAAAATATATGAAGAGGAAGAAGTTCGACCGCTCTGTCTGATTTGCTACTTTGATCATTTGCAAATTGCTCTTTTGCCTCCTTTCTAGTAATGCCCATTTTATTGATGCCAACTTCAGTTACTACTTCTCTTGCGACATCAGAGCCTTCATCATAGAGTAAGGGAATCTTATTTGCAAATCTGTATAGTTTAAAGGAATTTATATCTCCACCATAGGCAATTCCACATTCAATAATTGTTGGTCTATTATTAATTACAATAGAGCGTGAAGAATAAGAAGTAAGTGCTGGTTTTAGTACTCTAACATTTTGATTGTTTTTTTCTTCTTCTGCTGGATTTACAGATTTAAGGTGTTCTCGGTTGTGAACAATAACGTATTCTGACATCATGCCTGTTGTTAATATCTTTTCACCAATTGGACTTAAATGGTCAATATGAGGTGACTGAAATTTCATCTGTTTACAAACATTTACAACTTTGATAAGATCACTTTCTGAAAAAAGATTAGCTAATTTATTATCTATTTCAGAGGCACGTATTATTTCACGCGCCTTTTCAATAGAAAGTTTTTGAAATGAACTAGATAAAACAGTTTGAATAGATGCTTTTTGATTTGAGAAATTTAAAATGGCCTTTTTTAACGTTTGTAAATCCATATCAGCAGGGTGAGGAAGTACTTCTTTTGCAGGATCGGGCATTATATCAGTTCTCCTTTCAAAAATTATTTTACCATCGTCATTTTCAAATATTAAGTTCGAATATGGATTTACAATGCTAGTTTGAGAAATATAATCATATATCTTATTTTTAGTGATAGGAGATAATCTTGCTCTTAATGTAGCAACAATTTTAAAACCATGTTTGTCTTTGATAATATTTTCTATCTTTGGTACAATTTTTTTGGTTAAAATTATGGGTTTATTTGTTGTAATATCTGTTCGCAATTCATAATAATATTCTGAATCTTCATCAATAGATTTCGACCATACTTTTATAGGTTTGTCTGTATCCTTTGTAGAAAATGCCGCAATCATTTTAAGGCCTACTCCAAATAACCCTCTTTGTTGTTTTTCAACGTATTTACCTGAGGTTAGAAAAGAACAGACAGCCACTGGGACCTTTTCCGAGTTGATCCCAATCCCATTGTCTTGACAAGAAATCGTCCAAAGGTCATTGGCATGATCAGTTTGTTTTATTGATACCGAAATACTAGGAAGAATATGATGAACCTCACAAGAATCTAGTGAATTCTCTATCAATTCTCTTATTGCCATGTACAAAATACGTTCCCCCGTAAATCCAGCTAAAGCAGAATTATCTACAAAAAACTCAGATTCAGCTTTTTTATTATATTTGACTTTAGGAGTTTTGTGAAGATGATGAGGAGTATTGTTATCTGAATCTTTATTTTGATATTTCAGTTCTAATTTCGAATTTATTTTCAACAGGATATGACTTTTATAAAATAACTCAATTTATCTTTTAGGATTAAATTAATTAGCCTTTAGCCTTTATTATATTTGTGATCCATAGGGCGTAGTCGAAAATTTAAGTTCCTTTAATGATTTAAAATCCACTTCAATTAAAAATCGTTTTCCTTCTTTAGAAATAACTACAAAATCACTACCTAATCCGATGATTTCCCCTCCAACAAGTTTTTTATTGTTGTTCATTATTGTTGTCTATTATAGTGTATTATTCTATTATTATAATTTTTTAAAGTTTCAAGAAACTATTATGAGGAAAAAATTATATTATTATAATCTTTTATCATATTTTGGTCTATAATTCCTTGTACTACAATTTGCCGTCCGTCAGATAATTTTATATCCATTGCGAGAGCACTATATGGTATATCAAATTTTTCTATTATATTCTCATCTTTAGTATCATAAATTTTTTCAATTTTTTTATTATCTATCTTAAATCCCATTACTTGAACTATTTTGCGATGTCCAGAACCACCACCTCTTCCTCCTGCTGACCCTTTTGATTCTTCCACTAATAAAATAAAAATCTGGTTATAAGATGAAAGATTTGATAAATCTAACTCATCATATATTACTATTAGTTTTCTTT
>Ga0126311_10000159_pt1 | contig 33589 bp, 36 predicted proteins | sample Plot61_FD_92539 | JGI IMG/M metagenome (GOLD analysis project Ga0126311, IMG submission 92539) | Serpentine soil microbial communities from UC McLaughlin Reserve, CA, USA - Plot61 | ecosystem: Environmental > Terrestrial > Soil > Grasslands | place: USA: UC McLaughlin Reserve, Lake County... | reverse complement strand
GAGGGCGATGCGTCACGGTACAAGAACGTGTTAGCGACATTCATTGGGCAAGCGGTTAATGAATTGCGCATTGATGCTCCCGAGACTGAAGTGGCGCCGGTTGCGTTTGTTTTGGACGAGGCAGCGAATGTTCCCTTGGTCGGGTTGAAAGAGATTGCGGGTGTCGGTCGAGGCCGGGCGATTGGGTTGATTCTTGGTTATCAGAACTTGGCCCAGGTCCACGAGCAGTATGGAACTGATGGCGGTAACGCCATTCTTGGTTCGATCGGAACAATGATTTTCTTACCGGGACTCGATGATGTGACTACACAGTTCGCGTCGCGTCGTATTGGCCAGACTACGGTATGGAGTCATACAACGGTCGATGGGAAAGGTAAGAACTTAGATAATGAGCGGCAGTCCGAGACAGGGCGTGCGTTAATGGATCCGACAGAGCTGCGACAGATGGTTAAGCATCAACAGTGCGTTGTGATCATAGATTCGCAGCCTCCGATTAAGGCGAGTTATCCGCCTCTGGCTATGTCTCGTCAACGTGCATTGGCGATTGATTACGGCGAACCGAAACTGGTGACATTGTTCGAAGGGGAAGAGGCGTACCTGGCTGTCCTTGCGGCTAGAATGAAGGACGAGTTGGATGGACAGCGAGTAGAGGAAATGGTGGTAGCTAGTTCAACAGTTAGAGGCATTCCTCCTTTAGTGCCCGAGACCATTGATGGTGGTGCGAATTACACAGACGGTCAAGATGTGCGGCCGGTTTCTGGAGGGCCGGTAGTTAGTAGTATCAGTGGTGAAACGAAGGGGCAGCAAGCTCCGGGTCCGGACAATTCGAATCAAGGAACATTGTTCCACTCGGACCAAGCCGTTGCAGAGACTGTGGTGACCTCGGCGGAGAAGGTAGTGGTAGGTGAGGAGACTCCAGAGAGTGTGATTCGTACAGTGAGGGTTAGGAAAACTACGCCCGACCAGGTTGTGGGAGACGGGGGGATCTTGAATGGTGCTCCAGCGGTAAGTGAAGCGTCCGCGCATGACGCTTTGCGTTAGGTGGTCAGTTCGTTAAGAGAGGATCTAAGTTAAGTCATGTTTGAAGGTGCTAGAAAACAACGAATTAAGATGACCTTCGTGCTGCTGCCGGTATGCATCATTATTGTCATTATTTCATATGTCTATGGTGCTTGGGCCAGGTCAGAGAGTGAAAAGCAATTAGTGCCGCGCCTCGGTGTTGATAGCATGGTCAAAGGTTTGCGGCAGTATCAGCGGGAGACGGGTCAATTCCCAAGGGACTTTAGCGAGTTGGATAAGCGCATCTGGAAATATAAGACTGCTCCGGATTTTGGTTCGACGAAGCGTACTCTTAGCGTTGCGAATTACTATTACGTATATGCGAAGACGGATCCGTTGACCTGTACGATTTGGGCCATTCCTTCAGGGCCAAAGCGTGAGGAGGGCTCGACGCATTTTCTTGTGGTCACTCGTGATCTAATCAGGCATTGGAAGGGACCGGCTTTGGGAAAGGGTGACATCGATAGAATATCTTCGGCGCCGACCGGAGATTTATTGAACGTGTTGGGTATGACCGAACAAAGGATGATTGATCAGCGTTCGGCGAGTAAGACCAGGGCAGGATTGTTTTGAGCGGTAATGCGCCAGTGCAAAAGGCATCCTCGCTTTCAAATACTAATCAGGCTTCGTTCTGGAGTGGAAAGCGCACTGAAAGGAGTTGGAACTTGTGGCACGATTTAGCAACGGCTCGAAATCAAAGAAGTACGAGGTTTCGTAAAAGCCAACAAAGTCAAGCTGACAACCTGTACACGGAAATCTTACAACTGCTTGTAGTAGACCAGTATAGAAAAGCGGGACGAATTCTGGATGAACACCTCTCGCGTGATCCTTTGTCGGGAGAAGCAATTGTTTCCTGGACGGAATTAAAGCTTGACCAGCGGAAGATTAAAAAAGAGAGGGTAATGGAGTACCTCGAAGGACTGAGTGGCGCTTTTCCAGAGGACCCTTATTACACGCTGGCCAAGGCGTTGGTTATTGCACGAGAGTGTTATGGGATAGCAGGGGAAGTTGATCCTTATGTAGTTGAGGTGGAGCGTGCAGCATCTCTAGCGGAGTATTCCTCGGATGTTCGTGCGGACGTGCTTGCGAAGATCGCGTTCAACTCAGCATCGCTAGGAATGTGGTCCTTTGGCATGTCCTACTTTATTAAGGCGATACAAGCCAAAGACAAGCATACGAGCACAGCTGCGGAGCCCCTGATATTTCTTTCGCAAAAAAATGAGGCATCGGTGGAATTGTATTTGAAGAGCCTTGAGAGCCTGAGCGGACGAGTATTATCACATTCTTTTAATGACGTGCCGCTGGAAGTGATCGTTCGGACCCTTTGCATTCTTTTAATAGCGTATGAGGATTTAGGAATCTGTGAAGCCTGGCCTCTTGCTACCTTGCTTGCACACATTCGGGAAGAAACAGCGAAGGAGTGGGTCAATTTAACTCCGCTATTCAGTAAATACTGCAGTAGCTGGATTCAAGTCCAGTGTACGGATGGATCGTTTGTTTGCAGAACATCAAAATAGCGTTATTTAGGCCGGTTAAGGACACTCAAGGCTTCGACGGGAAAATCTTGACGATGGATCTTTCAGCCATCGTGTGAGAATGGCATTGGACTCGATGCCAATGCCCCAGGACAGATAGATTCTGCTCATTGCGATTGATGATGAGTAAGTCGAGTCGGTAAGATTACGAGTCTATTTGGTGGAGTCTACGTCTCACTTCAACCGTTTAATTCAAATGTATACACCCCTCACTGTGTTTAATTCGAATCAGCTTTTCTGGCAGGGTTTGTGGCGAAATCAAAACTTTGATTGAAAAGCGAGATGAGCATTTCGACGGTTAACTCGGGCACGTCAAGCTTGTGGCGTTGCAAAAAATGAACTGACAAATGAGGTTCACTGCTTCCTCTGGGCATGATCAGGTTCACAAAATAACCACTCCATTTTTCTCCAGCCGGTGGCGATGGATGAATTCTCGACGGATCGATCGGATGTAGAAGGCCGGGCTTGAGCCAATCCATGGATACAAAGACGTTGTTGAGATAACTGGTGATCTCTCTTGTATCTTGGGAGCGCATTCTTCGGAAGTTAGGGTGTGGGCCGTGTCGTAGTGCGTCTCTTTCGCCTTCCAGCGAACGAACCTCAAATCGAATACTGCTGGCGACCGATGGTGGCAGTTCCTCAATGCTGAGCGTAGCTCCTGAATCGGTAGCGGCAACGGAGAGCATTATTTGTGTGATTTCGATTTTTTGATCAGACATTTCAATTCGCATCTCGTTGGTTTGAAAAATGCAAGCGGGTTTTATTTTACTCTGAACTAGGATTTAGAGGAATGTGCTTGGATGCATTCGTAGATTTGGTTTAGTTATTCGCGCATGAGCCATTTCATCTGTTGACCTATTGCCATACCTTCAACAAAATTCTGGTAAGTAATGCCTCGTTCACGCAGAGTTGTTTGGATATACCTGCGGTAAGTTCTGGCATGATTAGAAAGGCGTGTGAGCCGGTGGAGGCGTATTTGGCGAGATGGCCGGCAATGGCGCGGCGGGCCCAGCTTTCCCGCTCTCGTACGCGCAGCTCTTTTATCGTGAAGTTATAGGGTTGAAGTTCCTGATCTGGTGTTACAAGGCCGTAGAGGGCTGAGATTATGAACCACGGGTGTCCGTGCCGTTCAGCCCAGGCGACAGCTTTGTTGAAGAGCTGGCCGGTATAGAGTTCGCGGGCTTGTGCTTTTGTGGCGAGCTTGGTTTTGGAGCAACTAGTCAAAACTAAGGTTATTGGGTCTGGTTTGACGACGGGCGTTTCTCTTCGGAGTTTGTATTGCTCGTAGTGACGTGTGTTTACGACAGGGTTGGTCCACCAATTACGTTCACGGCTGACTGGATTCGCGAATGGGAATTCGATTTGGCTTTTCAATTTGAGAAATGAGTAGCAGCCTTACTTAGTCGTTCTTGTGGAATAGTCCTGAGCGTCGCGCAGCAAGCATTGAGAGCAGACACGGAGCGTCCCTCCTGCGACCCTCACCGAATGCACTTTATCGTTTTTGATGTAGTTGTAGATGGTGCGGCGATCTACGTCCACAGTCTTGGCGGCGACGCTGACGCGCACGATCCTCACGTACTCGCAACAGCGCGGGCACCATACCTTTTCACCGAGCACAAGGGGCTGCGATTTGTTTATAAATCTGCCCTTTCGTGAACGTGAGGTGACACCGAGGGAGGCTGCCGACTCACTATACAACGCCCTGGAGGCCTCATGTTCTGCTGACGCCACGCGGATCACATGAGGCTTCTGGGCTGACTGAATCTCTATTTACTACGTCGCTAAAAACGGGCATCGCGTGAGATAGAAAACGAGAAATATTTCTAGGTGGGGCAAATGTCCCAAAATGGCGGGGCAGTTGGGGGGTTGAATGTTGGTGGGGCGTAACGCCGTGGCGGCTTTATTGTTTGATCTTACGGACTTGGTCCGGGTGGGTTGGTACTAGTGATAGTCACGGCAACCGCATAGTTGTAGTCGACTTGTTCTCCGGCGGCTGGGGACTGGTCGACAATGATGCCGGCTTGTTGTGGTAAGTCATAGCGCGTTGCGAGTACGCGAATGTTCAAGTGGGATTCGTGTAGTTTGGTCAGGGCAGAATGGTAATCCAGGCCTTTGATTGCGGGAACTCTTGTTTGTTTTGGCCTGGCGAGTCGTTCGCGTTGGACAGACAGGCCAAGATGGGTAAGGGCTATAGCCTGGATGCCGAGTGAGATGGTGGGCAACACAACATAGATAATGATGAGAACGACGGTCAGTATTTTGATTAGCGCTCTTTGCCTTTGTCGTATGCTGTAGCCAAGCAGGGTGCCGAGCAAGATTCTCATTTCTTAGACTCCAATGCTTTTCTGATGAATGCGACGGGCACTGCCCGCCTGTTTTTAGTTCTGCTTAGTGTTGTCTGCTAATCAGCCGATGAAGAAGCTAGCGTAGCTGGTTAGAGAACTAGAAGGGCTGCTGCGTCTTCGATGCTGGCTCCGACTCCCGCCCCGGTACCGCCCGGACCGCCTCCGATCGCTGCTGTGGGTCCGCCTGCAGGGCTGAGTTCTGGTGCTTTGGCCACGCTTTGTGGGGTAGGTTCTCGGCCCAATTGGTCTTGTATCTTCGTAGTTGGAGTTGATGGTCCTTGCTTACCTTGTTGTTCGCGTTCGCGCTCGCGGTCCTGTTGGGCAAAGGCTGCGACGGTTACGTGATCTCCGTTTGCGCCGATCTGTTGTGTCGTGGTGGTCTGGGCGAGGGTGTGTTCTGTCAGGTGAGCCGTTGTTTCAAGTTGTGTGGTTAATTGCTGGGTGATGGCGAGCTGCGTGTTTGCGCGTTCCAGTCCGGGACTAAGCGTCTTGAATAATTCAGTGGCAATCTGGTTGATTTGTTGGGTAGTTGTGCCGAGGGTAATGCTGCGAGTCTCGGCGGTTTCTGTAATGATTCTCGCGATCTCCTGAACGTGTTGTTCGAAGCGTTCTGGATCCAGAAGTGCGGGTAATCCTTCTTCGCGCACAGTCTCTTTGAAGTAAGCGTTAATCTCAACCGCAGCGGGACGTGCGACTTCCTGAAATTGCTTGAGCGTGGTTTCTTTGGCGAGCTCGGTGCGAGCGAGATCAAGTTCGCTGATCTTTTCGTCAACGCTCTCTAGGGAGGCTTGAACGCGGTCCTGGGCCTCGGTGATGTCGGCGCGAAGTTCGGTGTAGCGATCGGCGGGTGGGCCGGTTAACTCGGCGATTACTTTCTCCTGGATGGTCTGTCGCTCTTCAGCGGCGAATACCGGTTGTGAGCGGACGTCTTCGGCGTGAGCCATCGCTACGGTATTGGCTTCGATGACGACGTCGGCTGGAACTAAGTCGAGCTCCTGTGTGGTCGCTTGGCTGACGAGGGTAGCAGGGTCAAGCTCAGCGTGCGTGAGAGTTTCCAGAAGTTGGTTGGCGGCTTCGGCCCGGTCTGGAGATTCTTTGTCATTGGCGATGGTGGTAAGCGTTTCGCGGAATCGTTCGTCGTAGGCAACGGTTACGCGTTCTTCCTGTATTGGTTTTTCTACCTTGGCGACTTGTTCGGCGACAAAGGTTTTAAGGTGCGTCTTTTTCTCGTCGAGCTCGAGTTCAATGGTTTGCGCGATGGCAACGCGGTCCATTACTTCATCTGCAATAGTAACCAGCGTAGCCGGGACCTCACGGTTGGCAGCAACCTGTCTGAGTTCTTTTGGTTCGAGTGATTGCCAGGCAGGCTCGCGCGCGAGTTCAAGAGCGATTTCACGAACATCAGTGGGTAGTAGGTCTTGAACTGTCAGGGTCGCCAGTTCTTCCGGGGCGATCTCAGGGAGAGACCTATCCTGGATCATTGTTTGGACGGTCTCGCCAAGGTTGGTACGGGTGATCTCGTCTCGGGCAGTCAGGTAACGGTCTGCGGTGGTCTGTGTGTTAGCGCCAGTGACGAGTGTTTCGGAAAGTGCGCGAGTTTCCAGGATCTTTAGAGTTTGCTGGTTATTGTCGAGCTTGATGAAGCTTTGTAGGTATTCGGTGCGCGTAGCGGCCGCGTAGTCTCTAAGTTGCGCTGCTTTTTCTCTGTCGTTAGCAGTCAGGGTTTGTTGTATTAGCGTGTACTCGGGAGCGTTAGCCTTGATGACTTCGGCCTTGCTCTTTTGCAAATCCGGGTTCAGCGCGATCTTAGTCAGGTCGCGAGTGGTTTGTTGTTGTTCAAAGGTGCGGAAGGGATCGATCTTAGCTTGCGCTTGCGCAACTGCTTTTTCTCCTTTAGCAACGCAAGTCGTTGTCTGGCTATTGACAATTTGATAGGCAGTACGAGCGCGTTCCTGAAGGGCGGCGGTCTCGTTGATGCCGTGAGTTAGGTCTTGCGCGCGGTAAACAATTTCGGCTGGAGCGTTCATTAGGCTCGCGGGGTCTTTGATAACTTCACGCGACATGTCGCGCCAGGCCTGAGCTTGGGCTTCTTGTCTAAGCTCGCTAAGCAGGGTTGGCGGCAACTTGGCTGCTTCGGTTGCTCGGGAGGCTTCGTTTTGGGTGTAGTTAATTACTGTGGAAACAGAATCAGGAGTAAGGGTGTAGTTCGGGGGAATATAGAGTTCTACCTGTTGAGTGTTTGGGTCGGTGGCCGCGAGTCTTACGTCTGAAGCCGTTCTAATCATCTCTCCGATGGCTTGCTGGTGCGGATCGGATGAATTCTTCAGGTGGTCACTGATTTGTGTTTGTCGGTTCTGGTCAAACGTGTTGACGACGTAGTTGATGGCTTTGACTTCAACGTCTTTTAGTTCCGGAATGATCGTGGAGCGTTCAAGGTTTGCTGCTGCGCCTACTTCGAGCGTTGCAGCGGCTTCAACAATGCTCTGTGCTTCGAGCCAGTCGGCGCGGCCATAGTATTCGCGATAGAGATTAGTTGTTGCGGGTACTGGGGCGGGTGTTTGATCCTGAATCAGCTCGGTGTTTGCGGTTGCTGGTTGATTGAATTGTTCGGGCGTGAGGGTGGTCCCTTGGGCTTTGGCATTAACTACTTCGTAGCGTTGGGCCAGCGCAACCTGGTATAGATAGTCCTTTTCGAATTGCTGTAGACCGTCGTAGGTAGTTTTGATATCAAAGCGATTTTTTGTATGAAGGGCGTCGGCCGGTGTTTTTAAGCTGCTGTAGAAGTGGTCGACGGCACGTGGGGTTTGTCGAGTATCAAGATTGTTCAGAAGTTTACTCAGAGCTGGAGAGGGGGCAAGCTTCCCTTCGCTAAGCAGTTTTACTCGCTCGGTCTTTTCTTTTCCAAACACAGTCATTGACTGCAGGATGTCCTTCATCTGCTCACGTTCACCGCGGGTGTTTGCGGTTGGAGTGGCAGTGAGAAAGACTTCGCGCATTTCCATCACTCGAAGTGGTTGCTTCTCAGGGGCTGCGAGTTTAGTGGGGTCGGCGCGGTGTGCTATGAGCTGTTGATTGAGTTGGTAGTTTTCGAGTCGGATTTCGTTGCCAGCTTTGATTAGCTCTTCGGGAGTACGTGCGGTTGCCAGTCGTTCGGAGTAATTACGAAACGTCGAATTGTTGGAAAGCTGCAGGGTCGCATGGTCTTTGAGACGGTAGTCTATGTAGGAGGAAACAAAACGGACGGTGTCGGTGCGTTCTTGATCGAGTCCGGAAATCGGATTGGGAGTATAGAGCCTGGACCAGGTTGAAGTATCGAGGCGACATTGTTCGGCGGTAGCCAGCATTACTTTGTGTTCCCGGAGACTGATTACAGGGACGCGAATATTGTTGTTGGATGTAAGGGAGAGGTAAGCGGGTGCCGGCGAGACGTTGAGTAATTCTTTTGGCTGGTCCTGAAGGTTAAAGCGTGTCCGGGTGGCGTCTACCATCGCGGAGGCTTTTTCAAATCCTTGTAGTTTGAGAGAAATTGTCTCACGGGCCTGGCTGGCGCTTACAGCCTTGACGCCCGTGAGTTCCTGACAGTGCTCGCTGCATTGAGCAAGCTCTGCGCTATTTAGTGTTTGCGCGGTTTCTATCTCCGGGTTGATTAAAGTAGCTGCTAATGCTTGGTGAGCATCACGCTCGGCAAGTCTGTTGTCCTGTGAGAGTTGTGCGTAAGGGCTGGGGCTTCGTGTTTCGCCTGATAGCTCTGGGTAGTTAGAGCGTTGGAGGGAGGCGCGGGGATCTAACGACGTGCTGAAGCGCGGGTTATTACCGCGAATCAACAGTTGTCGTTCGTCAATCGAGTTTTCTTTAGCTTCGGCTGCGATCGCTGCAGTACGTTCTTGAAACTCAGGAGTGAGGCGAATGTTTTCTGCGTAGCGAGTGGCTACTCGGTTTAGTAGGTCGGCGCCGCGTTCGGCGACTTCGTAATTTTGTAAATGCGATTCAGCTCTTTGGGTGGCGGATGAAAGATGTGATTGCAGCGTATTGAGTGCTTGCGCGTATTCCTGAGCTGTTGGATTGATGCCGGCGATAGCGGCGTTTAGCTGTTGTCCGCTTTGCTCGAGCCGGTTGATTGATGCGATCTCGGCGCGTGTCGGGGCGGCTTGGCCGGGATGGTTCGTCAGCCAGGTGATGCGGGCGTCGTTTTGTGCAGTAACGATTTTCTGATACTCACCCGGCTTGAGTTCTCCCTGGGCGCGCTGACGGTCGGCATTAACGAAGTAGTTTTCTTTGGCCCACTGGACAGCTTCTCGTGAGAAGGGTTTGGTTTGTTCGCGGTACTCGGTGGCGACGAGTATGCGGAGTGAGGAGATCGCGTTCAATTCTTCAGCGCGAGACAGCGCAGCATCTGTCGGGAGCTCGCCGGCGCGAGTGAAAGTATTCGCGACGTTGTTTTGGAAGTCACGTTGATCGGCAGCGCGGTTGCTTTCATATAAGGGGGCGAGAATGTCTGCTCTCGAGACGCCGTTTTCTATCTGACTGTCAATGGTAGGCAGGACGTGGTTAATTAGTTGGTCGGGTGTTTGAAGGCTGTCAGGGACCTGTGGTGGTAGTTGGGCCAGGCTAATGCGATCGAAGGTTGCCTCAAAGGTAACGGTGCTGAGTGTCTCATGCTCTGCACCGAGATGGTCCATCTCGGGTTCTGGTGCATCTGAGATAGCCATTTCATACATTTCGGCATAGAGACGATTTTCGTCCTGTGAATGATCTGGAGTCTCTAGGGCGCTATCGTATTCGAGGCTTGTGTAGCCAGCGAGTTCGCCGAGACTTGCCAAACCGTTGCCGCCCATACCGTAGGAAAGGGAATGTAGGTGATCGAAGTACGGTGAGGTCTGAAGGATGCCAGATGTTTCATTAGTAAGGTTGTTAAGGAGTTGCTTGTTGAAGAGCTCGCGGTTCTGCTGGGCGAGCGCGGTGGTGAATTGGTGGACTTCTTCCGCTGTGGGTTCGAGTGTTGGTTCGGGTAGTTGTTCGGCCCAGCGTGCGGTTTCTTCGAGGACTTGATCGATAATTAGCGCTTTTTCCTCGTTCGAGCGGTAATTGCCGGCGCCGTCCTGGCGGATTTCTTTATAGATGTGCCGGAAGATTTCCAGCCGGCCGTTAGGTTCTGTCCATTGACCACAGGCCTTGTTGCCAAGCTCGTAGAGTTGGCGGCCTTTCTCTGCAGCAGCGGCGGCGTCTGCGACAAAACCGCGAACAAAATTGATTGCGTGGGCTTCCGGGCCGATTATGACTTTGTCGTCTTGCTCGTGCCCGTCAGGGTCTTTCGGTATTGAAAGGATTTCGTCGTTCAGGGTTGCGCCACGCTCGAAGTTCTCGCGGGTGAATTGATCTATGGCGTTTAGGTGACTGGCGTGTTCGACTCGTGAGGTTCCTTCGGGAATGTTGTAGAGCGAAGCGAGGTCATCAAGGATCGAACGATTGTTGATTTCGGTGTGGGCTTGTTGAGCACGTCCGGATAACTGAGGGGCAATGGCTCGTTCACTATTGATCGTTTGTGGAGAGATTATTTGCAGTGGCTCGCGCTGGAGCTGGTGTTCGGGAGAGCGATCGTTATGGATAAGAAGTTCGATGGTGGCTTTGACGATGTCGCCGTGGCAGAGTTCCGGAGTGCAACTGCAGGCCAGTTTAAGTTGTTCGCCACGAGCGGCGAGGGCCTTGAGTTGGCGAAGGGCTTCAAAAACAGGGCCTTCGCGTTTGTCGATTTGTGCGGCTAGCCAATCATTGTACTTGCTGACAGCTTGTTGGCGGGTTTCGACTTTATAGGTGGCGGCGGTATCGGCAAGGTTGGACCACGGGTTACCGAGCGGAGTGCCGCGGCCAATGTAGACGTAGGTATTGTCCTGTGGGCCAGAATAGCTATGTCGGTTGACGACGGTGACATTTTCGAGTTCTTCCGCCGCTGATAGTGAGATTTTGGCCCTTGGCGCTTTCATTAACCAGTTCTACTCTTCTAGATAAAGGATTCAGTGACTGGCGGGACGGGAATACCGCGATGCCCTAAGAGTCCAGTCGTGGGTCAAGTAGCAAATGCTGTGCGCAAGGAAAGGCGAGTCGGTTTTTGATGGCGACGGGAAATAAGTAACTGCGTGCAGCGAGAATGGCAGTGTTGAAGAGTGATGCTGATGAGTAGTGACAGATTCTGGCAGTCGCGGATGCTCTTGACGTGGTGGGGGGTGTTAGCGATCGCTAACACCCGATCTATCGAATAGTGACAGGCTTGCGATGAAGGGGTGATTAGAGGGTGATGTCGAGGTCCGGAGTTTCTTTTGTGGGATCGGCTGGGGCGACTTGTGGATTTGTGAGCTGCTGTTCGGGTTGCGGCAGATGTGAAGCTGAGGGGCGATCCTTTTCAGGGAGAAAGCCATCGGTTCGGCTCTCGGTCGGCTTGTGGTTGCTAGAGGCCTCGTGGATTTGCCGGTCGGCGTGACGTAGATGCTCGCCAGGAAGTATTTGCATTTCGTGCGAGGGTTGCGTTGTTTGTTTTGACTGGATTTGCAAGGCGGTCTCGGCGCTGTGAACGATGGTTTCAACACGTAGACGTTCTAAGGGGTCCTGGTGACGGGTCGCGTAAATCTCGAGCTGGACAATCTGCTTTGGATTAAAGGCAGCGTCGGGCAAGGGCTGTTGGATCACTAACAGCTCTTCGCGAAGGGAGTCGGCCAGGCCTTTGGTTAGCTGGTGGCACTCGGTGGCTTTGACCAGATCCTCTTTTAGTCGGGTATGTTCGGTTTCGATTGCTCTATTAGTTTCGCGTCTCAGATGGCGTTGGTCTTTTGATTCGGTGATGCGTTGCGCGAGCCACACTAGCGGGTGATGGTGGTGACGGAAATCGAAGAGGCGGGCAGTTTGTTCGTTACCTTCGCGGTCTTTGATTGCGACAGGGATAAACTGCTTTCGTTCCTTAAAACCTTCGAGCCTTTCGGTGGCCTGGCGCAGGGCGATATCGGTGAGAACTTCGCGGCCAGCGGCGCGTGCGGCGCGCTCTCGGGCTGTGGGTTGTTTTGATGGAGTAAGGCGTTCTTCGAAGCGCGTTTCGAGTAGAAAAGCTTGTTTCAGCATGGCAGGGTCAGCCATAACGTGGCTGTGATCAATGAGTTGGTTAAGTTCAGATCTAGTGAGAATCTTTTCCTGACGTTCGCCGTTGCGGGCAAGCTGGCGATCTTGTTCCTTAACGTGGATTTCGGAAAGGATGGCAGTCATACGTCCTGCCTCTTTGGTGGCGGCATTCAACTCCTGCCTTCGTTCCTCCATTAACGTCACAACCTGTTCGCGAACGTCTTTCAATTCGGCGACCTGAAGGTGGGCTTCTTTGCGGCTGGATGGGCGCAAATGTAGCGTGGTTATTTTCAATGGAGTGCCGAAGAGTCGCGATCGGTTTTCCTGTTCGCTAATGCGGCGATCGAGATCGGTGAGCGAGTATTTTTGGCCGTCGATTTCCCAGCGAGTTTGGTGGCGAGTGCGCTCGAACTGCAGAGCGCGTTCATTGCGGGCGGCCTGCTCGGAGCGAGCGACTAAGAGCTGGCCGTCGAGGCGGGCAATTTCCTTATCTGAGCGAGTGCGATCGCCGCGTTCGGCAGCTAAATGCTCTCGGATAGTCTCCAGTGTATGAACTCGGGAAGGGTTGCGAGCAGTGATGGCCTGGTCCTGGAGTTTGCTGATTTCATTGGGGCGTAATAATGGAACCGGCAGCGGCTGATTCGTGTGTTTGCAGTGTAGTTGAATTCTCTGAACTTCGGGCTTTAGTTCCTTGTGTTGCTTATAGGCGGTGTCCAGGTTCGTTTCTATTTTGTGAATAGTTTTGGCGACGATGATTCGATGATCGTGGATGCCTTTTTCGTGGCGTTCGATCTCCAGGTCATAGCGTGCCTGACGTATCTGGTGGCGTTGGTCTGGGTCAGCGGTCTGGGCCTGGCGAATAGCGGCGCCGGCAGCAGCATCGGCCCGGCGTTGGATATCGAATGCTGAGATTGGGCGAGTGTGACCATGGGTGGCGTCAAAGACTCGGAATCTGCGTTTGTCTCCGTGCTCGCGAGTGCTTTTCAGGTCGGCCTCGAGGCGTTCAATTTCGCCGCGGGCAACCATGGAGCGGCCGAGAAAATAGCGATCGCGCCAGAGGTGGTCTGAGACGCCCGGAGGCTTAACGAGTTCTTCTGCGTGAGCAGAAAGCTCGTCGTCTAAATTGACAATCGTTTCCGGCTGGTCGTCCGAGTGAAATGCAATCGTATGACTTGGGCTGTGATCCAAGGAAGAGTGGGGTTGCTCCGGTGGTTCTGGCGGTGGCGTTAGCTCGTGGCTGAGATCGTAATCGGGTATTTCGATGACATCAACACGCTCAGGTTTTGGAGCTTCGACTTGGTTGTCCGTTGGCTCGTGGTTTTGCAGGTCCAGTTGAGCTGGTTCAAGAGGAAATACTTCCAGATGTTCTGTCTCAGGGATTAGGTCGTGAGGCTGGGGTGGCTGAATGCTGTCCGCACGATCTGGGGTCTCGCGATCGGTCGGTTGGGTAGAAACTTCTTGCCTGAATATCAATTCTTTCCCGATGCTTTTTTGAAGCACGAGCTGTCGCTGTTTTTCGATACCGTCGCTAACAGCCTGCGCAATCTTTCCGGGAATGAATGTCTTTTCTTTTTCTTCGTTTTGGATGTTGTGAGGTAGCAGCGTGCGTGGGAGATGTTGGATATGTTTTGCGCGCTCGGTGTTGCGATCCCAGCCGTCGCGGCAGATGGCTAAATGCGCGTGAGGGATGTCGGTATTGAGGTGAATACCAGCAATCCAATAGAGTTCGACAAATTCAACTTCCTTTTCAATTACTTGGGCGGCCTCGCGGATAACTTCTTTGAATGCTTCGAAGCGTTCTTCCCGCGTCTCTCCGAGTTGTTCAAACTGTCCTTTCTCGGGTGAGATAACAATGTGAATGACGTCTTCTTTTTCAGCGAGAGCGCCGGAGGGTTGGGCCAGGATTTCGTTTGCTTCGAGATAGGTGAGACGGTCTTCACTTGCGGAGAAAAGAGGGCGCGGTTCTTTCTCCGCTAATCCTTCCTTTTCAGCATTACGTTTGGACTCGGCAATGTAGCGGGTGACGCCGCTGGCGCCTCCTGAAGTGCTGGCCGGTTTGATGGCTACAATGACGTTTCCCATTTATGCAGATGGCGTGGTCCTTGGGGTCGCAGTTGACGGCAAGCCCGATGTGCGGTGTGGTAACAAAGCGTGTGCCAAGGTCAGGTTTGTCTTCCGGGATTTATGAGTGGATTATGGATATCCAATTCAATGTTCATTTGTTCGACGAGCGTGAGTCCCTCTCGGCGGGCGTCGTCTCGTTCGGTGGTGGCGATTTGTAGAGAGTCTTTAGCGCGTGCCGGGTCTGTCTGGAGCGATGGTACAACCAAGTAGCGTTGCAGGAAGCTGAGTAGGGACCAGGTGTTCGCGAAGGATTGTCCAGAGAGCAAGTAGTGGGCGGTAGCGAGGGCCCGGAGCTCTTGGAGTTCTTCCTTGTTGGCTTTCAATTCTGCGGTGAGTTTTTCGATTAGGAGAAGCAAAGTTGAATCTGGGGTGTTAGCGTGCGCTAACACCCTACGCGAATCTTCGTCGCTTAGGAGGGCAAGAATGGTAGCGAGAGTCTCGCGGAGGGGGGCCATCTCTTGGGCAATGATCTCCCTGTGCAGCCTCCGGACTGGACCTGCGGCGTCGGCGCCATCTTGGGCTTGTCCTGAAACTCGCATGGTGGTTGCCCACTCGTGGACAATCTCGCGCAAAAGCTGGGCAGAAATAGAGTTTTTTCTGCCGACAACTTCATCAAAAACCTTCTCGTCGGCGAGCCAGAGTTTGGAGCCGGTAGTGCGTTTCGAGAGCTGTTTCTTACGGCTTACGCCAGTGCGGCGGCGGCGTGGTTCGGCTGAATTGTTTGACGGCATTTCCTGACCTCTACTGAAAGCGTTTTTCGTGTTTCGTGAGAGCGAAACGTGTGGTTAGCGTGCAAATGTTGTACCTCAAGGAATTAGCGTGATTGATAACGAGAAAATGTATCCGGTTATTCCGCAAAGTTGGGGAAACAATAAGGATACGGCGTTTGATAACCAATACACGCCTCCCGAAGGCTTGTAAGTGTGGGAATCAGCGGAGATATGTAGGCGTGAATGACTGCAATTAGAGCTAGCCATTATGTGAGGTATCAAAAACTACTCAAAATTAGCAAGTTATTAGCGTAAGTGGTGAATTCAGGGGAGTTGCTGACGAGTTTGACGAAAAAGCGGCCGTGGTTATCAACGTAAACGTGCAAGTGATTGAAAAAAAAGTGCTTACAGTCGCGACACGCGGAGCAGACGCATAATCTTGTCTCCTTATATATATAGCCTCTTTTCTACCTTCCTGAGATGCTGTCCCAATGTCTGAGAGTGCGGCCAGTTATGCCTTATTGGGTAATGTTGGTATAGGGAAGCGGTAGGTGATTTGGTCCCAATAGGTACGTGTAGTGGTAGGTGGTTTTAACCTAGAGAATCGTGAGGATCTAAATGCAGAAAGGCGACAACAAAAGTCCCTGCATGAATCAGGAATTCAAGTCGTCGCCTCTGGGTTGGCGGGTAGTCGTGCCAGGGTAGAGTGGAAGGGTGTTAGGCAGAAATCAAGTGCAGTCGAGCGAGTCTTTTGCAGTTGCCGAATTGGTGGGTATAGATACGAAATCCAATCTCGTCTTCCATCCTCTGTTTTTCCTCATCAGCGACATTTCGGCGTGCTCCCTGAACCCATCCATTGAACTGGCAATAGGCATCAACATTAGCATCGGTTTTGCTTCGAATGGTGCGTAGAGTCCGGTCGCTTTGAATGTCCTTCCAGAGGTCTTCAATCGACTTGGGGGAAGCCTGATTCAGTATTATTTTGGCAATGAATGCAGAGACGAGTACGGCCGTCCTTCGGGCTTCAAGTGCAAGTGATCCGGCAATAGCTGAACGAGCTATATTGCAAGCCTGATTGTCTTGTTGACGAATGGTGCCTTGACGGCTGTATGGCGTGTACATGTTGACCTCCACAAACCTGACTTCGGTGAATTCCTAAAATCAAGTTCTTGCAGTCTTCCTAAAAACTTTTCTGGACCAGACCCAGGGTCAAGGAGGGAGTGAGTGTGGATGAAGGCCATCAATCCAATGTGTGTTCTAAGGTGTTACCGAGTACCTGTGTACGGCACAGGAGTTGTAGGGAGTTTCACATGGGCCATGTGGCTTTAGAAATCCGCAGAGATAAGGACAACAATGTATGGCTGAATCCGACGCTAAGAAAGTCACTCCACTGCTGGTAATTGATCGTGTGACTTTCAAAAAATTAAAGGTTGATATTAAGAGTGAGACTCATGTGAAACTGATCGAGTATCAGGCTTTCTATCAAAGGACAAAGGGAAGCAAAGCAACTGAAGGTGAGTTGGTGGATGCGGCACTTGAATGGGTGTTTAGAGAAGACAAAGCATTCATTAATTTCGTGAGTAATGCGGGGAGCACGCGACGTCCAGTCGTAGCCAGTGGCGGAGGCGAGAAAGGGGGTGGTTCAGATCAAACGTAAGTAAGACAGAGCTACCTCTGTTGTGCCGGGACGGAGTCCGTAAGGACGACTGGAACCGGACAAAGGAAGTGCCGCCGGGTTGTTGTTTTCCGGTGGCGCTTTCCGTTGTTTATAAGGTGGCTGGAAGAGTAGATAGAGTCAGAAACATGCGGCGTGTTGAGCAAAAGAAAGTAAATAAAAAGCGGGCGTCTTGATAACAGCTATTATGACCGGGAGCGCCGAGTGAGGCGCTGTTTTGTGGAGGTCATAATAACCTGTTATCAGATGACCGTCCTTGTTGAGGCGAGGGCTTTGAACGAGCCTCAGCCCCTTTGTTCGACGACAGTCGCAGATGTTTTTCCTGCGGCGTCCGAGAACGAAATAGTTGATGAGAATTGCGGAAGGGTTGTGAGGAGTAGAAGTAGTTTCAAGGAGTAGGCGAAGCGAAGATTTGCGTTTGGTGAAGTGGAAAGAGGGATCACTTTGGTCTTTACGCGCACGCTTGTTTTGGCTGTGGTCTGTAGCTTGAACGGCCTTATCGAGTAGCGGCGATTCTGGCAGCCAGCACGCTGGACGGGGCATGAATGCTGTAAGCGCCTGGCACCCATCTGCCGCCAATGAAGTCGATCTCGCCGGCATACACGCGGTCGCCGTAGTCGCGGTAGGATTCCTGTCCGGAGCAGTCAGTAGTGAGGGAAGCTTCGATCAGTCCGCAGAGTGAGCAGATGGCAAGGCCTCCATCGCAGACATTGCAACTACGGTCGTAATCGCATCGGCAGTTTTCAGGAGCTATGTAGAGATGCTTGTGAGCTTGGCGCGCCTGAACGACCTGTTCACGAAGGCTCGTGAGAGTTGTCTCGACCTTCTCGGTGTTGATGTTCGTGCCGGATCGGAAATAGTGGGAGAGAGGTGATTCAGAGCTGCGGATTTCGGTGATATCGACGCGGCCGTGCTGTTCCGATGCATCGACGTAAACGGCAGCGCCGTCAGATTTGCGGGAGTATTTTTGTCGAAGATATCCGTCGCCGATAGGCGTGGATTCTGTGGGTATAAAGCCCGATCCGATCAGGATGTGTTTGAGTTGAGTAGCGAACATATTTAGTGCCTCCGAATGTTTGGGCTCTGATGCGCGCCATAGCGCGTTTGTTCGAGGAATGTGGCTACCAGGTTGGGAGGGCAGCGTTTTCGGCGGGAGTTAAGCCTGTCGCTAACCAAGTGGACATTGTTTGTTGTATTGATTCTGGAGTGAGGTCGTCGAGTCTGTTGATTGATTCGAGATATTTGATGAGTTCGAAAATGATTACAGAGAGTGCGGTGCTGTCGTTTTGGCGGCGGCTGTAAGCATGTTTAAGGCTTAGCAGACGAGCGGCGTTTTGTTCGGCTTGTTCACGTTCGTAAGCTGATCTTGGGTATTGAATTATGGCGGTCTTCAGAGAGTGGAATTGTTGTTCGTGAGCACCGCCAGTAGTGGTCAGATCGTCGACCACTTTTTGGGTTCGGCTTACATCACCGCGGGCGCAGTTACAGAGGAACACGAGGCGTGTTTTTGGTTTACTTGGAACGATGTAACCGAGAAGGAATCCGGGGATGTTTTTGAGTCCTTCGAGGGCGTCTTTAGCGTCCTCAACTGAGCCGTGGGATTGGGTCGTCTCTACTAACATTTGACCTCCATCATGATGCAGAAATTGTCGAGGGTTTAGGCTGCTACTTGTCGTGCAAACGCGCAGTTAGCGAGGTCACAGGTGTCTTTTTGGTGAACCATGTATGCACGATTGGTCTCTTCGAGGAATGCGAGTTCGACGGTGCAGTTCTTAGGAGTATCGAGGACAAACTGTCCGGTGATTTGGAGATGCGCTTTTGAGGATGGAAGAGGTCCCTTTGGACGACATATCAGGGTTCCGGACTCGTCCTCAAGGAGGAAGTAGGGAAAGGGACTGGTGTAGGTGGCGCGGACTACACCAGCTACGGTGATGCTCTTGTTGTGATGGTCTTTTTGGTTGTGGTTGAGTTCGACGATACGCATGATTTGTCCTCGGAGAAAGCGTTTTTTGTGAGGCGTTGTTTTGATGGGCAAATGCGGTGCCGTTAGAAAATGAAGGTTCCTTCGGCATTGATACGGTCATAGATCGGCATGCGAACTCGTTCGCCGTAAACTCGTGCGAGGGTGGCCAGGTTGGAATCTGTGTCGAGAGCTTCATGGTAGGCATCCCAAGCGGCGATGTGACGGGATTCTTCCTGTTCTGGAACACTGGAGGCGTCGTTGTAAATGGTTGCGAATCGCTCGGCAGTACCCGGTGGGAGATCTACCTCAATTTCGATCTGTTGGAGCTGGGCCAGAAGATCAATCTGTGTCCATGAGGCCATGATTTCATCGTGATTTTCGAGAAACCATTGGTAGCCACCGTCAGCGTTGTTGGCGTCAGGAGCGGTGTCGATCGTCGGTTGATATGGAGTACTCATCTCGTTACCTCCAAGGAATGAATAAATCAAGGTTTGCATTCAGCCAAAATTCTGTTTTTGGACACGCAGCAGATGTGAGGCTTGGCGAGTTTTAGAGAGGTGATTTAGTTGCCGAAGTTTCGTGAGTCGGCTGGTTGGAAAACAGCGATTGTGGCTTCGAGTCCCTGAAGATGTTTGGCGATTGCTGCGGCGACGACGTTCCAGTTAAGTCGACCGTGGCCACAGCCAAGAGCCGGCAAAGTAACGCGGACGGGTCCTTGGTTGGCTAAGAATGCTTTGAGAGCAATGAGGCCGGCTTCAATGTCTTCGTAGCGAGAGTTGTCGCGCCAGTGACGTTTGGTGGGGAAGTTGACAATACGTTCGCCGTTAGGTGATTGCCACACGTGAAGTTGCCCCGGACCAATCAGGCCAGCGCTGCATTTGCGTTGGTACTCAGCAAACATTAGTGGGTGAAGGCGTTTGAAAGCGAGTGCAACTCCGGCGCCCATTACGCCGACACAGTTCACGGTGTTGATACGGATGTCGGCTGGAACGTCGAACATGTTTCCGTTGGTGAAGCGGAGGTTTTGAGTTGGCGAGGATGAGACGGTGATCGTTTTGGTCTTTACACGGCCGATGTTTTTGGCTGTACCACGGCTTACGCCGTCCCAGATAGCCAGACCATAGTTAGCTGTTTGGCCCATGTATGCGTCTTTGTCGGTCTGGCTGGTCCCTGCAACTTGGTGAGTCTTGAAACCTCGGTTGTACCTTGGCCGGGCGCCAATATGACAAACAATTACGTTGCGGTAGCGTCGCTCAGCTAAATAGTCTTGGACCAAAGTATCAACGCCAAAACAGTCTCCGACAAGTACGGTGAATCCCTCGGCGATGATTATCTCGAGCGACCTGAGTGCCAAGAAGGGTAATGATTTGATCGAGCGAGAACCGGAAATGAATACAAGCGTTGACACAGTGCCCTCCAACCAGGACCTACATGAAAATAAGAAATCAGATGGTTGCAGGCGAATCAAAAACCTGTCGCTTTGGTTTGGGAGGCTGGGGTATTCCGGTGGTGGTTGTCGTTGAGTTACGCGGGCTCAGGGAATGAACGTCCAGTTCAAGGGGATGCCTGGAAATTATTCTTAGTGACAATCAAGCAGAAGCCGTGCGCGGGAGCGCCGGTTTGAATGGGGGATTGAATCTGTGAGAGGGAGCAAATTCCCGTTGCGGGGCTTGCTTCCCGGTTTGCGATGTGGGCCATGCGGCCTGAGTGTGCGCGTCGGGCAGGGTGGGGAAGTTACAGGGTGCGATTTTACGAGCCGTCGTTATCTGTATTTTTGAATAGCAGGCAAGTGCTATTTCTCACGACCTATCCGCAGGTTATTTTCCGCTTGTTATTACGGGTTGGATTGTTCTTGAATGAAGCGGCCAAGGTAACCGGAGGTTGAAATGATTTTGTTAAGTGTTTCAACATCCCAAAGGTCGCTAAGGATGACAACAACTGCAGAGGCCATGGCTGGTAAGCCAGCCTCTCGGTATGCAGTTTGAAGTTTGCGTGCGTGTTTTAAAACGTGGTCGGAATTACCGTGCTTAAGCAAGGTGTAGGCTGGTTCACCGGATGTGCCGAAGATTTGAGTGTCTTCGGAGTAGCAAACAGCAAGTGAGGTTGCGCGGAATAATACGCGATTACCTTGCTTGAATACGTAATCGCCCATTATTTGATCACGCTCGTATCGGTGTTGTTCATCGGACATTGGAGTGTTCTCTTTAGTGAGCTGGGCTGTGAGGTCAACTTAAGCCTTCTACGAGTGACCGTTGAAGTCGGCCATTCTGATAAGTCAATCAACGCCCGAAGGTCGTTCTGTATCGGGTAGCTTTAAGTTCTGAGTGCAATGCGGAAGGCGGCTTTCCAGTCATCGCGGAGTTTCCAGGCATTCAATGTTATTCGGAGTGGGTCTTGACTCCAGCCGGCGTGAATGTACTTGTTGTGAAACTCATAAACATCGCCGTCCTCGAGGGTGACGATGAGTGACGCGTTGTTTGAAGTGGCCTTTTGTTTCAGCGCATTCGACCACATGAAGAATCTGGCCTCGCCGAAGAGTGTCACGCCGAGGGCCATGCCTGGTTTTGCAAAGGTGGTATCCCGGTGCGGCATGATCCCGCCGCCCGCCGAGTAGTGAGTGAGGCCGAGTTGTGCGATGTCATAACCGCGTGAGGTTACGAAGTCCTCAAGATGTTGGTTGCGCCAAGCAGGGTTGAATTTGGGCGCGGCGCCAGCGGACATGTCTGGTTCGGCCAACAACCAAACGCTAAGGCGTCGTTCGCTTCGATACGAGGGTTTATTGTAAGGCGCGAGGAGAGCGGCGTTTCGAACAGTATCAGGAATAGGGTCGTGTTTTTGGAGAAAAGGGATGGTTGGATCGTGTTTGAGAATTTGCATCTGGAGTTAACCCTCAATCTCTTGGACGTTGCGTTCGGGTGAGATAGTCAGACCAGACGTTAACCGCTTGAATTCGAGTGTGGGCGTACGAGAGACAATTCTTGGTCCCACCCGACGTCCCATCCCACATCGCGAGTACGAGCGCATTGGCCGGACCTGGGCCGTTCTTCAGGGCAAGGTCTACCATTCGCTCGTTTCTTATCTGCATCTTGCTCGCTGCGTACTCGCCAAGTGAGCAGACAACTTCATGCGCGGCGCGGCGGATGTAGTTTGCATACGCGCGGCGAGCGGGCAATGGCCACTGGGATTCCTGACCACGGAATGGAATGCACGCGACATACGGCAGTCGAAGGTGCAAGCAGGCCTCGACGATCGCAGTGTCCCATCCGAGTGCCATACCGGAGATAGCGCCGCGAGGTTTCAGAGCTGCGAGCCAGTCGATAGCAATCTCTTTCAGGCGGTCCTGTGCGTTTTGGGTGTAGCCCCCCGTTTTTTGTGGCCGATGGCCCGTGCCGACGATGATGCGGTTATGGAACTCAGAAGTAACATCAGAACGGAACTGCACCTCAGGGATAATCATGGACATTGGTGACCTCGCGACCAGAGTAATGAGACCAGTGATCGCAGTCCAATCGTAATTCTAGATTTAGCTACGCGTGGTGATGGATTGGAATACTGATTTGAATGGGCCAATTCGTGGGGATTGAGATTCTAGTGGTCTTCGAGTATTTGGATGATGTTATTGCTTTGTATGTAAGGAACTAATTCTGCGGAGTTGATATTGGTTTCGTAGCTTTATTCCGTCGCGAATTTGATGCGGAAAGGTGTGAATGTGATCGGCGAGAAGTTCGATGAATTCAGGTACTTGGCAATCCTCCTCCAAGAGGATCCATTGGTTGCCAATACTGTCTGTGACTGGTTGCTGTGTAAGGTCGAGGCTGCTGGAAAGGTGAGGTATTTGGGTTTCGGGATCTATTGGCAATATGGTGTGGATGTCTTGTGGGGTGACGAGTAGGTAACCATGCTCTATCGTGACGAGGAATAGATAATTTGGAAGTGTCATTTTGAATACCGCCGCAGTTTGAGGTACTTGGGCCATGGGGACCTGAGTTTTTGGATCGGTTCTTTCGATTCAGATAATTGCTGCGATTGTGGGGTTGTAGCCGGCGAGTTGCGTAACGTAACGTCGAAGGAGACGTCGGCCGACGGCGAATTCGCGGTCGCTCAATGATTCCTTTCTAGCGAGGCGGTTTCCGAGGTCGGTGTCGAATTTATCGAAGCCAACGCCATCGCGTTTTCGGGCGCCATCGCAATCGTTTGCCAGATAGGTGAGTCCTTCCGCTACTGCGCTACGCAGTGCAGGCGTAATTAAATCTTCGTTTTGAAGTCGCTGCGCTATTTCGGTGAGGATGAGTTCGTTGATCTGACCGAGTTCGGCGGTCGCGCGAGCGATCGTGTCGGCAGCTTCTTGTTGAGGATCTCCGTTATGACCTTTGACCCATTCATAAGTAACGGAGTGCGTTTGGGCTGCGCGGTCAAGTCTGGCCCACAAGTCGAAGTTAGTTCGGCGTTTGAATTCACCTGTCATTGTTTGAACAACGTATTTCGAATCTGATCGAATTATGACAGTGCAGGATTCTTTGAGAGATTCGAGGCCAAGCGCGGCAGCAATGATTTCGGCGCGCTGGTTTGTGCTTTGGCCGATGAATTCCGCAACGGCGCGGAGCCGGCCCTGATAGTTGAGGATTCCGGCCGCGGCAGCTCGTGGGTGCGATTGGCCGTTTCCGAGACACGCGCCATCTACTGTGATGATTACAAATTTGGATTGGTTAGTCATGCTGGTGCTCCGGATCCTCGCAAAAAAAAACGTCGCGATGCGCAGATTCTTTGCAAAGCGACGATGGTAATGAATTGTTTTGGAATGACGACGGGGCGACTTGCGCCGCCCCGATCGTATTTGTCGGCTGTCCGAGAGCGAAAAACGGGCCGCACTCAGAACGGTATGTCGTTATCGGACAGGTCGGGTGGCGGTGCGTCGGTGACGTCGGCAGGCGCTTCGTCGACTGGGGCTGGGGCCGCTGCCTGGCTGGCTGAGCGCTTGCCACCGGTGAATTCAACTCTGTTGGTGTTGACGTTCAGGGAGACACGCGTTTTACCGTCGCGCCCTTCCCACGGTTTGACGTTTAGGCGGCCTTTCAGGTACAGGCCGGTGCCCTTGGTCAGGTATTGGCCAAAATCTTCAGAGTTGCCAAAGAGACTGACGTTGTACCAGGTCTGGGTCTCGCCAGCCCGGCTGTACTCGTTAGAGCAGATTGAGAAAGAGGTGACTGGGTCGCCGTTGGGCATGAAGCGCAGTTCTGCGTCTTTGCCGAGGTTGCCGACGATAGTGATTTCGGATGACATGATCGTTGAGACTCCTTTGAGAGTGTTTAGTTGATTGATGGAATGAACGACCTGTATGTGACTAACAACTCGTTCGCTAAGAAATCAGATTCACCTGCCGGATGAACTGACTTTGACGTTTCCTGCATTCAGCCCCAAATTCTGTTTTTAAATGTTGGTGCTAAAGTCCGTGGATGTGGTGGACCATCGGGGAGGAGTGTCGCTCGCGGTAAGTTTCGGAATGGTTTTTGTGTTTTAGGGTGGGAGTAAGGACTGTTGAAGTGGATCAAGGACCATGCGGATTCCGTTGCTGTCCGGAGTGAATTTTCCGAATGGCCCTCTCTCCTTCTATGCGCGTTTAGCGCTTCTTGGTTGTATTGTGATCAACCTCGATCGAGGATGCGAGCACTCCTGGTTGCGTTAAAGGTGCTCCCAGCGTTTTGCTCGTGGTTGAGAATCGTTCAAATCGGGGGGTGAAATCTTCAAATTCGTGCTGTATTCCGCCTGTGTTCCGCCTGTTTTCCGACGTGTGGGATTGTTTCAGTGTTTGGCAAACGATTTGGAAACAAACGAGGTTGGTCTAATACGAGCTGATCGCGTTCCGCTTGTGATAGGCGAGAGATGTAGTCCGCTAAGCGTTCACGACAATCTGCGATATGGGCTTCGAGGTCGGTGATCGTGTTTTGTTCGACCAGGATGAAGCCGCGTAGTTGTGAGATTGTGGTTCCGTCAGGCCTGAGCGCTATGTAGTCGAGTTTGATCATGATTCAGGAATTGAGGTTAGTTTCAGTGTCGGGTGCTGGCTTTCTTTCAGGTGTTGATAGCCGGAGATGATCTGGTCAACGATGGTCGCTTCATCTTTATGGCCAGTGCATTCCAGAGTGTTGGCCAGGTGATGATATGCAGTGATGATTTCGGTGTAGTTTATTGTTCGGGCGTAGACTGCACGGATAACGAGGACTTTTGACTCGCTGATTCGTTGTCGGTTGCTGCGGTACATGTTTCCGTGTGGAAGCCGCTGGGTTTGAGTGTCACGTCTTGTGCAAGCGCGGGAGGCAACGCGCTCTTACCCGTTGGGACGTGAGGGGGAATTTTGGGTGCTCCCCAGACAGTGTTTAGGATCCCGCTTTAAAGGGCGTAAAGGTTTTCGATTGTTGCTGCGAGTTGGCGCGAAAGCGCCTGGGTGATCTCGAAGTTCTCGTCGCGGGGGGCGAAGGGTAGTTTATCGAATCCATTTGCAGTGACGAGTAACGCGCCTGTTTCTTCTTCAGTGACGACGACGATGTCACCTACGGATATCGATCGGGGAATGCATGTGTTAGGTGCAAGGGGTTTCCCATGGCCATTGAATGTAGAGAATAGCTCGTCAAGTACATTGTTCTCTGAGCAGTTCGAGAATTCGATCTCTCCTTTGAAGACTCGATTGTAGCGATCACCTGATTGAAGGATTGCGGGGTTGAGCAATTGGGTGATTGTTGTGCGCTCGGGTCGTTGTTTGTAGAAGACGCTGATTCTGTATCGATCCATGATTGACTCCCGAAATGCTGAAATGTTGTCGGTGGATTGCAGCCGGACTGAATCTTGATTTATGCCGCGATCGGCGCGGCTACTCCGGACAATTGTATGAGCCGTTTCCAGACGATGGCGGTATCGGCCGCAGTGAGTAGGTGAATCATGTTGTGTGGTTCGTTTGGACGGCCGGTTTGACGATCTTGATAGAACGCGAAGCGTAAATACATGCGTTTACCCTGGCTCGCGCTTTCAACAATCTTGAGGAGTCCGTCGAGGATCGCATTATAGAGTTCGGAGCGATTCGCGCGTATGAGTCGAGAGATTCGCTCGCGCTCCTGATTGGGAAGCGTATGCATGGCGGTTGCTAGTTTTCGGAGTTCCCTGGTGGGAATTCTTTTCGCTAAATCGATAACGGGAGCGGCGGGAATGAATGTTCGTAGCTGGCCATCAACTTCTTTGGTTACGCGCACGGCCGTGGATTCGAGGCGCGCGCGTTTGACAGCATAGAGAGTATTCAACGTGGTGAACATCTTGACGTTGATGGTTTTGGCGAGACGCGCTTGGTAAGCATCCTGGATAACTTCGATCAGGGATCTGACGTCGGTTGCGTTTTCAATCGCATTGTAAAAGGCGCGAAAGAGTTTGGACCGATTGATACTGCGGAGGATGAAGTCGCGCTGCATTCCTTCGATCAGGATGTCCAGTACTTCGCGGCAGTATTCTCGCTCTTCGCTGTTTGGATAAACAGACTTCGTTAATGTGTACTCAACGGGAGACCGTTGGTCTTTGGTTGTTGTGACCCTTCGGACGGTCCGGTTTAAACGAGCCTTTTTGTCGGCCGGGTCCCCGTAGATACGGTTTAGTGCCTTTTCGATGTAGCTATCGATCGTGTCGTCTTCGGGGTTGTTGCTGAAGACTTTGTCGCCTTCGAGGAATGATTGTCGTATCGCAATAGCGATGTTTCTGGCTTCGCTCGGTAAGTACTCAATAGTAACGTCCTCTTCGAGAGTTCCCTCGACTACAAATCGTTCACTGTCGCTCATGTGGAGGGAAACGGCACCACCCTCGGTCCATTGCTCTGTAACGCGTTCATGACTTGCCTGCAGGGCTTCGAGTCCTTCGTCGTCTAGTTTGCCTGATTCGGATACTTCGGAGAGGTAGGACTGGTATTGAGCTTCTTCGTCATGCACGATACCAGCAGAGTGGGCTGGTGAGATTTTGCTGCAAATCGCTCTTAGTTCCGCCGCGAATGGGTTGCCTGGTTCGTGGTTCTGAAAGAGTTCGTTGTACCGAAGTTCGAAAAGGTCCTTTCGCTCTTGCGGCGTGAGTTGCTCCTGGCGAAATGAGAAGAGTTCGTAGACTTCTGGTTCGTCGAGCAAGCGATCTTCGTTGGTTGCAGTGATGGCGGTCAGTTCCATCGCGAGAGTGTTTATTTCGGTAAGGACGTCGCGAATGATTGTGCGCTTAAAGTCTGCCAGTGTTTCAGCATCTGTTGTTGAGGTTGCGGCGCGCTTTGCGAGGCTTGGATTGTTGCGCAGTACTTCAGCATATCGACGTTTGATTTCGTCATAGCCCCAGGCTGCCCAGATCTGGAGTGAGCGGGGATCGGCTTCGACGCCGGCTGAGACCGCCGCTTTGATCACGCGGACGAATTCCACTGCGTCGTCATTGTTGCGAAGTTGTTTTTCAGCGTAAGGCACGGCGAGGATTTTGTAATTGTTCTCGTCGTCATCGGCGGATCCGAGACCAATCTCGACGCGACCGAGTACTTTGCCGCCGATCAATTGATGTGACTCGAGATCAATTCGAGTTACGTTGCCGCTGTAGGTGGGATGGAGGCGCTGGCCTGCGCGGACTGATTGTATTGCGGTGTCGATTCGCCGGTTGGCAAATTGCTGGAGGTGGTTGGTGAAATCAAAATTTGGATTTCCAGTATCCTTTGGATGGAATAACAGGTGAAGGGAATTAGGAGCGTAACGCCGAAGAAGATGTGTTTGCACGGTTGCCTCCAGATGCAAAAAACGAAAACAATTTAGTAAAGCGGAAGGTTGCAATCAGAACTAAACCCTGCTCTGTTTTCCGAACGGTTTGGTACGATCGTCGAGTGGTTTGGATAAAGCGTGGTTGGGTGGCAGCCTTCCTTTTTTGTGGTTGGATCGACAAACGCCGCTGGCCGAAGGCGCGGTACTTCGGGAGTAATTTACGGACGTGTACTTGAGGTTTTTAGGCGAGGGGTTTCGTTCCCCGTTTTGGCGTGGGCCTTCGGCCTGAGTTTCTTAGAGCAAAGCAAGCTGGTGGTTTGAGCGAGTGAGCGAATCACGGATCTTTGAGCCAGCTTGCTGGTTATGTATTCGCCGGTGTGTCCGTGACGACCTTGAAATTTGTTGCGAAGGTGCTTCGCTCAGCGTTATTAGACAGCGCCTTGCTGGATAAGATAGGTGAGGGCGTTTCTTATAATGTCTCCGTGGCAAGTTGCCGGCGCGCACCAACACGCTAGATTCAACGGCTTTTTCCTGGCTATCGAGGTTAGTCTTAATAGCTCGCCGTAGACGTTTCCTGATCGGTTCTGCATTTCTGTCCATAACCAGGTTCGGTAGTGAACCCGCACTGAATCGTCGCGATCGTACGGTCCCCAGGGTTTGATCTTGTAGCGATTAGCGAGGGGTGATCCTCCACGTCCGGGCATCGGTCTACCGATGTATTCGGAAGCTCCTTGGAAGGTTTTGATGTTGACGACTGTGATGGCGTGCAGAAGTTGAGGAGCCGCAGTCGACGCGGGGTTATTGGTCTCCAAGTCGGTAAGTGTGAAGTCAGCGCCGTAGGTAAGCATCATTGCGAGAATAAAGGCGTGGCCGCAAATCCGTGTGGGACAGTTGAGAACGTCTGCGAGACTCATATTCAGGCTGGTGTGATCATAGCCATCGAAATCAAACAGAGTGATCGATCCGTCTCGCCGGTAGGTTTCTTCAAGTCGGTGATAAGCGTAAGTCTGGGCGACGGCCGTCTGGTAGAGCGGCAAGTAGATTTGTTTGCGAGCGGCGATATAGTCAAGTCTTTGACCATGCCAGAGTGAGCAGAGAGGTTTCCGTCGTTTGCCCAGGGGGTAACGGTATGCTCGCTGGGAGTTCCAGCCGCGTCGAGCCCAGTTCCAATATGCAGTGGTTGGTTGGCCGTGGAAGTCGGCGTGTTCTGGATAGAGCTTGGCGAATTGCCAAGCGTTCTCAAATATTTGAGCGGTGTGATTGTCGTACAAGGAGAGCGGTCCAAGTTTGAAGGGTGATAGGCCGCTGGACCAGTCGTTGGCGGAATGCGAAGTGGTATTGATAGCACTTGCGTCTGGTTTGTCTTGAGGACCGATAATTTTGATCATAGCGGGTTTGTTTTACGTTACGGCTGCTGGAATTAGTCGCTGCCTGTGTTTTGGACTCGTTTACGAGTATTGGTTGCGGTCTTTACTAAAACCTTACTTTGCGGTTGGCGTTGGAAAGGCGGGGAGCTTGGCCGAGATCATCAAGGTTAGCGGTCCACCATAAGAAGAATGATGAAGCGTTACCAGTTCAGTTATTGAGGCTGAGGCAGCCGCGTTTGATTATTGTTGCAAGGAAGGGTTGGGTGGTTTTGCTCCAGAGGACAAGTTCTTTATGTCGAGGTCGAGCTAATTGAAAACCATATCAACCATCATGTCTTCTTCTACACTAAGAAGGTTCGGCCAAGGTGACATTTTTATGACGTCGTGGTCGTAGGCTAGTACTATGCAGAAAAGAGCAGCAACGGCGTCAATAGCGTTCTCCAGATTTGCTTCCTCAAAATATTTGTGTCTCTGATGCTTTACGTTGTTATAGCTCCTCCACCAGGAAGGGTTTTTGCCGTTACCCCACTCCTGCCACGGCTTTCTTACTAAACCGTAACGGGGAACCGTAATTTCAAATGAGTGAAATCTCGGATACCGAGTAAGGATGGACTCTCTGTAATGATCGATTTTTTCGTATGATTTGTTTGGATCTATCCCTTCACAGACAAGTTTCGAAACGACATCCACCTCGGAGCTAGCACTTTGAAGAATGCGGGCGAATTCAATGGAATATGTTTTGAAATTCGCCGGTGCTATCTCGACATAGCGGCCGGTACGTTCAAGATCCGACTCTATTGCAATGAAATACTGCCAATGCGGGTGTGACTTGTTCATAGAGTCTGGTTAATTTCTTGAGAAGCGTGAATATTGGCCAGGGCTTCCCCGATAAAGAGGCGTTTTAGCTGGTTTCCATCTTGTCCCCATCGTTCATCGTAAGGCCCACAGAATATCGTGTGGGGAAAGGGTACTCTCGCGAAACGATTTTCCCAAACAATCACACCGAGGACACCTTTAAGCACATGGCGCAAGGTAATTAACGCGCTGATTGTTTGATTTTGAGGTCGACGAGATTCCGATCGAAACATCTTTCCGTTCTGCAAGAAGGCTCGTCGAGTTGAATCGGGAACCTGCGAACCTGTCACACGATCCCACAAACTTGTAAAGCCGAGGTCGCCGTACATGGCCCCAAAAACGATGAAGGGTTCTTGCAATCGAACAAACGGATCCAATGTGTAGAGGACAAGGCAACAGGGTTTATCTTTGAAGTACTTGAATTGCGGGCGAACCTTATTGATCTTTTCGCGGATGCGTGTGTAACGATCGACTGCAAATGCGCCCGCAGAAGGAGGGATGAATTCTTCGTCCTTGAACTCTTTCACGTCGAACAGGTAGGTTGCGCCATTGTGTTCGATGGTGTAATCAGGATGTGTGGGTATTCCGGGCCACAGTCTTTCGAACTCAAAGTCATTGATGCCTTGTGAAACGAGGTATTCCTCGAAGAGTCGTTCACTAATGGTTTTTTCCGACATTAGGAGCACCTGTACCAGAACCAACAAGTTGGGAAGCGAATGCTAGTGGTCCTGGTGGTGGTTTACATAATATGTTGTTTCGTCATTCGTGGTACAGCGTGGCCTTACTTCATAGCTCGTGTTGTGGTGACTCCGAGGATAACTAATAAGTAAGTGGTGAGGGCAGCACCGTTGATTGAAGATCACTTACGTAATTTCATTGGAGGCTACCGGCAGAGTCGTAGCAGAGAATATCTGCTAACGATTCGATTGGTTCATGATCTGGGCGTTGCGGCTGCCGCGTGCGGGTACGAGCTGCTGGTCTATTTGCCTACGGTAGATTGCGATGGCTTCGATGTTATTTTCGATGATAGAAAGCGCTTGGTGGCAATGCAACTCAAGTCGCGGGTTGCACGCGGAGGGACAGCGGGCTGGAAAATCCGTAGATCTCTTTTGAGGCCTCGACCTGAAGAGGCCGATCTCTTTGGGCCAGAGTTCTCGGGAGGCGCAGCGGGCCGAGGTGGAGGGGTGATTCTAACGACGGCAACGGCTGTCGGCGAAACAGTTGACGTTACCTATTCCTATACGGACATGGTTGTTTTATCAGCTCTCTGGTCCAATATCGTCGAAAGAAAGAACGCCGAGCGGTTGCGTTTGTCACGCTTGCGTTGTGAACTTGCCTCGACCGATTCAGGATCAGTAGAAATTCCGCGTTCGCCTTTTTTGAAGGCCGGCTCACCCATTCAACTTCTTGCGCTTGCGGGATTGCAAAGCAATATAAATAGTGAGTGGCGAACGCATATGCTCGAGCTGTTACGCCACGAGCACCAGAAAGCAAGGCTGTCGACACCTGTGAAAGTTTTGCGCCAGAAGATCTCGGTTGCGCTTGACGGTCTTGGGCCTAATGAGCCGGCTGCGATACGGTCTGCGCGAAACGTGGCTGAGCTTTAGGAGGTGTCATATCACGCCGCCTGTAAAGAACGTTCAGTCGTTGAATTAGACATGTTGTGGTTGGTGGTATGTTCGGCAATAAATGTTGAGACAAGCCAACTCATCCAGGCGGGGCGCATTCTTATTTGGTTGCCAAGGTGTCGTAGTTCGTCAATTGCTGTTTCATATAGCTCTTGGATCGCGCGGTGCGCTTCGGCGTCGGGTTCGCCGAGGAGATTGAGTCTGAATTGGCCTTCGTCTAGTCTGCGGGCGAGTTGGGTGGCGCGATCGTAAAGATGTGGTTCGTTGTCTATTCGTAAGCACGTCAGGAAACAGTAGTAATTCAAATAGTTTTGGTAGGGTTCGTTTTCGAGAATTTGTGTTTCGCGGTCGGTTGGTTTTTCTAAAGCAATGGTCAGGGTTTGAACAGAGGTGCCGGTTTCTCTGAAAGCGTGTCGGTCGTTGCTTTCAAAGTAGCCATTGGTGGTAACAAACTCGAGGAAGGATTGGCTGCGCTGATCCTCGTGGCGAATGAAGTGGTCGGGTGCAATGGTTGTGAGTACGCCGCCGGGTGCAAGAAAACTAAACGCGTGAAGAATGTGATCGATATAGGCAGTCTTGGCTCCAGGCACGGAGAAAGGAGGGTTCATTAGGATTCGGGCAAAACGTAGATCGGTTTGATATCGAAGGAAATCTCCTTGGTGGATGTTGAGGTAGCCTTTAGCGCGGAGTATGGCACAGCGTATGGGTGATTTCTCGACGAGGTGAATTCGCGGCTTTAGGGGGGCATGATCGTCGGTGACTAGCAGTTCGCTGGAGTGTGTTTCCAAGTAGCTAAGCAGGGCGGCGTTTCCAGCTTGTGGTTCGAAAATTAGATCTTCGTCGCGTAATTTCTCGAGGTCGGCCATTACCATGATGCCGCGGGCGACTTCGTTGGGAGTTGGGAAAAACGCCTCGGGGTTTTTAGGCGGCATGATGCCGGTGGTGAGAACGTATTGGACCAGGGGAGCTGGGTCTTCTTGAAATAGGTGGGCTTTGGTGCGGCCGCCTTTCCATTTGCCGCCAAGTCGGGAGAGCACTTCATTGATTTCGCTGTATAGAGCTGGTGCGACTTGTGGGAAGCGAATTGCAAGGCTGTCGTAATTGAGGTTTTGCAAGACGTCGATGGCGGCGTCGGTCAGTTTTTGGGGCATTTGGTGTTGTGGGCCGTGAGTGGTGATTTAAGTTTCGATGTTTACTCTTAGGCGATGGCGATAGCGTGATTTGAGCCAGGGCGGGAGCCAGTCAATAATGAGTCGAGGTTGATTTAGCTGTTGCGCTGCTCGGTATGTTTCGATTTGCCATTCGTAAGTTAGTTTTCTGGCAGGGGTAGTTAGTCGAGGACGCAATGTGCCGGGAAAGTTGTGAATGCGTCTGTTAATGCGATCGTGAAGTCCACGGCGAAACTCTCTTAGTATTTCTTCACGAGTTTCCGGATACCAGTTGAATGCACTCTGGAAGGTTGTTTCTGGTGGTGCGGATCGAGTTCTCTTCCATGCCTGGACATAGGTAGAGAGGGAGACACGTCTGCCTCCAGGTAGATGGACCACTCGTTTCACGGTTTATGAATTTGTTGGACCGGGAACTCTTATTTAATGCCTTTGACAGTGGCCGCGTAGTTTTTGCTCGGTGTTAAGGAAGTGAATGTAACGGTTCTGAGCATCCATGAAATGCAAGCACAACAACATCAGAGGAGCGAGCAATTCCTTGTCCGGGCACAAAACGGGTCCGCGACGAAGTCGGTGATACAGTTTGATCTCAGGATGGCGCGCGGATTTAGACGAACACGAGAGTGCCGTCAAATTGGGCTAACAGTCGGCTATTAAGTTGTTCGGCGATTGCTTCTTGCTTACTTGCTTCGTCGTAGTGATTGCCGGCTCTTGCTTGGGCGGCTGCGCCCTTCACTTGTAGGTACTCGCTCAAGAGTTGAATGCTGTCGGCAGTTTTTAGGATGCTGTCGGCGTGGGTATCTTCAATGTTGATTATTACTCTGGCGTGGATGGCGGGTTCTTGGGTTGTGAGTGTCGAGTCTGTGGCTGCTGTGTTGTCTGAAACCGGTTCCATTATGAGAGTGAGATGTTGGAATCCGAGTCGTACGGGGCAGAGTTCGAGAGTGTGTTCATGTGATTCGATCGTGGTCCAGTGATAATTATTCAGGCAATGCAATTTTGATTCTGCAAACTCGATCGCTTCCATGCTGGTCCATTCGACGGCTACACAGACTTCGAGTCTAGTTAAGTCGTAGTGGGTAATAGTGGGTCCGTTAGGAGAGACGGACGATACAGCGACTTTCATGGATATAACGACTTCAGGCTTTGTTGCGATCCCTCGGCGCGGATTCTGGGCCATGCCCGGATGCGTTGTTGCTGTGTATGTTGCCGTTAGCTTTCGAGTTGTGCAAGAGAAATGTTGAGGGATGTTAGTAGCAAGTTGACCGTGCAAGATTCCTTGCGGCTCTTAGGGTCGGGAGTAGT
>Ga0126311_10000158_pt1 | contig 33633 bp, 22 predicted proteins | sample Plot61_FD_92539 | JGI IMG/M metagenome (GOLD analysis project Ga0126311, IMG submission 92539) | Serpentine soil microbial communities from UC McLaughlin Reserve, CA, USA - Plot61 | ecosystem: Environmental > Terrestrial > Soil > Grasslands | place: USA: UC McLaughlin Reserve, Lake County... | reverse complement strand
TCTACGTCAGACTCACGAAGATTGAAGGCCTTTAGGATCTTGAGGAGCCCGTAGTGAGAACTGGTGCCCTGCAAAACAGCGATGCTCTTGCCGCGCAAATCGGAAACCGACTTGTACGGCAAATCACTGCGAACAAGAATACTCTGCCCGACAGTGGCTGATGAGGCGACTATGCGTGTGTCGTTGCCCTGCGCTCGGCAGAGAATCGACGGAACTTCAGCCGAAAAGAGGACTTGTAAGTCTTCCTTGCTAAAGGCATCGCTAATGGTTGGGCGGTCATTGTATTCAGTGTAAGTAATTTTTACGCCTTTAAGCGCGGGCTCTTCTTCAAACCACTTAAAGTGCTTGGCAATGTGGTACGGACTATTTCCGAGAGCCTTTGAGAAAGTGCCCAACGTTACTGCTGTAGTCGGCGTAGCGGTGGGTCCACCATTGTTCCTGCAACTTAAGAAAGATAGGGAGGTCGCTAGGGCCAAAAGGATGGCTAAAGGTAACGTGAGCTTAAAATTTTTCATGTCGTTAGGTTCCTCTCGTTCAGTTCGATCTCTGAGTCGTATGGTCCACAATCTGTTGGTGGAGTCGAATCCGATCCTCCCACCCTCGGTTTGGGGCAAAGACCCGCTGGAGCTTCTTTGGCGTCGCCTCACTTTGATCAGTTAATACTTTTTGGACCTCGTAATAGATGAAGGCAAGCTGAGGGTTCTGTCTTGAAACTCGTTCGATATAGTTCAAAACATCTGTACTATTTGGTTCTGAAGATCGTCCTTGACGAAGATAGCTTCCGTACTGACTTCGTAGGAATTCTTTGGTAGGAAAATATTCTTGGTCCAAGATGTGGGTATATTGAATTTTGCAATTCCTTCCGAAAGATTCCTGGATCTGTTGCAAGCCATCAAGGCCGTTCTTGTTTTTGACGGTCATCTGTATTCCGACGCACCATCCTTGATCAGTCAGGACGTCTGGGACGATTGCAATCTGCTCACGAAAACAGCGTTGACCATCTTCGCCGGATTCCGCATGCAATGCCGGCCTGACGCCCGGGCAGGTAGGATTGTAAGGAGGATTCAGGAATAGACAGTTGAACCTACGAACGAATGCCTCATCAGTACTGAAGCTCTTATTAAACTCCCTGAGCAGCAAACAGATCCCTCCTTCTCTCATTTCTTCGACGGACTCGTAAACCGTGACTCCATTGTTTAGAGCATTTTGGCGGGCCATCCTTAGAGCACGCGGATTGATGTCGACGGCAACAACGCGATGACCGCGTTTGGCAGCCCAAATTGCAAAGACACCGCTGCCGGTTCCTACGTCGAGCATCAAACTATTTTTCGGAAGGCCTTCCAGCAAGGCACCCATTTGACGGCACATAAAAGTCTGCGCTTCCTCAAAAACTGGCAAAACCCGATCCCAGCGCGGATCGGTAATTGGATCAGCATCGATCCGAAATCCATCGAAGAGCGCTGTGTCTCCGACGACGAGTTTGGCCGTGAACATATGTGGTCCCTCTCGAACAAACCCCCGGTAGGCATCTACCTTTTAGGCAGTGTCGAGAGAGCGAGGCGTTCCTTTTTCGAAATCGATCTGCCGATACAACTCCCTTAACCCAATGACTTCCCCCAGCTTTTCAGATCGTCGATCTGCCAAAACGGGGTTAACAGAATCAGAATACGCTGTACGGAATTCACGCTTCTGACAATCTCTGACAAAGGGCAGATGTTTTGCTATATTCGGGCCTATTTGGCAACTTTAAGGAAATATTTGAGAGGTTATTGATCACACATCTTGCCGTACCACAGTTCTAGCGTTTCACCACCTAACCTGTCATAGATGTAGGAGTACTGTTCTTTTCGAACACCGAAGATTCTTTCCAGACCTTTGTCGGAATTCATTTCCTCTCGCAATGCCACCTTTATCTTTTGCGGCGTCGGATTGTGATGAATAAAAAATCCAAATTTGTCATTGCAGTATTCCTGATAATCTTTTGTAAAGAGTATGAAGTTGTGCCACATCTCATCGATAAAAATGAGATAATTATCTATCACTAATCGAGGCACATGCTGGCCTAGTTTTCGATCCTGGCTGGCGCTGGCCAAAAGCCAAACCCACTTCTTAGTTTCGAGGAAAAACTGCTCCGCTTGTGCCTTCGAAATCTCGTAATTCCCCATAAAGCGCTCAACGACCTCGTCATTGCGGTAGTCCATAGCTTCTTTCAAGCTACATATTCTTAGCCTCTTCATCCTCGCCCTCCTCGCTTAGTGCTAACGGGCTAGCGCGGTCAACCGTGCTAGCCTGTTAGCTTGCTGGCGGCTATGTTGCGTTAGTCCTCGCAGCCGCATTGTTCACCGCACCCGTCGCAGCTATCGTTTCTTTCCTGCCGGTCGGCTCTCTTCTGAAGGAGTCTTTCAATTAACAACTCCCGTTCGGATCTGGCTTCTTTGGATTTCACTTGTCTCTCCTTTGTTTGATTGTTTCCACCTTGTTCTAACCCCGGTGAGTCCGCTTTGCCGAGGCATCGTTGTTCCTGTTTGTCTTTCGCCTCCTTTGCTCGTCAGCGTGAGACCTTTTTCTAAGGTCGGGTTCATCATATAGATCCCTCTCAAGCTGATCTGGACAACACCTGACCGAGCCGAAATCAAGTTGCGGATACGATGAATTGCCTGTTATTTGGTCCGAGAGTGTTTGTTAGTACGCGGAGGGTCAGGGTTTCGAGAAACTGAAGAGTCGATCTCAGGGCTACATTTGTTACCCGCCTAGCCGACTTGCTGGCTCGCGTTGGCGTGTATGCCATTGTGTTAGTGGCTGGTATTGTGAGGGAACGTCGGAAGATTTATGAGGGTGCGATCAACTGCTTCGGTGACGTACTCGATGCCAGGAACATCTCCAAGCAACCACTTCTCCATCCGTTTTGCCTCAGACACTTTACGCTATCCCGCTGAGGTTGAGCCGCGATTCGTCCGCCTTAGTGTTCGCCTCACTACAAGTGATCATCGTGTTCGAGTAGCCTCATTTCTGAGTAAGTTCCCTCTTATTCTCATTGTCACAATAGTTCCGACCGGCCAACTACTGTCCGCTTCGCTCCAAGTGCCCCACTCGGGTTCGCCCCTGTGAGCCGTAAAGCGCCACAAGAAGCGCAGGCTAACGTAACGATGTTCATCTACGTTATATGGTCCAACTCTGGTAGCGCCATACCAGCTTTGGCTTTAATAAGAGATGACCGCCGCTCTGCACTCAAAGTCATAACTTTCGAAGAAACTCATGAGTTCAGGCTGATCTCGCCAGGGCTTGCCGTTGGAGGGCTCGTCTTTCAATTCGCAGTTAGCCTAGCGTTCTCGCCGATCAAGACAACGTGACCAGATGAAGGAAAAAGCCTAAAACCGTCGAAAACGATCGAACAAAACCTTTCCATCGACCAGGTCGCAACGAAACTTTGTGTTCGAGCGTCTGCTGTATACAGGGAAGCTTGGCTACTGCCAGGTGGGAGGCACCGGATCGTCAGGGAAACGCATTTCAGTAAAATATCTAGCTTATTGAGCGTGAGGCGACCGTGGACCGAGCTTATTAATTCAAGGTCGGCGCTAAAGAAACAATCGAAGTACTGAGCGCTAGACCACTTAAGATTCCTCGCAGATTGAAGAGGGTGGGAGCGTTTGAGCGAAGATACATTTCCCCGGTTGGAACTGGTCGTGCCCTGGAGTGTCTCGACCAGTGTAATTTACTACAGTACAGGCGCTATTGATGGCGTTTGAGGGTCATTCGACTGGGTAAGATCCATTCGTTTTCTTCGCAGTGAAGTTGAAGAGCTGGAAAGAAGCGTGAGACAAGCCAAAAGTTTTGACGGATGGTCCACGATTAGGATCGACCAACAACTAGGTAAGCTTGAATAGCGGGTTGCCGACGTCTAACCAATGTTTGGGTGATGCTCACGGAGGCCACACTATTCGTTCGTAATCATCAATGTATGTCGAAAGCGACCGAGGTAAAATTCTCAATCAAGGAAGTTGCGCAGCGGTTTCGGGTTCATGCGACGACAATCTATCGGTTGATGGAGAAGGGTAAGCCCGGTTTCTATCAGATCGGTGGCCGTCGAATCGTAGGGTGAGAGTCACATCAAAACAGTACCTTTCGCTGGCAAAACGCAAGACAAAAGTAATAACAATCCATTGAGTCCGCTAACGACTCTTCACTTGGAGGAAGCTGTACGAGCAGCCATCCGTCGACTCCTTTGTTTCAATTTAGAGTGTTATTGACCATCTGCAAAACAACGCGCTGCTCCTGGAGCATTTCTCTCCGCGAGATGCTGTGTCTGGAAACAGTTTCGCCACGAAATGCGCAGGTGAAAATCATTTCGTTTGGGTGAAAGTGCTATCCAGTTGCTACTGAGAATCGTTAGAACTAATTCTAGTTAGAGTTGAGTCCCGTAGCCATACTGCCGAGCTTCTGTTTATAGAGGCGCTCCCATTCCAGGGTCTCAGCAAGAGTCGTCGTCTTTGGTAGGATTTGAAGCAACGAATACGTAAATGAATTCGGATAGGCGCAAAAGTAGATTTCCGCCATGGCCATCCGCCGCGTAGCCTGCCCAGCGACCCCAAAGGCCCTCGGTTCCAGTAGCCGATCCGACGTACTGACGACCGTTAGTACTTGCAAGAATCAAGTACACACCAGCGACCGCAGACAGACGGGCACGCCATTCGCGGTTCGCCTCCTGATGTTCAAACAGGTAACGTAACTCCTCATGAGTAAGTGTGAAGTCCAGATAGTCTTTGAACAACCGTAACAGATGTCCCTTCGGAAGAATCTGGGTGACTGTTTTGTTTCTTGTGTGCTGGTGCCATGCTTGCGTAGCCCGACCCCATTCAATAACAACTCGATATGTCAGCGCCTCAAACGCTATTTGGCGTTCCAATTCATAGTAGTAAGGATTGCTCTGCCATTCGTGGTAGGGGCATCCCGCCGGAAGCGTACCTGCGTTTCCAACTCGGCGCCCGAGCACCTTGTATACGCCAACTAACCTAGCCTGTGTCCCGCCAGCGCCGATGAACGAGATGATGTAGTCGAGCTTATCGAATACGGGTTTCGACTGAAAACACTGATACGCATCGAGCCAGCCCCGTCGAAGCATCTCGTGTGATTCGTAGCGTTTGTCCTGATGCCGCACAATCTTCGAACGACAATTCGGATCAAAGCCGAAGACTCGAAGGAGGTCGATGATGCCTAATTCTTCGCTCATAGCTCAATGTACACCGCGAACTCCCCGTGTTCGTCTCAGGCAGAGCGTTGATGGATCTAAGGATCGCATTTACTGTTTCGACTGTTTTGGGTCTTGTTCGTAACCTATCTGCCAGAAGTACATGTCGACAAGCTTCATAAGAGGATAGCGCACCCCACCACACTCCTGGATAGCGGCTTGTTCCTTTCGAAGCTCAGTCAGATTCGCTCGGCAGTAGATGCGGAGGCAAACGACAAAATCATCGTCCAAGCGCGAGTACTTAAACCCTTCGCTCTTGAACCCGTCGATGAAATACCGATCGCATGCGGGCAGACACCCGAAAGTGCCGAGAACTATTTTCGTCACCAACGTGTCGGTAGGCTGAGCGGATCCGGAGGCGGGAGCAAAGGGTCTGTATGATTCTTTGATGCCGTTTATCAACTCGCGAATTGTAGGTATGAATTCGCAGTCTGTTTCGTTAGCGCCGAAATCAGTTTCCCAGAGCGATGTGAAGCGTGGCTGCGCGATCAAATCTATGACTCCGCGATGCACTGTGAACGCATGCCGAAGCAAGAAACTCGATCCTCGGTACATACCCCAACTTGCGAGGTAAAAAGCCAATTGAAGGGCAGCGTGATCACGGTTAGCGGCGAGGCTATCTTGCCTGGCGTTGCGAAAGTAGTGGTAACAATGCTCCCACGAACGATATCGATGGTGTTCGTCACCAGCGTCACCGTAGTAGGTCTGTATTTTCTGATGGAGAGTCACTTCTTTTGTAGTCGGATGATCCGCCGAACGTCGCATTTAGTTCTGGCGCAACCTAGATCGCAGTGCGTTATACTTCAAATCTTGTCTGTCGGCAAAAGAGTCAATAGTCCCAAAACATCGGAAGGCTCATAGCGAACCAAATACTCGAAAAATCGCCCGAAAGATGTCAACGATCCTTCACCTTTCAGACCTACATTTCGGAACCGTGGCCGATGCTCAAAACTGGTACAACCAGCTTGCTGAGGATCTAAAACGCGAACTGAATTGCGACAAGCTGGACGCAATTATTCTTTCTGGGGACATCGCAAACGTTTCCGAAGATACAGAGTACACAGCTGCAAAAATATTTCTTGATAATGTTTGTAGCGAGTTTAAGGTTGAGGCCGACAAAGTGGTGATCGTTCCTGGTAACCATGACCTTAGCTGGATGTTGGCCAAGAAAGCTTATAGCCTCGTGCCTCGCAAGGAGCGTCTTTGGCTGTTAGCGAAGAAGGCTTATTACGTGGTGCGTCGCAAACCGCGGATTGAACAAATAAACGAAGCTTATGTAATTCGTGAAAATCGCAGAATTAGCGTACGGGACGAAGAATTATATAAAAGGAGGTTCTTGTACTTCAGCACCTTTTATGAAAACTACACGGGCCGATCTTACCCGACCGAATACGGCAGTCAGTTTGACTTGCAGCATTTCCCCAACTTGAACTTATTGGTGCTTGGTTTGAATTCAGCCTGGGAACTGGACCATCACTACAAGTCACGAGTCAGCATCAATACGACTGCGATTAGCAACGCTCTAACCGAAGTAAGAAACAGATCAGAATGGAATAACACATTGAAACTTGCGGTCTGGCACCACCCGCTGAATAGTTCCTCCGAAGATAGGATCAAAGATCACGGGTTTATTGAGCAACTAGCGAAAGCAGGTTTCCGCTTTGGCTTGCACGGTCACATTCATAAGGTAGAGAAGGGCCTCCATAGTTACGACTCTAGCGACATTGGTCGCCAGCTCGCCATTATCGGGGCAGGCACATTCGGCGCACCCACAAAGGAACTAACACCGGGTTATCCTTGGCAGTACAACCTCTTAAGGATTGAAGGAAACACGGTCAGGGTTGAGACCCGGCGGAGGGAGGAGCTTAATGGCGCTTGGAAACCCGATGCTAGATGGACCAGACGACAAGGCGAACTTCCGACACCCTTTTATGACATCGAGATTGAAAGAGTTTCTGAGGCCGTTGCGGAAGGTTCGAAGTCGGCCTTTACTGAACTGGAGAAAGACGACGCCCTCATTTCATATCGTGACAAGCTGCTAAATGAGACTCGCGATATGGACTATCGTGGGCTGACTCGGAAGAACGATCCCCAGTCAATAGCCACGTTCCCCTTTGATAACGTCTATATTCCTCAACGTCTTGTCCCTCATGACTCTTGGGCTGAAGCTCATGCTCGACAGGAACAGCTTCTACAGCGAATCCTGGCCGGCTCGCCCACAATTGAGGACGCAGCCAAACTCGAGGAAGAGTACGCCCGACTTGCATCCGACCAGTGGAAGCCTGTAGTCAAGTTAGAGCCCGGTGAGACGTCAATCAGTGCATTCTTCGCACGAGTGCGCCATGGAGTCGTGCTTGGAGAACCAGGTGTGGGTAAGAGCAGTTTGGCACGTTACCTCACTCGAACGATCGCGCGAGGAATGAAGACAGCGTCCGTTGGCCCTGGCTGGAGCAACGGACTCATCCCTATAACAGTCAGGGTTGCTGAGTTAGCTGACGAATTAAGCCGGCAGCCCGAACAAACACTTGCAGAGTTCATCAGTCTATCGATGATGAAGATTGGTGGTGACGTACTGCGTGAAGCTGTAAGCGATGCCATAGTGCAGGGCTCCGCGATAATCATCATTGAAGGCATCGATGAAGTTCCCGAATATGGTGATCGGGTACAAGTCGTTAAGACGGTGGATAAATGTATTCGCGAATTTGCTGCGAACCGTTTTGTCATAACCTCGCGGCCCTCAGGATACATCCCGCTCGCTGGCGCAATCGCCCACTTCAAACTCTCAAAATTTTCTCATGAGGAGATCCGGAGATATATCATGGCATGGCATTACGCATTGGAGCGCCAACGCAATGAGGACTTTCCGGATTTGGGACGCGCCCGGCAAAAAGCATCAGACTCCTATGCCGAGATAGCCAAGAACCAAAAGCTCTTAGAGTTTTCAACAAACCCTCTACTACTAACTCTAATCATTCTTTTACAACAGCAAGGCATCAGATTACCGACTAGACGTGTTCAACTTTATAAGTTGGTAGTGGATGTGTTGATGGACATATGGAACTACTGGCGCACCGAAGGAAACGTCAGCGGTAAAATTACAAACGGGGAGTTCTCAACAACACAGCTCATCCAAGTCTGGGCATGTATAGCCGAGTGGGCTCACCGCACTCGCCCAAATGGAGTCCTTCACCGAGCGGTGTTAATGCGTGAGATTTCAAACATCATTAAGAAAAAGGGGCTTCCTGCTGAGAGTTCGAGCGACGGTATCCAAGCGTACCTCGATGCGGCATCTAAAAGGGCCGGGATTTTAGAAGAACGTGCTCCGGACCTTTTTGCGTTCTGGCATCCAACCTTTGAAGAATACTTGGCAGGCATCGAATTAGTTACACCAGCTTCTTCGGGTTTGTTTCGGTTGCTCCCTCTAAGAAACGATCCACGGTGGCGCGAAGTAATATTATTGGCAGTCGCTTACGTCGGCACCATCGAACACGATGAAGAAACCGCCACCGCTATTGTTGAAGCGATCGCGTCCCAAACTCCCGACCCGGTTTGGGAGCCCCTCGTTTTGACGTATCTGAGGCTTGCCGTTGCCTGCATTAGTGATAGTCCGGGCATAAAGCGGAATACTGTTGAATCGGCCCTTCTTCGTCTCGCTGAGACTGTTCAACGCTTGCCGTACGGCCCTCTTATACAGGTATTTGTTAACGCCATCCGTTCGCTTCCCGATCTAGCACTTAGTCCCGAGGCAATTACAGCCATATCGTCGCTCGCTCGCCATCCTAATGAATTCGTTCGTACGGAAATAGCGCGACTCTTCGCGAATGTTGCCGAGACTAACCCCGCGGCGCGCGATTGGTGTTTGGCGTTGTTCGACGACCCTTATTACGAAGTGAAATACCATGCAGCGCTCGGGCTGGTAAAAGCAGGCGACCATCGGTATGAGGTGTGGCGAATGTTGATGAGTTTTGGAGTGGTCCTCGATATCAACCCTGAGTTGCGCGAATACTTAAGTCATGGCAATGAGGAAGCCGCAAATGCATTACGAACCTGCCTTAGTTCACCCGATCAGGATATTCGGTTCCTTGCGGCGCGGTTTCTAGTGCAGATGAACAGGATCGACGAAGCAGTAGTGACCACCTTGATTCGTAGCCTGGCAATCGAAGAAGTGCATGATCTGGAGATTTGTGAAGGATTGCTCGTCAATCTGGTCCATAGTAAGGATTGGGTACTGGGTAAGATTTATGACCACCTAACAGATGAATCCGACTCGGTACGATTCGGAGTCGCGAACTTCCTTTACAAGAATCAGCGCCGCGAAGACGGAGTATTGGAGGGCATCGCTTCTTGTCTGGTTTCAGAAGACCTGAGTGTGCGTTGGCAGGCTGCGGATTTGCTCTGGGAACATGGACTGCATTCCGAGGAGGTTAAAGAGGCCGCCGCGTCGTGTCTGGAAAGTGACAGTGTATCCCTCCGGGGCGCCGTGTCCAACACGCTCCGCAAAATGAATTACGCGATAGATCGAGTAGTCGCATCTGAATTGTTTTGTCTGACTCAATCAGATCCAATTAACGCTGCCCAGCGACTACTGAAGGATGGCAAAGAAAAAGAAAAAGTGATCGAGGCGCTCTATGCTCGTCTTACCGATGATGACTATCTTGTACGGGCACATGCGGCGAGCCTCTTGGTGAAGCAAGGAGACGTAAGTGAGCCAGTACTAGAAGCGCTAAGAAGTTGTCTCTGGTCAGACCGTCATCATGCTCGGTTTTATGCCTGGTGGGAACTCAACGAGTTGGGAATGTTAGAGGGGGTGCTTGAAGCGCTGGTGAAAACGCTGGCAACGGAGGGGCCTTTCTGGAGACCGCAAGCAAAAGATTCGATTACCCGTTTCATTGATCGGTCGAAATTGGACAAGCTGGAAGTCGAGAAGGTTATGCTTCCGCTTCTGGAAAATAATGATACTGCGGTTCGAAGCACGGCGGCTGAACTATTACTCGACTGGCGGATCGCGACTGAGCGTTCAATCGAGGTTTTAGTTACTCTTCTTACCGCAGACATCCAGGAGAATATGGAAGTATTTCGCGAGCTGCTCAACGAAAAACGCCTTGAGTTAAATGACGGAACTCGACTTCTTGCATTAGTGGAGGCTCGCGACGAAGACGGGCCAATAAAACGGAATGCCCGAGCTTTGTTATATCAATGGTTATGGCGGCAGCAAGCAGCGAAGAATGTATCACCGTAGCTTCATAACAACGCGTTAACTCTCTTGGCAGAGGAACTACGGGTCTAGTTCGCATTAGTAGGCTCTAATGTGTAACGCTTCAGGCATCGTTGTAGACTACCTGCAGGGTTCGAGTAGGTGCTTATTATGCTCGCAGGATATTTTGATGAGTCAGGCCACTCGGGAGATACCGATTTCGTCACAATGGGCGGACTGGTAGCTCCGGAAGAAGAATGGTCGGCCCTAGTACTTAACTGGAAGGTTGCTGTCAAAGCACGAGCTTAGCGAATGGCATTCTCATGATTACACTCACTCGGTTAATGAGTACAAACGATGGAAAGGTAACAACAAAGAACGGCAAAATCTATATGGGGATTTCATGGGCGCAATCATTGAAATGGAGGGCGTTCCACTCGGTGCGACCGTCTCTGTGGCGCATTGGCGGCGAATGAGCGACGCAACACGGCGATCATTGGTGGATCCTATTACTTAGCCTTGCAACTCTGTCTACACAGATCAAGTGATTTTCGATCAGGTATGTTTTGCCAGGAGAAGATGCGATTGGTATTCGATGACAATCGGGAATTCAAAGGCCGGATTCCGGCGATCTATCAGATGCTCAGGAATAATATTCCATTCGGAGACCAACTACTGGACCGCCCGACGTTTGTGAGTGCAATCTCGGCGCCGCAGATGCAAGTAGCAGATCTCGTCGCGTATGAAGTTAGGCAGTTTCATCACAACCACTTGAACAGGCCGTGGGCAGCTCCGCGTTGGGGCTACGTAAGGCTCGTCGAAATGGTTTTGCGAAGCTGCAAGTTCGGACCATTGCCCTGGTTTTGGAACGTCGGAGAGGAGGCATTAGCGGAGCTTGAAAATCAGTCGAGCAAACATTTAATCGACGACGCAGCATAGATTGACTAAACTGATACCAAACATTACATCATAAATAGAGACCTACTGTTAGCTTATTCGATTAACGGGTTCGCCATTCCAAGACGCTCGAGAAACTCATATATTTGGTTCAGCCCTGAGCGAGGGCCGCACCAAGCTACCTTCCGACAACTCCTTTTTCCATGACTGGTGCTCGACTGGGTGCAGTTGTGGCCAGTTACTCCACTTTAACCGCCGCGTGTCACCTCTATTGCGCATAGGAACCACCGATGGTAGTGTCGATTTACGGGGCTTGGGCACAAGACCTGACATCTCCGTAATACGTGGGCGGGTCGTTTATGGCACCAGAATTTAGACGAGTTGTGGATATCCGAGAAAGTTTCGAGAGCTTTGTTGAGTCTATCGGCGGTACTGTTAGTGATAAGCTGGCCTCACCGTCGAATGGTCAGCCAATTAAGAATGCAGACTACATCTTCGTTGATGCAGGCGTGATAGCCGAACTGAAATGCCTAGAAGAGGACCATGAAAACAAACCAGAATTCGTTGAGAAGAGACAAGCTTTGGTCGATAAATGGGAACGCGATGGCCTAGTGCAGTCAAGCCAGGTCAGAGTGCCTTTCATTCAAGTAAAGGATTTTCCTCAGCCATGCCACGACGATCTGACTAAGCTCTATGGCCAGTGCGTGAAGAGCCATCTGCGAAGCGCTAATCAGCAGATACGCGAATCAAAGGACACACATAATCTTCCGGACGCAAAGGGGCTGTTATTGCTCGCAAATGACGGGAATTATTCCATCGAGCCCGAGCACATGCGCCAAATCCTTAGCAAGCATTTGAGTGGCGGAAACTATCCGAACATCGATACGGTCCTATTCTTCACCGTAAACATGGCCGTTCAAGTACCCGAAGATGATGTCATATCCAGGCTTTGGATTTATTTCTACCGGCAAACTGCCGAGCAAGGTGTTCCAGTCCTATTCATGGACGAAATGGGCGTTGCATGGGCGTCGTTTTTCAAAGAATTGACGGGGATTGATGCACCCATGATAAACGAAAAGGATGGGGATGGCCTTAGCGATCCCAAAATTTTGAAGCAATTAAAGTTTATCAAACCAACGTCGAGGTGAGTTTGGCGGACGTTGACGCTTCAATTAATCGTCATTTGGTTATCTTGGCAGAGATCCTGCCATCGGTAAACCACGATTCGATTTATACCCATCAGCACCATTGTGGCAAGTAGCTGTTGACGGCTCGAGGCGAGTTGCACACGGTGGCGTTTAGTTCTAATGCTGCTTCGAAAGAAATGCGGTAAGCGATCAAGCAGGTGATGCCGAGCTTCGTTGTCGCTAATATTCTCGTTGGTAAACTCGTCCAAAGACTTTCTCGCGCCGGCGACTAACTTCGCGTAAGCTTCCATCTGTCTGATCGAAGATCCAACGATGGCGTCGAACACGCCGTTGAGTAGACTCGAAACGAAATTGGGAAAGTCCACGTTCGCCGCAATTCTGTCTGCGCCGCTGGTTGCATCAGACACGAGATAGCTGGCGACCTTTACCATATCACGGGCAATTTGCCTGCGCTTATCCGCTGGTAGAGAGTGAAAAGCCTGGCTACTTGTTAAGAAGGTTTTGACTTGCGACCTGACGATCGGGAGACTGTCTTGGGGTTTAGTCTTCTTCATAGTCCTAGTGTAGGTGCAACGGTTTTAAATGGAAGAACGTGTAACGAAACAAGCTACTAAACCAAACATCGCTCCGAAATCGCTTCCGTTTCCTTCTTGCGGAAATCAGAATCAGTTTTTCACGTCCCGTTTAATATTCTTACGAATCCTTGCTATCTCCTTTGATCATGGCGCATACGAATCAGCACATCTTTGCTTGACGAGTTGCCGTAACCGTCCATCACGAAGATCGTAATCCTGTAAGTGCGCCCGCCCCCGCCGCCGCGGCGGTCGGCGCGAAGGCGCAGGCGATGTGCGTCCACGATTTCAACGTCAGTCGGTGTGAGCGGCTCGTTACTGTGCACGCTCAAACTGCTGATCGTTTGACCGCAGTTGTCCGCCGCATCATAGCCGACTAAGACGTCTACCATTCTGCGGTTGGGAGGCCATATGATTGATGGGTTCACCGAAACGTTCGTTATGGTCGGACGCGTTTGATCGACTACCGTGATGGTAGCGCTAGCAGAATCCGACGTACCGTTGGCATCAGTAGCCGTCAGCACGACGGCGTGTGTGCCGAGACCGAGCAATCCCGCAGGCGCGAGCGTGAGTACCACCGTATCCCCGTCAGGGTCAAAGGAGCCGTCGTCAACGTCAATGGGACTAATGCTGGCTTGGCAGGAATTGCTCGCCGTCAGAGTTATGTTCTTGCCCCTGGCTATAGGGGAACGATTAGTGACCACCCGCGTGGTTGCCTCCGCGACGGTCTTAACGTCTTCAACGTTGTTCGTAAGATCCCGAGCCACACTGAAAAATGCGTAGGTGTGATCTGTCACGCCAGGGAAGGTAGCCTGCGTGCTGGTGGTATGAGTGAGCCATGGCGTGAATGGTCCACCGTTGTCGGAGACGTAAACCTTGAAGTCGCGGACGCCAGAACCTTCGTCCGCGCCCGCCCATTGAACGTTAAAGGATGTGGACGTTTGTGTGGCGGCGAGTGGAAGAACATGGCTAGTCGGCTTCGTGTTATCGATTGTGTTAAACCATTCCGGCGTATCAAGCGGAGGGTTCACGTCAAAAACGATCGTCGCTTTGTTTCTGATGGGCGTTCCGGTCGAAAGCCCATTCTTAGGCATCACCGTGAAGAAGACACTGCCCTCCGCCCCCGGCGGCAAGAATCCGGCCCGCGGATCTTCGGGGGCCTGTCCCGTGTCCGGATCGATGGAGGTAAATCGCCAGGTGAGAACGTTCGTGTTCTGGTTCAGGGTCGCGTCGATTCGTACGATAATGTTATTTGCGGGTCGCAAATCCACGTCAGTATTAAACTGCCCCGTCACTGCTAGCGGGATATTGTGAGGCGGTATCACAATCTTATCTAAGAATGTAATTGGCCCTAAGTTAAGGGTTGGCAGGTCTAACTCTACTCGGTCGAGTTGATCTGTGACGACTACGTCTTGGGCGAGTGCGGTGGCCGTCGGCTTGTTCTCGAAGAAGATGGAGTATCGTAGCGGTTCGTCGCCCGAGAGCCAGCGTCCCACCCCCACACCTTGAGAGCCGATCTTATCATTTGGATCATTCGGTATAATTATCTCTACAGTTTTTCTTAACTTCTGAGGACATGAATTACTAAAGCCACTGAAGTCGATATCCCAGTGTTCCCTACATTTCTCACGGGCAAATACGATCCCAGACGAACCCTGCCATTGCGGTACCTTGTAAGTCTTGCCAGGATTACAAAGATCCTTCTGGTAACGAGGACAGATCTGTGAGTATGAAGAACAAATTTTCGTGCTAACACAGCCCGTGGGACAAATGTCTATTTTAAGCCCTTGGTGATGACCTCCAAATTTACTATGCGAGCTTTTCTCGGTACCTCCCGTAATAAGCAAAGGGCAGCCCCATTCCAGCTTTAGTAGTACCAATTTCTCGATTGTTGAGTCCTGCAAACCCTTTACATCAGTGCAGTCTGTATCATCCGGGAACAGACACGGACATTTGTTGATCTCAATCCCAGCTAAAGACAATCTATTACGCACCAGGAACTCTCTTGGGTCTAATATTGTACAGTTACTTCGCGGAGGCAGACATGTCGCGGGTGAAGGACATGAATCTAGCGAGTTAAGTGTAAAAATATCAGACGGGCCTACGGAAGCAGAAGCGGATTCAATCTCGTTAGAAACGAAGTCAGTCTCATCCAACCAAGCTTGAATATCAAACTGTTTATGCCCAAATTCTGGATCCGATGGTGCAATCAGGTTAAGTGGAATTACTCCAGTCCCCGCCGCCGTTATCAAAGATAGATCGAAGGCAAGGAGGGTATCGCCTTCATCCGTCTCGCCGGAAGCGCTAGGCAGCGGCTGGCCATTTGGTATCTTCCAATTCATAAACGTTGGAATAGAAACCCATACGATTTGATCATATGCGTCTATGTTCCCTCGGTTTCCGTATTGGACGTAGTAAATTTGCGATCTGCCGCCACGAATCACACTTCGACCTATGACATCCACCCAAACCGCTGGAGCACCACTCGCTTCGATGGTGAAGCCTCCGGCGAGTCTTGCGGTGGTGCTGTCAGGATTAATCACAACAACGTCGCGCACACCACGAGCCGCCCCCGTGAGGTCGAATCTGGTGGTTAGGAAACTGCCGCTCTGCAGAGTTGTATTCGAGCCTACGATGTCGGGCTGACCCGTGGCGGTCAATTTCACCTGGACGTCGGTTAGTAAGCTCCTACCAAAGATGCTTGCTGTGACAGTACCGGAATTACCTCCGCGATTAGGTAGGATCCGATCAATACGGAGTGTATTTGAACCTTGGGGCGTGAGGTTCCTAATTACTTGGATATAAGTTTGATTGGGATTCTGCTGGTAATACGATGCGATGAGATCTGACCGTCCGTCGCGATCGAAGTCCGTGTGGATAATAGATCCGGGGAATGATCGTCCTCCGGTCAACAAATCTACCGGTGCCGCAAACGTCCCGTCACGATTATTACGAAGGACGCCAACATGTCCAACGACTCCTCCGACAACGGGATCTCCCAAACCAAGTGCGGCAAGGTCAAGGTAACCATCGCCGTCCACGTCTAATGCGCTAACAGCAGGATTGGTGCCGATAAGCCCCGTGGCATAGAAAACTGGCGTTGCGAATACACCACCACCCGAATTCAGCATTACACCAACTTGGCCCGTATCGATCATCGGCGTGATTAGGTCAGCATCGCCGTCGTTGTCTACGTCTGCGGCAACCACGACGCCTGTTCGAGATGTTGGGTAGGATGTTGGCTCCGAAAATGTCCCATTCCCGAGGTTGATGAGCACTGATATAGGAGCAAAACCCAAAGTCGTTATCAAGTCAGTGAAGCCGTCATTATTTAAGTCCGAGGCCGTCAGGGTGCCAGCCCTTTCTCTAAGAAGATCCATCGAAGGACCGGCCGTGAAAGTCCCATCTCCATTACTCCGGTATACGATAATGTTCGTGCCACCTAACAACGCGAGGTGCATACGTCCGTCACCAAAGAAGTTCCCGATTGCCAGTGAGCCGCCTGCTCCTCCCGAGTAATATGCAGGCGTCGCAAACGTCCCGTCCCCGTTGTTCATCAGTACTGCGAATCTAGTGTTAGATAGGAACCAACCAGACGCGATCAATTCAGGACGGCGATCGCCATTCAGATCCTGGGCGATTAGGGTTGTATGCGGAGGCCCGTCTTTTAGAGCGTATTTTACCGGAGACGCTAAAGTTCCACTGCTGGAGTTCAGTAGTACTGCGACGCCATCAAAAGTATTCATCGCTATATCGGAGCGTCCATCGTCGTTCAGGTCTGCTGATGTCAAGCCCTGCCAAATAGTTCCAGCCGCGTATTGCTGGACTGGGGGAGTGTTAAGGTCGTACCGCACGGGCGGGGCGAATACGATCTGCGCGCTCTCGACGGGTGCTTTAAGGGCTATAAGGAACAGAAATAAGACGGGCATGAAGACGCAGATAGTTAAGCGCCGTGCCCAACCGTCATTTACCCACGGTGAAGGGGGCGGGAACTTCTCGCATACCGATCCCATTCCGAATGGGGCGCACAACAAGGAACTTATTAAAAAGATCAGTTGCGGGCTGACAAGATCATGGGAGTGGTAGCTTGGATCGCGGTGGGGATGCATGTGATCTCTCCTTCTGAGGGGGCTAGTGCTAAGGGAGTGTGTCGCCCGGTTTCTTAGGTACGTCGCCTTTCGTGCTCGGGTTGAAAAACCCGCAGTGACAGTCGCGCTTTACGAATTACGCTCACGACAACTACGTTTGGTTGAGCTAGCGGGGTAAACGCTACCAGTTACATCTTAGTACCTTCTCAGACAACGCGGACGGGACCACAGTGATTCCGGCTCCGGTTTGTGGGGTAAAACTTGTGCAACCGCGTGACTGACGGAACTGCAGGAACTGATTGCACGAAAGTATTTAAAGATACTGAGAGGATGATTAAGCATGTCGGGCTCCTTAAGTAAAAGAACAGTCGTCGATCGGGCAACTAACGTTCCACATCAGTTCTAGGAGCTTTGGAGGACTTGTAAGTGAAAACCAATTCGATTCCGGCTGGACCGTGCCTGAAAAGGTGTACTCACTGTTCCGATGAAAACAATTGCGTTGGTCCAAACTTTACAAGCTGGTAAAACCACCGCTAGAGAGTGAGGTAAAACAGGAAAGGCAACCAACTCGAATGTTGGTATGACTTCTTTCTTATTAGACAGTCAGAGTGAAACGATTGAGATTTGATATGCGGCGGCGAGTTGATCACAAACTACAGGACAGTGCGGACAACTGACCGAAAACGGCACAAAGGGCTTCGGTGTATGAAGGGGCGGTAAGAAATTTCAAGTATGCCCCAAAACTGTAGGACAATTTCACGTTATGCCGGAAAAGAATTTCATTTAATGACCGAATCCGTCGCGTAAGTTATTGATTCCATTAGTAGGCCAATTTCACTTTATGACCGGACCCACAGCGTGGCTGTGTTAATAGCGTTCGTGAGAATCGACTTAGCAATATACGGAGATTCCTATGAATCCTTGGCTCACAACAATCATGATTTACGCATTTTTAGTATTTTGATTTGGGCTTTCAGCGGCCGTAGACCGCAGCGACTCGTTCACTTTTTCGCGCGTCAGTTTGAAGCCTCCGAAGATTTTCAGTTGCGATTTCGGCTATAGAACGAATCCGAGCTTCTTCATGCGCTAACAATGGCGCGAAGTCATCGATCCAGCCTTGCCACATGTTCGATTCCTCTCCTGTCCACGAACTGTCGTGTTCAATGGTGGCACTAGCAATATCTTGAGCAGAGTAGCCTGCGTTGAGCGCTAGCTGTGCCTTCTCAATCCAGAGTCCCTTCGGGTGACCACGAAGAAATGTCAACTGATATTTTTTAAAGCGCGGTGTGTGCAATAGTTCTTCGCAGGCCTTCAAATCGTCAGACGTCAAATCCTTCAACAACTCAAACGTCAGCAAACCTTCACTCGGCACGTGCGGAAGGGTAGCTATGCGCTGCTGCGAGTCTAGGACTGAAATGGCAGCACTAATTTCCTTCCGCGTATGGTAATCGAAAAACTTCGGCCGTTCATCGATACGCGCAATTAGCCACTCAAATGCAAGATCTTTGTCCCCCTCCAAGATTTCAGTTGAGAAAAACTGCTGACCATGCGCCCGTAAAATAGCGGCTCTCCACTCGCTCGCGATGCTATGGCTAATCTCGCCTCGTGGATCGGCCCACCAAGTACCAATGGCCGCTTGAGTAGAAACTCCACTATCAGCATGGCTCAACATTGCCTTCAAGGTGCCTTCGGTTACTTGATTACGCAAACAAGCGAGGTGGACCATATCAGGATACTTAGTTACACGTTGAAATGCTGTATCCAAAAGATCTGATGGCAAATCATTCTCTCTTATCAATATGCTTACAGCGACCCATTCATAAACGGGATTCTCCAAGCATTTCGCAACAGACTTTTCCCATCCGTTTACTCGATCTCTTACAGCTTTTTGCAAAAAGGCAAAACACAGGTCACCAGGTAGTTGGGTTTCGATAAAGCAATCAAACCATTCATTAGCATCGGTAATTGTTTGTGCGAGCAATTCGCATAGAGTCGGAGTCCACCGCGGCCAGGTGTGCTGGACAGTTGCTTCTTTTTCCATTCTGAGCAATGTTGCGGCAACCTCAGCAGGCGTTTTTAAAGACCACTCTTCAGCCAAAGCCATAACGGCCCTTTGTTGGTTTTCTGCCTCTTTTTCCCAGTTCTTTATTTCGAACTTCGGAAATAAGATTTCAAACTCCCGCTCTACAGAAAGCTGAATATCCAGGCCCAACTGCTTACTCACCTTTCTTCCCCATTGTTGAACACCAGGTCGACATTTTGAGGCGGCGAGAATATCTCTAACTATCCGCTGCGCATAGCGCCGCATGACTTCTTTTATGGGTTGTGGGACATCGCCGAATGTAAGCGTCTCTGGATAGATCCATTCGTGGACGGTATTTAACAGTTCCTGCCAATCAGCAGAATTGAGAGTCTCCAATAATGAAGTTGCGTCTCCCCACAAGTCGAGGAGTTGAGACAATTCATCATTGCTTAAGGGGGCACGCACGAAAGAAATTGTGTTTCCACTCCCCGGATCGGCAGTAACCGTCTCAAACCCTGGACTGAACGCAATAGATAAAGCTCTTATGCCGACTCGTTGGTCTCCGCCTTTCGCTAACCAATCCTTAGTTGCATTAACGAGTATTGACCGACGTTGAATTGCTTCTCCCTTATTCTCCGGACGGGTGTGACGAATCCAGTCCTGAACCTTTCGGAGAGGATGATTGGCTGCGTTTCCAATGGGACGTTCATCACCGATTGCAGCTTTGAAGAGCAGCGGCAGAGTCCTCTGTGGAGTAAGTTCCAAAGCTTCTGCGCCGATATCGTTGATCTTTTCAGGGTAATTTATGAGCACAAAGTTTGCTTCTTCCTCACCTAAGCTGGCGTAGTTTTGCCAAAGAGTTGGCGACTTTACGCTCTCAAGCAAGCTCCTGATTTCAGGAATCTGTGCTCCTCTACTGATCGCACCTAGCAGTGTGTCTACCAAAGCGTAGTTGTTGTTCAGTTCCGACGCTATTGCCTTGTAAGGAAGATCGCAGGCACCGCTAAAAAACACATCACGTACTAAGACGTAGCGAAGGGATCTGGGCCAAACAGAGAGTTGCCTGTCATAGCTTTGTCGCAAAACACCACCGGCGGCGAGCTTTACAAGTGAGGCGCGTAATTCGGACATTGATATTCCAATAACTTTCGACACGGCTTCCATGCTGACGCCAGCGTCGCCGCCGAGTGCGAATGCAGCGAGGACTTCGGCCACCGTCTTTCCGACAAGCTGCTCCAAAGCGGTTAGCAACGAGCGTCTCAGGACGTTGCCGTATAAAACCTCTACATCCCCGCTGAGTGAAAGATGTGAAAGTGTAACCGCCAAGCCAGGCCGACCTTCAGCTTGAGTGACAATTTCCCTGATTAACTCAACCGGACCACCTAAGCCCGCGTGTCTTGTTACTTGGACCATCTCATCTCTGGTGAGAAGAGGAAGCTCACAAACTTGCGAGCTCGAAAGCATGAGTACTTCCGCCACGAGATCTTTATCGCCGGTCCAGCAGCTAGCCACAATATCGAACTGAGCGTTAATCTCTCGACGTAGCTGTATTAGCTTCGTGAGCAACTCAGTTCGAAAGTGTGCGTCATCAACGATGATTACCTTAGGTCGTTGCTTGCGAATTGCGTTTGCGATCGCGGCAAGGTCGTCATCGACAAGAAACAGTCCCCAACCCCGTAAGACCAAGTGATGCAAAAGAGATGTTTTGCCAGAGCCCGGTTGACCGGTGACTATGCGGTCGCCCTGAGTGTCTTGCAACCACTTAATCTCTTCGTCACGTCCGATTAACGCCTGACTAGTCAACGGTCTAGTGGTTAATGGAATCAGTGTTAGAGCAGAAGGGCGACCGGTTAGACCTAATAGATCTTTGCACCATCGCGGCTCGTGATACAGGCGTTCGGCCATTGCCGCGCGAGGGTATATCTGTAGTAACGAAAACCCTAGATCTCGGGCCCGTTTTTGCAAATTTTGTCGCCGGGTTTCGCTCAGTTCTTGCGAAGTTGCGAGTACGAGAGAACGACGCGTTCCACCATTCTTAAGGTGTGATTTGAGACTTCCTGTAAGGTTGCGAATTACGTCTTTCCCGGTAGTACAGACAAGAAACGGACCGTCACTTGCTGTCGCACCATCCATGCCGCTATCTGTTCCACCGCGAATCGGCACAAGCGTCGGAAACTCTTTTCCAAGCAGAGAGGCCGCGCAGAGTTCAAGAGAGTCTTTGTCAACTGGTCCCGCCAGAGCTTTTATAATTTCTTCATAAAACGGATCAGCCATATGTATTGTGTCCTCAATTAATTTTGCATCTGTTCGCGCTGCTCTTCCATCGACTCTTGCGTCGAAGCACGGTTTCTTTGAGTCATTACTAAATTGCCTTGTTGATAAATACCGGTCCGGGAAACGGGGACCTGCGCTCGCGGGAACATTGGATCTTTCAGAATGTGCTGGCGCACGAAGCGACAGAGACGAAACAATGCAAGTGGGCCGCCGTAGTCTCGCCAATCAAAGATTTTACCATCGAGATCACTCGTATCAAGAGAAATAATATTTGGGATAGAAAAGATCTTGTGACGACAATCGGGATCGATGGACCAAATTGGAGTAAAGGGTGAATGAGTGAATGCGTTTCGAATAAGACGTGCGATTTGATACGCGGCTACGATGTTGCGATCTGTTGACGACTTCGGCTCAGATACGACTGCGCGAATTGCATTTCTGATTGCCACGGCCATTAAAAATGTAGCCGACTTGTGCAGGAAGCACGCTGCATAGTCTGCCTGCTCCGGACGTAGTGCGATTTCTTCATAGGTAACAGTATGCGCGCCGTGACTCCATTCGGTCGGAAGATCAAGCGGTTGCGCATTTCGCGAAGTAGCAAGTCGGACGGCAGAAGCCAAGCGAAACTGAAGCTCGGCCGTAAATAATTGATTAATATGCTGTTGAATGTCGGACATGCATCACTCCTTCCACAGTTTCACGGCACATTTATACTACGGTACGTTAACTGTTCTGAACCCAGTCCGTAGCCAGAATAAAGGGTTTGCGCCGTAAACTCGCTTCGACATTTCCTTTCGAGTCTGCGAAAGATAGAATTTCCTCATGAACGTATTCCTAAGCTACGCCATTGGGCCGAACGACGGACCCATACCAGCACGGCTTCGTGCAGTCGCGGCGGCTTACAATATTTCGATACTTCTGCCGGATCGTACTTACATTCATCAGGGCAGTTTGAGCGCCGATACAATGGCAAAGATTATGCAAAGCGACGCAGTAATTGCTCTAGTTACGAGGACGGCCCGTCCCGAAGCATGGAATCTGGTCAATGGTGAACTTAGGCAAGCGGCAGTGTTTAATAAACCAGTGATCGTGTTGATGGAAAGTGGTATGCAACTTCAGGCCGCGCCAGGCACTCACTTAGTGTATTTCGACCGCCTTAATCCAACCGCTCATGAGTCCTCATTGATGAGTGCACTCGAAGAGATTCGCCATGAAAAACGGAAGCAGGATTTGACAGCGTTGGGCTGGATTGCGGGAATCGCCTTAGGCTTAGTTGCACTCAGCCAGTTATTCAGTGAAGACAAATGATGAGGCCGAATGAGACGACGTGGAGGTCTACCCGTAGCAGTTATCGACAATACTTTGTTATCGCGGCTCGACCGGTTAGAGATTGCGCACTTCTTGCCGCTTCTATTCAAACAGATTCTGATTCCTCCCGAGGTCAGGCGAGAAGCCTATAAAGGACCACATAAGGCAAAGCGCCGATTGCAAAAACTAATTAACGAATTGTCAGGCTTTTTTGTTAACTGCCAAGACGTTGATGATCTCATCAAAGAGTATCTGAAGGCTGATCTTGATGAAGGCGAGGCATCGGCCATAGCTCAAGCGGATTATCACCAAGCGATTGTATTGGTTGACGAAAAGAAAGGATTTGAACGAGCGGTTACCATGCAATTGACAGCGATCAGAACTCCAAATTTACTCAACCAATTGAAAGAAGCAGGAGCGATTACGGCAGTTAAGCCATATTATGTAAAGCTCGTGAAGGAAACAGGCTTTTACCTTAGCGAGAGGGCACAACGTCTTCTTTTGCTTGAGGCCGGTGAGGAATAGAAACAGCAAACCGCTCGACTAATCTTTCGTAGACTACGCCACAGTCGGAGTAGTCACCTGGTGCTACGCCATAGGGATCGAAGTACTCTGCAAGGCTCTCTCCCGAATACTTATCAAAAATCCGGTATCGAAGCCGCAGTCCGAAATGCGTATCGGCGAGACACGTTGCCGTGATCTCAAGGGAGAGCGGTCTTCCAAATTGGCACACAAACGTCTTTACAGCCGCTTCTATACTCGCCATCTGCCCGTTAAAAGCCGATGTACCGCAAATCAAGTTTCGTTTGGCCTGGGCACGCCTTGCAGGAAGAAAACTGAATGCGAGCAAATGGCACCAATGCCACGCAAGCTTTGTTTCTGATCTGAGTATTAGACGACCGCGATCGATCAGTTCTTGCACATATGCAGAGGCCGATGAACGCATGACTGTATGCGCAGTGGGATATCGTTTACGTTTACCGCTGTTGAGATCGGCGAGTTTCTTACAATCGACCGTATACCGGACTTCTTTTGTCCGCTCGTTCAAATCATGCTGTTGGACTAATTGGACATACTCTCGTGGCGGCCGATGGGCGTGATAGCTAAGGACACCAGAAGCGATTTCGTATGTGGATGGGAATAGCGGTACCCCTGCAACCGCGATATAAATCGGAACGTTGAAAGCCAACTCCTCTGCTGGTTCAATATGCGTCTGATCGATGTCCACTCCGGACACGCTCTCGATCCGCTTTTCCCCGGCGCTGTATCGTACTACCAGATCTGCGTTGGTCCGCAGACCAAATAGAGTTCGATTGGAGTGGAAGCCCTGAGTAGGCGGCACTTCGATAGCATGCCACAAGCCGGTGCTCTGATTCTAACCCGGTTCTGACTCTCTAGACGGTTCACGCCTTCTGGATATTGTACACTCAACCACCCCTACAAGTACCCACCGATGTGCATTTGCACGCGCTTCATTTTGGCCGCGAACTTACGGCACTTCCTAGTAATAGAATTAGCAGACCTAACGTGGCAGTAAACGTGTAATTAAAATCTTTGCATCTCATTCGTTTTTCTCCTGATCAATTCGGTCACGAACCCATCCATGTGCGGCTTCTTGAACGAGCAGCCACACACCAGGACTAACTTGCCTTCGAGTAGACACATTACGGCCCTCTAACTACTAGATCAAAAGTGCGAGATGTTGAATCTATTTAGGATTGGAATCTGGCAGATGAAAATCGGGCCGATCAATCGGATGCACCGGACGCCGAGAATCTGATCTAATCGGCCTACGCACTCCCTGAGATACCGCCAGCCAAGTGCATAGCACTTGGCTGGCGAAAAAATTCTACGCGTTGAGAAGCTAGTCAATGAGAGCGACTGTGACAGGAATGCCTTACGATTTGCCTGCGACTGATTTCTGCGGAAGTAATCGGTCCTGAAAGTGTCGCAACAGAAATTGAGGTTCGAGGTAAGCGTGATTTTACGGCACAGGTCCTTGGCCAATACTTCTTGGCGTGTGGTTACTCAAACACCTCCAGTACCAATCTTACAAAATACTCGTTCGCGCTCGGTCCAATTATTGATTATGCCGCTCCTGCGTCTTGCGCCGGTTCACCATTTCTGGTTCCGTGAAGGGAATCTCTTCATCAGCAACGAGACCCATATCGGCGCGACGCGTTTCAAGTTCCTTGAGAATAGCATCAAGACATTCGAGACCGACATGGCAATGATTCATAACATCTTCTTGGTCATCTTCGGTGAAGTGCCAAGTGATCCACGGTTCAACAGCTTCCTCAGGAGCGTCTTTTGCAATACGAATTTTTGTTGTAATGACGCCTTCCGGAGTTTGATCTTCAATTTGCTCAAAGAAAGTAGTTTCAATGTAATCACCATATTTCTTTGGCATCTTAAACCCGCGATTAAAGAACAAATCAAAGGGTTCACGGTGGACCACAATAGTTCGATTTTCTGCGAGCATTTTGAGGACGGGATCAGCACGCATCTCGGCCTGTTTTTCGGAATACCAGGCAGCAAAGTCTTCGTTGTGCGCGTACTGTTTTTGAAGATACCAAGTCACGCTCCTAAGCGCTGAAAGAAAAGCGCTGAGATAATAGGGGAAGATGATCACGTTAAGCCGATGCGCCAACATCCCGTTGTAAAAGTACGCCGCTTCATTGAATTTCTGACGCGCGGTTACAGGTACGCGCGCAATTCGACCAAACATCTGTACCATCGCCCAACCTCAATCTAATTTTAGAAGAGTTAACCTGCATAACCTGTCTTGATCGAGCAGTCCATTTTTCCTGATGTCACAGAGTTCCGTGGCTTGGCAATCAATATTCAGTCACGTGGAGTTGATTGATAACGCCGGAATAAAACTCGAAATCGAGCGTACGGCTAATTCGAACAACTGCAGTCGTATGCCAGGACTCGCTATTTCGATCAGCATAGCCGTTCTCATATCGACGCAGTATTATCAGGACCAGCAGATCCAAACGCCGTTTTAGAAGCACATCCTTCAGGAACGTAGAACTGGATACCAGTCGTTTCGCGCTAATCTCCTCCTGTTCGTCATGCGTGGGGTTTCTGCCCCACGCCTCCGATCGGACCGCAACTTGCCCATTCAGATCTACCCAAGTCCGTCTGAAAGGATCGTTCGGTCTCACTGAGCTAATGGCATTTATACGTTTGGAAAAATAAAGGCGCTGCACTGCGGCACCGACACCGAGCGAATCGGTTTTATCCAATCCTAGCTCCACGTAAGGCCAGACAACCCACGGCTTATAGGGTTCATGTTCGGAATGCGAATACTCACCTCTGTCATATTCTTCGAGTCGAGGTAACCATGCTCGAAACGGGTCTGCCTGAGATAACTCGGTTGCCAGTTTCTTCACCTTGCGTAAGGGTGCCAAAGCAGAAGTGATTCGAATCTCAACTCCATCCTCCGAGCGCCAGTTACCAGCGACAACAACTTCGTCATTGATACTTGGTTCTATTTTTAGCAGAGAGAGTAGCTTTGCCTTGTCACCTGTGAGAACAAGGCCTTTCTCTCCCCCCTCGCGAAGGTTTACCTGTGCGTCCACTGGCGATTTGTCGACACCGTCGACTAGCCAAAGCCCGTCTGTTCTCGTGAGCGATTCACCTCTCATCCACTCGGCCCACGGATCATTACCATCGTAAGCTCTCCGAACAACCCGGTATTTTCCCAAGAACTCGCCTGCCACAAGGTAGAGCCCATGCCATCCCAATTGCTGACCATACGTGTGATACCGACTCGTCATTCCATAGTGGTCTCGTCGACTGACGGATCGTCCGCCGGCTTCGTTCATGCTTCGCACGTTCGCATCATATTTTCGAACCCACGCAGTTAGAATGTCCCTCGTTTCCCACCGAGATCTGTCAAAGATATTGCTAACTTGAGTGACGATATCTTTGTCGAAATCGAAGTCCAAGTTGAAATCGCGCTCCGGCTTTGGCATCGAGTCTGGGCGGCTTTGGTAAAACGAATTGCCCCCGTACTCTGTTGTGTTCCTCTTAGGCAACGGTGACTCGTTAATTCTCTTTAATGCTTCGATCTCAGCCGCCGAGAAGGAGACGGCGCCGCCAGCTGCGCAAGATAGGACGGCTCGCGCCGCGAAGTCGCGGATTAATACATGTGGCGTACTCTGGTCTAGCGCGATGGCATTCAACGTGTCAGCGTACCGTGCTACCTCCATCGGGTAATCAATCGCCACTCGTGCAATCGCAATAAGCAGCCATAGCCGAGCGTGTAGAAAATAGAAGGTGAGTTCAGGCGCTTGATATGGATGAGCATCCGTGGAATAAAACCTTCGAATTAGGGCGTCAATCACTTCCCATTTCTGAAAACGTGCAAAGCACCGAATACTGTGAGCAGCCCGCCAACGCTGTGCAGCTGATGGTGAGCCCAAGCTTCGCCATACGAAACCTGCGGCTATTTCGGTCTCATCGGCTTTCGGGTAAAGACCCTGTTTCCAAATGCCGTCCACGACGGTTAACGTTAGCTTTGCAGCGCTGCTGTTGAGCAGTCTTCTCAGCGCTATTTGACCTTCACCACTCTTGGAATTTTGACCGACGATTGTCGCGAGGCTCATCCAAACTGACGCAGGCACGTGAGCATCGGGCTCTGCGAATACAAAGATCAATTCAAGCGCTAGCTCAGGAAACGGAATACCGGAGAGTTGCGAAATGTCTTTCAGGGTTGAGTCAGATAAGTAATCATGATGAACCAGATCATCAGCGTGGATTTGGACGAGTGGCACGCCCATCGCATGAAATACTTCCTCTAGTGCTGACGAAGACACACCCCATTCGAGTTTAAGCCGTTTGAGTTCGCCGAGTATTGTATAGAGGGTGACGTTTTCAAGGCGTGAAATGATTTGGAGATATTGAGGTCTTTCCGAATACTTTACCTTTTTACTCACCAGCTCCAAGAACTCACCCGTAGAATTAAAGCCATTCTGGATTACATCAATCGCACGCGACAGTGACGCCTCGTCGGAAGGATCCGTTTCATTCACAATCTCCTGCAGCGTCAGCCGGTGCTCTTCTACCTCACTAACTGAGGTGCCAGCCAAAGGTGAGTATTTTGCGCCGCGATAATTTTGGTTCTCGTTGTTTTCACGGCGCAGGGCCTCAAATTTGGGCACGGCCATCGAGAGATAGGTTGTTAATTCAGCGTTCTTTCCTAATTCGCGTTCTGCGAGTTTGTGAAGGGTTGCAAGAGTACTGGGCATGAAGAGGCCAGGGTGAGTCTGTTCGAACTGTACAATCGTCTCAGTCAACAACGCCTCCGAGTTCGGGTATTGCTTACCCACGAGCAGTTCTGCTAATTGCTCCGTTCCGCAAACGTAAAACTCCACGGGTGCCGAAACACGGAGGAGACCTAAGGCAATTGACGGATCAATCTTGTCCTGTTCCAAAAGGGCACTAAGGTAAGGGAGCAATGTATAGTTTAACGAACACTTCTCTCTGTCATCCCACCGTGCCAGCTTAGCAAGTGATCTGCATCCGGAGACTCGAGCGAACGCTCTGGCGAAATCCAGCCAGGGAAACTTCTCTTCATCATAAATATTGAGTTCGCAAATGTTTGACAGTGTGTGAAAGTCAGACTCTTCAAGCTCGTCGCCGCGTAGCGCCGCCGCAAACGTCAACAGCTCACTGGTGAACCGATAGTCTCCTGAGCCTATGGCATCCATCTGCTCGAGCCCGAGCCGGAAATACGACGCTGTCTCTTCAGTGCTTGCCGGCATAACGGCCCTAGATAACTGCGCGAAAAGGGAGGCCCGCTGGCTCACTTCATCCTCTTTCTCAATCATGAGCCTCACATGCTTCGCCGTCGTACCTGCCAACTCTTGAAGATCCGATTTTTTCGAGATGAGTGCGATGATCTGAAGAAGTCCCGATACGGGTGCAATTCCGTCCTCAATCAACTTCGTGATAAACGTCTTAACAGATGACGCTTTAAGATCATTACGAACCCAGAGTCCGAAGATCAGTAATTGACGACCTAGCGCATCGAAAAAGAACGTTTGTTCGCGAGTTGCCGAGTAGCGGTCACGTTTGACTCTGTACGTGGCCCATACCCCAACCAGTTCAAGGAAGGACTTATCGGCCCTCCCGGCCTTCGATGAAAACATTGCTGCCAGCGCTTGAGCCATTTGAAGTAGTGGCGCGAGTTGATCATCAATGAATCGCTCTGCCTCCCTTTTGGTGTCGTAGTTCATTCGCAGTTTTTTTTCATCTTCCGGCTTCTGCCGTGGGCCTGACTCTTCCTCCAATTCGGCTTTGATCCTCTTCCGAAAAGCATCGCCTTCAGTACCGTCTGGCACACGAGTGCCGACTTCGATGAGCTCAGACGGTAAGAGCATATGCTCGGTAATGGAGCGATCTTCGATTGCAGCGCGAAGGGCTGTGTAGGCGATGAACTGAAACGCATCCTTGTTGGAAAAACGGTCTCTAAAGGCCCAAAGGTTCGGGGGTCGATTAGGAATAGCTTCAGCAATTACGAATGCCTCTTTGTGCATTCTTGCTTCAACCGCCATCACAGCGGCTTTCAGGAGACCGTGTTGAAGAAAATAATCCCGTTCGCGGTCGAACGTTTGGTGCGTTTCGATAGGCTTTTTTTTATCGCAAGCGGTTGCGAGCTTTTGGAGCAAGCGTCGGCGGGAAGAAGTGTCTAATTGGCGGAATGAGAGAGCGGCGGCGATGACGCCTACCTGCGAATTCAGCGAATTTAAAAAGCTGCGAATATTGGCGGTTGGAACTGTTCCTATTCTTTCAGCTTGTTCAAGTAAAGTGAAGACATGCTCTGATACCTCATATGCGTACCAATCCTTCCAGAAACCCATCGCCTGTGCTGCGCCGGGTCCCCGGTTTTGAGCGACGAGGCACAAAGGAATTGAAGCTATATCAAGTCGTTCGGGTCCACCTTTATCCCTCCGGTATTCTTCTTTCTGACGATAAAAGTGATGGATCCATTCATCCGCATGTAGAACGTAGCGGTAAGCATCGCTTAAATCCCCTGACAAGACGCTTGCGATGGTAACTCGTGCGTAGCGCGTTCCGGCCCATTTAGTACGTGTTTCGAAAAGCCGTCTAGTGGCATCGATATCGTGGGATGCGACAATGAGGTCAGGATTATCGAGCAAATAATCCGTACCACGTTCATTGACCGCAGCGATGGTCGATAGCTCTACGATAAGATGAACAAGGCGGTCGTAATCTGCGTTCCGCGCTGCATGGCGAACAGCAGCCTTCAATCGTGCGTAACGTACGTTTTGTTTGCCAACGGTGCTCGTTATCGCAGCTGGGAAGCGTTCGTCGAATGCTAAATCAAATAGTAGATTCGCGTCGTCGAGCTTCTGTAGCAGCCCTGGGAGTGCGCTAGCTGCATATACTGATGTTCCTTGTTTCTTGAAAAGATTGTCGGCGAGAACGCGCAACGTGTCCTCTTTAGCAGCATACTCTTCACGAATGAGCGTTTCGGTAGGTTCATCACGAAACATCAATCCATGTCGCGTTTGCTCCAACAGAGGAGCTAGATCCGCGGCGAAACTCTTTACTACGCTGAGGTCCAGTCCGTGCGCGTCTGCATACTCATCCATCGGAACGGGTGGTGGCAAAACGGACAAGCCAGCCAGGAACGCGTTGATGGCAGCTTCCTTGTAGCCTCGTTTCAAAGCTTCGGCAAGAGCCTTCCCAATGCGTTCCTTTAAGAGATCGTCTAGTTTTATTACGTTGTTAATTTCCGAGGGGTCAAGTAGTCCTCTATCGCTAAGTGCAAGGTGTTCGAGTATGCGGGGGTTACCTTCAGAGCGTGAGTGCGCGACCTGAATTTGAATGTCGGTTACCTTACGAATTCGATCGCAGAGATACTTCTCCGTTTCTGCAAGTGTGAATGGTTCAAGCTTGAATTCCTCGCATGCGTCTCGTGGAAGGTTGCCCCTAGAAATGTCGCGTCTGTATGTTCGGCAACTTACGATAAGCTGCACTCCATCAACAGGGCCGTTATAGTAAAAGCTTTCAAGCAAAAGGGTCGGAAAGGCAAACTCTCTCTTGTCTTTCGCATGTTCAGCCGCGTTGTCTATGGCATCGATGAATACGAGAAGTTGTTTATCGCTTGAGCCTCTCTTAATGGTTGCAACTGCTTGGATGAGCCGAGTCCGGAAAGCTTTGACAAGCTCTTCCACGTTCTCGTTAGTTGGCAGCAGCGGATCACACAAGCCATCGCACGCAAGACTGTTAATGATGTGAATCAGACCGCGCTTAGGGAGATGCCGCCCATCTTCTGGTGCGCGGTAAGCTCCCCCTCCAAAGCAATCGAACAGAACCGTTTCGTGAGTTTCGCTTAGAACGTTCGCGAGACTTTGAATAAAGACAGTTTTCCCAAGACCACCATCGGCGTGAATCATGAGTGGCTTTTCCAGTTTGGGAATTCTGCTTACTATAGTTGATAACTGTTCGCGCTCAACAACTTCACCGACATCTGGAAAGCTAGTTGGACATGGAAAGAGGTCTTCGGGTCCTTGAAGTTCCAAGGCATCGAGTACATCTGTGCGAGTTATGATGTTTTGCCCTTGTCCCGCTAAGCCTGCTTTGTCGCGCAGCAACTGTCTGACATTGCCGAGTCTAGCTCGAGCCATTGCGTCTGGAGCGACCGACCAGTCTGCCAGTATGCGAGAAAGGTGTTGCTTGTTTTCTCTCAGGCTTCCAACCAAGCCGGTTACACGTACCTTCTGTGCGAACCGCTTCAGTGCCCGACCCTTGAGCCCACACGTGGACGCAAATTGAGTGGCTTGCTTTCTTGCCTCACCCTTCAGCGGACTCCCACTCGCCAGACTATCGATCGCTTCGCTGAACTCGTGGGAGATGGGCCGGTTAGTTATCAGCTCGAAAGAGAGCTTCTTGTCTACATCTTTCCTTCCATATCTACTTTCGTGATCTCTGAATGCTTCCGCAAATTTGTGAATAGTTTTTTTCGCATCGCTCGCACGGTACGGAACGCTTTCAGCGCTCTTCGAGTATTTGAGTTGGACAATAACGACCGAACTCGCGTCCTCAAAAGTTGGCCAGTCCCCGTAGTACAAGACTAGGTCAGCGATCTCGACTGTTTCTGCCGAGGCGCTTGCTTGATCCGCAGGGGCAAGACCCTCTACAGCAATTCCTATCAGTTCATCAGCCGGTATGACGAGCTGAAGCGCCTTGCGCGCTGCCCATGCCTCGTGAAATTCATGTCCATCACGGGATGCTCGTACTTTATCGATCGGCATGCGAGTGTTTTTCATAAACAACTTATCAATCGATCACGAAATTCGAGCACCTATTCGTCTCCTAAGCGGTGCTTCCAAACGCGATCGTGCCGTGCTGCATGAAGAACGGCGAAAACGACTATTGCATCGGGCCTTACAATGACGAAAACGCGATAGGGAAACCGTCGAGTGAGAACACGACGAACCGTTGGATTTCGGCGAACAAGGGTAAAGGACTCAGGATTTGTTTGTGCTCGCGCGATTGCTGAATGTACTTCCGAAATAAGCTCCAGTCCGAGGCCGAGCTCGCGGCTGTCGTACCACACAGCGGCGTCAGTGAGGTCAGCCTCCGCTTCTGACCTGACGATTAGATGACGATTCATCCGTTCGGCTGGCGACTAAGGCGGGCACGGATTCGGCCTTCAACTTCTTCCCATGTGCTACCGGCGTCCGGATCCTTCGTGTAAGCGGTAAGGCGCGCCTCGAGTAGCGCTTTTTCGTGGATGGTTAACGGCTCTTCGTCGTCAAGCCAATCATCACTGTCGAGTTCAGCCAATCTCAAGCGGATTTCTTGCCGCTCTGTCTTTGTTAGTTTGGGTAGTTCGTCAAGGATCTCGGTCTTGCTCATGGACCCATTATTAAATACCTGTTTGGTTGCAAGCAAACGATCCCGTTCCAGGTGCACTTTTCGATCTGTCTAAGGGGTTGGAGTAAAAGCGCCTCAATCGGACGGTCATCTGATAACAGAAGATTCCGTTCTCCCAACTACAGCGCCTGGCGGCGCTCCCGAACGGAATCGCTGTTATCAAACGCCCGCTACTCGATTAGTTCTCCCCCTTGCGCCCGCTTCGCTCGCGCGCTCGGCGCACCTCGCACCGCTCTCTCCGCTACGCCCCCGCTGGGGGCTGGCGCTGTTTGAATGGCTTCGGCTCCAGCAGAAAGGTTTCCAGATAGTTGAACCGAGTGGCGCGTTCACCGCTGTAGCCAAGCTTTGTAAGGATCGCGCCACGGCGCTTTGACTTGTTCGCCCTAATCGCAGCAGCCGTGTTGCGTAGGTCACGCGGGCTAATCATCGCATTCAAGACCCGCTGTGACGCCTTATGTAACAGCCGGCTGATAGTGGTCGTTGACACTGGTCTATTGCTACGGGTCAAATGACACGGTCCAACGAATAAATACTCAGAGCCAACGTTGTTCCTTCGCTCTTTGAAGTACCGCTCTAACAGCGGACGGAGCCACCACTTTGCCTCTTTCGGATACTTCAGTATTGGGTTCTCGCGTCCGCGTGAGAGTTGGCCCCGGGTCGGTTCGCGAACTGGTAACAGCAAATACTCAAAGTCTTTTGCGCGATCGCGCATATCGTTTGGCGTCTCAGCCGCTAGTGACGGTAATTTTGCTTTACATATCTCTGTGACGGTAAGCTTGTGAACGATAATAAAATAAAGAACCAACGCCTCTCTAAGGTCAGCGTCAGGCGTCACTATATAACGACCAAGGCGTTCGACAACGTTGTCCTCGTACCGCCTAATGGAATCTGAGATCTCAATCATCTCGCCGCGTTCGTTCATCGCTGTGAACGTGTTCTGTGCAAAGACTTCATGACGCAACGGAT
>Ga0126311_10000157_pt1 | contig 34176 bp, 36 predicted proteins | sample Plot61_FD_92539 | JGI IMG/M metagenome (GOLD analysis project Ga0126311, IMG submission 92539) | Serpentine soil microbial communities from UC McLaughlin Reserve, CA, USA - Plot61 | ecosystem: Environmental > Terrestrial > Soil > Grasslands | place: USA: UC McLaughlin Reserve, Lake County... | reverse complement strand
TTGAAGAGGCCCGCGGGGCGGAACCTACCCGACGAGTTCTACGCGACCGTCGCCGAGCGCTACCGAGACGCAGCTGGCCGCGGCCTCAGCCCGCGCGCCGCGATCGCGGAAGCGGCAGGAGTCTCGGCCGACGTCGCTGGCCGTTGGGTGCGCCAGGCGCGCAAGCGCGGCTACCTGCCGCCGACGGAGCCCGGGAAGGTGGGGTTCTAGTTGGCTTCGACGTGGATCACCACGCGCACAACGAAGGACGGCGCGCGGCGCTATCGCGTCATGTGGCGATCCGGTGGCCGCGAGTCGAGTCCGCGCTACGGCGGTTCCTTTAAGCGCAAGGCGGACGCGCTCGAGCGGAAGCGCTGGATCAGCGGCGAGCTCGCGGGCAGGCGCATTCCGGATCTTCGCTCCGACGCTCCCGAGACGGTGACGCTGCGCGCACTCGCGGAGCGCTGGCAGGCATCGCGGGTCGACGTCTCGGCCGGAACGATGCAGACCTACCGTGTAGCGCTCGGCCGGCTTCTCCCCCGCCTCGGCGACGAGCCGGTCGAGAAGATCGACGCGCAGCGAGTGGCCGGCCTCGTCGCGGAGCTGCACGCCGCGGGCTTGAAGAAGCAGACCATCAGGAAGACGCTCTCGGTCGCCGCAATGGTCTTCGACCACGGTCGTATCGAGCCAAACCCCTGGCGCGACCGGCTGACGGTGAAGTTGCCGCGCGAGGAACGGCGCGAGTTGCATCCGCCCACCGCCGAGCACGTCGAGGCCGTCGTCCGCCTACTCCCGACTCGCTACCGATTGCCCGCGCTCGTGCTCGACGCCACGGGCATGCGGATCGGGGAGCTCGAGGCGCTCACCTGGGGTGACGTCGACGAGCCGCGGCAGCGTTGGCGTGTCTCAGGCGCCGTGGCGAAGACGGGACGCGCGAGGTGGGTTCCGGTGCCGGATCTGCTCTTTGAGGCCGTGACGCGGCTCGTGGCACGCGAAGACAGGATCCCCGAGCGGCCGGTCTTCCAGGGCTTCGCGGGCGACCGCTTCCGCACCGCCATCACGCGGGCCTGCACCGCCGCCGCCGTGCCGCAGTTCTCGCCGCACGATCTACGACACCGCCGCGTCTCACTGCTCCACCTGGGCGGCATGCCCTGGGCCCGGATCGGTGAGCTTGTCGGCCATGACGACCTGATGACGACCGCCCGGACCTACACGCACGTCCTCGCCGACGAGCAGGAGCTCGACTACGCACGCTTACCGGTCAGCTCGAGCGCGCTTCCACTCGGGTGAAACCGAAGTGTGCCGCGGCCAAGGCAGATACCAGCGGAGCAGACGACCGAACGCGGTTCGCTGGCACCAGCACTCAGGCTGACAGCCGCACCTCCGATTCTTGGGGTTATGGATTCGTGCGGCAATGCTGCGCTCCACGCGGCGCATTCTAGCCCCAGCGACAGGCTGGAAAAGTGGTCGGTTGCGCTCGCACGGTGCATACCCCGGTGATACCTCGAAGCGGAAAAAAGGCCAATTGCAGGGCTGTTCGAATCCCGTATGCGCCTCCTCTCGCTTCGTCGGACGACCGCAGCACCAACGCCGGCACGCCTTCGCACGGGTCCGACTGCCCCGTAAGGTCTGCGTGTGGGGCTCATCGAAGCGCGACTGGCCGAGCTTGAGCTGACGCTGCCTGCGCCGATGTCCCGCTTCGGAAGCTTCGAGCCAGTGAAACTGTACGGCGGCCTCGCCTACGTCGCCGGCCACGGGCCGTTCGACGGCCCAACGCCGCTGATGCAAGGGGTGGTCGGCCAGGATGTGACGGTCGAGCAGGCGCACGATGCCGCTCGGCTGACGGCGCTCGCGATCCTCGCCTCGCTGAAGGAGACACTCGGCGAGCTCGATCGCGTGTCGCAATGGCTGCGGGTCGTCGGCTACGTGCAGACGGCACCGAATTTCCAGCAGAACGCGAGCGTCGTCAACGGCTTCAGCGACCTGATAGTCGATCTGTGGGGTGACGCTGGGCGGCACGCGCGCTCGGCTCCGGGGCAAGGGCCTTCGCCGTTCAACGTCCCGGTGATCGTCGACGCGATCGTCGCCGTCGAGGCGTAGCGTCTGCGCCTGCCCACCCGTTGAGCCTTTACAGGCTCGAGCTCCCCTGCCCCACGAAGGAGCACGAGGAGCGGCTCGGGGGCGTGGGTCGCGCTCATGCTCACGCTGCTGCTCGCCTGCACGAGCGCGTGTGGCGTCGCGCTCCGGCGCCTGGACCGGCGCGGCCGTCCCCGACGAACCCGTCGAACCGGTGACGGAAGCATGCTTCCCGCGCTCGATCTTGTCTCTGGTGATGCGGCGGCTCCACCTCACACCTCGGCACGCGCTGCTCGCCTCCGCATGCGCCAGCGCGGCCGTCAGCGACGGTGCCTTCCTGCTCTACGAGCGGCCTCGCCTCGGGATCGGCCACTTCTAGTACGTCTCGATCCTGCTCGCGGCCCTCGCAACCGGCCCCTGGCTCGGCGCGGCCGCCGGGGCGACGGCAACCGGCCTCTACGCGAGCGGCGTCCTCCTGAACCCGGCGATCGCGTCGTCCGAGGTGCTCTCCGGCAGCACGACGATTCGCTTCGTCACGTACGTCGCGGTCGGCGCGGTCACAGGCTACCTCCCGACGCTGCCGTTCGTCCTGCTCGTCGCCGGCCTGGAGACGCAGACGGCACCCGCCGAGGCGCCGTCGCTCGTCAACTCCGTTGCCGAGCGTCTGATCCACGCGCTGGAGCCCGAGGACGAGGTCGCGCGGATCGGGCACCAGGATTTCGCGGTGCTCGCCCCGCTCGAGCGCTCCGACGGCGCTCGCCGGCTCGCGGCTCACCTGCAACGTGCGCTCGCGGGTAGCGGCGTCGCCGTCACGCTGGGCTGGGCCACGTCCCCGCGGGACGGGGACAACGCGCTCTCGCTCTACCGCGCCGCGGACGAGCGGCTCTACGCCCGGCGCGTGATCACGCGCAACGAGGACACCTCGGTCGCTCCGCTGCAACGCAGCGGGTCCCCAGCGGTCCCGCGCTAGGAGGCGCCGAGCTCGGCGAGCAACGGGCCGGTATCGAGCGGCTCGAAGCCGATGCGGCCGGCAATCCTCTCGCTCGAGGGCTTCGTGCCCTCGCGGAAGAGCTCGCGCAGCCGGTCGCCGGTCTCGCGGCTCGCCCACCACTCCTCGCCGACCTCGCGCTCGAGGTGGGTGCGGAGTTGCGCTGCGCGGATCCACGCGCGGAGATAGTCGGCGGAGTAGAAGCCGGCGTCCATGTCGGCGAGGTAGCCCTCGCGCCGGTACTCCATGCCCGTCGCTGCGGTGAGAAGCTCCGCATAACCGGTGGCGGTGCCGCCGTCGTCGCCGAACCGGCCCCAGAAGTCGAGCTCGAAGCGCAGCTTCGCCGCATAGCGGCGGAAGAGGAGCGCCTCCATGAAGACCGTCGCCTCGGCGTTGTCCGCCGCCTCCTCGTCGGAGAGCCCGAAGTAGCGCGCATGCCAGCCCGCGTGGCGCGAGATCGCCTCGACGATGTACGAGTAGGTCTCGGTCAGCGCGTGGTCGCGCGAGATGTTGCGGAAGGTGTACGGCAGCGAGGGGTCGCACCCGGCGTAGTGGAGCGCATGCCCGGCCTCGTGCAGGAACGCCTGATAGTCGTGCAGCCCGCCCTGCGCGCGCGTGATCAGATGGACGACCTTCGGCGGATCGGCCGGGATCACGCACGCCCGCGGCGACTTCTGAGGACGATCGTCGAGGTCGAGCTTGATGTTCGGCTCGTTTTCGAGGTCGAAGCCGAGCCGGGCGAGCGTGTCCATGCACGTCGGGACCGCCTGCTCCTTCGTGTAGACGCTCTCGAGCGGCGAGAGGCGGCGCAGGTACGCGACGTGCGACGAGCTCGGCACCTCCTCACGCTCGGGCCCGAGCAGACGCTCGAGCCAGCGATCCTTCAGCCGCGCGTAGACGTCGGTCGCGGCGTCGCTTGCCGCCGCGAGGGCGCGCTCGAGCTCGCGGATCGAGATGCCCTTCTCCTCCTCGTTGCGCTCGACCGGGTCCTCGATCCCGCTGATCTCGGCCTCGAGCTCCTCCCCCGCGCGCAGCACCTCCCGGCGCTCGTCGTTGAAGCTCGCCGAGACCTCCGTCGCGAGGCGCCCGAGCTCGTCGCGGTCGGCGTAGGCGCTGAGGATAGCCAGGTTCGCCTGTGCGGTGCGCAGCGGGAGCTGCTCGCCCTTGAACGCCACGCGCGCGGCGAGGATCGCGTTCTCGAGCGCGTCCTCGCGCGCAGCCAGCTCGGCCGAGATCAACCCCGCCTCGCAGGTCTTGCGCAGGCGGTAGAGCCGCTCGGTCCCCTCCCCGCCGCCGCCCTCCGACTCCGCCTGCCGCAACGCCTCGAGCTGCTCGCGCGTGAAGAGCTCCGCGTAGCGCGCGACGATCTCCGCGCGTTCCGAGACCTCCTTCTCCCCCACGCGTACGGCGCGGCCCTCCTCGGCCCGCTCGAACAGATAGCGCTGGAGGCGCGACTCGTAGTCGGCCGGGCGCACGACGGCTGCGACGCTCACGACCCGGGAATCTATACCGAGGGCCTCGGCTTACCGCGGGGCGAGCTCGCGCACGACGCCCAGGAGCTGCTCGAGTTTGAACGGCTTCGGCACCACTCCGTCCGCCTCGGCGATCGTCGGCTGGTCGAGGCGCGCGCTGCCCGTGAAGAGCACGACCGGCGCCTCGTGCTTCCGCTGCCGCAGCGAGCGCATCAGCTCGACGCCGTCGTCCGCGCCGATGTGCACGTCGAGGAGCACGAGATCGACTGCTCCGGACGCGAGCGCCTCCTCCGCGGCGGCGACGGTCGGAGCCTCCAGCACGTCGTAGCCGTCGAGCTCGAGGTTGACCCGGCAGAGGAGGCGCAGCGACGCGTCGTCGTCGACGATCAGCACCAGCGGCGTGCGGGTGAGGTCTGCGGTGCCGGGCACGTGCGTAACCGTTTCCCCGCCGCGCGCGTTTTATCACTCAGAAATGGTAAATCCTGCGAAGCGACTGCCTCAGCCGACACCGCTCTTCCGCCGGCGCGCCTGGCTCACCTTTCAGCGGGCGCTCGACCCGCTCGCCTCGCCGCGGCCACTGCCGAGGCGCATGAGCGACTCTTCCTTGCCGAGGACCTCGAGGCTCTCGAAGAGGCCCGGCGAGATCTTCGACCCGGTCACGGCCAGGCGAATCGGCTGAAAGGCCTCGCGCGGCTTCAGGCCGAGGCTGTCCGCGACCCCGCGTAGCGCCGACTCGATCTGCTCCGCCTCGAACGGCTCGACCGAGGCGAGTGCGTCCGCGGCGGCCGGCAGCACCTCGCCGTCGACGGCTCCCGCTGGCTCCACACGCGCGAAGAAGAAGCCCGCAAAGGCCGGGAACTCGCCGAGCGTGGCGATCTTCTCCTGCACGAGCGGCGCCACCTGCCGCACGAGCGACTCGTCCCACTCGTACCCCTGCTCGCGGAGGTAGGCGACCAGCCGGTCGGCGTATTCGTCGGATGGCAGTGCGCGCAGGTAGACGCCGTTCAGGTGCTTCAGCTTGTCGTAGTCGAAGACGGCCGCGCTCTTGCCGACCCGCTCGAGCGTGAACCGCTCGACGAGCTCTGCGCGGCTCATGATCTCCGTGCGGTCGTCGTAGCTCCAGCCGAGCAGCGCCAGGAAGTTGACGAACGCCTCCGGGATGTAGCCCTGCGCGCGGAAGTCCTCGACCGTGATCGCGCCGTGGCGCTTCGAGAGCTTGCGGCCGTCCGGCCCATTCAGGAGCGGGACGTGCGCGTACGCCGGCAGCTCCGCGCCGATCGCCTGCAGGATCTGCAGCTGCTTCGGGGTGTTCGAGACGTGGTCCTGGCCGCGGATCACGTGCGTGATCCCGTCGAGCGCGTCCTCGAGCGGCGAGACGAAGTTGTAGGTCGGCCGGCCGTCCGAGCGCAGCAGCACGAGGTCCTCGAGCTTCTCGTTCGGCGTCTCGACCGGGCCGAGCACGAGGTCGTCCCAGACGGTGACGCCCTCGTCGGGCATCCGGAATCGGATCGCCCCCTCGTCCTCGTAGGCCTTGCCCTCGTCGAGCAACCGTCGCGCGGCGTCCTGCGCCTCCCCCAGGCGATCGAGCTGGAAGGTCACCGCGCCGTCGAGGTCGAGCCCGAGCCAGGCGAGGGTTCCCTGGATCTGGTCGACGGCCGCGGCGACCTCACGGCTGACGTCGGTGTTCTCGATCCGCAGCCGAAACTCCCCGCCCGCGTTTCGCGCGAAGAGCCAGTTGAAGAGCGCGGTGCGGGCGCCGCCGACGTGCAGGTAACCGGTCGGGCTGGGCGCGAAGCGGGCGCGGATCGTCACGCGTCTAGCGTACTGGCGTGGCCGAGCGCATCCTCATGCAGCGCGAGCTGAACCGCGCGACGCTCGCGCGCCAGCTGCTGCTCGGGCGGGCGAGGCTGCCGGTCGTCCGAGGGGTCGAGCGGCTGGCCGGCCTGCAGGCACAGCTCGCCGCGGCGCCTTACGTAGGGCTCTGGTCCCGCCTGGGCGGCTTCCGCCCGGAGTCGCTCGACCGTGCGCTGAGGACGCGGACAGTTGCGCGCGGAGTGCTCATGCGCGGAACCGTGCACCTCGTGTCCGCGCCGGATTTCGGCCTCTTCGCGCGAGCGATCGAGGTCGCACCGGCGGGCTGGGTGACACCGGAGGCCGACGAGCTGGCGCGACGAGTCGCGCCGGCCCTGCGCGAGTACTGCGCCGAACCGCGGACGCGCGAGGAGGTGCTCGCCTGGCTCGAGCGCGAGCACGGGGTGGCGTCGGACGGGACGAACGGCCTCTGGTACGCCCTCCGCCTGCACGGCCGCATCGCCCACTCCGCCGACGCGAGCGTGTGGCGCGCGCCGATTCACCGGCCGACGTTCGTCGCGATCGAGCACGAGCGGCTCGACGTCGGCACCGCCCGCGCCGAGCTCGTGCGCCGCTACCTCGCAGCCTTCGGTCCCGCGACGCGCGCCGAGATCTCCGGCTGGTCGGGGCTGAAGGTGCGCGACTTCGCCGACCGCCTCGAAGGGCTGAGGCGGTTCCGCGACGACCGTGGCCGCGAGCTGTTCGACGTGCCGCGCGGTCCCTTGCCGGCCGGCGATACCCCCGCGCCGGTGCGGCTGCTGCCGAAGTTCGACAACGTGCTGATCGACCGGCAGCGCGTGCTCCCGGACGAGTACCGCAGGCTCGTCGTCCGCAAGAACGCCGACGTCCAGCCGACGTTCATCGTCGACGGCCTCGTCGCGGGCGTCTGGCGGGTCGAGCAGGGGCGCGTCGTTACGGAAGCCTTCGCGCCGCTGCCCCGCGCGGCGAAGCGCGAGCTGGAGGACGAGGCCGTGCGCCTGACGCGCTGGCTCGGCTAGCTTCAGGACGTGCTTCTCGGCGGCCACTGCTCGGGCGGGATCAAGAAGGCGCTTGAGCGCGCGCACGGCTTCGGGATGGACTCGGTGCAGCTGTTCGCGCAGAGCCCGCGCACCTGGCGCTTCCCGGAACACGACCCGGCTGACCTGAGGGCCTTCCGGAAGCGGCGCGAGGAGCTCGGGATCGGCGGAGTCTCGATCCACGCGCTCTACCTGCTGAACCTCGCGAGCCCGAAGGACGACTTCTACGAGAAGAGCGTCGCGACGCTGCGCTCGACCGTCGACACCGCCTGCGCGATCGGTGCCGAAGCGGTGGTCTTCCACGTCGGTTCGCACCTCGGCTCCGGCTTCGAGGCCGGGCTCGCGCGGGCGGTGCCCGCGTTGCGCGAGGCGCTCGAGCGATGCGACGACGCGACGTGGCTCTGCATGGAGAACTCGGCCGGCACCGGCGGCACGATCGGCCGCTCGCTCGAGGAGCTCTCGGCGCTCTTCGAGGCGCTCGAGCACCATCCGCGCCTCGGCATCTGCCTCGACTCGTGCCACCTGTACGCCTCGGGCTACGACGTCACGAACCCGGCCGCGCTGGACGACGTGGTGAAGCAGGTCGATGCCGCGTTCGGCCTCGAGCGGCTGCGAGTGCTCCACGTGAATGACTCGAAGACGCCGCTCGGCTCGAACCGCGACCGCCACGACAACATCGGCGACGGCCTGATCGGCGAGAAGCTGACCGTCTTCCTCGGCCACCCGAAGCTGCAAGGGCTCCCGGCGCTGCTCGAGGTCCCCGGCGCCGACGGCCACGGCCCGGACGCCGAGCAGATGGCGAAGCTACGAAAGCTGTACGCGAAGGCTACGAAGCGATCCGCGCGAAAACGCGGAACGTCGGCTCGCCGACCGGCAGCTCGTGGAACTCGGGGTTGACGCACCCGAGCTCCTCCGCCCGGCTCTCGTAGCATGGCTCGACCTCGGTGTGGCACATCGGCAGCGCCGGCGAGGTCGCCCGCACCGCCCCGAAGCCGCCGCGGCGCGACTCGGCCGCGCGCAGGAGGTCGAAGTCGATCTCGACCTCGAAGACCTTCATCATGCAGCCCATGTACGTGTGCCCGAACTCCTCGTAGGAGTAGACGAACGGACAACTGCGAGAGAGGCACGCGCCCGGATAGACGACCTTGTCGCAATGGACATCGCAGCGGCGGCATTCGACTTCGTCCTGAGGGCGGAGCGGTAGTTCGCTCGGCGCGGCAGCCGCCTGCTCGCGTATCTCCATGACGGGATTGTGGGTGCAATCACGACCCTCCGCAAGACTTGACAACCGGCGGATTGGTGGCTAGGCCAGGCGGCGCGCGACGTTCAAGACGTCGAGCTGCGTGAAGGCCTGGTGGTCGGGCTCGGCACCGTCGGGATGCTCGTCCGCGCGGTACCAGAGCGCCTGCACCGTGGTCATGCCGAGCTCGGCCGCGCCGCGCACGTCCTCGTACAGCCGGTCGCCGACGAACAGCGCCCGCTCGGGCTCGACTTCGAGCGCCTCGAGCGCGCGCTCGAAGATCGCCGGGTGCGGCTTGCGCACGCCCACCTCCGACGAGAAGACGCTGAAGTCGAGCCGCTGCGAAAGACCCATCTGCTCGAGGTCGCGGTGGAGCAGCCAACCGGGGTCGAACGCGTTCGAGACGAGCCCGAGGCGCAGCCCGCGGCCCCGCAGCGACTCGAGCAGCGGGTGGGTGTGCGCCGCGAGGGTCCGCGCCGGGTCCCACGCGCGGTGCTCCGCCTCCAGGTAGCGACCGAGTTCCTCGTCGTCGACGTCGACGCCGAACTCGTGCAGCAGCCGCCGCACGAGACCCGGGTACTCGATCTCCTCGATCGTCCCCGGCGCCCAGAAGAGCGGCTCGTACCCTTTGCGGAACCGCTCCGTCACCTCCTCGACGGGCGGCAGGTCGTCGCGCGCGAGCGCCGCGAGGCCCGCGCGGTGGCCGGCGGCGACGAGCTCCGGCGCGTAAGCGAACTCCATCAGCGTGTCGCCCCAGTCGAAGAGAACCGCCTCCAGCACGGCTCGCTAGGGTAGCCGCGTGGGCCGCAAGCTCCTCTGGGGATCGCTCGCGCTGGCCCCGATCACGCTTCTGCTCCGCTACCTCTTTCACGCCGACGACACGTTGCTGTTCGTGGCCGCCGCGGCCTCGCTGGTGCCGCTCGCGTGGTTGATCGGCGAAGCGACCGAGCACGCGGGGGAGCACACGGGACCCGGGATTGGCGGCTTCCTGAACGCGAGCTTCGGCAACGCGCCGGAGCTGATCATCGCGCTCTTCGCCGTGAACGAATCGCTGCCGAACGTGGTGCGCGGGTCGTTGGCGGGCAGCGTCGTCTCGAACATCCTGCTCGTGCTCGGTGCGGCGCTGATCTTCGGCGGCGGCGACGCCAGGACCGGCAAGCCGCTCGACCGGTTCTCGCTGCTGCTCCAGCTCGGGCTCGTGCTCGGCGCGGTGGCGCTGTTCCTGATCCCGTCGGTGCCCGGGTGGACGGGGGATCCGGAGCGGCACAGCCTCGCCGTGCTGTCGATTCCGGTCGCGATCGTGCTCCTGCTCTTCTACCTCGGCGTCACGATCAACTCGCTGCGCCGCCACAAGCGTCTGCACGAAGAGAGCGGCCACGCGGCCGCCGGCGGCTGGTCGCTGCCGGTCGCGCTCGTCGCCCTCGCCGCCGCCACGCTGGTGACGGCGCTGATCAGCGAGACCCTCGTGCACTCGCTCGACGCCTTCGCGCACGCGGCGGGCCTGTCGGAGTTCTTCATCGCGGCCGTGATCGTCGCGATCGTCGGGAACGCCGCCGAGCATGGCGGCGCGATCGTGATCGCGCACCGCGGCAAGCTCCCGCTCGCGACCGAGATCGCCGTTTCGTCGAGCGCGCAGGTCGCGCTGCTCGTCACCCCCGCCGTTGCGTTGCTCTCGTGGCTGGTGCGTCCCGCGCTCCCGCTCTCGTTCCGGCCGGTCGAGCTCGCCGCCATGGGCGGGGCCGCCGCACTCGTCGCGCTGCTCCTCGCCGACGGGCGCGGGCGGCGCTGGGAGGGTTTTTTGCTCGTCGGGGTCTTCGTCGGGGTCGCGCTCGGCTTCCTGGCGGCCGGCGACCGCTAGCCGCTCGGGCCGAAGACCTCCGGCCCGCGCGTGAACGGGTAGGTCGCCCAGTAGAGGCGCACGACCTCGCCGCGCTCGTCGCGAACCACGCGCAGCACCTCTCCCTGCTCGCGGCCGGAGACGGTGCGGAAGCGCTCCTCGCCCTCGGGCTCGAACACCGACGGCGACCGCTCGGCCGGCTGGTCGGCGAGCCGCGCCTCGAGCTTGCCCCCGCGCCAGCTGAAGATCGTCTCGTCGCCCTCCGACCACCAGCGGCCGAGCAGCGGCAGGATCTCGGCGGGCGGCGCCGCTTCAGGCAGCCACGGCTCGCGCTCCGGCGCGAGCTCGTCGAGCGCGGCCTCGGCGAGGTCGAGCCCTGTCCCGCTCAGGTCGGGCCAGCGGCCCGAGTTCGTCAGCAGCACCGCGCCGATGCCGTCTCGGCGCGAGTAGAGGAAGATCGAGAGGAAGCCCGGGAAGCCGCCCGTGTGGCCGCCGAAGATGCGCTCACCGCGCCGCCACAGCTCGATCCCGAGGCCCCAGCCGCGCGTCCAGTCCGGCTGCGCCATCACCTGCAGGTCGTGCATCTCCGCCGCGCTCGCGGCCGCGAGCACCGACTCGTCGGGATCGCACAGGAACGAGCCCCAACGCGCAAGATCGGCGACAGTGCTGTAGAGACCCGACTCGCCGCCCTTGCCGCCGAGCTCGAGCACCGGCTCCGGCCGGACCGCGTCGGAGTACGGCTCGACGAAGTACGGCAGCGCCGCGCCCGGGCCGGGGCCCCACGTCGTACGCTCCAGTCCGACCGGTTCGAGCAGCTGCCCCCGCACGTAGTCGTGGAACGGTGTTCCGGAGACGCGCGAGACCACGTGGCCGAGCAGCGCGTAGGCCAGGTTCGAGTAGTGCCAGGCAGCCGCCGGCGGCAGCACCTGTTCCGCCTCCTCCAGCGCCGCGAGCAGCTGCTCCTCGTCCGGAAACTGAAGCGTCTCCCAGACGTTCCCCGGTGGCTCGCGCTGGAGACCCGAGGCGTGCGAGAGCATCCGCCGCAGCGTCGGCGTCCCGTGCGCGGCCTCGGGGAGGTGGCGCGAGAGCGGGTCGTCGAGCTCGAGCTTGCCGGCGTCTCGCAGCTGCAACACGGCGGCCGCGGTGAACGTCTTCGTAATCGACGCGACCGCGTACTGGCTGTTCGTCGTCGCCCCGGTCTGCTGCTCGACGTCGGCGAGCCCGACCGCCTCGCTCCAGACGAGCTCGCGGCCGCGGAAGACCGCGCCCGTCAGGCTCGGCAACCGCCCGACGGTCTGTGCCTCGAGCAGGAGACGCCGGAAGCGCTCAGGCGCGGGCAAGGGCACCGAGGGCGCGCGGGATCAGCTCGACGGCGCGCTCCACGTCCTCGTCGTCGATGTCGAGATGCGTCACCGCCCGCAAGCGCGTGGGATGAACCGTCATCGACAGGCCGATCCCCTGCTGCGCGAGCCGCTCGAGCGCTTCTTCGGGACCCAGACCGAGCGGCCCGACGTCGATCTGGACGAAGTTCGTCTCGACCTGCTCGAGCTCGACCGGAACCCCGACGTCGTAGAGCCCTTCCGCGAGCCGGCGGGCACGCGCGTGATCCTCGGCCAGCCGGTCGACGTTGTGCTGGAACGCATAGACGCCCGCCGCCGCGACGATCCCCGCTTGCCGCATCGCGCCGCCGAACTGGTGCTTCAGCCGCCGCGCCTTCGCCATCCGCTCCGATGACCCGGCGACGAGCGCGCCGAGCGGGCAGCCGAGCCCCTTGGAGAGGCAGATCGCGACGGTGTCGAACGGCTGCGCGATCTCCGCGGCGGAAATGCCGAGTGCGGTCGCGGCATTGAGCACGCGCGCGCCGTCGAGGTGCAGGCTAAGCCCGAGCTCGCGTCCGGTTCCCACGATCGCTCGCAGCTCGTCGAGCGGCCACACCCGGCCGCCCGACGCGTTGTGCGTGTTCTCGACGGAGACGATCCTCGTCGCGGGCGTATGGGTCGCATCGCCTTGCCGGACACGCTCGTGCAGCTGCTCCGGCGTGAAGCGCCCGTTCGCGCAGCGCAGCGGCCGGGTCATCAGCCCGGCGAAAACGGCCGGACCGCCGAGTTCCGAGACGAAGATGTGCGAGTTCTCCTCGGCGAGGACCTCGTCTCCCGGCTCGGCCAGCACGCGCAGGGCGATCTCGTTCGCCATCGTCGCGGTCGGGACGTACACCGCCTCCGGCTGACCGAGGAGCTCGGCGGCGAGGCGCTCGAGCTCGTTCACGGTCGGATCCTCGCGCCGTTGCTCGTCGCCCACCTCGGCCTCGGCGATCGCGGCGCGCATCCCCGGCGACGGCTTCGTCTTCGTGTCGGAGCGGAGGTCGATCATCAGACGCCCTTCGGAGCCTCGACCCCCGCGGCTGCCGGCTCGGCGCCGAGGTTCGGGTGGTCCTCGAAGAGGTAGCGGACGACGACCCGCTTCACCGCCTTGACCTCGTCGAGGCGGCCCACCGCGCGACCGTGCGGCGCGCTCTTCGGCAGCTCCGGCTCGTCGGCGGCCTCCGCCGCGATCGCGAGCAGCGCGTCGGCGAAGGCGTCGAGCGTCTCCTTGGCCTCGGTCTCGGTCGGCTCGATCATCAACGCCTCGGGCACGACGAGGGGGAAGTAGACCGTCGGCGGGTGGAACTCGTAGTCCATCAGGCGCTTCGCGACGTCGAGCGCGGTCACGCCGTGCTCGCGCTTCAGCCGCCGCGCGGAGAGCACGAACTCGTGCATGCAGAGCCGGTCGTACGGCAGCTCGTACGCGTCCCGGAGGCGCGCGAGCAGGTAGTTAGCGTTCAGCACCGCAACCTCCGACATCTCGCGCAGCCGAGGCCCGTACGCGCGGATGAACGCGTACGAGCGGACGAAGACACCAAAGGGGCCGATGAAGCCCCGCACCTTGCCGATCGACTGCGGCCGGTCGTAGTCGAACTGGTAGCGCTCGCCCTCGCGGACGATCGCAGGGACGGGCAGGAAGGGCTCGAGCCGCTTGCCGACGGCGATCGGGCCCCCGCCCGGGCCGCCGCCCCCGTGCGGCTGCGAGAATGTCTTGTGCAGGTTGATGTGGACGATGTCGAAGCCCATGTCGCCTGGCCGTGAGATCCCGCAGACGGCGTTCAGGTTCGCGCCGTCGTAGTACATGAGCGCGCCGGCGCCGTGGAAGATGGCGGCGATCTCTTCGATGTTCTCGTCGAAGAGCCCGAGGGTCGAGGGGTTGGTGAGCATCAGCCCCGCCGTGTGCTCGTCGACCTTGCCGCGCAGGTCCTCGACGTCGATGTTGCCGCGCGCGTCCGTCTGGACGGCCGTCAGCTCGTAGCCCGCCATCGTCACGCTCGCGGGGTTCGTCCCGTGCGCCGTGTCCGGGATCACGATCTTGCACCGCTGCTCACCTTCGCCACGCTCGGCGAAGTAGGCGCGCATCAGCATCAGCCCGGTCAACTCGCCCTGCGATCCGGCTGCGGGTTGGAGCGAGACCGCATCGAGCCCGGTGATCTCGGCGAGCGCCTCCTGCAGCTCCCAGCAGAGCCGCAGCGCTCCCTGCACGCCGTCCTCCTCCTGGTGCGGATGCAGATCACGGAACCCCGGGAGCGCGGCGAGCCGCTCGTTCACGCGCGGGTTGTGCTTCATCGTGCAGGAGCCGAGCGGGTAGAAGCCGGTGTCGATGCCGAAGTTGCGCGACGAGAGCTCCGTGAAATGCCGGACGAGGTCCGGCTCCGCGACCTCGGGCAGGCGCGGCGGTTCGGCCCGGCGCAGCTCGGCCGGGAGTTCGGGCGCCGTCAGGCCCGGCCGTGGCGGCCGCCCGGCGCGGCGACCCGGGTGCGACTTCTCGTAGAGCAGCTTCACGCGCCGACCTCCGCGAGCACCTCTGCAAGCCGGTCGATCTCCTCGGTCGTCCGCCGCTCTGTCAGCGCGACGAGCAGCACGTCGTCCATCCCAGGGTAGTCACGTCCGAGCGCGTAGCCCGGATGCACCCCGCGCGCTCGAGCCTCGCGCACGACCTCCTGCGCGGGCCGGGCGACCCGCAGCGGGAACTCCCTGAAGGTCGCGCGCTCCGGAAAGACCAGCGGGCGCTCGAGCCGGTCCTTCGCGAGCTCGGCGAGGGCGAGCGAGGCCTCGCCGAGCTCGCGCAGGCCCTCCGGCCCGAGCCACGAGAGGTAGACGAGCCCCGCCAGCGCGAGCAGCGTCTGGTTGGTGGTGATGTTCGAGGTCGCCTTCTCCCGGCGGATGTGCTGCTCGCGCGTCTGCAGCGTCAGGACGTAGCCGCGGTTCCCGTCCGCATCTGTCGTCTCGCCGACGATCCGGCCGGGCATTCGCCGGATGAAGTCGGAACGCGCCGCGAGGAAGCCGTAGTGCGGGCCGCCGTAGGAGAGGTAGTTGCCCGCCGGCTGACCCTCGCCGATCGCGATCGCGCAGCCGTAGTTGCCGGGCGCCTCGAGCACCCCCAGCGACATCGGGTCGATGTGCGCGATCGGCAGCGCGTCGGCCTCGTTCGCCGCAGCCGCGAGCTCTGGCGCCGGCTCGAGCACGCCGAAGAAGTTCGGTTGCTGGAAGATCACGCAGGCGGCATCCACGGCCGCCGCCGCGAGCTCGTCCGGGTCGGTCGCGCCATCACGCTGCGGCACCTCGACCACCTCGAGGCCGAATCCGGGCGCGTACGTCTTCACGACCTGCCGCACCTGCGGGTTCGTCGCGTCGGTGACGACGACCTTCGAGCGCCCCGTCGCATGCCTGGCGATGAAGCACGCGTCAGCGGCGACGGTCGTCCCGTCGTACCCGGACGCGTTCGAGACGTCCATCCCCGTCAGCTCGCAGATCGCCGTCTGGTACTCGAAGATCGCCTGCAGAACGCCCTGGCTGAGCTCCGGCTGGTACGGCGTGTACGCCGTGAGGAACTCGCCGCGCTGCATCACCGCGTCGACGATCGCCGGGACGTAGTGGTCGTACATCCCCGCGCCGAGGAACGAGAGCTCCGCGCCGACATGCGTGTTCTGCGCCGCCAGCGACTCGAAGTACGACGTCAGCCCCTGCTCGCTCAGCGGCGGCGGCAGCTCGAGCTCCCGGTCGAGGCGAACTCCCGCGGGCAGGTCGGCGAACAGCTCCTCGACCGAGGAGGCGCCGATCGTCTCGAGCATCGCCTCCCGGTCGGCGTCGGTCAGCGCGAGATAGCTCAACCCTGCTCGGCGAGGTGCTGCTTGTAGGCGGCTACATCGAGCAGCGCGTCGGCCTCGCCCGGCTTGCTCAGCCGGATGCGGACGAGCCAGCCCCCGCCGTAGGGATCGTCGTTCACGTGCTCGGGCGCGTCGACGACGGCGCGGTTCACCTCGAGCACCTCGCCCGAGAGCGGCGCGACCACGTCGGAGACCGCCTTGACCGACTCGACCTCCGCGTAGGGCTCGTCCCTCGTCACCGTCGCACCCTCCTCTGGCGGCTCGAAGTGGACGAGGTCGCCGAGGGAGTCCTGCGCGTACCACGTGATGCCGAACGTGGCCTCGCCGTCCTCGATCCGCGCCCAGTCGTGCTCGCGGTGGTAGCGCAGGTCGTCCGGGTAGCTCTCGGCTGCGGCCATCAGCTTTCCTCCCGCGGGTAGATCGGCTTCTTGACGACGCGTGCGCGCCGTGGCCGGCCGCGGACGTCGATCGTGATCTCCGAGCCCGGCTGCGCCGACTCCGCGGGCACGTACCCCATCCCGATCCCGACCTCGAGCATCGGCGAGTGTGAGCCGGAGGTGACCTCGCCGCCCTCCTCGATCGCCATTCCCTGCCTCGGGACGGCCGCGTCCTCCATCACGAACGCCGCGAGCTTCCGGTCGGGGCCTGTCTCCTTGATCCGCCGCAGCTCGTCGGCGCCGGTGAACTCCTTGTCGAGCGCGCAGACCCAGCCGAGGCCGGCCGAGATCGCGTCGGTCTCCGGCGTGATGTCGTTCGCGTGCAACGGGTAGCACACCTCGAGCCGCAGCGTGTCTCGCGCGCCGAGCCCGCAGGGAACGACGCCCCGCTCGAGCACACGATCCCAGAGGCCGGCGGCGTCGTCGCTCTCGACCAGCAGCTCGACTCCCTGCTCGCCGGTGTAGCCGGTGCGATTGACCGTGCACGGGACGCCGTCGAGCTCGCCTGCCTCGAACGTGAAGGCCGGTGCCTCCGGCAGCCCGAGCCGCTCGAGGGCGCGCGGCCCTTGCACCGCGATCAGCGCGCAGTCGTCGGAGACGTCGCGGAGCTCGATGCCGTCGCCGGGCGCGCGCTCCTCGAGCCAGGCGAGGTCCGGCTCGCGGTTCGAAGCGTTCACGATCAGCAGGAAGCGCTCCGGCTCGAGCTCGTAGGCGATCAGGTCGTCCACGATCCCGCCCTGCTCGTTCGTGAGCAGCGTGTACTGCGCCTGACCCGTGCCGATGCGGTCGAGATCGTTCGAGAGCACCGACTGCAGGAACCCGCGCGCGTTTGCGCCTTCGACCGAGAGCTCCCCCATGTGCGACACGTCGAAGGCGCCGGCATCGGTGCGCACCGCTCTGTGCTCCGGGATCACGCCCTCGTACTGGACCGGCATCTCCCACCCGGCGAAGGGCACGAGCCGTGCGCCGAGGGCGACGTGGCGCTCGTAGAGCGGCGTTCGGAGGAGGGTCTGCATCGGGCGCTGATGCTAATGGAGCCGAAAAGGGAGCCGCCCCGGCTTCGACTGGATTGTCGACGCCGGGGCGGCCGGACCGGGTCATCACGGGTCAACCGCTACGGTCGACCCGAGAGGGCACAGCGATACTTACCTCGGGCTGCTGCGGCTAAACCTCGATTTTGCGAACGCGCTCTAGTCGCGCAGAAACGACGGCACCTCGAGCACGTCGTCCGTTACCTCGAACCGCTCCGCCGGCTGCTCACGCTGGCTCTCGGACTCCTGGCGCGACTCGTCCGCCGGCTCCTCGACGCGGCGGCGGCGACGTGAACGCGAGGGGCCGAAGCCGGTGGCGATCACCGTCACGCGCACCTCGTCGCGGAGCGACTCGTCGATCACGGCGCCGAAGATCACGTTCGCGTTCTGGTCGGCAGCCGACGTGACCACCTGAGCGGCCTCGTTCACTTCGAACAGGCCGATGTCGGGTCCGCCGGTGACGTTGAGCAGGATGCCCGTTGCGCCCTCGAGCGACGACTCGAGCAGCGGCGACGACACTGCGGCGCGCGCGGACTCGGTGGCGCGGTTCTCGCCCGAGGCGCTGCCGATCCCCATCAACGCCGAGCCGGCCTCCCTCATGATCGTCCTCACGTCGGCGAAGTCGAGGTTGACGAGACCCGGGATCGTGATCAGGTCGGTGATGCCCTGGACGCCCTGACGCAGGACGTCGTCGGCCATCGTGAACGCGTCCAGGATCGACGTCCGTTTCTCGACGACCTGCAGCAGCCGGTCGTTCTCGATCACGATCAACGTGTCGACCTCGTCGCGCAGCTCGTCGACGCCGCGCATCGCGACCTCGGAGCGGCGGCGGCCCTCGAACGAGAACGGCTTGGTGACGACCCCGACGGTCAGTGCGCCGATCTCCTGCGCTAGACGCGCCACGACCGTCGCGGCACCCGTGCCGGTTCCGCCGCCCTCGCCGGCGGTGACGAAAACCATGTCAGCGCCCTTCAGCGCTTCCTTCAGCTCGTCACGGCTTTCCTCGGCCGCCGAGCGCCCGACGGCCGGGTCGGCGCCCGCACCCAGACCGCGCGTGACGTCGGAGCCGATCGGCATCTTCACGTCGGCCTCGCACATCAGCAGCGCCTGCGCGTCGGTGTTGATCGCGATGAACTCGCAGCCGACGAGGCCGGCATCCACCATCCGGTTGACGGCGTTCGAGCCGCCTCCGCCGACACCGACGACCTTGATCAGGGCCAGGTAGTTCCCGCTCGAATCGCGCACGCTCAACCCGCCTCCACCTCAAGCTTTACTGGACAGTACGTCTTCTGCGCACGGCAGGGTACGCCTCGCGGCGGCGCGTGTCAACGCGTTCTGCCGGCGGAAGTCTAAGGCTCAGGCTTAGAGTCGAGCCTTTCGCCCGCTACGGGTCGTTCGGGAGCGCTCACGTCCAGGTAGAGGTAGCCGCCCCGTGCCGCAAGCCTCGGCAGGACGCTCCCTGCGATCGCCAGCTTCAGCGGGACCGCCCGCAGATCCCCGAGGCGCAGCTCGATTCCGGAGCCGAGCAGGAACGTCAGGTCCCGCTCGCGGACGCGCACCATCCTGATCCGGCCGGGGAAGTGCGTGCGTCGGGCGACCGCGAGCGCCCGCACCGCCCGCAGGGCCATGCGGTCCTCGATCGCCGCCCCCAGCTCCGGCTCGTTGGAGTGGGCGAGCCAGATGCGCGGCAGGCCGGTCTGGGTGTGGAGCGGAACCGCGGCGATTGCACGAGTGCTCGCGGCGACCAGCCACGCCTCCGCCCCGCGACGCGCGACGGCGACGGGATGCTCGGGCTGCACGACGACGCGCAAGGTATGTGGAAAGTCGCGGTCGTACGTGGCCGCCGCGACGTCGGGAAGCGCCGCGAGCCGCCGCGCGACGTCCGCGGAGTCGAGCCGCAGCAGGCTCCGCCCTTCAAGCGGCTCTAGCGCCTTCCCCACGTGCGTGGTGACGGAAGGCGGAGCGCCGAGGATTTCGATGCGGCTGAGCGAGAACATCGGCGTCGAGCGCGCCAGCAGGTAGACACCCGCCGCACCGGCCACGATCGCGAAGCCGACGAGCAGCGACCGGCCCGACGGAAGCAGGCGCGCGATCGGCGCGCGCTCGAGCGCGGGCAGGTGGACGACCGCCGCGCGCGTGCGCGCGCGTGGAGGAGGCTGCTGGGGCACGACGCGGCTTTCGCCGCCGCGGGCGGCGCTCCTACTGCAGCGGCGGGAGCTCGAGCGGGCTCAGGAACTCGACCTCGTGCACGAGCTCGACGCCGAACTGCTCGGCCGCGCGACGCCGCGCCTCGACCATCAGCGCCACCGCGTCGGCGGCACGCGCACCGTCGGCGTTCTCGATGAAATTCGCATGCCGCGGCGAGATCTGCGCACCACCGATCCGGTACCCCTTCAAGCCGCACGCCTCGAGCATGCGGCCGGCGCCGAGCTCGTGCTCGGGGTTCTTGAACACGCTCCCGAACGTGCGCTTGTTCGTCGGCTGCGCCGCCTTGCGCAACGCCTGCAGCCGCGCCACGTTTGCCTTGATCTGCTCCTCCGGCAGCGGCGCGAGGGTGAATTCCGCGCGCGCGACAACCTGCCCGTGCTGCAGCTCCGAGTGGCGGTAGCTGAGCCCGAGCTCCGCCGGGGTCAGCCAGCGCGGGCCCTGCTCGTCGACGACGAGCGCGCGACCGAGGATCGCGGCCCAGTCGCTCCCGTACGCGCCGGCGTTCATCCAGACGCCGCCGCCGACGGTCCCCGGGATCGCGCAGGCGAACTCGAACCCACCGAGGCCGGCGGCGCGGACGCGGTGGAGGCAGACGGCGTTGGTGGCTCCCGCGCCGGCGAGCAGCCGCGCTCCTTCGACCTGAACGTCGGCCAGCCCGCCGCCGAGCTTCAGTACCAGTCCGTCGAAGCCCTGATCCGCGACGAGGAGGTTCGAGCCCAGGCCGATCGCGGCCACCGGCAGCTCGCGCTCGCGCGCCCACGCCAGCGCCTGCTCGAGCTCGTCCACCGACTCGGGCCGCGCGAAGGCGGCCGCCGGCCCGCCCGCCCCCAGCGTGGTGAGACGCGAGAGCGCGACCCCTTCCTCGACCTTCACGCGAGCTCCTCGAGCAGCAGCGGCGCGGCCCGCTCGACGTCGCCGGCGCCGATCGTCAGGACGAGGTCGCCCGGACGGGCGCGGCGCGCGACAAAGGCGACGGCGTCCTCGAGCTGCGGAGTCCAGGCGACGGCCATCCCGGGCCGTTCCGTCGCGATCCGCTCGACGACCAGCTTCCCGTCGACTCCGGGCACCGGCTCTTCGCGAGCCGCGTAGAGGGCCGTCACGGCGACCGCGTCGGCAGCGGCCAGCGCGCGACCGAGCTCGTGCGCGAGGTAGCGGGTGCGCGAGTAGAGATGCGGCTGGAACACGACCAGCACGCGGCCGCCGTTCGCGGCCGCGCGAGCCGCGTCCAGCGTCACCTCGACTTCACGAGGGTGGTGCGCGTAGTCGTCGAACACCCGCACGCCGCCGGCCTCGCCGCGTAGCTCGAAGCGGCGCCCGGCACCGGCGAACTCCGGCAGCACGCGCTCGGCCTCTGCCCGTGTCACGCCGGCATGCTCGAGCGCGGCGAGCGCCGCGGCGGCGTTGCGGCGGTTGTGCTCGCCCGGGACGGCGAGCGGGTACGCGACCGGCTCGAGCTCGTCGCCCCGCACCGACTCCGGCGCACGCGCGAGCCAGTGCTCGAACAGCTCCCGCACCTCCGCTTCTGAGGCGAAGGTCGCGTGGTGGTCGAGCTCGACGTTCGTCACCACCGCCACGAGCGGCCGCAGCAGCTCGAGCGAACGGTCGGATTCGTCGCCCTCGGCAACGAGCCACCCCTCGCCGGCTCTGGCGTTGCCCCCGAGCTGCGGGATCTCGCCGCCGATCAGGAACGACGGGTCCTGGCCGAGCCGATCGAGGACGAAGGCGATCATCGCGCTCGTCGTCGTCTTGCCGTGCGCGCCGGCGACGACGATCGACGGCCGCAGCTGGACGAGCTCGGCCAGCAGCTCCGCTCGCCTTCTCTTCACGCGCGCGCGTGACACTTCCGGGTTGTCCGCCGCCACGGCGCTGGAGACGATCACCTCCGCGTCCTGCGGCACGTTCGTCGCGTCGTGGCCGATCACGACGGGGATGCCGGCGGCTTCGAGCCGCTCGATGTAGGACGAGCGCGCGCGATCGGAACCGCCGACGTCGGCTCCCCACTCGCTCGCCACGAGCGCGAGCGCGCTCATGCCTGCCCCGCCGATCCCGACGAACCACAGCCGTCTACCCTCGAGCGGACGCAAGCGCCATCAGCTCCTCCGAGATCTCGTCGGCGGCGTCGGGTCGCGAGACGGCCTTCATCGCAGCGCTCATCTCCTCTAGCCGCCGCTCGTCACCGAGGAGCGACCGCAGCATCTCCGGTACTCGGCCGAGCTCGCTCTCCGGCACGAGGATCGCGCCACCGGCGCTCTGGAAGTAGCGCGCGTTCTTCGTCTGGTGGTCGGCGGTGCCGAACGGGTACGGCACGAGCACTGCCGGCGTCCCCGCGGCCGCCAGCTCCCAGACGCCACCCCCGGCCCGCGAAACCGCGAGATCGACCGCACCGAGCACCGCGCCGTAGTCGTCGCTGAACGGCAGCAACAGGTAGTCCGGACGTGAAACGCGGCGTTTGAGCCGCTCGTACTCGCGCTCGCCGCACAGGTGCACGACCGCGGGACCGCTCGTCCCGAAGCTCTCGATCGCGAGGTCGTTCAGCGCCCGCGCGCCCTGGCTTCCTCCGGCGACGAGCAGCGCCGGACCCGTCACGGGCAGCTCGAGCCGGCGACGAGCCACGGCGCGCGGCAGCGGACGCGACCGGCGCGGAATCGCGCGACCGGTGACGCGGTACTTCGGCGGCTCGCGGCCCGGGATCGGGAAGGAGAGGAAGACGCGCTTCGCGAACGGCGCCGCAAGGCGGTTCGCAAGGCCGACGTGCGCGTCGGCCTCCGTCAGCGCGGTCGGGATCCGCCGACGCGCGGCGGCGACGACCATCGGCCCGCCGACGTACCCGCCTGCGCCGACGACGGCGTCGGGCTGGCGGCGCGCGAGGATGCGGTCGCAGGCAGCAGGCGCCGCGAGGGCCCTCAGCGCCGCCCGCGCCTGCGCAACGCCCGGCTGCCGCGGCAGCCCGCTGATCCGGAAGGTGTCGAGCTCGAAGCCGGCCTCAGGGACGAGCCGCGCTTCGGCGCGATCCGGCGACCCGGCGAACGTCACTCGTGCTCCGCGGTCGCGCAGCGCCTCCGCGATCGCGAGCGCGGGCAGGACGTGCCCCGCCGTCCCGCCGGCTGCGATCAGGAACGCTGGCGCTCTTTCGTCCGACATTCGCCGCGATGTTAAGGAGGATGCCGACCGACGCGAGACCGACGACGAGGCTCGAGCCGCCGTACGAGACGAACGGCAGCGGAATCCCGGTCAGCGGCGCCAGCCCCATCACCGCAGCGAGGTTGATCGCTGCTTGGCCGCAGACGAGCGCCGTCAGGCCGGCCGCGAGCCGCTTGCCGAACGGGTCTTTGCACGTCAGCGCGATCCTCAGGCCCGCGTAGGCGAATGCGCAGTACGCCGCCATCACCGCCGTCGCGCCGACCAGGCCGAGCTCCTCGCCGATGATCGCGAAGATCATGTCGGTGTGCGCCTCCGGCAGGTAGTTCGCCTTCTGGACGCTCTGGCCGAGGCCGACGCCGAAGATCCCCCCGGAGCCGAGGCCGATCATCGCCTGAACCGTCTGGAAGCCGGCGCCCTGCGCGTCCTGCCACGGGTTGAGGAAGCTGAAGACGCGCGCGCGGCGGTAGGGCTCGAGCCACACGGCGAAGAGGCCGAGCGTCGCTGCGATGCCGAGACCGCCGGCCAGCGTGCGGCCCGGCGTGCCCGAGACGAGCAGCATCGCGGCGAGCATCGCGACGATTGCGATTGCCGTCCCGAGGTCGGGCTCGACGAGGATCAGCCCGCAGAAGATCACGGTCATCATCCCGACCGGGCGCCAGAGCTCTTTGAGCGTCCGCGGCGCGTGGCGGCGAGCGAGGTACGACGCGGCCCACAGCGCGAGCGCCAGCTTCGCCAGTTCGGACGGCTGGAACGCGGCCGGCCCGAACGAGATCCACCGGCGGGCGCCGTTCGTCGCCTGCCCGAGGACGAGCACGGCCAGGAGCAGGCCGATGCTCGCGACGACGAGCGCCGGTGCGAGCGCCCGCAGCGCGCGAAAGTCGACGCGCGAGAGGACGACCATCAGCACGAGCCCGATGAAGGCGTAGACCCCTTGTCGCTTCAGGTAGTAGGCCGGGTCGCCGTTGGCAAGCGCGGCGGATGCCGAGGTCGCGCTGTAGACCATCACGAGCCCGAAGGCGACCAGCCCGAGCGTGACCAGGCTGAGCACGCTCGACTCGATGCCGCGCTTCACGCGGACAGGTTCTGCACCAGCCTCCTGAACTCCTCGCCGCGCTCCTCGAAATCGGTGAACTGGTCGTAGCTCGCGCAGGCCGGAGAGAGCAGCACCACGTCGCCGGGGCGGGCGTCGACGTGCGCGAGGGCGGTCGCCAGGTCGCCGTCGTCGTGCGCCTGCAAGATGGCTGCCCCGAGCCCGGCGGCCGTCTCGCCGACGAGGTGGACGCTGCGCACGTTCGGACCGAGCGCCGCGGCGAGCGGCGTGTAGTCCTCGCCTTTGCTCGAGCCGCCGAGGATCAGGTGCAGGGGCTCGTCGCCGTAGGCCGCGAGAGCACGCAGCGCGGCGGCGACGTTGGTCGCCTTCGAGTCGTTCACGTAGCGGACGCCGCCGATCTCACCGACCAGCTCGAGCCGGTGCGGCACGCCGGGGAACGTCCGCAGCGCGTTGGCGATCTGCTCGTCCGGCGTTCCAAGCACACGAGCGGTGGCGGTCGCCGCGGCGGCGTTCTCGCGGTTGTGTGCGCCGCGGATCAGCGGCTCGGCGGGGAGCGCGTCGGCCGCCGAGAACTCGATCCCCTCGAAGCCGCTGCCACTCGGCACGACCTTCGCTCGCGCCCGCTCGAAGATCCGCAGCTTGGCGTCGCGGTACGCCTCGAACGAGCCGTGGCGGTCGAGGTGGTCTGCCTCGAGGTTCAGCAGCACGGCGACCTCGCAGGCAAGCTCGTGCACGTCCTCGAGCTGGAAGCTCGAGAGCTCGCAGACGACGAGCTCGCCCGACATGACCTCGCCGTCGAGGTCGGTGAGCGCACGCCCGACGTTCCCCGCTGTCGGCGCCTGCAGCATCGCGCCCAGCAGCTCCGTCGTCGTCGTCTTGCCGTTCGTGCCCGTGACGCCGACGAGGCGCGGGCGGAGGAGCCGGTACCCGAGCTCGACCTCGCTCCAGATCGGTACATTGCGCCGCTCCGCTTCGACGACGAGCAACGACTCGCGCGGCACGCCCGGGCTCTTGACGAGCACGTCGACGCCGTCGAGCAGCGAGAGGTCGCCGTCGTTGTCGAGCGCCCGGTCGGCCGCGACCGTCTCGACACCGCGGCCCTCGAGCGCCGCAACCGCGGCCTTCCCGGAGCGCGCGAGCCCGAGCACGAGCACCCGCTGCGGCAGGGCGCTCAGCGGAACCCGGTGAAGTAGCGGTAGTACAGCGCGAAACCGATCGCGCACAGGATGCCGGTCACGATCCAGAAGCGCACCATGATCTTCGTCTCCGACCACGCCTTCAGCTCGAAGTGGTGCTGGATCGGCGCCATCAGGAACACGCGTCGCTTGAAGTACTTGAAGGTGAAGACCTGGATGATCACCGAGAGCGCCACGAGGGCGAAGATCCCGCCGATCAGGAGCAGCAGGAAGATCGTCTTCGTGAAGATCGCAAAGGCGGCGAGGGCTCCACCGAGCGCCATCGAGCCGGTGTCGCCCATGAAGACCTCGGCGGGCCAGGCGTTGTACCAGAGGAAGCCGATCGCGCCTCCGATCAGCGCGGCCGCGATGATCCCGAGATCGAGCTTCGTCTCGAAGCGGTGGCCGGGTGGGCCGGAGCGGATCCACGAGATCACGATCATCGCCGCGAACGTGAAGAGGGCGATGATCACCGTGCCCGCAGCGAGGCCGTCGAGGCCGTCGGTGAGGTTGACGCCGTTTGCGGCGCCGGCGATCACGAGGAAGAGCAGTCCGTACCACGCGTAGGAGAGCTCGAGGTCGCCCAGACCAGGGATGTACACGCTCGTCGGCAGGTGCTGGTGCTGAGCCGCGATGCCGACGCCGACCGTGATCGCCCCGAGCAGGATCAGCTTCCAGCGGCCGCTGAGGCCGAGCGAGCGGCGGTGCGTCAGCTTGATGAAATCGTCGAGGAAGCCGATCGCGCCGCAGGCGAGCGTCACGAACAGCACCGTCAATGCGGGGACGGTGTAGCGGCTGAGCATGAGGAAACCGAGCGCGGCCGAGAGCAGGATCAACAGGCCGCCCATCGTGGGCGTGCCCTGCTTGGCGACGTGGTGCTGAGGGCCTTCCTCGCGAATGTGCTGCCCGAGCTCCTTCCGGCGCAGGTAGGCGACGAACTTCGGGCCGACGAAGATCGAGATCAGCAGCGCGATCACCCCCGCCAGGAGGACTCGGGTCAAGCGCTCACCGCCGCCAACGCCTCCGCGACCCGCTCGAGCCCGACCGCGCGGGAAGCCTTGACGAGCACGCAGTCCCCGGGCTCGACGACCTCGGCAGCCTCGGCGGCTGCGGCTTCGGCGTCGGGAGCCCAGAGCAAGATGGGCACTCCGGTCGCGCCGGCGAGGTACCCGCGCGCGAGCTCACCCACGGCGACGAGCGTCTCCACCCCGTGGCGTGCGACTTCACGGCCGATCTCCTCGTGGAACGTCGGAGCACCCGGGCCGAGCTCGGCCATGTCGCCGAGGATCGCGACGCGGCGGCGGTCGCCCGCGGTCGCAGCGAGGTGGGACAGCGCGGCACGCATCGAGACCGGGTTCGCGTTGTACGCGTCGTTGATCAGCAGCCCGCCGCCCGGGAGCGGCGCTTCCTCCCCGCGCCAGCGCGAGAATTCGATGTCGACGCGGTCGGGCCGCGGCAGCTCGAGCGCGTCTAGGGCCGCCAGCGCGACAGCCGCGTTAGCGGCCTGGTGTTCCGTGGTGAAGTTGAAGCTGACGCCGCCGACAACCGATCGCTCGCCGTCCCGCTCGACCTCGGGCCGCGCGGGGCGCACGACCTCGACGTCGTCCCGCTGCACCGGAAACTCCGCCGGCACGACCGCGGTTCCGCCGGGCGGGAGCGACGCGACGAGCTCGCCCTTCGCGCGCAGCACGCCCTCGAGCGACCCGACCAGCTCGAGATGCACGGGCCCCACGTTCGTCACGACGCCCACGTGCGGGCGCGCGATGCGGCAGAGGTCGGCGATCTGGCCGAAGCCGCGCATCGCGAGTTCGAGGATGCAGACCTCGGTGTCGGGCTCGAGGCGGCAGAGCGTGAGCGGAACGCCGATCTCGTTGTTGAAGCTCGCCTCGGCGGCGACGGTGCGTGCGCTCGGGGCGCAAAGTGCTGCCAGGATGTCCTTCGTCGACGTTTTCCCGGTCGAGCCGGTGATACCGATGACCCGCGCCTGCGAGCGGGCGCGAACGAGCGTCCCGAGCGTCGCGAAGGCCTCGAAGGGACGCTCGGGGACGAGCGTCGCAGCGGCGCCCTGCGCTCGCGCGTCGTCGAGGAAGTCGACGCCGCGGCCTACCGCCACGAACAGGTCGCCGGGCCGAACCCGGCGCGAGTCGACCTGGACGCCCGTGAGCTCGTCGGCGCTGGCTCGCAGCTCGCCGAGCACCGGAAGCTCGTCGAGGCGGAGCGGGATCACGCTGCCGCCCCGAGCCGCCGCAGCGCCTCGCGCGCGACCTCGCGGTCGTCGAACGGGATCGTGCGGTCGGCGAACTGCTGTCCCTGTTCGTGGCCCTTGCCGGCGATCACCACGACGTCGCCCTCGGCAGCCTCGCCGATCGCCCGCGCGATCGCCTCTCGCCGGTCGGTCTCGACCTCGGCGTCGCCCGCCCCCTCGAGGATCTCGCCGATGATCGCGTCCGGCGCTTCGCTCCGTGGATTATCCGAGGTGACGATCGCGAGGTCGGCGAGTTGCGCTGCGATGCGGCCCATCAGCGGCCGTTTGCCGCGGTCGCGGTCGCCGCCGCAACCGAAGACGCAGATGACGCGATTCTGCGCGAGCTCACGCGCCGTGCGCAGCACGTTCTCGAGCGAGTCGGGCGTGTGCGCATAGTCGACGAGCACCGCGAACGGCTGCCCCTCGTCGACCGCCTCGAAGCGGCCAGGCACGCCGCGCAGCTCGCGGACACCGTAGGCGATCGCCTCGTCGGGGATCTCGAGCAGCCTCGCCGCCGCGACGGCGCCGAGGACGTTCTCGACGTTGAAGCGGCCGCGCAGGCGTGTCTCGAGCTCGATCCCGTCCGCGCGGAAAGCCGCGCCACGGGGGCCCAGCTCGAGGTCCTCCGGGCGAATCTCCGCCTCAGCGGTGAGGCCGAAGGTGAGCAGCTCGTTCTGCCCGCGCAGCTCTTCGGCGAGTCGCCAGCCGTGCTCGTCCCGGACGTTCACCGCTGCCGGCGGCCGCGTCTCGATGAACAGCCGTCGCTTTGCGTCGAAGTAGCGCTCGAGCGTGCCGTGGAAGTCGAGGTGGTCCTGCGTCAGGTTGGTGAAGACGAGCGCGCTGAAGCGAACGCGGTCGAGCCGGCCCAGCTCGGACCCGTGCGACGTCGCTTCGACGGCCGCGCTGCGGTCGCCGCCTTCGACCATCTCGTGGAAGGTCCGCTGGAGGTCGATCGCCTCGGGAGTCGTCCGGATCGCAGGCCTGCGCTCGCCGCCGACACGGCTCTCGATCGTTCCGAGCAGCCCCGGCCGGCGGCCGGCCGCCGCCAGCATCGCGTAGAGCAGGAACGCCGTCGTCGTCTTCCCGTTCGTGCCGGTCACGCCTGCGACCTCGAGCTTCTCCGTCGGCCGCTCGAAGAACTCGTCGGCCGCGATCGGCATCGCTCGACGCGCGTCCGCGACGACGAGCTGCGGCACGGGCAGATCGAGCGGCCGCTCGACGACCAGCGCGACGGCGCCATTGTCGAGCGCCTGCGTAGCGAAGTCGTGTCCGTCGGCCCGGGAACCGGGAACGCAGAAGTAGAGGCTGCCGGGGCCTGCCGTCTGCGCGTCGTACGCGAGGTCGGCGATCTCCGCGGGAGCACGTCGGACGACGTCGAGCGGTGCCAGCGCGGCGATCAGAAGCTCGATCTCCATGGCCGGCGAGTCTACCGCGGGCCGCAGCCGAAGCCCCCTTCTTCGACGCGGTTAGAACCCGCCGTTTGCAGCGCTTTCGTCACATTTCGGCACAGACACGTGCGGCCCCGCTCGATACGATCGCCTTGGGGAGGAGGCTGGGCGAACCGTCCTCAGAGGCGCTACCGGATTGCGGTGCTCGTCGTGGGCGCGTCTGGGGGGACGCCGCCGTCGAGGTACTGCAGGTCGAACTTCGCGATGTGGGCGAACGCCGGCGCGGCGACGACACCGCCCCAGATCGCGCCCTTCGGCTCGTCGACCGAGACGAGGATCACGAGCCGCGGGCGTGACGCCGGTACGACGCCGACGAACGACGCGACGTAGCGGGAGTCGGAGTAGCCGCCGCGAGGGTCGATCTTCGCCGCGGTTCCCGTCTTGCCGGCTACCTGGTAGCCGGGGACGACCGCCAGCGTTCCCGTGCCCTCCGCGACCACGTTCTTCAGCATTCCCATCAGCTGGGCCGCGACCCAGCGGGAGACGACGCGCCGCCTCGTCCCCCGGACGGTGTTCGCGTCGCCGACGTGGTCGACGAGATGCGGACGCACCCACACGCCGCGGTTCGCGACCGCGGCATAGGCGGACGCCATCTGGATCGGCGTGACCGCGATGCCCTGCCCGATCGGGATGTTGCCGATCGACGAGCCGGACCACTTCTCCTCCGCCGGGACGATCCCCGCGCTCTCGCCCGGAAAGTCGATCCCCGTTGTGCGCCCGAAGCCGAACCGCGACATCCACCGCGCCAGGTGATCCTGCGTCAGGCGCTGCGCGAGCGTGACGGCGCCGACGTTCGAGGACTTCGAGAGGATCTGCGCCACGCTCATCGTCTCGGTCCCACGCGGCTCCGCGTCATGGATCCTGCGGTCGGCGACCTGGATCTCGTAGGGCAGGACGAAGCGCGTCGAGGGCGAGACGAGCCGCTCCGAGAGGACTCCTGCGACGGTCACGAGCTTGAACGTCGACCCCGGCTCGTAGGTGTCGGTGACCGCGCGGTTCCGCTGCAGCTCGCGCCAGACCTGCGGGTACTTGTTCGCGTCGAAGCCCGGCGCGACGGCCATCGCGCGGACGGCGCCGGTTGCCGGGTCGAGCACGATCGCGGTCGCGCTCCGGGCGTGCCAACGCAACACCGTGTCGCGCAGCACCGCCTGCGTCTGCGCCTGAATCGTGTGGTCGAGCGTCAGGTAGACGTCCTGACCGTCGCGTGCAACGCGCGAGACGACGGTGTCGATCGCCTGCCCCGACGCATCTTTGACGATCCGCTCGCGCCCGGGCAGTCCGGCGAGTTGCTTGTCGAGCGACAGCTCGAGTCCCGCCAGGCCGCGGTTGTCGACTCCCGCGTACCCGAGCACCTGCGACGCGAGGTTGAACTGCGGGTAGAAGCGCTGCTCCTCGCCGTACATGCCGATTCCGGGCAACGCCTTCCGTGCGAGCTTCGCGGCCAGGGCCGGGTTCGTCTTGCGCGCCACGTAGACGAAGCCGCGCGTGCGGTCGGTCAAGGCTCGATACACGTCGTTCGCGTCCAGCCGCAGCAGGCGCGCCACCGTCGCTGCCTCACTCTGCGGCGCGGCGACGCGCCGCGGGTCTGCCCACACCGTCTGCGCCTGCTCGCCGATCGCGAGCTGCACGCCGCCGCGGTCGTAGATCGTTCCACGCGCGGCCGGAATGACGACGTCCTTGCTGTGCTGGCTCGAGGCAAGTCGATCGAAGGACGAGGCGCGGACGCCCTGCAGCCACGCCGCGCGCAGGAACGTGACGCCGAAGGCGATCACGAAGACGGCGAGCAGGAGGCGGATGCGGCGGTTGGCGGCTTTCCCGCTCACCGCGCCCGCTGCCCCAGCCGCACGTACGTCGTCTCGGCGGGGTCGGCGGGCACGAGACCCGTGCGCTCGGCCTGCAGCTGGATGCGCGGCGAGGCGGCCGCCATCGAGAGCTGCGAGGCGAGGGCCTGCTTCTCGGCGCGCAGCTGTGCGCGCTGCGTGTTCAGCTTGTCGACCTCGACGTTCAGGCGGAGGACCGCGACGTTGAGCGCGACGACGCCGGCAAGCAGGACCGCGACGACGGCGATCCAGACCGCGCCGCCCGCAACGCCGCGGCGCGCGTGCGGGCGCCGCTTCGGCGCCGGCTTCGGGCGCGGCCGCAAACGCGGTCGCGGCGGCGGAAGCGCGGGAGCGGCGTCGGTCCAGGAGGCCATGGCTACTCGTCGTCTCCCGTCTTGACGGCCGCACGCAGACGCGCGGACGACGCGCGCGGATTGGCCGCCAACTCGGCCGCCGACGGTTTGATCGGCCGCCGGGAGAACGCGCGCACCACGGGCTCGTGCCCGCAGACGCAGATCGGGAAGTCGGGCGGGCAGGTGCAGCCCTTCTCCTGGGCACGCAGGAAGCGTTTGACGATCCGGTCCTCGAGCGAGTGGAAGCTGATCACCGCGAGGCGGCCGCCGGGCCGCAGCATCTCGAGTGCCGCCGGCAGCGCGGCATCCAGCGATCCCAGCTCGTCGTTGACGGCGATGCGCAGCGCCTGGAAGACGCGCTTCGCCGGATGTCCCTCGCCGAAGCGGGCGGGCGCCGGAATCGCGCTCTTGATCGTGTCCACGAGCTCGGCGGTCGTCTCGAGCGGCCGCTCGCGCCGGCGGCGCACGATCGCCCGCGCGATCGGCCGCGCGTAGCGCTCCTCGCCGTACTCGCGAAAGATCCTGGTCAGCTCGCGCTCGCCTTCGGCATTGACGAGGTCGCGCGCGGACGGCTCCGAGGCTGGGTCCATGCGCATGTCGAGCGGCGCGTCGGTGCGGTAGGAGAATCCGCGCTCCGGGAGGTCGATCTGCATCGAGGAGACGCCCAGGTCGAAGACGATCGCGTCAGCGCGAACGCCGTTGCCGGCGAGCTGCTCCAGCACGTCCGAGAACTCGCCGCGATGGAAGCGCCCCTGCACGCCGGTACGCTTGCGCACGCGGTCGAAGTACGGCCGAACCGACGGGTCGCGGTCGATCGCGATGAGCTTGCCGCTGCCGCGCAGGTCCGCGGCCAGCAGCTCGGAGTGGCCGCCGGCACCGAACGTGGCGTCGACGACCGTCTCGCCCGGCTGCACGGCGAGCGCCTCCCGCACCTCGTCGCCGAGGACCGGGACGTGATCAGTTGCGTTGGGTCGCAAGACGTTCGGCAACATCTTCCGCGCTCCCTTCGAACTCCTTGACGTGTTCGCGCCAAGCGGCGCGATCCCAGATCTCAAGGCGGTCGCCCACTCCCGCGACCACGACGTCGCGCGTGATGCCCGCCTCCTTCGCCAGCGTCGCCGGCACCGGCACGCGTCCCTGCTTGTCGGGCTCGGCCTCCGACGCGCCCGCGAAGAAGTGCCGGTGCATCATGCGGCCCTCCCGGCTGAGCGGGTCGAGCCCGGCCAGCCGCCCCTCGACCAGCCGCTCCCAGCCCGCCTGGGGATAGCAGTAGAGACACCCGTCCATACCGCGCGTGATGACGAGGCCGCCGGAAAGCGCTTGGCGAAACTTGGCCGGTAGCGTGAGACGGTTCTTGTCATCAATGGTGTGCTCGAACTCACCTAGCAGCATGATCCACTGAGCCCCACTTTAAACCACGATCACCCACAACGCAACCCCTCTCCCCCACGATCATCGACGCGCCTATCACCGCCGAGTTGATCGCGCCGGCTACGGTCGCGCGGCAACGAAGAGCAACGAAGAGCAACGAATGGAGCTGTCTCACACCCGGACCGCCGTCGGCGTTAGTAGCGATGATGGATGTCATGACCGTTCCACCGTTCGAGCGGTTCTACGAGGAACAGCAGGGGCCGGTGCTCGCGCAGCTCCGGGGCATGCTCGGTCGCGACGCCGCCGACGACGCGTTCCAGGAGACGTTTCTCCGCGCGCTCCGTGCGTACCCAAGCCTCGAGCACGGGCGGCACCTACGCGCCTGGGCTCTGCAGATCGCTCACAACGTCGCCGTGGACGTGCTTCGTCGTCGGCAGGCCACGTCGGTGGAGGTACCGGATCTGGAGTCGATCGACGAGCCGCTTCCGTACGAGGAGCTCCGGCGTCTGACGGCGGAGCTTCCGGAGAAGGAGCGCGCGGCCGTCTTCCTCCGCTACGGCTACGACCTCAGCTACGAGGACATCGGCGCCGCGCTCGGCTCGTCGTCCGAGGCCGCGCGGCAGGCCGCATCGTCAGGAGTCCGCCGTCTTCGCAAAAGGGAGCTTTCATGACCGTCTCGCCAGAGCTCGACCGGAGCTTCCGCGCTGCCGCCGCCGCCGAGGGGCTGCTCGACGTCGCGTACGCACTCCACGACACCCCCGTCGGGCGGCTGCTCGTCGCCGTGACCGACCGCGGAGTCTGCGAGATCCACTACGACGCCGATCCCGCCGCGGAGGCCGACCGCTTGGCGCGGGCCTTCGGCTCCCGGGTGCTGCGCTCTCCGCGACCGACCGACGCGGTCCGCCGCCAGCTGGACGAGTACTTCGCGGGAACCAGGCGCGACTTCGACCTGGAGGTCGACCTCCGCCCCGCGCGCGAGTTCGGCCGGGCGGTGCTCGAGCAGCTCGCGCTCGTCCCGTACGGGGAGGTCACGACCTACGGGACGCTCGCGCAGCGGGCGGGCCGGCCACGCGCGGCTCGCGCGGTGGGAGCGGTGATGAACCGGAACCCGGTGCCGATCGTCCTCCCGTGCCACCGCGTCGTCGGCGCGACCGGCTCGCTCGTCGGCTACGCCGGCGGGCTCGACCGCAAGCGGACGCTGCTGGAGCTCGAGAGAGCGCTCAACCCGTCCTCGTGACCTGCGCGTGGATCTCGCGCGTCAGCGCCGCGATCTGCTCCGTCAGGTCCTTGTCCTGCTGCGTCAGCTTCGTGTTGGACTCGAGCAGCCGCTCGAGCTCGTCCGCCTGCTGCTTCAGCGCGGCCACGCGATCCGTCGCCCGGCGCTCGGCCTCGGCATGCCGCCCCTCCGCCTTCTCGTTGACCGCCTTGTCGCGCTCGGCCTGACGCGTCTGCGCCAGCAGGATCAGCGGCGCGGCGTACGCCGCCTGCGTCGAGAACGCGAGGTTGAGCAGGATGAAGGGGTAGGGATCCCAGTGGAAGCTGACCGCCGCTGCGTTGAGCGCGATCCAGAAAAGGACGACGATCGTCTGGCAAGGATGTACTGCGGCGTGCCGAAGAAACGGGCAGCGTGCTCGGCCCCCCGGCCGAAGGCATCCTGGCCGAAGGTGCCGTGGTGCTCCGTGTGGTCGAGCTGCTTCGTCACGCACCCACGCTAGGCGCGGCGGGCGGACGGCTACTCGGCGTCGAGCTCCGGCTCGAGGAGCTCGCGCGCTCGCTCGAAATCTGGCGGCGCGACGAGGATCTCGCGCATCCCGTCGCCGCCGAAGTTCTCGAATGCCGAGTCCACCTCGAGCGTCGGGCGATGCGCGCACTTGATGCCGTTCTGGCGCAGCAACTGACAGAACGCCTCGGCCTCCGGCTCGCCGAGGGCGGTGGTCGCGCGGACGACGTCCTCTGCCACGAGCTCGAGCGTAGCGAGTCCTCAGGCGGTGCGGCGCTCCTCGTCGAACTCGGCGAGCAGTCGGTACCCGACGCCCCAGACGTTCAGCACGCAGTCGACTGCGCCCGCGCGACCCAGCTTGCGGCGGAGGCGCGACGCGTGCGAGTCGAGGGTGCGCGTGCGGCCGATCGAGCGAAAGCCCCAGACGTCGCGCAGCAGCTCCTCTTTGGTGAAGACGCGCGTCGGCTGCGTCGCAAGCTTCACCATCAGCTCGTACTCCTTCGCCGCGAGCGACACCGGCCGGCCA
>Ga0126311_10000156_pt1 | contig 34488 bp, 39 predicted proteins | sample Plot61_FD_92539 | JGI IMG/M metagenome (GOLD analysis project Ga0126311, IMG submission 92539) | Serpentine soil microbial communities from UC McLaughlin Reserve, CA, USA - Plot61 | ecosystem: Environmental > Terrestrial > Soil > Grasslands | place: USA: UC McLaughlin Reserve, Lake County... | reverse complement strand
TTCCTCGCGACGATGCCGTTGAGGTTGAACTGGCCGGCGGTGTAGTGGATCTCGGGCTCGACCGGAATGCCCGTGGGCGCACCGGATCCCGCCCGGACCTGCGCAGCGGTGATGCGCCACAGCCTGGGCCGGAACGAATCCGTCACGAAGACATCGCCCCTTCTCGTCACCACCAGATCGTTGAGGAAGCCTCCTGCACCGGTGTCGAACGTCCCGATCAGCCCCTTGGTGCGGAGCTCGTAGACGAAGACCTTGCCGGTCATCCCGCCGGCCACGTACAGCTTCCCGCGGGCGACCTCGAGCCCGATGGCCGACTTGCCGGAGCCGCCGACGATGAACTCACTCACAATCGGGTTGTCGATCGTTCCCCGGTAGATCGTGCCGTCACCGGTAGCGCCGACGAAGAAGACGCGGCCATGGTTCGTGCTGGCGACGCCCTCTGGGTTGCCGTGCGTGGACGGATCGAGGGTGAAGACCTTCGTCCCTTTGACCTTGCCTTTGCCCTTGCCGTGGTCGGCCAGCGCGACCGACCCCGAGGCGAGCACCGCGATGCCGAGCACCGCGACCAGAATGTTCCACCGTTGCTTCACGTGTCCCTCCCCCGTGGCTTTCGTGTCTAGCCGGCGATACGCGTTGTAACGGCTAACAGATTGCCAGCTTGAGCGTAGATCCGCGCAGGACATGAACCACGCCCGCACTAGAAGAGCCCCGCGGCTGGCGGGGCTCTTCCGTAGCAGGCCTGTAAGCCGGATTCTGTCGAGGATGACCATCCGTCTTTGCGGCTTACCCGGCTCCTCGGCGGGCCGCCTACGAGCGGAGCCTGTTCGCCTTGCACCGGACGGGGTTTGGCTAGCCGCCGTGTCGCCACGACGCTGGTGGGCTCTTACCCCACCGTTTCACCCTTACCTTCAGCGTCTCCGGAGAATCGCTGCCGGCGGTCTCCTTTCTGTGCCACTTTCCGTCGGCTTTCGCCGCCTGGGTCGCCCCAGCGTCCTGCCCTGCGGTGTCCGGACTTTCCTCGAGCCGCGAAGGCCCGCGGTCACCCGGCCTGCGAGTCCAATTGTAGCCGCGGTTGCGCCGCCTCACCGTACGCCGCCCCGCACTCCGGGCAGACGATCCCCTCGACGCAGTGCAGCACGAACTCGCCGCAGACGAGGCACTCGAGGTTGACGCCGCGCAGGAGCGCGTTCAGCTCCTGCTCGAGCATGCGATTCAGCGGCGCGACGTTCACAGCGAGCGGAAGACCCCCGTGACGATGCCGAGCACCTCGACGTGCTGGGCGTAGATCGGCTCGAGCGTGTCGTTCTCGGGCTGCAGCCGGATGCGGCCGTTCTCGCGGAAGAACCGCTTCACCGTCGCCTCGTCGGCCGTCTCGTCGTCGCCGGCGAGCGCCACCACGATCTCGCCGTCGCGCGCGGTCTGTGCGCGACGCACGACGACCAGGTCGCCCTCGAGGATGCCGGCGTTCACCATCGAGTCGCCCTTGACGCGCAGCAGGAACTCCTCGCCTCCCCGCGCGAGCGGCTCGGGCACGGCCAGGTAGTCCTCGACGTTGTGCTCGGCGAGCAGGGGCCCGCCGGCCGCGATGTCGCCGACGAGCGGCAGGCGATGGACGTCTTCGGTCGCCGCGGCGACGGGCTTCGGGTCGCGGCGCAGCTCGAGCGCGCGCGGCTTCGTGGGGTCGCGCTTGATCAGCCCGGCCCGCTCCAGGTTCGCCAGGTGGGCGTGAACCGTCGATGGCGAGGCGAGCCCGACGGCCTCCCCGATCTCCCGCACCGTCGGCGGGTAGCCGTGCTGGTCGACGTACTGGGTCAGAAATGTCCAAATCTCCTGTTGTCGTCCGGTCAGCATCGGAGCCACCTCGCGGTCGGTTGGCGGTAGCGAACGTATGTTCGGTAGAATAGCTGTCCTCCAGGACGGCGTCAAACGACAGGGCCGCACCTAGGCCCGGGCCGCGACGAGAAACATGAACGGCCGCTTCCGCGGCCGCACATGATGCGCTGGAGAGGACTTGAACCTCCACGGGGTACTAACCCCACAAGGCCCTCAACCTTGCGCGTCTACCAATTCCGCCACCAGCGCGCGCGGGCCATTGTAGCCACGCCTTCCATCGAGCCCCGAGCAGGCTCTAAGGTACGCGCGGTGCGGGAGCTCTGCGAGCACGCGGTCGCCACGGCTCTCGGCGCAGGGGCTTCGTACGCGGACGCGCGCGCGGTCGTGCGCCGGTCCCAGGTCGTCGGCACGCGCAACCGCCGCGTCGAGCGGCTGGACGACGCCGAGACCGAGGGCATCGGCGTCCGCGTCCTCGTAGGCGGCGCCTGGGGGTTCGCCTGCGACCGCCGCCTCGAGCAGGAGGGAGCGGCGGCCGCCGCGCGCAAGGCCGTCGCGTTCGCACAGGCGGCACCGGGTGGGCACAGCCGCGGGTTGGCCGCGGTCGAGCCGGCGCACGGCGAGTTCCGGACGGTCGTCGAGCGCGACCCTTTCTCGGTCCCGCTCGCGGACAAGGTCGACCTCTGCCTGCGCGCCGAGGAGGCGTTGCTGCACGAGGACGTCCAGGTGACCTCCGCCTCGGTGCGGGCGCAACACGAGCACAAGGTTTTCGTCTCCTCCGAGGGCGCCGCGACCGATCAGGAGTTCGTCGAGTGCGGCGGCGGGATCGACGCGCTTGCGTCGAGCGATGGCATCACGCAGATCCGGAGCTACCCGAGCGCGCACGGCGGCTCGAGCGCGCAGGCCGGCTGGGAGTTCGTCGAATCGCTCGCCTTGGAGCGCGAGGCGCCTCGCATCGGCGAGGAGGCGGCGGCGCTGCTGCGCGCCGACCCGTGCCCGTCAGGACCCATGACGGTCGTGATCGATGCCGAGCAAATGGAGCTGCAAGTGCACGAGTCGGTCGGTCACCCGACCGAGCTCGACCGCGTGTTCGGCACCGAGGCCGCCTACGCGGGCACGAGCTTCCTCAGGCCCGAGGACCTGGGGTCGCTCCGGTATGGCTCGGAGCACATGAACATCACCGCCGATCCGACCACCCCCGGCGGACTGGGGACGTTCGCCTTCGACGACGAGGGCGTCCCGGCCGCCCGCGAGCCGGTCGTCCGCGAGGGGATCCTGAGCGGCTTCCTGACCTCGCGTGAGACGGCAGCGCGAATCGGAAGTGGCGCCGGCGGCTCGATGCGCGCCGACAGCTGGAGCCGGATGCCGCTCGTGCGGATGACGAACCTCCACCTCGAGCCGGGCGAGGGATCGCTCGACGACCTGATCGCCGGCGTGGACGAGGGGGTCTTCCTGCAGACGAACAAGAGCTGGTCGATCGACGACAAGCGGCTCAACTTCCAGTTCGGCACGCAGATCGCCTGGGAGATCAAGGGCGGCCGGCTCGGGAGGATGCTTCGCGACGCGACCTACACCGGCCAGACGCCCGTCTTCTGGGGCTCGCTCGACGCAGTCGCGGGGCCGGAGGAGTGGAAGCTTGCGGGTCTCACGAACTGCGGCAAGGGGCAGCCCGGCCAGCACGCCCACGTCTCGCACGGCGCCTCGCCGGCGCGCTTCCGCAACGTGCAGGTCGGCTTTCGAGCATGAACGCGCTCGAGCTGGCGGAGCGCGCGCTCCGAGCGGCCGAGGGCGACGAGGCACTCGCGCTCGTCCAGAGCGAGCGCTCTGGAATGGCGCGCTTCGCGGCCTCCGAGGTGCACCAGCCGACGCTGATCGAGAACGATGTCGTCGAGCTGCAGATCGTCCGCGACGGCAGGCTCGGCATCGCCTCCGCGAACCGGACCGACGCCGACGGGCTGAAGGCGTTGGCGATCCGCGCGGGCGAGGCTGCCGACAGCGCGCCTGCCGACCCCGACTTCCCCGGCCTCGCGGCGCCCGCCGAAGCGCCCTCCGTCGATGGCTTCGACGAGGAGGCCGCCGCCCTCGGCGCCGAGGATCAGGCTCGTCTGGCGGCCGCTGCCATCTCGGCCTCGGAGCTCGACCTCTACGGGTTCTTCACGAGCGGTCTGACGGGTCTCGGAATCGCTTCGACGACCGGGCTCGCGCTCTCACAGGAGCTGACCGACGTCGCCGTACTCGCATTGGCCGCCGTCGACGGCGCGTCGGGCTACGCCGAGCAGACCGGCTGGCGCCTCGGCGACGTCGATCCGGCCGGCGCTGCCGCCGCGGCCGCCGAGAAGGCGAAGCTCACCCGCGGCGCGGTCGAGCTCGAGCCCGGTTCGTATCCAGCCGTGCTCGAGCCGCCGGCGTTCGCCGAGTTGCTCGCGTACTTCGGCTTCGACGCGTTCGGGGCGCTCGGGCTCGTCGAGGAGCGCAGCTACGCGTTCGGCAAGGTCGGGCGGCAGGTCTTCGACGAGCGCTTCTCGCTGGCCGACGATGCGCTCGACTCGCGCGGACTGCCGAAGGCGTTCGACTTCGAGGGGACGGCGAAGCAGCGCGTCGAGCTCGTTCGGGACGGCGTGCTCACCGACGTGGTCTGGGACCGGGGAACTGCGAGGCGCGCAGGGCGCGAGAGCACCGGGCACGCGCCGCCGAGCTCTCTGCGCAGCTGGGGGCCGCTGGCGTTCGCGCTCTCCGTCGGCGGCGGCGAGGCCGACTCGGCGGAACACCTTGCGGAGACGATCGGCGACGGCATCTACGTCACCCGCCTCCACTACCTGAGCGTCGTCGACCCGCGCGAGGGGATCGTGACGGGGATGACGCGCGACGGCACCTTCCGCATCCGCGGCGGCCGGATTGCCGACCCGCTGGTGAATCTGCGCTTTACGGTCTCGGTGCCGCAGCTGCTCGCCGAGCTGCCCGGCCTCACCCGCGAGCCGGTGCTCCTGAACCACAACGCGTACTACGACGAGCGCTATCCGACCGGGCTGCTCTCGCCGGCCGTCGCGACCGCGCGCTTCGACGTCACCGGCGTTGGCTCGGGCCCCGGAGTGTGACCCGGGAGTAGTCGACCGAGCCGAGATCGTCCTCGCGCCAGCCACGGAGCCGCGGCGAGACGAGCCGCGCATCCGCGACCCACGCGATCGGGACGACCAGCTCGTCGCCCCGGAGCTCTGTCAGCGCGCGCAGGCGTGGGTACGGAGCAAGCAGGCGCTCGAAGGTCGAGTCACCTCTTCGGCCGCCGACGACCGCGCCGAGGCCGAGGTCCCGCCACCCGGCGACGAGCAGGTTCGCTCCGTAGGCGAGCGTCGCGTCCGCCGGGCGCCGGAAGCGGACGGCGACGCGCGGCAGCGACGGGATCCGCTTCCGCGCCTCGCGCAGCGCAACCGCCGCGGCGGCGGCGCTCGGCTTGCCGCGGTCGGAGAGGTCCTCCGCGGGCGGCGCCGCGAACTCGGTCACGAGCGCCTGGTAGTCGGCGCGGTCGGCGGTATCGTCGTAGACGCTGCGGACCTCGGCCGGAACCCCGGGCGAGAAGACGACGGCATCGGCGGCCAGCAGCCGGCGGACGCGGACGGCGCGGGCGAGCCGCGGATCGAGTTGCGCAGCGCGCAGGTCGCCGAGCGGCACCGGCGCCTCGTCGAGGCCGCCCGTCTTGAACAGGCGCAGCGCCGTGTGCGGCTCGAGCCGGCGGACGTCGACCCGCACGCTCTTGCGCTCCGCCACGATGCGGCGGGAGCTCGCCGAGATCAGCCGGAACGGCCCGGGCACGCCCGGAGGCGCCGCCGCGACCTGCGTCAGGCGGTACGGCAGGTCCGGATCGCGGCTCAGCGGGACGACGACGAGCATCTCGCCGGCGACCGAGATCCGCTTCGCGTGGAACAGCTTCGCGCGGCGCAGCTGCGCCGCGATCGCGCCCGCGTGCCGGCAACGGAGTCGCCACTCCGCCTCGACCGCGTCCCAGGTCGTGCAGAGGCCAGGGCGAAGCGCGCCAGAGGGACTCGTGCGCAGCGGGGTCGAGAAGAGCATCCGCCCGACCACGAGCTGGTCGCGCGTGCGCGCCCGCTCGGGCTCCAGCGGCCAGAGCGGGTCGGCAAGCGCAACCCGGATCACGCTCGGCGGGCCAGTCGCCGGCAAGGCCGCGGCGTGGCGGGGGTTCGAAGAGCTACAGCCGGCGCCCGCGAGAGCGAGCACCAGGAGCGCCGCGGCGCGGCGGCTCCGCACCGCCTATTTCAGCAGGTGGAAGAGCAGGACGGTGTTGAGCGCGAAGAGAATCGCCACCGCGATCGTTACCCGCGTCAGGTTCCGCTCGACGATGTGCGTGCCGCCCTGCGACGCGGGCGTGAAGCCCATCCCGCCGAGGCCGGCGTCGCGTCCCGAGTGCATCAGGATCAGGCCGACGAGGGCCGCGCAGAGCAGAACGTGGAAAACGGCGTCGAGCTGGAGCACGGTCCGGCCAGATTAGCAGCCGTTTCGGCCGGCCTCAGGCGGCGAGCTCGCGGATCGCGTCGATCAACTGGGCCGCAATCCGGTCCTTCGTGACGTAGGCCGCCGCCCCGGCTTCGCGAGCACGCGCGACGTCCGTGCGCGCGTTCGAGCCGGTCAGCATCAGCACGCACGCGTGGCGTTGCTTCTGCCGAATGCGCCTCGTCGCTTCGACCCCGTCTACGACCGGCATCGCGATATCCATCAGGATCACGTCGGGTTCGAGCGCGAGTGCCTGCTCGACGGCCTCTTCCCCGTTCCGGGCGCGGCCGACGACCCGAATCTCGGGCTCGGAAGCAAGGATCGCCTCGAGCGCCTCCGCGAAGAGGCGATGGTCGTCGGCGATGAGAACGGTGATCGTCTTGTTGGGCATGGGGTCGATCATGTCGGTGTGTCTAGTAGGAACGCGTCTCAGCTCGTTTCGGCTGCGGCTCGCTCGAGCACCTGCTCGACGCGGCGCGCCTGCTCGCGCACGTCGTGAGCTTCCGCCGCCGCCCGCGCGGCGGGGTTCGGGCACGGGAACGCAGCCGCCAGGCGCAAGGCCTCGACGAGAGCGTCGACGTCGAGCGGGTCGACCAGCACGCCCGCCTCCGGCGGCACGAACTCGGGGGGACCGCCGATGCGGGTGGCGACGACGGAGCGCCCACACGCCATCGCCTCGAGCGTCGCCTGGCCGAAGGGTTCGATCAGGCTCGGCTGGCAGACGACGTGCGAGCCCGCGATCCGCTTCGGGATCTCGTGGTGCGAGACGCTGCCGGTGAGCTGGACGTTCACACGACCCTCCAGCCGCGCTCGCAGCGGACCGTCGCCGACGAACGTCAGCGTGCCTTCCCCGAGCCGCTCGAAGGCGTCGGCCAGCCGGAGGACGTTCTTGCGCTCGTCGAGCGCGCCGAGGCAGAGGAAGCGCGCGCCGTCGCCCGGCGCCGGCTCGACGCGGAACCGCTCGAGGTCGACGCCCGAATCGATCACCGCGGTCTTGCCGCGCGCCTCGGGCACCTTCGCCTCCAGCTCCCGGCGTAGGTAGTCGGAGACGGCGATCACGGCTGCCGCCCGCGCCACGGTGCGGCGAGTCAGCGCGGCGATGCCGGGAACGGCGCCGACGTTGCGGACATCGCGACCATGGGCGGTCACCACGAGAGGCGCGCGGGCCGCGATCCCGGCAAGGAAGCCTGCGGGAACGAGGAAGTGCGCGTAGACGATGTCCGGCCGGAAGCGGCGCGCCGCCACGAACGAACGCCTCGTAAGCGTCAGATAGCGCCGCTTGCCCCCGGCGCGCGAGTCGAGCACCGCGCGCTCCAGCTCATGGCCGCGCTCCTCGAGCGCACGCTCGAGCTGGGCGACGAAGACGCCGAGGTCGGGGTCGGCGGGCCCCGGGTACATCTGCGAGACGAGCAGGATCCGCACGGCGCGAGCAAGCTTGACGCTTCGGTGCCATCCGCGTCACTGCGCGTGTCGGCAGCTACGGCGAGCGCTGCGCGTCGTACATGCCGAACTCCTCTCGCAGCACGTTGCAGATCTCGCCGATCGTGCAGCGGGTGCGTAGTGCTTCGCGGAGCGGCGGGAGCAGGTTCTCCGCGCCGAGCGCCGCCTCGCGCACGCGGGCGAGAGCACCCTCGGCCGTGCTTGTGTCGCGCTCGGCGCGGACGCGCGCGGTGCGCTCGAACTGACGCCGCTCGGCTTCGGGATCGATCCGGTGCAGCTCGATCGGCTCGGGCTCGGCCTCCTCGTAGCGGTTGACGCCGACGATCACACGCTCGCCGGCCTCGACCTGCTGCGAGTAGCGGAACGCCGCTTCGTCGATCTCGCCCTGCACGAATCCCTGCTCCACCGCGGCGACCGCGCCGCCGACCTCGTCGATGCGGGCGATCAGCTCGCGCGCGCGCTCCTCGAGCGCGTCCGTCAGCGACTCGATGAAGAACGAGCCGCCGAACGGATCGGCCGTGTCGGTCCCGCCCGCCTCGTGCGCCAGCAGGTGCTGCGTTCGCAGCGCGATCCGCGCCGCGCGCTCCGTCGGCAGTGCGAGCGCCTCGTCGAAGGAGTTCGTGTGGATCGACTGCGCCCCCCCGGCCACGGCGGACAGCGCCTGCACGGCGACGCGGACGATGTTGTTCTCGGGCTGCTGCGCGGTCAGGGTCGAGCCGCCGGTCTGCGCGTGGAAGCGGAGCGCCTGCGCCTTCGGGTTCGTCGCGCCGAAGCGGTCGCGCATGATCTCGGCCCACAGCCGCCTGGCCGCGCGGAACTTCGCGACCTCCTGGAAGAAGTGGTTGTGCGCGTTGAAGAAGAACGAGAGGCGCTCGCCGAACTCGTCGGGCGAGAGACCTGCCTCGACCGCCGCCTCCGCATAAGCGATTCCGTTGGCGAGCGTGAAGGCGAGCTCCTGCACCGCCGTCGAGCCCGCCTCGCGAATGTGGTACCCGGAGATCGAGATCGTGTTCCAGTTCGGCAGGCGCTCGGCACAGTAGGCGAAGAGGTCGGTCGTCAACCGCATCGAGGGACGCGGCGGAAAGATGTAGTTCCCGCGAGCGATGTACTCCTTGAGGATGTCGTTCTGGACCGTCCCACGCAGACGCTCCGGCGGCACGCCCTGCCCTTCGGCGACGAGCTCGTAGAGCAGCAGCAGCAGTGCGGCCGGCGCGTTGATGGTCATCGAGGTCGAGACCTCGCCGAGCGGGATGCCGTCGAACAGCAGTTCCATGTCGGCGACCGAGTCGATCGAGACGCCGGTGCGGCCCACCTCCCCGGCGGCGCGCTCGTCATCCGAGTCGTAGCCCAGCTGCGTCGGCAGGTCGAACGCCACCGACAGTCCGGTCTGCCCCCGCTCGAGCAGGTAGCGGAAGCGCTGGTTCGTCTCCTCGGCGGAGGCGAACCCCGCGTACTGGCGGATCGTCCACGGCCGCCCGCGGTACATGTCGCGGTACGGGCCGCGGGTGAACGGGTACTCGCCCGGCAGCTCGAGCGGGTGCTCGACGTCGTCGGCCGCATAGACCGGCTTGAGCTCGATCCCGGAGTCGGTCTCCCGCCGGTCCTCGGTCGTTGCCACCGAAACTAGGCTACCCCTGATGGCCGTGACGGTGAGGCTGTTCGCGGGTCTGCGAGAGCAGGCCGGCTGGGCGACGCGCGAGCTCAACGGCCCCGCGCGCGTCGCGGAGGTCTGGCCCGCGCTGGAGCTGGGCAAGGAGCCGGCCGGCCTCCTCTACGCGGTGAACCGCGAGTACGCCGAGCCCGACCGCGAGCTGCACGACGGCGACGAGGTGGCGCTGATCCCGCCGGTCTCGGGCGGCGCGTTCCGGGTCACCGAGGAGCCGCTCGGGCTCGACGCGGTCGTCGCAGAGGTGGCGGACGAACGGGCTGGAGCGATCGCCACCTTCACCGGAACCGTGCGGCGGCAGTCGCGTGGACGCGAGGTGACGCGGCTGGAGTACGAGGCCTACGCCGAGATGGCCGAGGACGTGATGGCGCAGCTCGCCCGGGACCTGGAAGAGCAGTACGAGCTGTGCGCGATCGCCGTCCACCACCGTGTCGGGACTCTCGCGATCGGCGAAGCGAGCGTCGTGATCGCGGTCTCGGCGCCGCACCGGCAGGACGCGCTCGCCGCGTGCAGGGACGCGATCGACCGGCTCAAGGAGACGGTGCCGCTCTGGAAGAAGGAGGTCTACGAGGGCGGCGCAGAATGGCTCGGCCGCGGCTCGTAGGTCGTCGCTGCCGCGAGGCGTTTGGGGTTGCCTGGGTCGGGTAGCCGTTGGTTGGCGAATAGGCTTTCGAGGCCGCCGTTGGCGTCGCCGCCAGCGCAGGTGCCCGGGCCAGCGAGAACCCCCAACGAAGGAGGCCGCCCATGGCGAAGAAGATCGCAGAAGTGATGTCGGATCGCCCGCGCGCCGTCACCGAAGACACCTCGATTCGCGAAGCCGCCCGGCTGATGGAGGAGGAGGACGTCGGCTCGCTGCCGGTCGTCCGGGACGGAGCACGGCTCGTCGGCATCGTCACCGACCGCGACGTCGCCCTGCGCGTCGTCGGCCGCGGACTGGATCCGGAAGCAACCCGCGTCGGCGAGATCGCCTCGACCGACCTCGTTGCGGTCACCCCGGAGCACGACCTGGACAAGGCACTCGAGCTGATGGCACGCGAGCAGGTGCGTCGACTGCCGGTCATCGCCGGTGAGAACGAGCTCGTCGGGATGCTCGCCCAGGCCGACGTCGCACGTCTCGGGAAGGAGAAGGACGCCGGCGAGATGGTCGAGGCGATCTCGCAGGCCCCGCGCGGGCCGAGGGTCGCTGGAGACGACGACAGCGGCAGCTCAGGGGTCAGGCTCGGCGGCTCGCGCATCGAGGAAAGGCGAGCCGACTAGCGGACGACAGAGCATGCAGGTGGATCGGCCCTCGGGGCCGGTCCACTTGCAGCCTCTACTGCGGTCGCGAGCTATGCGCGCGCCGGAGCGCGTTCCCCTTCGTGCCGAGCGCGAGCTGCACGGCTGCGGCCGCGTCGAGTCGTCCCCAGCCGAGCGAGCGGTTCCAGCCGGAGCCGTCGGCGCTCTGTTTCAGCACCTCCGCGACTTGCCGAGCGGTCAGCCTGGGGTTCGCGGCCCAGACGAGAGCGGCGGCACCCGCGACCTCGGGCGAGGCGAAGGACGTGCCGCTCGCCCACCCGTAGTAGCCGGGCGACGTCCACGGGAGCTGCGCCCGAGGCCAGTCGGCGTCCGCCGACTCGGCTGCGAACACGTTGAAGCCGGGTGCGGCGAGGGAGAGATACGAGCCGGTGTTCGAGAAATACGCGCGCGAGCCGTCCAGCGACGTCGCCCCCACGGCTAGGCCGATCCCGCCGCGGCCGTTCGAACCGAGCGGCTGCAGGAGCGCCGCCGGGTACTCCGGCAGGTTGCCGGCGTCGTGCTCGTTGCCGGCCGCCGCGACCACGAGGACGCCGCGCCGTGCGGCCCAGCGGACCGCTCGTTGCTCCACGCGCGAGGTCTCGGCGCCGCCGATCGAGAGGTTGACGATCCGCGCGCCGTGCTTGACGGCATAGACGATCGCTGCGGCCTCGTCGACGTCGGTGATGTAGCCGTCGGCGCCGATCGCCTGCACGACCAGAAGTCGTGCGTCGCCGCCGAAGCCGGAGATGCCGACGCCGTTCGCGACCGAGCCGGCGGCGAGCGAGGAGACGAAGGTGCCATGGCCGAGACCGTCGCGCACGCGGTTCGAGCGGGAAAGCACGCTCCAGGTGGCTGGAGCCTTGTCGGCGAGGTCGGGCGCGCTCAGGTCAGCGCCGCTGTCGATCACGGCGATCTTCACGCCGGCCGCGGCACGCAGCACCCAGTCGGGCACCTCTCCCATGCGCGCGGCGTCCCACTGCCATTCCCAGGCAACGCCCGGCTGGTACGTCTCCGCCAGCGCCGGCTCGTCGACGGTCAGGACGCGGCGCAGAACCGGCCGCTCGCCGAACCGATCACTCGACTCGACGACAGCCGTACGGAGCGCCGGCAGCGTCCTCACGACCCGCACGCCCGAACGCTGGAGCTGGGCAAGCGAGCGGTAGGAGACGACCTGCCGCGTCACGGCGCTCGAAGAGGCTGTTGCGCTCGGCGCGGCGAGCAAGGCCAGAGCCGCCGCCGCACAGAGCGTCCGGACGACGACGCTCACGCCTGGAGCTATCGGTGCACGTCACTCGATCGAGCACACCTGAAGGAGGGATGCCCGGGTTACGCAGTGGCGGGAGCGTCGTGCTCGCGCTTTTCGCGCCGAACCACCAGGAGGCGCACGCGCGAGCAAGAACGCGATCGACCGCGGCGAGGAGTGGCTTGCATGCGGTTCGTGAAGGACGCTTCGATGGACGGCCCTCGCGCCGTGAACATGGCGCGAGGGCCGTCCCCCAGATCACTCGAACCAGATGTAGAACGGATGATCGCCGGGCGTGCTCGGCGCGGCGACGGTGGTCGTACGGACGCGTCCATTGACACCACTCGCGCAGCCGCCGAACGGTGGTGTGCCGTGGAAGGTCGGGTTGACGAGGATGCCGTCCGTCGGGCCATAGGCGTCGGGGGTGGTCACGACCGAGTGGATCGTGAAGGACAAACCGGAGAAGCAGTAGATGCCAGCCGCAGGGTGAGCGATGTTCGCATTGGCAATGTTCTTCGAGTTCGCTGCATCGACTGTCCCATTGGCGAGGACATGGGCGTACGCGACCGCGGTGCCGGCAGCGCCCGCGGTTCCGGGCACACCCTGTGCGCCCGTGGCTCCCGTCAGGCCCCTCGCACCCTGCAACCCGCGCAGGCCGCGGCTGCCCTTCAAGGTCTTGCGTGTCTTCTTGCTGAGGTCCTTCGTCTGCAGCGACCCGTTGACGACCTGCGGCGAGGCGACCGTGTTCTTGCCGATCAACGCGGTCGACGCAGCGTAGGTCGTGCCACCGAGCGCGATGAACAGCGCGAGCAGCGCAATCGTGTTTCCGCGCAGAAAGCGCAGGAACCCTCTGGTCATGATCCGATCCTTTCTCGTGGGTGAGGCAATGACGGCGTCGGGCGTGATTCTGTCCCTGGCACAGGACGGCACCTGGCGGCGGGCTCTGCCGCCGCTATCCTCAGAGGAGTGAGCCAGCTCACGCCCAGGCCTGAGCTCGAGCCCGATTTCCGCGACTACGAGCCGATCCATCCCGAGGCGGGCTGGAAGAGCCTGGCGCGAAAGATCTGGGCGCCGCTCGCGGTGGTGGTAGGCCTCGCCGTCAAGTTCAGCGTCTTCGCCTTCAAGTTCCTCGGCCTGTTCGTCTCGGTCGCCGCCTACGGGCTGATCTGGGGCTGGAAGTTCGGCGTCGGCTTCGTCGCGCTGATCCTGGTGCACGAGCTCGGGCACTACGTCGAGGCGAAGCGACAGGGGCTCGACGTCTCCATCCCACGTTTCATCCCCTTCCTCGGCGCCTACGTTGCCATCAAGAACTCGCCCTTGAACCCGATGCGCAACTCGCTCGTGGCGCTAGCAGGGCCTGTCGCAGGCGGGATCGCCGCGGCCGCCTGCTGGGGCGTCGGCGCGGCCAACGACTCCTCGCTCTGGCACGCGCTCGCCTACGCCGGCTTCTTCCTGAACCTCTTCAACCTGATCCCGATAGGCTTCCTCGACGGCGGCGCGATCTGGCGCTCCTACCGGCTGGCGAAGGCGGAGCCGATGGTGCCGCTGCAGGCGGACGGCGCCGCGGTGCTGCTGCCGGGAGCGGGGCGCGACCGGGCGACGCTGATCCTCACGCTCTACATCGGCCTCGCGATCCTGCTCGCGCTCGGCATGTGGGCCACGCACGTGCCGCAGAGCCGGCTCTGATGGAAGACCGGCGGATCCTCGAGAGCCAGGACGGCGACCTCGCCGGGCACGCCACGCGCATCGGCCGTGAGTTTCTGGCGGGGTTCGAGGCGGTCGAACGGATCGACCGGCCCGCGATCAGCGTCTTCGGCTCCGCGCGCGTGGACGAGGACGATCCCGTGTACAAGGAGGCGCGAGAGGTGGGCCGCCTCCTGGCGGAGGCGGGCTTCGCCGTCGTGACCGGGGGTGGACCGGGCGTGATGGAGGCGGCGAACCGTGGCGCGCGCGACGGTGACGGCCTCTCGGTCGGCTTCAACATCGAGCTTCCGCACGAGCAGTTCGAGAACCCGTACCTGGACATCAGCCTGACCTTCGACCACTTCTACGCGCGCAAGACGATGTTCGTCAAGGCGGCCGAGGGCTTCGTGATCTTTCCCGGCGGCTTCGGCACCCTGGACGAGCTGTTCGAGTCGCTGACGCTGATCCAGACCGGGAAGGTGCTCCATTTTCCCGTCGTGCTTTTCAACCGCGGGTACTGGACGCCACTGCTCGACTGGGTGCGCGACCGGCTGCTGGCGGACGGGATGGTCTCGCCCGACGACCTCGAGCTGCTCGAGGTGACCGACGACGGCGAGCACGCGGTGGCCACGATCGCCGAGTGCTATCAGCGGCGTTGCGCGTCGATCCCGAGCGAGCCCGAGAAGGCCGACGCGCAGTAGTCAGGAGGAGAAGGGCGAGACGGCGATCGGGCCGCTCGTCACCGTGAAGCCGTGCGAGTCGGTCGCCGTCACCCATTGCGAGCCGACGGTGCGGAGCGTCAGGCCGGTGAAGGTGTGCTGCGCGACGTCGGTGGGCCCGTAGGCGTAGGTGGCGGGCATCGTTGCGGCCGCATCCGTGCTCGAGAGCGCGATCGTCCCCGCGTAGTCGGCTGCGTTGTTGCCGAACTGGTCGACCGCCCGCACCGTCGCGTTGAACGGTACGCCTGCCGTCGCGACGCTGGTGACCGTCATGAAGAGGCCGGCGACGACAGCGCCGCGAACGCGTACGACCGGCTGCTTCCTCGGGCCGAGCGGCTTGTAGGGCGTCTTCTTCGACACGCCTCCCGGCCGCGTCTGGGTCAGGAAGACGTAGCCGTCCGCGGATAGCAACGGTGCGATCGCCCGGTGGTAGATGAGCCGGAACAGGTGCCGTCGCGGGCAGCGGGTCGAGATCACGATCCTGCGACCGGCGATCCCTGCGATCCGCGTGCCGACGCAGCCCGCCGACTGCAGCTCGACGAACCCCGGTGCGGCCGGATCGGTCCGCTGCGGCTTCGACCAGCCGCGCGGCACGTCGACGAGCGTCGTGCCGTTGAGCGCCGCCGAATCGGCGACGAAGCCGAAGCTGAGCTGGTTGTCCGACGTACCGGCGGTCACCCGGACGGGCGAGACTGTCATCTTGCCGATCCCGACCCGGGTCGCAGCACCGCTTGCGGTCGCGAGCACGAGCAGGCCGAAGCAGGCGCAGAGCGCCACTCCCCTGGCCCTGATCCCGCGTGCCGCCATAGACCCCGGCCGAGTGTACTTAGACGACCGAACGGGCTCTTTGGTCGGCCCCGCCGAGTCGGTCGCCTTAGACTCCGTCGGGCATGAGGCTGCGTGACCTGCCCTCGGTCGACGAGCTCGCCCGGGACGAGCGGCTCGCCGCGCAGCCACGGTCGCTGGCGGTGGAGGCGGCCCGTGCGGCCCTCGCGGGGGCGCGCGAAGAGATCAAGGCGGGCCAAGACCCCGGAGATCTCGGCGAGCGCGTTCTCGCCTCGCTCGCGGCCGCGCGGGCTCCCGCGCTGCGGCGCGCGCTCAACGCGACGGGCGTGATCGTCCACACGAACCTCGGGCGGGCGCCGCTGCCGGAGGCGGCACTCGAGCGGGTGCTCGAGGCCGGTCGGGGTTACTCGAACCTCGAGTACGACCTGTCAGCCGGCGCCCGTGGGTCGCGCCAGGACCACGTCGCTGCAATCCTGCGGAGGCTGACCGGAGCCGAGGCCGTGCTGGTCGTCAACAACAATGCTGCGGCCATCCTGCTCGCCCTGGCGGCCCTCGCCGAAGGGCGCGAGGTGCTCGTCTCGCGGGGCGAGCTGATCGAGATTGGCGACGGCTTCCGCATTCCTGACGTGCTCGCCCGCTCGGGTGCCGAGCTGCGCGAGATCGGCAGCACCAACCGCACGCGCGCCGCGGACTACGAGCGTGCGATCGGCCCGGAGACCGCGATGCTCCTGCGCGTCCACCAGTCGAACTTCCGCGTGGTCGGGTTCACGGAGCAGCCCTCGGTGGCGGAGCTCGCCGCCGTTGCGCAGCGCCACGGGCTGCCGCTCGTGGACGATCTCGGCTCGGGCGTCCTCGTCCATCTCGAGGGCGAGCCGTCGGCGAAGCAGAGCCTCGCCGCAGGCGCCGATCTCGTCTGCTTCTCGGGCGACAAGCTGCTCGGCGGGCCGCAGGCGGGTCTCGTCGTCGGGCGCGCCGAACTCGTGGAGCGGCTGCGGCGTCACCCGCTGCAACGCGCGCTGCGGGCGGACAAGCTGACGCTCGCGGCGCTCGAGGGCACGCTTGCGCTCTACCTCGAGCCGGAGCGCGCGTTGCGCGATGTGCCGGTGCTGCGGATGCTGAACGAGCCGCTCGAGACCGTGCGCGCACGCGCAGCGCGGCTCGCGCAGGCAGTTGCCGGCGAGGTCGAGGAGACGGTCGCCCGCGTGGGCGGCGGCGCGCTCCCGCTCGCCGAGCTGCCGAGCTGCGCGTGCGCGGTCGAAGAGGAGCTCGCGGCGCCGCTCCGCGCAGGCGAACCGCCGGTCGTCGGTGTCGTCCGTGACGGGCGGCTGCTGCTCGACTGCCGCACGCTGACGGACGCCGAGGCGGACGAGGCCGCCGCGGCCGTCACCGCCGCCCGTGCCAAGTGACAGTCTGTTACTTGCCCGCCCTCCGCACGGAGCTCATGCGGTTCCGAGGGTCCCGGTTCCAAGTAACAGTCTGTTACTAAGCCGGTCCGGCCGTGGACTTCGCGGGCACAAGGAGCACGCCCTGCACGAGATCTGGCGCGGCCGCCACAGGCGGACCTGGTGCTGGACGGCGTGGCACGACCGGCGCGCGGATCCGGCCTGGAAGCTGCGGCGACTACCTGACGGCTGGGAGCGCGCGTGGCGCTGACCGTCGGCACCGCGGGGCACATCGACCACGGCAAGACGTGGCTCGTGCGCGCGCTCACCGGCAAGGACACCGACCGGCTGCCGGAGGAGCAGGAGCGCGGGATCTCGATCGCGCTCGGCTACGCGCCGCTCGAGCTGCCGGACGGGACGCGGCTGTCGCTCGTCGACGTCCCCGGCCACGAACGCTTCGTGCGCACGATGGTCGCCGGCGCGACCGGGATCGACCTCTTCCTGCTCGTGGTCGACGCGGGCGAGGGGGCGCGCCCTCAGACCCACGAGCACCTCGCGATCCTGCGGCTGCTCGGGATCGAGCGCGGCGTCGTAGCCGTCACGAAGGCCGACACGGTCGACGCCGAGACGCTGGAGCTCGCGCTGGCGGAGGCGCAGGAGCTCGTGCCGGGCGTCGAGGTCGTCGCCGTCAGTGCCAAGACGGGTGCGGGGCTCGACGAGCTCAAGGCAGCGCTCGCTCGCGCGGCGGCGGCCGCTCCGTCGTCCGCGGCGCAGGCTCCGGCCCGGCTCTACGTCGACCGCGCGTTCACGATCGCCGGAGCCGGGACGGTCGTGACCGGGACGCTCCGCTCCGGCTCGATCGGGACGGGTGACGAGCTGCGGCTCGAGCCCTCCGGCCTGCGCACGCGCGCGCGCAGCGTGCAGGTCCACGACGTGCCGGTGGCGCGGGCCGAGGCGGGGCAGCGCGTCGCGGTCAACCTCCCCGGGATCTCGCGCTCGCAGCTGCGGCGCGGCGCGGCGCTGGTCGAGCCGGGCGCCTATCCGGTCAGCTGGCGGCTCGACGTCGCGCTCGCGGAGCTCGAGCCGGTGCCGGCCGCGGTGACCGTCCACGTCGGCACGAGCGACGTCGACGCCCGCATCGTGCGCGAGGGCCGCTTCGCGCAGCTCCGGCTCCGCGAGCCGGTCGTCGCCGCGCGCGGCGACCGCGTCGTCCTCCGTGCCGAGACGACCGTCGGCGGTGGAGTCGTGCTCGACCCCGCGCCGCCGCGCAGGTTCGACCCGCGGCGGCTGGAGCTGCTCGAAGACGGTGACGCCGCCGCGATCGTCGGCGCGCTCGTCCACGAGCCCGTCACCGGAACGGAGTTGCAGGCGCGCGGCCTCTTCCCGCCGGCAGAGCTCGCGGCTGCGCTCGCCTCGGTCGAGCACGCCGGCGAATGGTTCTTCTCGTCGGGCTGGCTCGAGGAGCAGCGCGCCGCCGTGCGGGCGCGCCTCGCCGAGCGCGCGCGCTCCTCGCCGCTCGACCCGGGCGTCCCGCTTGGCGAGCTGCTGCCGCGGGAGCCGTGGGCGCCGGCCGTGCTGCAGCTCCTCCACGTCGAGCGGCGCGACGGCAAGGCGTACGCCCCGGGAGCGGCGCCGCAGCTCGGTGACCAGGCGGCCGCTGCCGCAGAGCTCGAGGCGCGCCTGGCGGAGGAGGACCTCGTGCGCGTCGACGACCCGCGACTCGGAGGCTTTCTCGAGTCGCGTGGAACGCTCAAGCGTGTCGGCGACGGGCTCGCCGTCTCCTCCGCGCTGTACGAGCGCGGCCTCGAAGCGCTCCAGGCCCTCTCGCCGATCACCCTCCCGGGCTTCCGCGACGCGCTCGGCGTCTCGCGCCGGACGGCGCAGCTCCTGCTCGAGCGCTACGACGCCGACGGCATCACCCGCCGCGTCGGCGACGAGCGACGGCTCCGGCGCCGGTAGGCTCGCCGGCGGAGCGGCATGGGTCCGGTGGCCCAGCTGGTCTTCAAAACCAGTGCGGTCGTGTAGCCCACGGCTCGGTCGGTTCGACTCCGGCGCCGCTCCGCTCGCTGTTGCTCACAGGAGCGAAGAGAACCTGTTCCAGAGCCAGGACTGCAACCGCTCACTCGCCGTCTCAGATCGTCGACCGCTCTCCGAGCGGGCGATGTCCGGCTCGAACAGCCGTTCCTCGAGTAGTGCCGCTGTCTCTGCGCTTTCCGCGATCATCATGATCTCGGAGTTGCGGTAGAGCGCCCACGCGTCGAGGTTCACGGTGCCGAAGCTGACGACGTCGTCGGCCACCACCACCTTGGCGTGGACGACGGTTCCGGGCAGCTCCCAGACCTCGACGCCCGCGGCGAGCAGCTCCGGGTAGCGGTGCCTGAACGCGGCCGTCGCCTGCGCGTTGTTCGACGTCTGCGAGACGACGATCCGAACCCGTACGCCCCGCCGGGCCGCCGCGAGGATGCGCTCGATCATGTCGTGATCCGTGACGTACGGGTTCATCACGTCAAGCCGCAGACGCGCGTGGTCGATTTGCTCCCGAATCGCCTGCGAGGCCGCGACGAAGCCGCCGGGAATCACCTGCGCGAGCGCGATCGGAGTCGACCCTGGCTCGCCTGGCTCTGGAAAGTAGGGCGAGAGGTCGGTCGGCAGTGGCCCGCCGTGGCCGTGGAAGCTCGTCAGGAAGGCGGCCTGCGCCTGCCGGACGACATCGCCCGTAACGCGCACCATCACGTCGTGGAAGCCGCCGTTCTGGAAGTGGTCCTCCAGCCCTGCACCGCCGATCCAGGCCACCGCGCCGTCGACGACGTAGAGCTTGCGGTGATCCGCTCGGCCGAGCTCGTCCTGGTGCCAGTCGACGTGCTGGTGGCTCGGAAAGAGCCCATCCCGGTCGAGCGGGATCACGTCGTTGACCACGATCTCTGCTCCGGCGTCGGCGAGGCCGGTGAACATCTCGCGCGCCGCCTTGTACGGCCTCGAGCCGAAGCCGTCGACGATCACTCGTACCTCTACACCGTCGGCCAGCTTCCGCTCGAGCAGCGACGCCATCCGCTTCCCGACCTCGCCTTCGCGCCAACCGAACATGAGGATGTGCACCGCTGACCGCGCCGCCTCGACGTCTTCGAAGATGCGCGGGAAGAAGTTCGCCCCCTCGACCCACGGCTCGAGCGTCGCGGCGTTTGACCAGGCGAAGTCGAGGGCCGCGTCATGGGGACCCGTGTCGCTCCGCGACGCGAACGCCGCCGTCGCGGCTTCGGCGTCCGGCGCCTGCACCGCGTCCGGCGGCGGCGGCCAGCTCGGCCGCTGAGTGATCCACAGCACGCGGCGGTAAAGGCCGACGAGGAGCGCGCCGGCGACGAGGCCGGCGCCGGCGAGCGCCCATCGACCTCCGCCGCCCGAAGCCCTGGTGTCGCCGCTCACCGGAGGAAGCTACAGCCTGGCGTGCCGCGTTACGCTCGTGAGGTGCTGCTCTACGACTCCCCGGTCTCGGGCAACTGCTACAAGGTTCGGCTGCTGCTGGCGCACCTCGGGATCGCATACGAGCGGCGACCGCTGGACGTCGTCGACCGCTCCAACCGCCCCGAGGTCCTCGGCGGGCTGAACCCGTCGCTGCGCGTGCCGACGCTCGTGCTCGACGACGGCCGCTCGCTCGGCGAGTCGGGGGCGATCTTGTGGTACTTCGGGGACGGGACGCGGTTCGTGCCCGACGACCCGTACGAGCGGGCGCAGGTGCTGCAGTGGATGTTCTTCGAGCAGTACGACGTGGAGCCGCACATCGCCGTGGCGCGCTTCTGGCTCTCGTACTCCGGTCGTCCCGACGAGATGCGCGACCAGCTCCTGGGCTGGCACGCCGGGGGCGAGCGCGCGCTTCGCGCGCTCGAGTCGCAGCTCGAGCAGCGGGAGTGGCTCGTGGGCGCGGGCATGACGCTCGCCGACATCGCGCTCTACGGCTACACGCACGTCGCGGAGGAGGGCGCCTTCGAGCTCGAGCCCTATCCTCGAATGCGCGCGTGGCACGAGCGCGTGGCGTCGCAGCCGGGGCACGTGCCGATCGATCACTGAGCCAGCTCGTCGCAATCGTTGCGAAGAGCCGCCCTGGGGTGGGAAGATCGACCGGCGGCAGCCCGTCTTGCCGGTAAGCGTCGTTTCTCTCGGCGGCGCACAAACCGAAGGAGGCAACATGGACGAGAGAAGCGGAAGCGTTCGCCTCGTCGACTCGCACCGGGCGGGTGACGACCAAGTCCTCGTCGCCACGATCGCGAGGGACGAGGTCGAGAAGGCGCTTCAGTCCGACGAGCCGGTCGACCTCTTGCTCGACGTCGAGCGGATCGCGCCGGCCGGAGAGGGACGTGAGACCGAGCGGATCGCGCTCGGCTGGGAGGCCGCCGACATCGAGCGGCTGCTCCAGCAGGCACACGGCGACGAGATCGCGCTCACGTTCGATGCGGCGGAACTGCGGGAGTTGCTCGACGCCGAGGTCGACGCACACGGGATGCGCCAGCGGCTCGCCGTCGTGTCGGTGGTCGCGGGCCTCGCGGCAGCCGGTGCGGGAACGGCGGCCGCGAGCGTCTACACCGGCCAGCAGGAGGGCGGCATGGCTCCGGCAGCCGTCACCCCCGTGACCGCGTCCGAGGTCAGCACGGGATTGACCGCTGCGCCGGCCGCGCCGGCGTCGGAGGTCAGTGCGGGCATCGGCGTCGGCGCACCGACGCCCCTCCAGAACGCGCGCGTCGCGAGCCCCTCCGAGATCTCGACGGGCATCACGCGTACGGCACCGGCGGCGCCGTCCGAGATCTCGACCGGGATCGTGCAGGAGCCGGCGCCGAACGCGCCGGAGGTGACGACGGGCATCGTCGCCGAGCCGACGGCGACGCCGGTCTCGAGCGATCCCTCGTGGACGTCGCCGAGCCCGGAGTCGCTGGCGATCGCGGTCGGCGCGATCCTCGCGATCACGGCGATCGGCTTCGCGGCACGAAGCCAGCGGCACCGGCCGCGACCCGTCTAGCTCTGCGGTAGGGAGCCCGGGCGTCCTGCCCGGGCTCCCGGCGCGCCCCGCGACAGTACGATCGCGAGGTGGCCGCGGCGATCCGTATCGGGACCTGCTCCTGGGCCGACGAGTCGCTGACGAAGCTCTTCTACCCGCCGGGAGTCAAGGGCGCCGAGGAGCGACTGCGCTACTACGCCGAGCGCTTCGACGTCGTCGAGGCGAACTCGACCTACTACCGTCTCCCCGAGGAGCAGATGGTGCGCCACTGGGCCGAGCGCACCCCCGAGGGCTTCGTCATGCACGTGAAGGCGTTCGGCGTGATGACGCGCCACCCGGTGAAGGCCGAGCAACTGCCGCCCGACCTGCGCGAGGCGGCTCCACTCGACTCGCGCGGACGCGTGGAGCGTCCCTCGCGCGAGTTCCGGGCAGAGGTTTTCCGCCGCTTTCACGAAGCGCTCTCGCCGCTGCGCGAGGGCGGAAAGCTCGGCGGCATCCTGATGCAGCTCCCGCCCTACGTCGTCTTCAAGCCGGCTTCGCTCGAATACCTCGAGTGGGCGCAGGGGCAGCTCGGCGGCGACGAGATGCTGGTCGAGTTCCGCCACGCGAGCTGGCTCGACGACGAGAACCGGACCGAGACGCTCGCGTTCCTGGAGAGCCACCAGATGACGTACGTGATCGTCGACGCGCCGCGGCTCGAGGCCCGGAACGTGTCGCCGACGGTCGTCGCGACGACCTCTCCGACGGCGTACATCCGCTTCCACGGCCGAAATGCGTCGACCTGGAACAAGCGGACGGGCAGCGCAGCGGAGCGCTTCGACTACCTCTACTCGGAGGAGGAGCTCGGCGAGTGGGTCGGCCCGCTGGCCGAGCTGTCGGGGCGCGCCGTGAACGTCTACGCGATGTTCAACAACAACGGACGGTCAACGATGCCGGGCCTGCCGAGCCTCGACAGCCCCGCCGAGGAAGGCGCCGAGGTCGCGCAGGCGCCGGTCAACGCTGAGATGCTGCGCCAGCTGCTCGAGCGCGAGAGCCTGCCGGTCACCCGTCCTCCGGCCCGCGTCTAGCATCCGGGCGATGGAGCCCTGGACGTACGAGCTCGCGGGCCGGTTCGAGGAGCACGCCTTCGAGAGCGAGACGCTGAAGGGGAACCCGCTCGGCGACCCGCACGTCCGGCCGCTGTGGGTCTACCTGCCGCCGGGGTACGACGACGACGCCGAGCGCCGCTACCCATCCGTCTACGTGATCCAGGGCCTGACGGGCCAGCTCGACGGCTGGCGCAACCGCACGGCTTTCCGCAAGAACTTCCCAGAGCTCGTCGACGAGCTGTTCGCGAGCGACGAGTCGCCACCGTGCGTGCTCGTCTGGGTCGACGCGTGGACGTCGCTCGGCGGCAGCCAGTTCGTCGACTCGCCAGGGACGGGCCGCTACCACACCTACCTCGTCGACGAGCTGGTCCCGTGGGTGGACGCGCACTACCGAACGCTGCCGGAGGCCGCCCACCGCGGGATCTCGGGCAAGTCGAGCGGCGGCTACGGCGCGATGGTCAACCCGATGCTGCGCCCCGACGTCTTCGGCGGCCTCGCCACGCACGCGGGCGATGCGCTCTTCGAGATGTGTTACCTGCCGGATTTCCGGAAGTCGGTGCGGACGCTGCGCGACCGGTACGAGGGCTCGTTCGAGCGCTTCTGGGAGGACTTCCGCTCGCGGCCCGCGTTCCTGAAGGAAACCGACGCCACCCTCCTCAACGACTGGTGCATGGCGGCCTGCTACTCGGCCGACGAGGACGGCACGGTTCAGCTGCCGTACGACACGGAGACCGGCGAGCTGCGGCCCGAGATCTGGGAGCGCTGGCTCGCCTGGGATCCGGTGCGGATGGCGCCGCTGCGCGACGACGCACTGCGGTCGCTGCGCGCGATCTACATCGACTGCGGCACCCGCGACCAGTACTTCCTCGACCTCGGCGCGGAGGCGTTCCGCCGCGAGCTGGAGGCGATCGGCGTGACCGACTACTTCTTCGAGCTCTTCGACGCGACGCACTCGGCGATCGAGTACCGCTACCCGGCCGCGATCAGGTACCTGGCCGAACGCCTGTCGTGATCCCGCCGCCGCTCGTCTGTCTCGATCCGGGGCACGGAACTCCGCCGGCGGTCGGGCGCCAGCTCGAGCCGATCGGCCCCGGGTCGGCGACGATGAAGATCAAGGACGGCGGCGGCGCCTCGGGCGAGGCCGCCGTCGCGCTCGCGATCGCGCGGCGGGCCCGGCGGCTGCTGCTGGCGCGCGGCTATCGGGTCGCGCTGACCCGCACCGGCGCGACGATCCGGCTCGGCGACGGCAACGGCAACATCGCCCGCGCGCGCTTCTGCAACCGCCGGCACGCGGCGCTGATGGTGCGCATCCACGCGGACGGCTCGACCTCCCACTCGCTCCACGGTGTCTCGACGCTCGTGCCTGCCTGGCGCGGCGGCTGGACGGACGACATCTACGCGCGTAGCGCGCGCGCGGGGCGGGCGCTGCAGCAGGCGGTCGTCGCCTCGACCGGCGCGGCCGACCGGGGAGTCGCCCGGCGCTCCGACCTGACCGGCTTCAACTGGGCCGACGTTCCCGCCGTGCTCCTCGAGACGGGCTTCCTCTCGAACCCGACCGAGGCGCGGCGGCTGCACAGCGGCTCGTACCAGCAACGCGTCGCGCTGGGGCTGGCGCGCGGCGTGGCCGCCTTCGTCCGGCGCTAGCCGCGCTCGACCCGCGCGCCCGCGACCGTCTCGAGGTACGCGAGCGCGATCCGCTCCACGCGCTCGTCGGTCGTCGCGCAGGCGCTCGCGAGCACCGAGACCTTGAAGCCGAGCTCCCGCGCGTCGATCGTCGTCTGGGCGACGCAGCCCTCCGTCGACATGCCGCCGAGCAGCAGCCGCTCGATCTCCAGCTCCCGCAGGATGAGGTCGAGCGGCGTGTGGTCGAACGCCGAGTAGCGTGGCTTGACGACGAACGTCTCGCCCTCGCGCGGCGCGATCGTCGCGACGAGCTCGCCGCCGCCCCCCTCGAGCGCCGAGTGCAGCAGCCGCGGAGCGTCGCCGTCCCAGTCCCCGAAGTTGTCGTTCGCGTAGACGACCGGCAGCTCGTCGGCCCGCGCATGCTCGACAGCGCCGACGAATCCCTCGTGCCGCTTGCGGAAGGACGCCAGCAGCCTGTCGCCGTCGTCGTGCTCGAACGTCTGGATGACGTCGACGAGAAGGAGCGCGTCCTTCACTCGGCGTCTGGCCCGCTCATCTCCTCGGTGGCCGCGCGCGCCCGCTCGTGCACCGCCTGCCGGCGATCCTCGACGGCCGCATCCGCCTCGTCGACCGGCGTCTCCGGCGACGCCGCCTCCTCGTGCTGCTCCTCCACGACGGTGCGCGACTCGTCCAGCCTCCGGCGCAGCTCCTCCGCGCGCGGGTCCTCCGCCGGGGCAGGCGCCGAGCCTGGCCGAAGCTTCCGGTAGGCCGCGATCGCAGCACCCGCCGCGCCGGCCAGCCACGCCGTCCGGGCTCTCATGGGGCCGATGCTACACTGGCCGCCTTCCTGCCTCGCCTCGCGTCGTTCGCTCCCGAGCTGCGCCTGCCGGCGAGGCCGCCTGAGACCGAAGGAAGGGAGGTATCGGGAGCGTGACCGACTACGAGATCCTGCTGATGCTCGACCCGGAGCTGCCCGAGGAGCGGCAGACCGAGATCGTCACCCGCGCGCGTGAGGCGATCGAGAAGGACGGCGGCAGCTTCGACACCCACGAGCCGTGGGGCAGGCGGCGGCTCGCCTTCGAGATCGACCACAAGGGCGAAGGCGCGTACCACCTGCTGACCTTCGCGGCGGAGCCCGCAACGCTCGAGGAGATCTCGCGCGTCCTCAAGATCTCCGAGGGTGTGATGCGCCACCTGGCGGTGCGCCGCGTGCAGGGCGCCTCGACTCGCCCTCCGGAGCCGGCGCCCGAAGAGCGGGTAGCGGCCGCTGCGCCCGCGCGAGAGGATGCGCAGACGGACAAGAGGCCCGAAGCGACCCCCGAAGAGACCCCCGCCGAGACCACCGCCGACAGCCCCGCCTGAGCGGAGAGGAGAAGCACATGGCCAACATCAACCGCGTCGTCCTGGTCGGAAACCTGACCCGCGATCCCGAGCTGCGGCACACGCCGAGCGGCATGGCCGTCTGCAGCCTGCGCATCGCCGTCAACACCCGCCGCAAGGACAACCAGACCGGCGAGTGGACCGAGAAGCCGAACTACTTCGACGTCACCGTCTGGGGCAACCAGGGCGAGAACTGCGCCCAGTACCTGTCCAAGGGTCGGCCCGTCGCGATCGACGGCCGCCTCGAGTGGCGCGAGTGGGACGCGCAGGACGGCACCAAACGCCAGGCCGTCGAGATCATCGCCGACAGCGTCCAGTTTCTGGGCGGCCGCCAGGACGCCGAGGGCGGCCAGCCGCAGTTCGTCCCGAGCGGCGCGGCGCAGGCAGACAACGCCGACTTCGCCGGCTCAGCGGCCGACGACGACATCCCCTTCTGATGGCGCAGCAGCGAGACGGGCGACAGCAGCGCAAGGGCCGTCCGGCTCCCGGGGGGCCGATCCGCAAGCGCAACTGCTACTTCTGCCGCGAGAAGGTCGAGGAAGTCGACTACAAGAACATCAACCAGCTCCGGCGCTACGTCTCGGAGAAGGGCAAGATCCGCTCACGCCGGATCACCGGCGCGTGCCGGCGGCATCAGCGGCAGGTGGCGCTCGCCGTCAAGCGGGCACGCGAGATGGCGCTCCTCCCCTACTCCACGGGCTAGGGCATGGAGGTCATCCTGCGACAGGACGTCGAGAAGGTCGGGCTGCGCGGCGAGGTGGTCGACGTCGCTCCGGGCTACGCCCGCAACTATCTGCTGCCGCGCAGGCTCGCGGAAACCGCGACCCCGGCGAAGGTCGCCGAGCTGCGCAAGCTCGAGGACAAGCGCGCGCGCCACGAGGCGCAAAGCTTCGAGCAGGCGCAGGAGATCGCCCAACGGGTCGAGGCGCTCGAGCTGCGCTTCGACGTTCCCGCGGGCGAGACGGGAACGCTCTTCGGCTCCGTCACCGCGACCGACGTCGCCGAGCGGCTCTGGGAGACCGAGAAGGTACGGGTCGACCGGCGCAAGCTCGACCTGCCCGACTCGATCAAGCGCATCGGGCGCTACCAGGTGCCGGTCGAGCTCTTCGCCGACGTGACCGCGACGCTGCGGCTCGCCGTCGTGCCCGAAGGCGGCGAGCTGCCGCCGCAGGAGGAGCTCGACGTGATCGCCGAGGCCGAGGCGGAGTCAGAGGCCGCCGCGCAGGCCGAATCCGAGGCGCAGCAGGAGCAGGCCGAAGCGGAGCTCGAGGCGGTCGTCGAGGAGGACGACGCCGAGTCCGAGGCAGGCGGTGTCCCGCCCGAGGCCGAGGCGGAGCAGGTTCCGGACGACGCCTTCGACCGCGCCGCCGACGCCGCCGACGACCTCGGCGACCAGGCCGAGCGCCCCGGGTCGTAACGAAAACGCACAGCCTTCTCCACAGGTGGGCGGCCGCCTGTGGAATTCGCTAGGAACTTCCCGCTCCGAGCGCGGTTTTCCCCCACAGGTGTCGTCCGGGGGTGCTGGGAACCTGTGTTCCCTTATGCCTGCAAACGGAGCGCCAACGCTTCGACAAGCCCTGTCGAAAGCGCCGTCGTCCAGACCTATCCCGACCGCGCCGCGAGTGGTTGGGTAGCGGCGTGGCCCAGCTCGCCCAGGCATCGTCGACCGCCCCGGTCCCGCCGCAGAATCTCGAAGCGGAGGAGTCAGTCCTCGGCGCGATGATGCTCTCCCCCGGCGCGATCGGGGCGGTCAGCGAGGTGCTGGATGCGAGCGACTTCTACCGTGAGAGCCACGCGGTCATCTACCGCGCGGCCCTCGCGCTGTACGCAAAGGGCGAGCCCGTCGACGCGATCACTCTCGTCGACGAGCTCGAGGAGCGCGGCGAGCTCGAGGGCGCGGGCGGCCGCGTTCGCATCCACGAGCTCGCGGCGCTCGTACCCGCGAGCGCCAACGCCGGCCATTACGCGCGGATCGTGCGCGAGATGGCCACGCTGCGCGGGCTGATCCGAGCGGGCGGCGAGATCTCGCAGCTCGGCTGGGACCGCCCGGGCGACACGACCGACCTCGTCGACCGCGCCGAGCAGGTCGTCTTTGACCTCTCCCAGTCGCGCGTCTCCAGCGAGTTCAGCCACATCGAGGAGCTGCTGAAGGACAGCTTCGAGCGCATCACCGCCCTCTACGAGGCGGGTGCGGACGTCACCGGCACGCCATCTGGCTTCCGCGACCTCGACCGGCTGACCTCGGGCTTCCAGCCCGGGAACCTGATCATCGTCGCCGCGCGTCCCAGCATGGGCAAGTCGGGGCTCGGCCTCTGCATGGCCGCGAACCTGGCCGTTCGCGCCGAGGTGCCGGTTGCGATGTTCACGCTCGAGATGTCGAAGTCGGAGGTGACGCAGCGACTGATGTGCAGCGAGGCGAAGGTCGAGTCGCAGCGCCTGCGCACGGGGAAGCTCGGCGCCGACGACTGGCCCCGCCTGACCGCCGCCTGCGACCGGCTCGCGAAGGCGCCGATCTACGTCGACGACCAGGGCTCGATCACGATGATGGAGATCCGCTCGAAGGCGCGGCGGCTGAAGTCGCGTGAGCCGAGCCTCGGCCTGATCGTCGTCGACTACCTGCAGCTGATGACCTCCGGCGCGAACGTCGAGAGCCGCGTGCAGGAGGTCTCGCAGATCTCGCGCTCGCTGAAGATCCTGGCGCGTGATCTCGACGTCCCGATCCTCGCGATGTCGCAGCTGTCGCGCGCAGTCGAGCAGCGCCACGACAAGCGGCCGATCCTCTCCGACCTGCGCGAGTCCGGCTCGATCGAGCAGGACGCCGACCTCGTGATGTTCATCTATCGAGACGAGTACTACAACGACGAGTCCGATCAGCAGGGGATCGCCGAGGTGCACCTGGCCAAGCACCGCAACGGGCCGACCGATACCGTCAAGCTGTCGTTCCTCAAGCGATACGCGAAGTTCGCCGACCTGGCGGCATCGAGCTGATGGTCGACCAGACCGTCGTCCTCCTCCCCCGCACGACCGCCTTCACCGTCGTCTGCCAGGCATGCGCGGCGCTCGACGAGCGCGCCGAGCACGCCGCTCACATCGCGCAGGGCGCCATGCGCCTCGAGCACGACCTCGGCTGGACGACGTGCCCGCACGGCCACCGCATCCGCGTCATCCGCGCGGGCGCTGCGGTCGCCGCCGAGGCGACCTCCCCTCTCTGGTAGCTCGGCGGGGCTCCTTCCCCTCTCCGCGCGGCCGCGTCCTTCGCGGACACGGCTGCCCGGAGACGTGCAGACCCCGGTAGCCGCCCGATACGGCACACTCCTGCGCGTGCCCGCGACTGTGATCGTCGGGGCGCAGTGGGGCGACGAGGGCAAGGGCAAGATCGTCGACCTGCTCGCCCAGCACTCCGACTTCGTCTGCCGCTACCAGGGCGGCCCGAACGCCGGGCACACGATCGTCACCGGTGGGGAGAAGTTCAAGTTCCACCACATGCCGTCCGGGATCCTGCACGGCAAGGAGTGCATCCTCGGCGCCGGTTGCGTGATCGACCCCGAGGTCTTCGTCCGCGAGCTCGACCAGCTGGAGGCGCGCGGGATCTCCACGGGCTGCGTCCGCGTCTCCGGCGAGGCGCACCTGATCATGCCGTGGCACGTCGCGATCGACCAGGGGAGCGAACGCCGGCTCGGCAACCTGCAGATCGGGACGACGAAGCGCGGCATCGGCCCCGCGTACGCCGACAAGGCGGCGCGACTCGGGATCCGCATCCAGGACCTGCTCGACCCGAAGATCCTGCGTCAGAAGATCGAGGTCGCGCTCGCCGAGAAGAACGTCTGGCTCGAGCGAGTCTACGGCGCCGCGCCGCTCGAGCTCGAGGAGCTTGCGGCGCGCTACGAGGAGTTCGCGCAGCGGCTGCGGCCGTACGTCGCCGACACGTCGTTGCTCGTCGACCACGCCCTGCGCGACGGCCGCTTCGTCCTGCTCGAAGGGGCGCAGGGGACGCTGCTCGATCTCGATCACGGCACCTATCCGTTCGTCACCTCGTCAGGAACGGTCGCGGGCGCAGCCGCCGTCGGGATCGGCATCGGGCCGAACCGGATCGACGCGATCATCGGCGTTGCGAAGGCCTACGTCACGCGCGTCGGCGAAGGGCCGTTCCCGACCGAGATCGAGGGTCCCGACCAGGAGCGCGTGCGCGACCTCGGCGCGGAGTTCGGGACGACCACCGGCCGCCAGCGCCGCTGCGGCTGGCTCGACCTCGTCGCGCTGCGGTACGCGGTGCGCCTGAACGGGATCACGTCACTCGCGCTGACGAAGCTCGACGTCCTCTCGGCGTTCGCCGAGCTGCCGGTCTGCGTGCGCTATCGCCTGCGCGATGGAACGGAAACGGGCGAGTTCCCGGCGCACCAGAGCGACTTCCATCACTGCCGCCCGGTCTACGAGACGCTGGCGGGCTGGGCCGAGCCGCTCGACGATGTGACCGAGCTCGACGCGCTGCCGGAGAACGCCCGCCGGTACGTCCGCTTCGTCGAGCGCGAGCTCGAGGTGTCCGTCTCACTGATCGGCACCGGCGCGGAGCGTGAGCGTGTGCTCGCGCCCGGCCCGCTCGAAGCGCTCGCGCGACCGTAGCGCCCGCGGCGCCGGCCGACGCCGTGGACGCCGGCCGCCGTTACGCGGGGACGCGGCCGCGGACGGCCCAGGCGCGCGCGGCGAGCGTGAAGCCGCCGTTCGGGCGGCCGAGCAGGCGGTGGTACTCGCTGCGCACGGCCTCCTGCGCCTCCGCGTCGAGCCCCGTCGCGTACTGCCCGGCAGGCCCGACGCCGAGCAGGAACGACGACCACAGCTCGTCGAAGTCTTCGTAGCGGCTCGCCACCTCGAGTGCCTTGAGCTCGACCTCGTCGAGCCCGGTCTCGCGCCAGAGCTCGTCGAGCTGCTCGCGCGTCCCGAACGACGAGGCCTCGCCAGCCGTGCCAGGCACGACCGCTCGCGCCGCCTGCCAGAAGAACCGCAGCAGCTCCATGCCGTCGCCGAAGTCCCACGTGCAGGCGGCAACGGTTCCACCCGGCTGCACCACGCGCCGCATCTCGCCCGCTCCGGCGACCGGGTCGTCCATGAAGTGGACGACGAGCTGGGCGAGCGCGGCGTCGAACGAGTCGTCCGGCCACGGCAGCGCCTCCGCCGCCCCGGCGCGCAGGTCCGCGCCCGGAACGCGCTCGGCGCACGCTTGCAGGAGCGGCGAGGGATCGACACCGCCGACGTTCGCGGCGCCGAGGCGGTTGACGAGCTCCTCCGTCAGGACGCCGGAGCCGCACCCGACGTCGAGCGCGGTCTGCCCTGCCGCAACCCCGCCGAAATCGGCGAAAACCGGGGCCAGCTCCCGCGAGTAGCGGCCCATGAACCGGTCGTAGGCGTCACCCGAGACGGCGAAGGTCATCCGGTGTATTCACGTTGGTGAGCAACTCGGCGTCAACCGTGATCCGCCCCGTCTCGAGCTCCTCGAGAGCTTCGTGGAGCGCGAGGCGTCCCTCGTGCAGGCGGCGTTCGAGGACGGGCAGCGCGGCCCGCGCGAACGCCGCAGGCAACGGCCCTGTCTGCGTGACCGCCGCCTCGGCGCACGCCGCCGCGAGCTTCCGTAGGAGCGACGGCGTGACGAGCGGCGTGTCGACCGGCAGCACGACCGCGAGTTCGCTGGAAGCTGCGCGCAGGCCCGCGACGACCCCGGCCAGCGCTGCGCGGATCTCACTACCGTCGTCGAGCAACTCGAAGGGCAGCTGGAGCGCATCCTTTCGCTTGCCGACGGCGATCCGCTCGTCGCAGGCCTCTCCGAGCGCGCGCCAGGCCCGGGTCGCAAGCGTCTCGCCGGCGAGCGGCGCGAGCGCCTTCGGCGAGCCGAAGCGGGTGCTGGCGCCGCCGACGAGCAGGACGCCCGTCAGCCGAGGACGCGCCACGGCTCGGAGTACACGTTCAACCGCCCGCCGCGCGCGAAGCCGCAGAGCGTCACCCCGCGATCGCCCGCGAGCTCGACCGCGAGGCTCGACGGCGCGCCCACCGCGACGAGGATCGGGCAGCCGGCGACGGCCGCCTTCTGGACGAGCTCGAACGAGAGCCGCCCGCTGACGCAGAGAATCGCGCCCGAGAGCGGCAGGCGGCCCTCGCCGAACGCCCAGCCAACGACCTTGTCCATCGCGTTGTGGCGGCCGACATCCTCGCGCAGGCAGAGCAGGGTCCCGGTCGCGTCGAAGAGGCCGGTGGCGTGGAGCCCGCCGGTGGCCGCGAACGCCGGCTGGCCGGCGCGCAGCCGCTCGGGCAGGCCGGCGAGCAGCTCACGCGGGACGGTGAGCTCGCTCTCGACGCGTGACGCTCCAACCGCGACGGCCTCGAGCGCGCCCTTGCCACAGACCCCGCACGACGAGCTGGTGTAGAAGCTGCGCTGCAGGCGGGCGGGGTCAAAAGCCGGCGCCTCGACCTCGACCGTGTTGGCGGCGAGGTCGACCGGCAGCGCCGCAGACTCGGGCTCGAGCCCTTCCGAAAGGCAAAAGCCGAGCGCGAGCTCCTCGTCGTGGCCGGGCGTCCGCATGGTCACGGCGACGGCCTGCCCGTTGATCCTGAGCTCGAGCGGCTCCTCGACCGCGACCTGGTCGCGCTCGGTCCGGCCCCCGGGCAGCCGCAGGACGTCGACCGGTACGGCGGCGTACGGCGGCGCCGCGAGCACATCGTCGTCGGCGGCCATCGTCCGGAGCGTACCCCGCGTTCGTCACACCTTCGGCACTGGCTCGCGACAGACGCGTGCGCCCGTCGACGTAGGATCGCCTTGGGGAGGAGGCTGGGCGAACCTTCTACCGGACGCGCGCCGAAGCGGCATGCGCCGAGGAAATCACGCGACGTAGCGCTCGGTCAGATAGTCGTAGACGTTGCGGTAGCCCGCTACGGCGGCGCCGATGTCGCCGGGATCGACGCTCTCGCCCGCGTCGACGAGCCTCGTGATCCGCCTGGCCTCGAAGAACTCCTTCAGGACCTCCGGCTCGGGCGCCTCGAACTCGTGCTCGGGATCGAGCGGGTAACCGTGCGCCAGCAGCATCCGCTCGACCAGCCCGTCCAGCTCCGGCAACGATTCGGCGGGCGAATCAGCGACGAGGGGCTCCAGGCCCTGCCACTCCGTCTCCCACTCGTGCCTGTCGAGGCCCGGATCGCGCACGGCGGTCACATCCCGCGCATCGCGGGTTTCAAACGCGGGACGCCGCCGACCACGGCAGTAGACTCGCCGCCGTGAAGGTGCTGATCGTGGGTTCGGGCGCACGAGAGCACGCGCTCGCGTGGAAGCTCTCGCAGGGCCCGGAGCTCGACGAGCTGCACGCAGCGCCGGGAAACCCCGGCATTGCCCCGCTCGGGACCTGTCATCCGGTGCGCGCGGAGGACGACGAGGCCCTCCTCGCCCTCTGCCGGGAGCTGGAGATCGATCTCGCAGTCGTCGGGCCTGAACGGCCGCTCGTCGCGGGGCTCGCCGATTCGCTCCGGCGCGGTGGCGTGACCACGTTCGGGCCGTCACGCGCGGCTGCCCAGATCGAGGGCTCGAAGGGGTACGCGAAGAACGTGCTGGACGCTGCGGGAGTGCCGACGGCGCGACGGCTGTCGGTCGCCGAGCCGCCGTGCGTTGTGAAGGCGGACGGCCTTGCGGGCGGGAAAGGTGTCTTCGTCTGCCACACCCGGGAGGAGCTCGACGAGGGTCTCGCGGATGCCGTCGCGCTCGGCGGCGAGCCCCTGGTTGAAGAGCTGCTCGAGGGCGAGGAGGTCTCGCTCTTCGCGATCAGCGACGGGAGCCGTACCGTCGCCCTGACACCTGCGCAGGACTTCAAGCGCATCGGCGAGCACGACACCGGCCCGAACACCGGGGGCATGGGCTCGTATTCGCCGGTTCCCGGCATCGGCGAGGCGGAAGTCGAAGAGCTGCTGGACATGGTGCACCGTCCGGTGCTGGAGGAGCTGGCGCGACGTGGCGCGCCGTTTTCGGGCCTGCTGTACGCGGGTCTGATGCTGACCGACGACGGTCCGCGCGTGCTCGAGTTCAACTGCCGCTTCGGCGATCCGGAGACGCAGTCCGTGTTGCCGCTGCTCGAAGGTGATCTGCTGCCGCTGCTCGTCGGCGCGGCGGCGGGCGACCTCCGCGGCGAGCCGTCCGTCGGCTCCGAGGCGGCGGTGACGATCGTGCTCGCCGGCGGCGACTACCCCAAGCGCTCCGACACCGGCACGCCGATCGAAGGCGTCGCAGACGCGGAATCGACCGGTGCCCTCGTGTTCCACGCGGGCACCGCGCGCCAGGGCGAGCGGCTGGTCACGAACGGCGGCCGGGTCCTGGCGGTGACGGCGACCGGCGACGACGTTGCCGGCGCACGGTCGCGCGCCTACGCAGCCGTCGAGCGGATCTCGTTTGCGGGTATGCGCTATCGGCGCGACATCGCGCTCGCCGCGGCCGAGGGCCATGTCCGCGCCTGAAGCTCCGTTGGTCGGCATCCTGGTGGGGTCGGACTCCGACCGCGAGCGGATGCAGCCGGCCCTCGAAGAGCTCGCCTCGCGCGGCATCGCGCACGAGCTCGAGGTGCGCTCGGCGCACCGGAACCCGGACGCCGTCGCCGAGTACGCGCGCGGCGCGCGTGCACGTGGGATCCGCGTGCTGATCGCCGGAGCGGGGCTCGCCGCGGCACTGCCGGGCGCGGTGGCTGCGCAGACCGACTTGCCGGTGATCGGCGTTCCCTTGCGATCGAGCCTGAGCGTGCTCGACGGTCTCGACGCGCTCCTTTCGATCTCGCAGATGCCGCCGGGGGTGCCAGTCGCCGCGGTGGGCGTCGACAACGCCAGGAACGCGGCCGCGCTCGCGGCGAGGATCATCGCGAGCTGACC
>Ga0126311_10000155_pt1 | contig 34490 bp, 36 predicted proteins | sample Plot61_FD_92539 | JGI IMG/M metagenome (GOLD analysis project Ga0126311, IMG submission 92539) | Serpentine soil microbial communities from UC McLaughlin Reserve, CA, USA - Plot61 | ecosystem: Environmental > Terrestrial > Soil > Grasslands | place: USA: UC McLaughlin Reserve, Lake County... | reverse complement strand
CGCGTTCTTCCTGGCGAATGCCGTCTACCTCCCGTTCGTAGAGGAGCGGAGCATGCAGCGGCGCTTCGGCGGGGACTACGAGCGCTACCGCGCGTTCGTCCCCCGCTGGATCCCGCGCGTGCACGCGTGGGAGCCGCCAGCCTGAGCTAGAGGACGCCGAAGTCGATCTGGAGCGTCGGGTCGATCGCGAGCGCGGCCTGGAGCGAGCCGGCGAGCGCGGCGACGAGCAGCTCGCGCAGCTGCTCGGCGCTGAGGTCGCGGTGGTCGAGCCAGTCGAGGCTAACGCCCTCGATGAAGCTGAGCCAGCCGACGAGTGCGGTGCGCAGGGCGGGGGAGGGCTCGGGCTGGTGGGCGACGCCCTCCGCGATCAGTCTGAGGAACTCTGCGCGGTCGCGGTCACGGATCGCGCGGACCTCGGGATCGGAGCCGAGTCCGGCGAGGTAGAGCGCGCGGAAGCGGTCGGACGCCTCGTCGACGAACGCCAGATAGGCGTCGAGCGTGCGGCGCAGGCGCTCGGCCGGCGGCAGCGTGGGGTCGGGCTGGGCGAGCTCGAGCAGCTCGTCGGCCTCGGCGCGGATCGTCGCGAGATAGAAGCCGCGCTTGCTGGCGAAGTAGTAGTAAAGGAGGCCCTTCGCGACGCCGGCCGCGGCCGCGACGTCATCGATCGAGAGCTCGTCGTAGGCGTGCTTGGCGAACAGCTGCCGACCGATCGCCAGCAGCTCTGCGCGGCGGTCGGGGGCCGCTGTGGGCGCCGATGTGGCGGGAATCGCCGCTGTTTCTTGACTTCCGTTCAAGGCGCTCACTATCGTACTCGCCATGAGCTTGAACGATGTTCAAACCTGGGCGGGCGGGGCTGGGTCCCCGCCGCGCACCGCCGCCGACCTGATCTCCTACGAGGATCTCTATACGCGCTGGGAGCAGGGCAACTGGAGCGCGATGGGGCTCGACTTCACAGAGGACGCGCGTCAGTGGCGCGAGGAGCTGACGGACTTCGAGCGCAAGGCCGCGCTGTGGAACTACGCGCTCTTCTTCTGGGGCGAGGACGCCGTCGCCGACAACCTCTCGCCGTTCATCGACGCGGCGCCGCTGGAGGAGCAGAAATACTTCCTCACCACGCAGCAGGTCGACGAGGCGCGCCACGCGATCTTCTTCAAGCGCTTCATGCACGAGGTCTGCGGCCTCGGCGACGGGACCATGGCGAGCGGACTGCAGGCGATCAAGCCCGAGCTGACGTGGGGCTTCATGAAGATCTTCGATCGGCTCGACACGATGGCCGACGAGCTGCGGCGCGATCGCTCGCCGGCGAAGCTGTCGGCGGCCGTGACGCTCTACCACATGGTGATCGAGGCGACGCTCGCGCAGCCGGGCCAGCACTTCATCACGTCATACCTGGAGACCCGCAACCTGATGCCGGCGTTCCGCGAGGGGATGACGCAGATCGCGCGCGACGAGCAGCGCCACATCGCCTTCGGCGTGAAGCTGCTGGCGGACGTGGCGTCAGGCGACGAGCGTTGCCGTCGGGCGGTCGCGGACACGCTGCGCGAGGTCACGCCGTGGGGCGCGGCCGTGCTGCAGCCGCCCGGCTGGGATCGCAACTACACCGAGGTGTTCGGCTTCACGTTGGAGGACATCGCCGAGGAGGGCATCACGTCGCTGCAGACGAAGCTGCGCAGCTCGGGCATGCCGATGGAGGAGCTGCCGGGGCCGCCGATCGTCCCGGCCGACCTGACGCCGCGCGAGACAGCCACGCGCGGGCCGCTGCTGACGATGGCCGGCCTGCTGGGCGAGAGACAGGCTTCGGCCCCCAAGGACGAGGCGTCGATCGAGCTCGTGATGGACACGGTGCGCCGCCAGCTCGGGCAGACGAACGGGACGAAGCTGACGGTCCAGTTCGCCTTCTCCGACGTCGAGCCGTGGGTGCTGCGGATGAACGGCGGCGGGCCGAGCGTCGAGCGCGGCCATGCGGAGAAGGCCGACGTGACGCTGCGCACGAGCTGGGACGACTGGCTCGATGTGGCGAGTGGGCGCGTCAACCCCGGACATGCGGTCATGCGGGGGCGGCTGAAGCCGCGCGCGCGGCTGTCGGCGCTGAAGCTGCTGCCGGCGGCGCTGGGTGGGCGCGGGCGCTAGGCGGGCGGCTGCCGCAGGCGCAGCGCCCGCACGAGCGTCTTCAGTCCCACACGCGTCCCATAGCGGCTGACAGGGCCGTGGCAGATCTGGCAGCCGTCCGGAGTGATTGTCACCAGGGCACCGGGCAGCCGTACCAGCGCGAACGTGTCGCCGTAGTGCGGGCAGCGCGCCGCGCCGGTGAAGATCGTCGCGCGGCCGGTGGGGAGGCGAAGCCGGTCGACGATGGTGCAGTGCGCACGGCGGATGCGCCGCAGCTCGCGGCGAGGGCCGGGCTTGCGCAGCAGTCCAGGATCGATCGTCAGCACCGAGATCGACGTGCCGTAGTCGATGTCGCGGCCGTAGTGCAGCGCCGCTCTCAGTCTGTCCTGCGCGTCGGCGTGGGTCGGTGGCTCGACTTCGGCCAATGGCAACCGCGGGAAGCGGCCGGACGCCGGCACCTCACGGCCGAGCCAGTAGACGGGTCCGGCGATCCGTGGGTCGTCCAGCGGCACCTCGAGGTCGTCGAAGTCGCTGGCGAGCAACGGCGTTGGAGCTGTGGTCCGGGCCTGCTGCACGGCGGCGAGGCGCAGCGCTGCCTGGTCGCCTGTGCCGGCGCTGCGGATTTCGGTCACCCCAATCATCCCGACCGTCGATCCGGTGCGCCACACGACGACGACGACCGAAAGGAGACTGCTACGCCCTCCAAATCGCAGCAGTACCGCTTCCTCGCCGATCTCCGGCGTCTGCTCGGCAACGCGCAGCTGCCTGGGAGCCACGTTGAGGAGGACGGCGGGGATCGCACGTGGATGCGCGAGCAGCGCCTGCGCCCCCTGCGGATCGTCGAACGCGAAGCCGATGCTGTCCACGAAGTCGGGGCCGGGGAGCGTGTCCGGGGGCGTCCAGGCGCGCGCGAACGACATCCAGCAGCTGCGATTGGGGAAGCGGCCGACGCGATGCACCGTGGGGCTCAGCCCTCTGGCGGACAGGCGCAGTGCCGTGCAGGCGTTGTCGGCGGTCGAGGATCCGGTGTCGTGCATGACGTAGCCGGGTCCGAGGTCGGGCAGGCGCAGGGTGAGCGGGGCCGGATCGGGTGGCTCTGCGGCGGCCGGGGCCGCTGCGAGCAGCGCGAGGGCGAGGGCAAACGAGACAGTGCGTGGAGGAAGGCTCACGGCGTCGCTCCAGGGCTGGAAGCGCGTGGACGGAGCGCACGCAGCAGGGCGCGCAGTCCGGCGGGCGAGTCGTACGGCCGCGGGCTGGCCTGGCAGGGATAGCAGCCGTTCGCGTCGAGTTGTACCGCCACGCCATCGAAGAAGGCGACTGCGCTCCACACCTCGGGCCGACGGAACTTGCAGGCGCCGATCGGCTGGTAGGAGCCGAGCAGCGTGGCGTCCATCCCCTCGACATGCGCGTCGAACCTGCGAATGCAGAGTCTCGCGAGCTGAGGGGAGCGCAGGAACTGCCGCATCGTGCGCGGCCGCCACAGTTGGAGGTGGACGTATCTGCGCGGATGCGACGAGCTGTACTCGAGCGAGGCGTACGGCTCGATCCCTCTGGGCGAGTAGTCGTTGGGCCCGTCGACCGCGTCCAGCGACAGCGCCGGGTGTCCGCCGGCGGCCGGAAGCTCATGGCCGAGCCACTGCACGGGCACGGTGATGCCCGGGTCGTCGAGCGGGACCTCGACGTCGTCGAGATCCGATCGCAGCAGCGGCGTCGGTGTCGCGATCCGCGCCTGCTGGGCAGTGGCGAGGCGGATGGCGGTCTGCGTGGTGCGGTCGCTCGCGGGACCGGCGGCGAGGACGAGGGCGAGCACCGATCCGCTGCGCCACATCAGGACTGTGCCGGGCTTCGGGTAGCCGCCCAGGCGGAATGCGTGCAGCTCGTCGCCGAGCATGCCATCGACGCTCAGGGGCTTGAGATCGCCGCGCCGGTCGGCGTCGAGCATGTGCGCAGCCACCGCGCGTGGGCGCTGCAGCGCCGCTGTGGGACCGGATGCGTCGCCGAAGCTGTACGCGGCGCTCATGACGTAGTCCGGACGGGGCGCGGCACCGGGCGCGATCCAACTCTCGCCAAACGCGATCACGCAGCCCCGGTGCGAGAAGCGCTCGGACAGGCTGGGCAGGGTGCTGGGCCACCGGCGCTCCTCGGCGTAGCTCCGTCTGCCGCAGCGGCTGCTTCCCAGCTCGTAGTTCGATCCGAGATCCGGCAGGCGGAGCGTGAGCGCCTCTGGCGCGAGCGGCGCGACGGGTGCGGCCCCGGCCGACGCTGCGGCGAGCAGCGCGACGACGAACGCGAGCACGGCGAGCACTCGGCTCATGGGGTCGGCAGCGGACGCGGGCGCAGCGCCTGCAGCAGCGTGTGCAGGCCGGCCCGCGAGTCGTAGGGGTCGGCGATGGAGCGGCAGCAGCGGCTCGCGTCGATCGTGACGCCGACGTCGTCGAAGAAGGCGACCGCCTTGATGCGTGCGCTGTGGTGCGGACACGAGCCGCTCGGGCGCCCAGGCTGGCGGCGATACGTCGCCTCTATCCAGGCGCGCGCGCCGGGAACGTCGACGTCGAAGCGGCGCCGGCACTGGTACCGGTGTCGCGGCTGACGGAGGTCGCGGCGCAGGTCACGGGGCCGCCACAGCTCCACGTCGGCGGCCTCGGGGATGCGCCGGGTGCGGTAGAGCAGCAGCGCGAGCGGTTGTGGGCGTCCGCCGAAACGGAACACCTTGCTCGTCGCGCGCAGGTCCAGCTCCGGGAAGCGGCCGCGTGCCGCCAGCCGTTCGTCCAGCCACATGACGGGCACGCCGAGCGTCGGGTCGTCGAGCGGCACCAGACGGTCGTCGTTGACCGGTGGGCGCAGCGGCGTCGGACTTGCGATGCGCGCCTGCTGGAGGGTGGCGAGGCGTACGGCAGTAGGGACGTCGGCGTCGCCTCCGGTGAGGCTGGCTGCGATGACCATTGCGAGCACCGACCCTGAGCGCCACGCCACGATGCCGGCCGAGGCGTGGAGGCCGAGGATGGTCTTGTTGAATCGCATGAGCACTGCTTGATCGCCGATCTGCGGCGCGGGCTCGACGATGCGCACGTCTCTACGGGGGAAGAAGGAGAGTCCGGAGAGGGAGCGGGGACGTGCAAGAGCGGCCGCTGGCCGGGCCGGGGTGTCGAACGTGAACGCGTACGTGTGGATGGCTTCCGGACCGGGCGCTGCGCCCGGTGGCGCCCAGACCTGCTCGAGGGAGAGCCGGCAGCCCCGAGACGTCCCAGATCCGAGGATGCGCCGAAAGCCCGAGCTCGATGTCGGCAGCACCGTGCATGAGCGATTGATGTGGGAGATCACGTAGCCCGGCCCGAGGTCGGGCAGGCGCAGCAGCAGGGGGGCGGGGTCGGTCGGGACGGCGAGAACGGGCGCGGGGACCGTGACGAACGCCAGCGCGCAGGCGGCGAGCGGGATGAGCAGGCAGCATGCGCGGCGGCGGCTCACGGCGTCAGCACGATCTTCAGCGCCTCGCGGGCGTCGTAGACGCGGTAGGCCTCGGGGGCGTCGGCGAGGGTCATGTGGTGGGTGACGAGGGGGGTCGGGTCGAGGATGCCGGCCTGCATGAGGGCGAGGACGCGGTCGACGTGGGCGATCACGTTGGCGAGGCCGAGGCGGAGCTGGAGGCCCTTGAGCCAGGCGAGGCCGAGGGGGACCTCGCCCTTGCCGGCGTAGGCGCCGATCCCGGACACGATGCCGGCGTCGCGGGTGAGGCTCACCGCGAGCGCGAGCGGGCCGGGGTCGCCGACGGCGTCGACCGTCACGTCCACGCCGCCGCCGGTCGCCGCGCGGATCGCCTTCTTCGGGTCGTCCTCCGTCAGGTGCAGCGGCGTCGCGCCGAAGCGCTCGGCCATCGCGAGGCGGTCGGCGACGGTGTCGATCGCGTAGATCTGAGCAGCGCCGGACGCTCTTGCGGCCTGGATCGCGCAGAGACCGACCGGGCCGAGGCCGAGCACGGCGACCGTGTCGCCCGCTCTCACGCCGGCGTGGGCGATCGAGTGGTAGCCGGTCCCCATCACGTCGCCGGCGAACAGCGCGACGTCGGACGACATGCCCTCCGGGACTCTGCGCAGCGTCAGGTTCGCGCGGGGGACGAGCAGCTGCTCAGCCTGCGCGCCCTGGAGGTCGCCGAGGTTCGGGCCATGACCGAACGTTCGTCCGTGCGAGCAACGGTGGTAGTCGCCGCGGATGCAGGGCGTGCAGGTGGCGCAGGCGGTGAAGAAGGTCCCAAGCACGCGGTCGCCGACGGCCACGCGCTCGACTGCGTCGCCCGCGTCGGTGACCGTCCCGACGAACTCGTGGCCGATCGTGAAGCCCTTCCCGACCGGCACGCGCCCGTGGTAGATGTGAAGGTCCGAGCCGCAGATGCCGCTCGCCTCGACGCGAACGATGACGTCGTCGGGTGCCTGCAGGACCGGGTCGGCGACCTGCTCGACCGCGACCTCGCCGGGGGCCTGGAAGGTGACGGCGTGCATCAGTCGATCTCCTCGTCGGGGTCGTCGTAGGTGAAGAAGCCCTCGCCGGTCGCGTGGCCGACGCGGCCGGACAGCACGAGCCGGCGCAGCAGCGGCGCGGCGCGGTAGCGCTCCTCGCGGTACTCGTCGAACAGGCCGTCCAGCACCGCGACGACGTGGTCGAGCCCGATCGCGTCGCCCCAGCCGAGCGGGCCGCGCGGGTGGTTGAGACCGTGGACCATGCCGGCGTCGACGTCGGCGGGCGTGCCGACGCCCTCGCCGACCGCGAACGCCGCCTCGTTGACGAGCTGGCAGACGATGCGGCCAAGCACGAGCCCCGGCGCGTCGCCGACCCACTCGGTGTGCAGGCCGAGCGTCGCGAAGAAGCGCTCGGCGGCGTTCGCGGCGGCGTCGAGCGACTCCGGCCCGCGCGTCAGCTCGACGAGGCCGCCCGGCTCCAGCGGCCACAGCGCATGGAAGCCGACCGCCGCGCCGCCCGGATCGAGCGCGAGCAGCGAGCCCTCGTGGCAACAGATCGCCTGCGGGCCGCCCTGCAGCGGCGGGTCGTCCTCCGTCGTGCCGCAGTCGAGGATCAGGAACGGCACCTCGCCGTCCACCTCGGCCGGCGTGCGCGCGTCCCAGCCGGCTTCCTCGGCACGCTCCAGCAGCAGATGCGCGAGCGCGATGTCGCCGGCGATCACGACGACCGGGCCGCCGGGGGCGGTCGGCAGGTCGGCCTGCGGGGTCGGCGGGTCGTCCGGGCGGTGCGGCCCGTCGCGGTAGTCGTAGAAGCCGCGGCCCGACTTGCGGCCGGTGCGGCCGGCGGCCACCATGCGCGCGCTCAGCGGCGAGGGGCGCCAGCGTGGCTCCCCAAACGACAGCTCGTGGAACGACTTCGAGACGTCGAAGCCGACGTCCACGCCGACGAGATCCATCAGCTCGAACGGCCCCATGCGGAAGCCCCCGCCGAGGCGGGCGATGCGGTCGACCTGCTCGACGGTCGCGAGCCGCTCGGTCACGAGCCGGAGCGCCTCCAGCCCGAACGGGCGGTTGACGCGGTTGACGAGGAAGCCGGGGCCGTCGGCTGCGTCGATCGTGACCTTGCCCATCGCGTCACCGAGCGCGCGGGCGGTCGCGAGCGCGGCCTCGCCGGAGTCCTCGCCGGCGACGACCTCGAGCAGTCTCATCAGCGGCGCGGGGTTGAAGAAGTGCATCCCGACGACGCGCTCGGGGTGCACCACGGCGCCGGCGATCGCGGTGATCGGGATTGAGGAGGTGTTGCTCGCGAGCACGCACGTTGGCGAAACGATCTCGGCCAGCCGCGCGAACAGCTCGCGCTTGAGCTCCAGCTGCTCCGGCGCGGCCTCGATGATCAGCTCGGCGGGGGCGAGCGCCTCCAGCGTGTGCGTCGGCTCGACACGGGCGGCCGCGGCCTCGGCGTCGGCGGCGCTCCAGCGGCTGCGCTCGGCGCCCTTCGCGAGGTTCGCGCGCAGCGCCTCGACGCCGCGGTCGAGCGCCGCATGGTCGGGGTCGTGCAGCAGCGTGCGCGCGCCCGCAAGCACGGCCAGCTGGGCGATCCCATTGCCCATCGTGCCGGCGCCGACGACGCCGACGACCTGTGGGACGGCTGCGCTCACGTGAGCGCGTTGATCCCGGTCGCCGCGCGGCCGATGATCAGCTTCTGGATCTGCGAGGTGCCCTCGTACAGGGTGGTGACGCGCACGTCCCGGAAGTATCGCTCGACCGGGTGGTCGTCGACATAGCCGGAGCCGCCGTGCACCTGGATGGCAGTGTTGGCGGTCCGCACCGCGGCCTCGGTCGCGAACAGCTTCGCGATCGACGTCTCGGTCGTCGACGGCTTGCCCTGGTCCTTCAGCACCCCGGCCCGCCACGCCAGTCCGCGGGCGGCCTCCATGTCGACGATCATGTCGGCGATCATCGCCTGCACGAGCTGGAAGCTGCCGATCGGCTTGCCGAACTGCTCGCGCTCCTTCGCGTAGGAGACGCACGCGTCGACGCAGCCCTGCATCACGCCGACGCAGCCCGAGGCGACGGAGAAGCGGCCGGAGTCGAGCGCGGACATCGCGACCTTGAAGCCATCGCCGATCCCGCCGAGCATCGCCTCGTCGGGCACCTCGACCTCGTCCAAGGCCAGCTCTGCGGTGTCGGAGCCGCGCAGGCCGAGCTTGTGGTGGATCTCCTGCGCCGTGTAACCCGGGTGCTCGGTGTCGACGAGGAAGCAGGCGAGGCCCTTGTAGCCGAGCGACGGGTCCGTCTGGGCGAAGATCAGCGCCACCTTCGCGTGGCTGCCGATCGAGATGAACATCTTCGAGCCGGAGATCGACCAGCCGCCGTCGACCTTTCTCGCGCGCGTCTTCTGGTTGGCGGCGTCCGAGCCGGTGTCGGGCTCCGTCAGGCCGAAGCAGCCGAGCCACTCGCCGGACGTGAGCTTCGGCAGGTATGTCTGTTTCTGCTCCTCAGTGCCCCACTTGAGGATCGCCGAGCAGACGAGCGACGTCTGCACCGAGACGACGGTGCGCATCGAGGAGCAGCCGCGGCCGACCTGCTCGACGACGAGGCCGTAGGAGATGTAGTCGAGGCCGGCGCCGCCGTACTCGCGCGGGACGATCGCGCCGAGGTAGCCCTGGGCGGCCATCTTCTCGACCAGTTCGAGGTCGAAATGGGCGTTGCGGTCGTTGTCGCGAGCGCGCGGGACGATCTCGCCGTCGGTGAACTCGCGCGCGGTATCGCGAATCAGGCGCTGCTCGTCTGTGAGGTCGAAGTCCATGCCGGGGACGCTATCTCGCGCGCGGCCGCGCTTCGCCGGTTCGGCCGCCTCGGCTCCCGATCGCGGGGGCTGGGTGCGATCGGGAGCCAGCGGGCCGTCGTCCCGCGGCCGGCGTGCCGGCCGGCCGCGGGAGCGCCGTGTGGGACTAGGTCACGGTCGCGAGCGGGATGTACGGAGTCCGGCTCACGTGGATGGGGTCGCCGTGACCTGCACGGCCGACGAGAGGCCCCGTTGGTTGACAGGCCCACCGGGGACGAGGGTTCGGTACTGCGCGGTGCCCGCTGCGGCGAGCGTGAAGGGGATCGAGTAGGTCGACCCGTCACCGACGCGTGCGACGGCCACGGTGCGCCAGACGCCACCATCGAGTCGCAGCAGCAGGATCGCGTGGCCGCTCCTGTTCGGCTGCACCGTCCCGCTGAAGGTCACGACGTCGCCGACGGTGCCGGTCGTCGTGCTGGCCGCTATCGAGACGACGTCGCGCACGCCCTGGAACAGGCGGGCGGTGCGCTTGTGTGGGTCGCTCGTGACGCGCACTTGGTAGACGGCGTTGCGCGGCGGGCTCTGGGTGAAGGAGTAGGCGCCGGTCGCGTCGGTGGTGCCGGTCGCGATCGCGTGCAGGCGGCCGCGCCACTCGTCGCGCGCGAACAGCGTCACCGATGTGTTGGCACCGCCGGTGAGCGTGCCGGAGATCGTGACGCTCTGGCCGAAGTCGATCGGCTGGGCGCTCGACCCGATCGTGAAGCCGGCGACCTGCAGCTGCTGGACGGTGATCGAGATTGGCGTGGATGGGCTCCGCAGCGTCCTGCGGTTCGGCAGCAGCAGCGTGCGCAGCGTGCGGTCGCCCGGGACACGGAAGCGGTGGACGATCGAGTAGCTGCCGTCGGTCCGCACGAAGCCGCCGTCGATCGGCACCCAGCGGTCGCCGAGCAGGCCGGCTTGGCGCTGGAGCAGGATGCGATGGCCGGCGCTCGCCGGCGCGACCTTGCCGGTGAACGCGATCGGCGTCGCGGTCGTGAGATCGCCGCTCGGCTGGTCGAGCGAGACCGTTGCGGCGATGCGTACGGGATGGTGGTGCTGATGCACGCGCGCAGGCGCCGCCGTGGGCAGCGCCAGCGCGAGCGCTGCGGCGAAAACGATGAGCAAGACGAGGCGGGGACGCACGCGATCCTCCAATGCAGGCATGGGTGGTGGTGGATGACCCTTCGACAGCTCCTCCGAGTGCTGTCGCATGCCGGCCGGCAGGGGGTTTTTACGCCTGCTTGAACACGGGCTTCGGGTGCGAGTTGCGGCGGTAGACTCGGCGCTAATGGACCCGTTTCTCGCGATCGTGCTGGGCTCCATCGCGCTGGTGCTCGCTGCGTTCATCGTCATCGGCATCCTCAACTCGCCGGGGACGGGCTCCGAGCAGCTCGGGTGGAAGACGACGCACGAGCACGACCGCACGCAAGCGGTGCGCGAGGCGGAGGATCTCGAGCAGATGCTGGAGGCCGCGAACGTGCGCCGACGGGCGCGCGGCGAGGCCGAGCTGACGGTCGACGGCCTGCTCGAAGACGAGGACGTGCGCCGCGGCATGATGTGAACGGGCGGGTGGTGCCCGGCCGATCGCCGTGCGGGCCGAGCGGCTACGCTCCCGCGCCGTGGCACGCGTGCTGATCGTCGGCTGTGGCTGTCGCGGGCAGGCGCTCGCGCGGGCCCTGCGCGCGCAGGGCCATGCCGTGCGGGGGACGACGCGCACGGAGGCGCGCCGCGCCGAGATCGAGGCAACCGGCGCCGAGGTGTGGGTCGGCGATCCCGACCGCATCGCGACGATCAGCTACGCGCTCGCCGACGTGACGATCCTCTGCTGGCTGATGGGCTCCGCCGATGGGTCCGACGAGAAGGTCGCGGCGCTGCATGGCTCGCGGCTGAGAATGCTGTTGGAGCGTTCGATCGACACGACCGTGCGAGGACTGCTGTACGAGTCGGCCGGGAGCGTCGACTCGGCGCTGCTCGGGGCGGGCGCCAAGACGGTGCGCGCCGCGTGCAGCTACTCCGAGATCCCGCACGCGCTGCTGGACGTCGATCCCGCCGATCACGAGGCATGGCTTGTCGCCGCGCTCGCCGCGATCGGCGAGCTGCTCGCCTTTCAGCGCGCCTGAGCGCGCTTCTCAGGACCGTCGCTGCTCGGCGAGCGGCCCGATGCGCTCGAGCAGGTCGCCAAGGATGCGGGCGGTGGCGCCCCAGATGAGGTGGTCGCCGACGACGTAGGTGTCCGTCTCGAACGTGAAGCCACGGCGCGTCATCGGGCGCTTCGCGTAGCCGCTGAGGAGCGCATGGAGCGGCAGCTCGAGCACCAGCTCAACCTCGTTCGGGCTCGGCTTCCAGGGGATCGGGTCGATCAGCCCGACGTGCGGGTAGATCAGGTAGCCGGTCACGAACGTGCTGACCGGCTGGAGCGTGCCGAGCAGCTCGACGTCGTCGGGCGCGAGCCCGATCTCCTCCTCCGCCTCGCGCAGCGCCGTCGTCTGCAGCTCCTCGTCGGGGTGGTCGCGCCGGCCACCGGGGAATGAGATCTCGCCGGGGTGGCGGCGCAGGTCCTCGCGGCGCTTGGTGAAGACGGCGTGCAGCTCGTCATCGCGCACGTAGAGCGGGACGAGCACGGCCGCCTCGGTCTCGCCTCTGAGCAGCGCCGGCGGCGGCGCTGGCGCCTGCGCGGCTGCCACGAGGCGCTCGCGCAGCTCCTCGCGGATCGTCGTCACGCCGCTGCTCGGCTCAGCCGACGAGCTCTATGCGCTCGTCGAACATGACCTCGCCGTCGAGCGTGCGGTGGATCGGGCACTTCGCCGCGATCACCGAGAGGCGTTCGACCTGCTCGCTGGTGAGGTTTCTGGGGAGGCGCAGGAGCAGCTTGAAGCGGGTGGGGGCGCCGCGCTCGGCGGGTACGTACTCGGCCTCGACCTCTATCCCGCCGATGTCCCAGCCCTTGCGCTTGGCGTACATCTCGATCGTGATTGCGGTGCAGGAGGCGAGGCTCGCGGCAAGCAGCTCCTGCGGATTCGGGGCCTCGTCCTCGCCGCCGACGTCGCGGCCCTCGTCGGCCGAGAGCCGGTGGTCGCGCACGTCGATCTCGTGCGTGTACGTGCCGGTCCGTCGGGCGGTCGCCTTCATCATCGTGGTGTGTACTCCGCAGGGTGCAGTGGGTGGTGCGTGTGCTGGTGGGCGCGCCCATCGTAGCGAGGCCATGGACGGCGAGGACGCGGGCTGGACGGCGCGCGTGCGCCGGATGACGTATACGTCCGGAAAACGGGACCGGCGGCCTCTGGTCAGCCGGGGACGCGGCGAAAGCTCGGCTCGATCGCGATCTCGGTCGTGAGGCTGTTGGCGATGAAGCAGTGGCGGTGGGCGGTCTCGACGAGCTGCCGGAGGCGGGCGTCGTCGGGTGCGTCGCCTTTGATCGTGATCTGCGGCCTGAGGACGATGCGGGTGATGCGCATCGGCCGGTCGTCCTCGGGCATCACGCCCTCGGCGTCGTCGTCGTAGGCGGTGACGTCGATGCGGGCGCGGGCGGCGACGGCGAGGAACGACAGCATCTGGCAGGAGCTGGCGGCGAGCACGAGCAGCTGCTCGGGGTTGAGCTTGGCCGGGTCGCCGCCGAAGGCGGGGTCGGAGGAGAGGGGGAGCGGCGGTGCCGGCGGGTGGTCTGGGTCGCCGGGCGCGCAGGTCCCTTCGTGCGCGCGCGAGTAGTGGTCGTAGCCCTCGGCGGTGGAACCGGCCCAGGTGAGCTGGGCCGTGTATCGGTGGGTAGCGTGCCCGTCCGTCACGCCTCGACGTCGACCGCTTCGCCGATTGGGATCCAGCGGAAGCGGTCCTTGAGATCGGGTGGCGCGGCGGCCAGCGTCTGCTCGACGGTGCCGCGACGCTCGCGGAAGTGCTTCCAACCCTCGTAGTGGATCGGAATGACGGTGTGCGGCTTCGTGAGGCGCGTGAGCTCGAGCGCGTCCTTCGCGGTCATCGTGTAGTGGAACGGACCGGAGATCGGGAAGCGGACGCCGCCGAGGTGCAGGATGGCGGTGCCGACCTGGAGGCGGTTGGGGACCTCGCGCACGCCGTCGTGGAGGACGGTGTCGCCGGAGATCCAGACGACGCCGTGCTGCTGGCCGTCCCATTTGAGCGCGAAGCCGATCACGTCGCCGACGATCGGCCGGCTGAGCGGCGGGCCGTGGCGGCAGGGCGTGGCGGTGATCTCGATCGGGGTCTTGCCGGGGGCCTCGAGCGTCGTGGCCTGCCAGTCGGCGAGGCCCTGGGCGTTGCTCGCGCCCTTGCTGCCGAGGCGCTTGGCGCCGCTGACCGTGGTGATGACGGTGCCGGCCTGCGGAAGCAACGCGCGCCCGGCGGGATCGAGGTTGTCGTCGTGGTGGTCGTGGCTGAGCAGGACGGCGTCGATCGGGCCGACGTCGTCGGGCGCGATCGCGGGATCGGTCAGCTTGCGCGAGAACGTGCCCCAGCCGAAGCTGTATCTGCGGCCGGCCTTGTCGAACGTGGGATCGGTCAGGATCCGCCACCCGCCGACCTCGATCAGCGCGGTCGGCCCGCCGATGTGCGTGATGCGCATGGAGGTCATGGGTGGCGAGCCTAGACAAGCCCGCTGGTGCGGGCGGCGGTCGAACCGGCCGACCGTATACTCGAACGGACGGGGCGTAGCGCAGCTTGGTAGCGCGCCTGCTTTGGGAGCAGGAGGTCCCGGGTTCAAATCCCGGCGCCCCGACCACTTTTGTTCTAATCGAACCACGGACCAAAGGCCCCGCTTCCCCCGAGGAGGCGGGGCCTCCGTCGTCCTCGGCCCCCGGGGCCGAGACGTCCTCCAGCCCGCCGCTGGGAGGGGAGGGGGCGCGCTTGGTGTCTGCCGCCTGCAAGGCGCTGGCAACCTCATGCAGCTCCTTGAAAGGGCTGGCCAGCAGGCTCTCAGAGACCTCATCGTGGGCGACCCACAGGGCCTCGAAGATGGCCTGGTTCATGAAGCGCCGCACCATTGGGGTAGCCCGCAGGTAGAGGTCGTGCAGGTTGGTGGTGGCCAGTGCCAGCGCCTGGTCGATCACCGCTCGCAGCTGATCGTCGGCAACGCTGAACCGGGCGATGATGGCCTCAGCGTCTGAGCGCTCCCGGGCAATGCGGGTCTGCTCCTCCGCGAACAGCGTCTCTGAGACCTGATCCTTGTAGTGGGCGGCCAGCAGCTTGCGCTCCTCGGCCGTAATCCGATCCAGCACGTCCTGGCAGCGGTCGATCTCGCGTTGGCTGCCGGCCGCTTGCTCGGCCAGGTGCTGCTCCAGAGCAGCTTGGATACGCGTTTTGTCGGCAGCGCTGAGACGGACAGTGGCGTAGTAGCGCTCCACCGCTGCCTCGACGTGGTCGACCCGCTGCGCAGCCTGTGGGCATCTGTGCCCTTGGTTGGCTGAACACACGAAGTACTCATAGGTGCCGCCGTTGCCTCTGTTGCGCGAAAAGGTCAGACGCCGACCGCACTGGCCGCAGTACAGGCTGCCCTTCAGGTAGTGGGCGTGTCTGCGATCACGCTCACCGCTGCGGTTGTGAGCGTGCAGCACCTCCTGCACCTGGTCGAACAGCGCCTGGGGGATGAGGGAGGGATGCCGGCCCGCGTACTTCTTTCTCCGATAGGTCACCACACCGGCGTAGTAGCCGTTGCTCAGCATCCGGTGGATGCTCGACATCGGCAGCGGTCTCGGTGGTGTGCGCCGGTTGCCGCGGGTACGCAAGCCGCGGGCGGTCAACAGGGCATCGAGATCGGCCATGGAGTACTGGCCAGTGGCGTACATCTCAAAAGTCCAGCGCACCAGCGGCGCCCGCTCCGGGTCGAGCGCCACGGTGCGGATCTCCCGGCCATCGACGAACTCAGGCACGTTGCGATAGCCCAGCGGCGCCATGCCGGGCGTGCCACCGCGCTTGGCCTTCTGCGTCGCCCCCTTGACCACCTCGGCCGCCAAGTTGCGGCTGTAGTACTCGGCGAAGCTGGCCAGCATGCCGTGCATCAGCTGCCCGCTCGGTGTCTGGTCGATGTTCTCGGTAGCGGAGATCAGCCGGGCACCGCTGGTCTCGATCTCGAACAGCATGTTGGCGTCGTCACGCCGGTTGCGAGCGAAGCGATCGACCTTCCACAAGATGATGTAGTCGATGTCGCGCCCTTCGCGGACGCGGGTCAACATCTGTTTCAGTGCCGGTCGGTCGTCAGTCTTGGCCGACTCTGCACGCTCGACATACTCGCCGACGATCTCGGCACCCAGTTCAGCAGCTCTTTTGGCGCACTGCTCGCGCTGGCCCTCGATGGACAGGCCGTCGTCGCCGTAGTCAGTCAGCTGCCCCCGCGAGGACACCCGCAGATACAGCGCCGCCTTTCCCAGCTGTGTTGTTTCACTTTCTTTCATACGTACTCCTTCATATATTTACTTTCCAATATCTTTCACCCATACTGAGAGACAGCTATGGATGAACACACGTTGCGCACCACTCTCATCAACCCGTTCTATGCCGTCACCATCCATTCGGATTTGGTTGGCGAGCACGAGCACCTCGTCTCCAAGGAGCAGTGGGTCGCCACCAACGCCCGCCTCATCGAGGAGATCGGCGTCGAAGCCTGGCTGGCGCAGCTGCTCGCCACGCTGGAAGGCAGCTTTCCCCGAACTGAGGCATAGGCCCTTGACTCAGCATCTTGCGAACGAACCTCCTTTCTCCCGCCGTCTCGGCCGGGGCGCTTAAATTCTACCGTTAAGCCTTGTGTTAATCCAGTTGTGGAAAAGCCCGGTGAGACGTGTTTGGAGTGCGCTAGCACTGCAACAAAGTTGTCTCACCGGGTTTGGCCACCGACGACTCAGCTTGGGACACCCAAGCGAGCCGAACCGGTGGCCGTTCCCATCCGCCCTTAGGCGTTCACCTCCGCTCCCGTCAAGGCCGCGATCTTGGCCTGGATGGCCTCGATGCGCGGGCCGCAGGACGCCTTGAGTGCCTCGTGCTCGGCGCTGGCCTCCAGGGCTCGCTCAGCCGCAGCCTCCACCTCGCTCGCGATGTCTGCGATGGAGTTCTCCAGCGAGGCGATCGCTCGCTCCACCGCGTCCTCTGTCGTGGTCTCGCGTTTGCGCGATCGCCGCAGCCGTGACGTGCTGGTGTCCTCGCCGTTGGCCTGCTTGCGGCCAACGTAGTAGGCACTGCGCACCGAGTGCAGCGGCTGTCTGTACTCCTTCGCCAGCTGCTCGAACGCCGCAGCTCTGTCGGTGCCTCTGGCCACCAGCGCCTCGATGCGCTCGTAGGTTTGCTGAGCCTTGGTCATGGCTCATGCCTCCTTGGTTGGATGGTCGTTGCGGTAGGCAGCAGCGAACTGCTGTCCACCGGGCGGCCATCCAGCCGCTCGTCTCATGGCCGGCTCCAGTGCTCAAGTCGCCGACGGGCAATCTGCACGTACTGCTCCTCGCGTTCGATGCCCACAAACTGTCTGTCTTCGAGCAGTGCCGCGCAGCCGGTGCTGCCGCTGCCAGCAAAGGGATCGAGCACCACACCGCCAGGTGGGGCCAGCAGTCGCACCAGCCAGCGCATGACGCTCAGCGGCTTGACCGTGGGATGCACATTGGCCCGCAGGCGCGTGCCGCCCTTGGTGAAGATCTTGGTCGGCACCGTTGGCAGCGCCTCCAGTCCGGCTTCCCGCTCGGCGGTCGAGGCTTTGGCGGCGTAGAAGTAGCGACTGACCGGGCGTCCCGCCTGCTGGTTCAAGGCTTCGGCGACGCAGCCGTCGATGCAGGACTGCGGCCGGCAGTCCGGCGCGTGCACCAGCCCCAGGTTGGTCGGCCAGCGACCAACGCCGGCGATTGCCGTGCCAGCGCACAGCTCGTCTCGTACTCGGGTATCGCCGATGTGCAGGACACCCGTGCCCCAGCGCTCGAATGTTTGCGGCGTGGTGCCGTCCAACGACGCTCTCGCCAAGACCACCGGCTCATAGGCCGGCTTGAGGTTGGTGCCCCGGTCCCCCGGCAACTTCGGGCTCTTGCCGAAGCCAGTGCCATACAGCCACAGCAGGTGATCGCGAATCGTGAGGCCGGCATCCTCGATGCCACTCGCCAGCCGGTGCATGGTGCGCGGCGCGCCGAAGGCCGCCAGGTAGCCGCCGGGTTTCAGCACCCGGGCGAGTTCAGTGGCCCAGGTCGTCGTCCAGCGTTCGAAGGCGCGGCCGTTGGTCAGGCGACCGCTGTCCCACGCTTGGGCATCAAAGCCGATGCCGTAGGGCGGGTCGGTAATGACGACGTCGACGCTGGCGGTTGGCAGCTGTCCGAGCAGCTCCAGTGCGTCGGCGGCCACGATCCCCCAGCGCTTGCGGTCGCCGTACAAAGCCGGCTTCATGGCTGACCCCCATCGGAGCTGAGCAACAGCGGTGCTCCCGCGCTGAGCAGGCCGACGCGGAACAGCCGTCGCTCGTTCTTGGGCAGCTCGCCGACGACTTCCTCCAGCACCCGGGCCCGCTCATGGCTCACGGTCAGCCAGGCGGTCAGCGGAAACAGGCCGCTGCGTTGTTGCTCAATACCGGTGCGGTAGTACGCCGCGTAGGCGTCGAGCTTGCGGCGAATGGTGGTGCGCCGCTCGGTAGCCCGGTCGACCTCCAGCCACCAGCGATCTTCAAAGCCGCCGCGTGTCAGCCGCAGCTCGGCGTCCGGCTTGAGCATCGCGGGTGCACCGTGAAGATCGAGATAGCTGCGCCAGGCAGCCTGCTCGACGCGGAAGTCGATGTCGGCAGTGGGCGCGCCGATCAAGGGATCGCGCAGGTGCTCGTGCAGGCCGACCCAGACCTCGCTAACCGCCAAGGCGTGATCCACGAAACCGATGCTCGGCTCCCAGGCGCCGCTGCCGCGTGGCAGACCCTCGCCGCGCTCCAGCTCCAGCAGCCGCCGACCAATTGGGCCCAGCGCGTAGATGAAGCCAGACGAACCAGCGCGGACGCCACCGATCCGCCGCTCAAGTCGATGCAAGATGCGCGCCTCGTGCAAGGCAGCCAGATCGAGGCGAGCCAGACGGGCGGCTGAGGCCCCGGACTCGTAGAAGCGACGCCGCAGTTGGCCGCCTGTTGCCAGCCGCAGCTCGTGGACGGCTTGCAGCAGCCGCCGGCGCTGCGGCGCGAGCTCGCGGCCGAGGCGGAGCAGCTGCGCGTGGGTCACGTAGATCATCGGCTGCCTCCAAGCTGCCACCGCAGCAGGCAGTCTGTCCCGCGCAAACAGGCCCGCATCGGCCGATACCAACGGGGATTGCCGCGCACGGCACTCGACGCGAGCGGAAGACCGACCGGAAGTCTCATCGGTGCCTCCGACGGCCGAGTGGTGCAGCGTCCGGATCTGCCAGGCCAGTGGTCTGCCAGCGAGCCAGCAGCGCGGCTTCGGTGTCCTCAGCGGCGACGCCGTAGCGCTGGGCGGCCTGGTCGCGCAGCTCGTCGGGATCGCTCAGCGGCGGTGGCAGAGTCCGCGTGCGAGCGGTGGCGGTGCTCGACACCTGGCCGTGCCGCAGCCCCAGGCGCAGGGCGATCTCGTATTGGCCGAGGTGCTGCAAGGCTTCGGCGTCGACGCCCATCAGCTCGCGGGCGATCAGCGTGGCGTCGCGGTGTCCAGTGCGGAAGGTGGCGATCGTCGCCGCGTTGGTAACGACAGCCTGTGCCACATTCGGCGGCAGCTGGTGGACGCTCTGGGTGGCGACGGTGAGACCGACACCCAGACCGCGGGCCAGCTCGTAGAGCGAGTCCACGGGCACGCTGCTCAAGCGCATCACCGCGGGCTCGTCGATGTAGACCGAATAGGGACGGCGCTTGGCTTGGGGGATGCGCTGGCGAGCCATCACCGCCTGGTAGATCTCGTAGACGCAGAGACCGCCAAGCAGCTGGGCGGTGGGGCCGCCGAGTTGTCCCGGCGACAACCGGACAAGGACAATGCGCCCTTCCGCCATGGCGCGGGCGATGGTCATCTTGGGCTCCAGTTGGCCGAGCACGGCCCGCACCACCCGTCGGCCGATGACGTCCTGCACCTTGCCGAGTGGGGCCGCCAGATGCTCAGCCTGTTGGGGCGCACTCAGCGCCTCAAAGCTGGCCCAAGCACTCGCCAGCAGCGGATCGCCGGCGCGGGCCAGCAGCCGGCGACGAAAGGCCGGATCACTAAAGACCCGCGGCAGCTCGGTAATAACGGCCGAGTCATCCAACGCCAGCGTCTGGACGCCGAGACGCAGGTAGCGCTCGGTGCGTACGCCCCAGGAGTCGGCGAACAGGTTGCGGAACAGGCCGACCCACAGATCGGCGCTCAGCTCCGCGGAACCAGCATGCAACGACTTCAGACCAGGCAGCGGGCGTGGGTCGGCGGGATCGAGCAACACGACGTCGTCGTGGCGCTTCTTTGGAATCCGCTCCAGGACATCGAGGGCGGTGTCGCCCTTCATATCCAGCAGCAGGCCGCCTCGACCGGCCTGAATGTCGTCGAGCAGCAGGCCGGTGAGCAGCGAGCTCTTGCCGCTGCCGGTCGGGCCCAAGATCAGGGAGTGGGACAAGCTGCCGACCACCGGCTGGTGCAGCTCCCGGCTGTCCATGCCGGGCCAGGTCGAGGTGCCCCAGCAGCGACCACCGCTACTCGGGATCTCCTCGTCTGGCAGGCGCTGCGGTGAGCGGGCAAACCGCAGGCCGGGAACTTGCGGGCCACTTACCGGCCAGCCCAAGAGCGGCACGGTCTCGGCCGGCGCCAGCATGGTGCCGAACCCAGGGATGGCGAAGCGGTGGCTGCGGACGGAGAAGCGACCGCGCGGGCCGGAGCGGCTTCTAAGCACTGCCACCACTTGGCTGAGCAGTTGGCGGGCTCGCCGAGCGGTGGCCGCCCACACCAGGACGTCCAGGCGCACCATCAGCAGCGGGCCGGCATATTGATTACGCACCTGCCGCAGCTGATCCGCTGGCAACGGCATGAGTGGCGAGACCAGGCGCTCGAGGAATCCGGGCGGCGTGCCAGCGGCGCTGCGATACGGCGGGGCCTTCGGTCGTACCAGTGGGCGCAGGCGGACATGCAGCTGCAGGCGCTCGTGCGAGTTGGTGCTGCGCAGCACGCCCAACAGGGCAGCAACCGCCAGCTCCCGCTGATCTTGTCGGAGCAACACGTAGCTGCCGCGCCAGCCGAGACGGGCGTGCAGCTGTGGGCGCGGCAGCTTGGCCTCGCCGATCTCCTCGGGTTCGGTGAAGCGCAACCCGGGGGCGAAGCCCTGGAGACTGGCGCGCAAGGTGGCCAAGTCGGGGCGGGCAGCGCTGAGGTGAAAGTGCAGCCGGCCGCTATGGCCCTCGATCTCACTCACTATCCGCGAGCGAGCCGGCAAGCCAGCAACGGTGCCCAGCCACGTCTCCACCTGCTCGGGCGCCATATCCGGCGGGAAGGCCAGCGCCAGGCGCTCAGTATCGGGCGGTGGCAGCAGCAGCCACAGGCCGCCCGTGGCCAAGGCACTGCCGCCGGCCAACAGGGGCAGCGTGAGGTTCACGCCGACTCCCTGGTGGCCGGGCCGGTCTTGTCTTCGTCCAAGCGCTTGGCCAGCTTGCGGACAGTGGTTTCGTTCAGCTTCGCCGGATCGGTTCTGTCCTCGACGATCTCCTTGGCCAGCAGCCAGTAGGCCAGGGTCATCGGCCATACCCAAGGTGCCGGCCTCAGCGATGTGCTGCAGCCGAGCCGCGGCATGGGGCGTACGAGCTGCCAGCAGTGCCTCGACGGCCGCTACCTGGCTGGCGCTCATCAGGGCCGCCTCGGTGACGTCCTGGACGATCTCCAGACGGGCCACCTCCTGAGCGGTGACCAGCGCCTGCGAGGTTCGTACTCGCTCGATCGCCCGCGAGGTCTGGCGCTGGGCGCGGGTCTGCAGAAAGCCGCCACCAGCGAAGGGAACAAGCTCGCTCATGCACTCATCTCCTCTTTCCAGTGCTGCACGTCTCGCTCGCAACGGAAGCAGGGCAATTCGTTGCCGTGCACCAGGCAATGGCAGGTCTCGGGCTCGAGATCGAGCACGGTGTGTGGCCAGGCGACGTCCGGATCGGTGTCGACTGACGAGGTGGGAAACGGCGGGGACTGGATCATGCACACAAGGATCTAGCGGCGCCGAGTTATTGACTGCCTTGCAATTCTGGAGCGATGGCCCGTCCTCGCAAACCACCCTTCCTGAACCCGCGCCAGCCAGTGCGAGCCTTGACCTGGAGCATGCAGAAGGCCCGTGAGGTGCACGGCTGGGAGGGCAAGCAGACGGCGGAGGCCTTTGGCTGCAGTCCGGCCCACATCTCCCGCGTCGAGCACGGTGCCATGCCCAGCCGGAGCTTGGTGATCTTCTACGACGAGACCTTTGAGATGGACGGCCAGCTGATGTCCCTCTACGAGGTAGCCATCGAGGGCGGCGAGCAAGACCGCCGGCGCTACGGCGGCAGACGGCCGCCACCCTTCCTGAGAAAACTGCCGGGCGACGAATCGGCCTTCGTCGGCGAGGACGTGCCCAACGGCAGATGCTTCGAGCCCGGCGAGCTCTTCACCAAGACCTGGCAGATCCGAAACAGTGGCAGCGTGCCCTGGAGAGGTCGCCGCCTTGAGCGCCAAGGCCCCAAGACCGGCCCGGGGCTCATCACCTCAGCCCGCTACTACGACATTCCCGACACCGAGCCTGGAGAGATCGCCGAGATCCCGGTGCTGCTCAAAGCCCCGACCTACGACTCCACTTCCATCGCCTACTTCAAGATGGTCGATGCCCAAGGACATCTGTGCTTCCCAAACCGCTACCAGATGGGGCTGGAGGTCATCGTGCGGGTGGAGGGGCAGGTGCCGGATGTGGAGGGATAACGAGCCAGACGCGCCGCGGTCTTCATCCGCCTGATCGATGTCGACCGACATGTGTGTCTGCTCTGGAAGGTGCCATCGCTGCTCTGAGCAAGACGCTCCACGGGACGACGACTGCACTGACCGCTTCCGACGCGACATACGAGATGTGTGAGCTGGGGGTCGCGTCAGTGGTCTTCTCAACCCCACCCAGCCACGTTGGGAGGGTACGACCCCAATTCGTGACGGCCAATGCTGTCACAACGCAAGCAGTCAAACAGACGGCACAGAAGCTGAGCCGATCGGCATAGCTGCGAACAGTCCATTCGTAGTACTTCCAGCGTGGTCTAGGAAAATCTCTTCTCCCCGCCTGTCTCGCCTGATCATTCGTCTGTTCCTCACGTCTGAGAGTCCAGCGCCGGGTAACCCATTCATAGGTACTACCAAGAGGTACCGTGAACGCGACCAAAAGGACACTACTTCCCACGAGCAGCCAGGCAAAGGTCGATGAGAGCCAACCCCAATGCTCGCTGCTACGTGGCGAACCGAATACAGCTGTAACCATAGCCGCAACAGTTATTACAAGATATACCCACAGTACGCCACGTTGCCTTCTAGTCGCCATCGCGTAGTAGTGTCTCTGCTGCTCTGCAATGTATGCGAGAAGCACCGATGGTGCGAGCAGAAGCCAGTCAGCAGCTGACGATGAGTCTCCTATGCGTCCTCGTGCCACGAGATAGATGAATACGAGGTTCAGGAGTGCTGCGGCCGCGATCTGCTTGTGTGCTCTTGGGGTGGAGCGGACGTAAGCACGGACTGTCTTGGAACTATCATTTTCAGGGTGCGCGCCCTCATCATCGGCCTGAAAATGTACCGATGGATCAGAACAATCAAGTCGTCTTGGCGCAGGAGAGAAGCTGTTTCCGTCCTGCCAATCTAGATATGTGACGAGCGTGTTCTCCGGAGGCTGAAGAACGAAATAGTAGCTGGCGCCGCGTTCTCTATCGGGCACAGTGAAGGCATTATGGAGGGGGGCGAGCCCAAGTTCGTGGTAGACGCTCAAACGAGATTCTTCCCGAGTGCGCCTATACGCGTCGCCAAGCACATGCATCCATCTACTCAGGCTTGTCTCAAGTCTTGCCCGAACGTCACTGGTGGTATATGTCACTTCAATATTTGCTATATCCCCAGGCGAGGCTTCGACCCAGCACAGGTATCGCGTCACCTCGACGCTGGCACCTATCCAGGCAGAGAATGCCCCGAGATTTTCGTCAACCTTGGCTTGGGCGATGCCCGCGTCGAGATCTAGAACGTTAAGCATTTGAGCATAAAGAGTACTCAGGGCGTCCTGAACTTCTCTAGCTTCCCCAGACGGTATGCCACCCGCGTCGAGGAGCAGGGCGTAGACGGATCGGTTTAGCTCGGCATAGGCGTCCCGCTGTGCCGACGTTCTGAGATCTCCTACAGAGAAGGTCCCGCACACTTCGCGGAGATACTTCGCGATTGCATAGCCAGTGAGAACCTCGCCGTGTTGCTGACTCGTCAAGAGGTTGATGCGCGAATCGCTGGCATCTCGTATGACGATGTCAGGCAAGCGACGACGTTTGAAGATGCCAAGGGAAACCACATACCATTGTGCGTCCGCAGACTGCTGGGATCTGAGGGCGGCCGGAGCTTGCCACTGGATGGTTCGCGTCCAGCGTTGGCCGCCGCGAGGCAGAAACTGCACCTTCTCTACGCAGCGCTGGGTGTATCGCGTGGGCGCGTCGAGGGCAGCAGCCAATCCGACGATGTGCCCAGATTCGATTGTAGTTGGGACTGCCATTTGAAAGAAACAGCAATCTACCAATAACAAGCAAAATGCGGCTGGTCGTGTGCCAGCTGCAGGTAGGACGCGGCTGTCAGGAGCTGTCGCCGCGAGGAGCAGGGATGCCATATTCGAGCATCGACTCCAACGCGGTGGCAAACTCGGGATCATCCACGCGGTTCAATCTCTCCGGCCGCGCGGGATGGCCCTCGGGCAAGAATCTGCGGGAGTCAATGGCCAATACGCGCGGATCCTGATCAGCCTGCGGCCCAATTCGCAAAGGGGCGGCAGAAGAATCCTCGGCCATGCCCAACGAGTTACGCTCGCGATGTGGCCTCAGCGCCTCCTCAGCGGATGGGAGTCTTTCAAGCGCTCGCCTCACTTTGGGGTTCAGCTCGTCGACCCGGACTCGCTTTGCGGCCGCAATGATGGCCGCGATTCCAGTCGCCCCATTCCCATTGGTGGTCGGAGCAGCTGCCAGCTGCGGGGACTCTTGTTTTTCAGGGTCGCCCGAATCAGGCCGATACGTCACGTCGCCTCCATCCGTGGAGTCGCGGCCGATGATCCAAGCCAACCATTGGCGAATCCGTCCTGCTCGCAGCCCGGATAGCTCGTCGCTGGACGAATCGTCCTCTGGCGATGAATGCAGAGCGTCCCCCGTGTGTTCCCCCATGCTGTCCCCCTTGTTCCCCCAACCGCTGTTACTGCATGCCAAGACGCGGCACGCCGCAAGGCGTGCCCATCAGCTTCCAGCATGCGCTTCCCAGCGCCCAGTGTCAATGCGCAAGGCGCGGCAGAAGTAAGGCTCAAGAGGCGATCTGAATGCCAGGGGAATGCTGCAGATCCAACAAGGCGCGCCACAATACAGATTCCCGGAAACTGGTGTGCTGCATCTTGGCGCATCGGACGTCGCCGAGGCCAACCTTGGCAGCGCAGCGATTGCACTGGCTGGCCAACTAGTTGAGCCGTGAACCAGTCTGGTGCACTGCTGCCGCTTGCGACCTGGCAGCTCATCCGCGCACCGAACACGGATCCATACCTAAGCACCTCCACCGGCAGAAAAATTCTTGCTATGTCGGCGATACCCGATCGAGCCCTCAACGCAATCCTTCTGCGCGACGCGCAAGCGTCGCCCATGATCGTTCCAGCTGTCGTCTGAGCACCCTCAGCAGAAATCGCCAGAGTCGATCGCCATCCTGAAGAACTCATCGATGCTCGTCTCATGCTCGCTCTCATCGCCCGAATGGGCAGAGGTGGACAGCTGCAGCGCAATGCCTCGGCCTACTCCCCGTGGATGCAGCACCCCTTGCTTGCGCAGCTCCTGACGGAGCATCTGCCGAACCGCTGGCTTCAGACATCTGTACGGCCGAGACAAGGCGTAGGTCAACGTCTCAAAGCCCGGGTTCTGCCAGTTGTTTGCTCTGTCCGCCGGCAGCGGTGGCGCACCAATCACGCTGTCCGCAATGGCGGTCACCCAAGGACTCGCCGGCGCCCAGCTTTTCTTCAGCCGCAGCCGCACGCCGCCGTGTCTGAGCTGCTGCTTCACCAGCCGCACTTCCTGGTACAGCACGCGAGTCCGAATCGTCTCTCCAGCCGGTTCCGGACAGGGCAACCGAATCCCGTCTGGCGACACCAGGCCAGAGATCATGGGATTGACCGTCGCGTCGATGCTGATCGAAGACCGTCCCCGAATGCGGATCGCCGGGTGATCTGAGCTCCAGCCAGTGTGGATGCTGAACGCACCATTGCGTGCACTGCCGCCGCCTATGCCGAGCACCTCGCCCAACCGGCCGAAAACGTCGCCGACGCACTGCTGCGCCAAGAACACCGGGTCGTATTCCTCGCCCCACGGCGTCACGGCAGCGGCAGTCGTACGCGCACCATCGAGCAGGCCGACTGCTCGAGCGGTCTGATGCCGCCGGCGTCTCGATCCCGGTCTCGCTCTCGCCTTCGGTCTCTGGAAGATCAGGACGGGCTGGCTTCTGGTGGTGGCTTCCAGGTAGCTGCCGCCCTGGGCAACCGCCCGCAGTCCAAGGATCTCGTGCAGGTAGCGCAGGGGGATGTTCAGCGGCACGATCGCCTGCCCGTTGCTCACCGCTGCCCGACCAACACTCAGCCAGGCGCTGCGGGTGCGGATCTGGATGTCGACCAGCAGGCCGGGGTCGGAGATCACGCCGCCCTCAGCGTTGCGCACTGCGACTGCCACGCTCGCCCGTCGACGGACAGCCGCCAGTCTCGGCAAGCTGAGCCGCACCACATGCTGCACGTAGGCCGTGAAGTCGTAGGGGCCGATGTCGTGCCAGCCGACATTGCAGACGAGACCGCCGCTCTCGCCTGTGAAGACCAGCGGCAGGTTGCCGCTCGCCGACGCCGAGTACACGACCTCGCTGCGGCCATTCGTGTCGATGCTGCTGGTCGTCAGCGGGCCAGTGCTGCCGACGTTGAAATCGTTGATGCCGAGCGGGTAGAGGAGCAGCTCGGTGTGGCTTGCCTGGATCTCCCAGTCGATAGTGATGTGGTCCCCGGCCACCACCGGCAGCAGCCAGTTCGAGGAGTAGATCCAGTCGCAGGCATCGGATCTATCGATCCCACCGGTCGCAGTGTTGCCGAACTGCTGCTGGCCGTAGGCCACCAGCGGGGCCCCGGCGATCGACGGGCCGCCATCGGCCACCGCCGAGCTCGGCGACGAGACAACGGCCACCAGACAGCCGATCACGACCAGCAGACGACAACAGGCAATGCGCATGGGCAGGCCTCCTCTGCACGTTGAGACGAAACGCAGGCCGCGGCGCGTGGAACGAGCGGGTACCGGCACCACGGCCTGCGCCGCCTTTGGGGAGCGGACTAGCGGCCCGGCACTCTACCGAAAACTTGAGGTTTTGGCTCTGGAGCTTTTGGCCCTGAACCGGCGAGCATCGCGGCCGTGGAACCGCACGAAGTCTTTGGTCGCAACGTCCGCCGGGAGCGCAAGCGAGCCGCTCTGTCGCAGGAAGCACTGGGTCATGCCTGCGATCTACACCCCACCGAGATCTCCCGCCTCGAGCGCGCCGTGCGGGAGCCGCGGCTCGGCACCATTGTCAAGCTGGCCCGAGCTCTCGGCATCACGCCCGCCCAGCTGATGGACGGGATTCGGTAGCCGGCGCGGGAACGCTCTCTCCTGCGGTTGTTCGCCTGTAGGGTCGCGCGCAAGCCACCAGAAAGCGAGCAATCGTGAGCACATCTGACGCCGAAGCGCGGCTTGCCGAGGAGAAAGCTCGACACGCAATGGCCAAGCGCAAGGTCAAGGACAACAGAGTTCTGGCCGAGTTGCAGAGAAGACTGGATGCGCGCAGAAGACCAGGCTCAGAGCGGTGAGGCAGATCGGCCACTGACCTGATGGCCCGCGCCATCATCCGCTACTCCTTTGCCGGCCAAGAGAAGCGCCGGCGAACAGCGCTGCGTGATGGGCTTCGGGCCGCCGGCTTTACCGAGATCGGAACGGCGCTCTACGAGCGCAGCGGCGACCCGCAGCAGCTGGTCGAGGCCCTGACCGCTGCTCTGGCCATCGTCGGCGAGGCGGGTAGCAACGGCTTCGACCACTTGTGGCTGTACATGGACAGCACCTAGCCGCTTCGGCCGAGCCCCCGAAACGTGCCGCCCACCCCGCTGAAGGGATCGAAGATGTAAAGGGTTTACATCTTCCGACGATCAGAGACTAATATTGGCAACAGAAGTTGCCGAAATGCGTCGACGGGCGTGTCGAGGCGGACCCCAGAGCTCTCGCTCCATCCGCGTTCCCACCGGCCTGGAAACCTTGGGAATCTCGGAGCCGGACGCGAGCGAGGGAGAACCCGCAGTGCGCCCGGTGAGGTCCGCACCGCGGATCATATGAGCCTCCTTGCGGGTTTCCAAACTCAATATCTAGAACTCGCTGATCCCTGCTGGGATACAGCTTGCTTTGCAGCGGTTTCCGCCAGCCCTACTCCAGAAACGGTTGGCGTAAGGATGCGGAACAGAAGCTTGTAGCCATCCCTTGTGGCAGGCAGAGCCCCGGCGCGCACCCCTGCTGGAAGCGGGAAGCGAATCGCCGCGGCCTGCAGAAGGGTCCTACGGCCCAGCGACGAAAGACCGAGAAGGCAAGCATGCTCTGAGCGCTACCAACGCCTCGGCACTCCGCTGGTCTTGTCGCTCACTCGTAGTAGGAAAGAACAATGTCCAACGTTCCCGATTGGATCGAAGCGATCTCGGCTGCCGGCACCTTTGGGGTAGCCGTCTATATGGCGTGGCCTAATAAAAAAAACGCCTGACTGACCACGGCTAGCCCCTGCCCTGAGCCGCTCATGCGCCGACCGGCCGACTGGCGTGTCAGGGCCATCACGGCCACCCGACTGGCACGCGTTCAGCATGGTGCGGCACCCGTAGCCGTCTGACCGAACTGCCAGGATCTTTAGGGTTCCACGCTAGGATCCGATAAAGAAATAGTGGGGACGGCCCCGCGGCGAAACGAAGACCGCCCCCACTCGCTCGACCAACCGGGATCACGTCTGATCTCGGCGGCCCTACTGGGCTTAGGACAGGATTTTTGGAAGTCCTGCCAGCCGTCAGGGCTTGGAATCCCCTCGGGCCCCCATGCTCGTTGTCTCCCGTGCGGGAGGCAGCTTGAAGAATCTCGAGTCGTTCTCGTCACGGACCAGCTCGCCGCTCTCGACCATTCGGCGCATCGTCACGCCGATCAGGTTGGTCGAGGCCCGGATACCTTGAAGGGCCAAGCGGCCCTTGACCTCTTTGGTCGTCCACCGCTCGTGCTCCGGGTGGCCACGCATCAGCTGCAGAATCGCGGACCGCGTTGAGCGGGGTCTCCCGCCACCGTTTCCACTTGCTGCAGCCGCGGGGAGCTTGCTGCCGCCGACGCCAAGTCCCAGGCCACCAAAGACGTGGCGTGCGAGATTCTCCTTGGCCGCGTCTTGGTCGTCGGAGCTGAGCTCAAGTGACTCCTGGTCCGGGTCCTCCTGCTCGCCGAGGCGAGCGAGCGCCACGAGCTGCACGAGTGTTGCCTCCTCCAGCTCGAGCTGCTCGCGCTGCTCTCGGTAGCTGGCCTCCCGCATCGCAGCGTGCTTGCGCGCGGTGCGCACCGCACCGAGATCGCGCAGGATCTCGGCCACAGGCCGCTGGGGCAGGTCGGACAAGATGCTCGAGTACATCATCGTTGAAGTCTAGCACCACAAGCGGTTGGGTGTGTACGAGGTCAACACCTAGAGTGCCAACGCGCCATCCCACCTCCATCACCGCTGGGCTTGTTCCGGACAAAAAGCTGGAAAGTGCCAAATCCATAGGGATTTCAAATGATGGACATTTTGCACTGCTCATTTGTACACAGGGGTTTCCAGATCTACACACCGCAGATATGGACTCGAACATTTGTACTGGTGTTCCGATTTTGGAGGCCCATTATTGGGACACCGTTTTCTGGGTCCACAAAGCCAGCTCACAGAGCGGCTTTTCTGTGCCCTCACAGAGAGCATCTGAGGCGGGATCCCTGTGAGAGGGTGCGCACCTGCTGAGCCCCTGACCCGCGCCCTTCAGTCCCGCCCCACCTGACCGATACCGTTCTCTGACAGAGAACGGTTCGCTGGCACCGCCAGCACGAACGGGCAGGGAGCCAGCCGTCATGGCCGCACCAGTGATCGACCAAGCGGGCGAATTCCTTACTGACCTGTGGGGGCTCCCAGTAGCTGGGGATCATCTCGGCGAGGTGGATCAGCTGTCGCTGGGCTTTTGGGTCGCGGGAAGGCCCATCCCGCCCTGCCACGCCTCGCATTCGAGCAAACCACGTCGCTCGGCCTCGCGGAGTGCGTGGTACGCGATGGCGTCGTCGGTCGGGATCTCGGCTGCGCGAGCAACATCTTCGCCGCTGACATATCCGGTTGACGATTGGTCGGCAAGCCATCTCGTAGCTTTGACCAAGCGCTGAACACGCTCTTCCATGGACATAGCACCAAGCTTAGGCGGCGCCCCGATGGCGCCGCCTTCGCTGCGTCAATAGGGGCCCTGCTATTACTGCTTCACGCTTCGCTGTATCGCCTCGTAGTCCCGCACCAGTTCGGACAGCGGCACGCCCAAGCCTCGAGCGAGCTTCAGCAGCACCCGAAACGTCGGATTGATCTCACCCCGCTCGATCGCCCCAACGTAGTTGCGATGCAGGCCAGCGCGAAAGCCGGCCTCCTCTTGCGAAAGCGCTGCTCTGGCTCGCAGCACCCGAACCGCCCGACCCAGCGCCCGATGCTCTGCCGAATGCTTGCTGGCCTTGCACAGCTGCGTGCCACGCTCGATACGCTCATCCCGCATGGGAGATCAACCCTCCTGTGCCAGGCCCCGGTGGACGCGCCAACGTCCCCGGGGCCGCTTTTCGGACAGCCGGCGAAGCTAGAGCCGAGGGCCTGATGGGGGCAAGGTGTGGCGGCGTCTCTCAGCTTGCGGGTCGCACCACGTAACGCCCGCGGGCAACACGCACAAAGCGCCCATCAGAACCGGCATGTCGTGCCAGCGAACTTTTCACCGTCCCTCGTGGCAATCTGATTCCGAGCAGACCCTCGACTGCTGCCTGTACGGCTGCCGGTCGCATTGGTGCTTCTGCTTCGGTGAGCACCTGCACGACCAAACGCGAGATGTCGCCGCAGCGCCGTGAGGGCAGGGGTGCTTTGACGCGAGCCGGGGGAGCCGAAGCCGCCACCTTCCTGAGCTTCTCGGCCAGTAGGTCCAGCTGCGGGCCGACCTCTGGGTTCGCCAGAGTTCCAAGGAGAGCGACTGACCACTAGGTCCAGGTGATCTCAGCCTTGTGACGTTCGAGAGCTATGCGCGCCTCGCGTTCCGCAGCTCGATCGCCCTTGGCTCGCGCTAGGATCAGGCGCAACTCGCAGCGCTGCACATCGCCAAGATCTGGATCGGTCTCGATGCGCTCCTTGCTGTTGAGTAGTAGTGCATGTAGCTCGGTGGTCCAGCCGAGCTCTTGAAGGGCTCGCACCTGCCACCAAAGGTCGTCGTCATCGGATGCTGTCTGCAATGCCTGAACGAACAAGCCTGTGATGATGTCGGACCCGGCAAGCTCCTTGAGGTAGTAGGCGAGCGTGAAGTCCTCGATATCGGGCAACAGCGAATTGATGCCGTCGACGTACGCTTCAGCTGCCTTGCGATGCTGGCCCAAGTCAGCATGTAGAGCGCCGCGGGCTCGAAATCGTCCCTCGGCTCGCAAGTGTTGAAGATGCTCGTCGAGCACGTTGGCCGGGATATCCGAGACCTGACCCTGAAGGCGTCGGAGCATCACGAGCACGTCAGTTGAGACGCCATTCGCCAGCGCCTGATTGACAGCTTTGTCCCGGAGCTCTTGGTTTGTGATGCTGTTGTAGAGGAAGGCGAGATTGACCGAGTTCCCGGCTTGGCGGTTAATCTCCACAAGCGAGGTTGCCAGTCGTGCGCTGTATGTGCCTGTGCTTTGGCGTCCCGAGTCGTCGTCGAGCTTGGCCGATCGTGAGGCTCGTACGGATTGATCCCAGTCGTCGCGATAGAGGCGAACCTGATCACCATCGAGTCGCCGCGCAAATCCCCCTGTTACCTGGGTCTCTTGATGGCATGTGAGGCAAAGAACCGCGAGGTTCGACACCGCATGATTGCCAGGGTCGTCATCAATGTGGTGGATCTGGATCGGCTGACCGGACTCCCGACACACACAGCAGGTACGGTCTGCTGAGAAGAGCACTGCTGCTGCAACGCCGGCAGGGATGGGGGTGCGCCTCTTCGCCATCGGGCGGATGCTACGCGGCGATTTGTATCTCCAGGGCAGCTGGTACCGTATATGGCATGGTAAAGACGACGGTCTATCTCGACGATCGCGACGCGGCAGCGTTGCGGCGGTTGGCCGCGGAGTCGGGGCGATCGCAGGCGGAGATCATTCGCGAGGCGATTTCGCGGACGACGCAGGCTGCGGGTCCGCGTCGGCTGCGGTCGGCGGGTGTCGGTCGCGGGAGCGGTGAGCCGGTGGCGCGCAACGCGGACGAGATCGTGCGCCGGGAGCTTGGGCGATAAGAGCGCTGATCGTCGATGCCGGCGCCTTGTATGGCGCCGCTGACGCCAACGATCCTGACCACGCGGCGATTGTCGCGACGCTGGAGGAGTGGCCGGGGGAGCTGGTTGTCTCCGCTTTCACGGCCGCTGAAGCTGACCACCTCGTCTTGAGTCGGCTCGGCGTCGATGCTGAGCTGGCGCTGCTCGACGATCTCGCGGTCACCTACACCGTTCAGGTGCTCGACGCGAGAGGCCTCAAGGCTGCCCGGAAGCTGTGTGCCCGCTATCGAGATCTGCAGCTGGGGCTTGCCGACGCTTCGATGGTCGTTCTCGCGGACCAGTGGTCGACGCGGAGCTTGGCAACGTTTGACCACAGGCACTTCCGTACCGTGACGGCGCTCGACGGTGAGCCGTTCACGCTGTTGCCTGCCGACGGGGGTTGACCGGCCGCGCTACGTAAGCGTCGTCAGCGGCACGGCGCCCGCGGACGCGACGCGATCGCGTCCGAGCGACTTCGCGGCGTAGAGCGCGCGGTCGGCTGAGCGGATGAGCGTGTCGCCGTCGACGCCGTCGTCGCCGAGCACTGCCACGCCGACGCTCGTCGTCACCTGACGATCGACGTTCGGTACCGATACAGCGGCGACGGCAGCGCGCACCATCTCGGCGCTTCGGACCGCGCCCTCGCTGTCGGTATCGGGCAGCAGGATCAGGAACTCCTCACCGCCGTAGCGACCGACGAAGTCACTCTCGCGCACGGCGGATCGCATCGCCTCGGCGGCGGCCGCGAGCACTTCGTCGCCGCGCCCGTGGCCGTAGTTGTCGTTGATCTGCTTGAAGTGGTCGAGGTCGAGGAGCAGCGCCGAAAGCGGTCGTCCGGAGCGGTTGGCCTGGGCGACCATCCGCTTGAGGGTGGCCTGGACCGAGCGGTTGTTCGGCAGGCCGGTGAGCGCGTCCGTGGAGGCGCGCAGCTCCGCGATCGCCAGATTGCGCAGGTTGGCGAGCACGGGCGCGGCCTGGCTGACCGAGTCGCGCAGTCGCTGGTCCTCGTAGGGCTCGAGCGGCGCGTCGCGCACGAGCAGCGCCGAACCGATCACTTCGCCACCCACCAACAGCGGGTTGCACGTGGTCGTGCCAGGGGCCTTGCCGCACACCTCGCAGGGAAGCAGCGGGTCGATCTCGTCGCTTTGCTCATGGCGGCGTCCGAAGCGGACGGCGAGGCATGAGCGCGGGGTCGCTCCCTGAAGGGCCTCGGAGAGCGAGCTGTCGGTCGGCACAGGCGTGCGGGCTTCGAGGCGGTCGTCGGAGTTGTTGCGGTTGAGGACGACCACGAGACTTCTGGGCACCGAGCGCTCGAGGTGTCGCTTGAGCAGGAGGTGCGCTTCGTCCTCGGATTCGGTCACCTGCAGCGCGTCGACGAACTCGTGCTGCGTCATCTGGTAGCTGCGATCGCTCTCCTGGCGGCTCACCATCTCGTCGAGCGTACGGCCGAGATCTGCCAGCTCGTCGCTGCCGGTCGGAGCCAGGCGGGCGCCGACGTCGCCGACCGCCACGCGGGCGGCGAAGCGGGAGTAGTCGCGCGTTCGCGGGACGACGGCGCGCACCAACCACAGGACCATTCCGACGCCCAGAAGCAACGACGCCAGCAGGACGGCTATGACCTCGGTACGCGTGCGCTCGTAATCCCGGTTCGCCGCGTCCAGCGTGATGAGCGACGTCGCGAGGCTGCGCTCGGTCTCGGCATCGGTTGCCTCGACGACCGGCCCCAGCAACGCCTCGGCGCGGCGCGCCGAAGCAGCGGCGGTCGCACCTTCGAAGGCGCCGGCACGCCAGAGCCCGACGACGGTGTCCAGCGCCACGCGTTGGCGCGCGTTCAGGGTCTGCTGGGCGTAGGCGCCGGCTTGCGCGATGTCGTCATCGATCCGGCTCCGCAGCGCTCGACGCTGCGCGGCGTCGCCCGTCTCCGTATACAGCTGGACGCTGGAGCGCAGGTCTCCGAGATGAAAGCGGCCCTCGCCTCGTCTGGTCGTCGACTCGACCTGCGCATGCAGGTCTTCTGCGCCGACGTGGAGCTCGTTGAGGCCGATAAGGGCGGCCGCGCCCATGAATGCCATCGCTGCGACGAGCACGGCGAGGACCAGCCAAAAGCGGGCAGCGATCGAGAAGCGACGTCTCGCCATCAGGTACGGGATCGACAGGATCTCCCACTCGCTTGAGCGTCGGAGTCCGGGCGTCGCAGTCCGTTGGGACGCCGCAGAACGGCAAGCCGTGCCACGCCAACGGCCTCCAGGACGTCGTCGTGCCACATGATGGTCGACTCGATCGCCGCTAGGTGTAAGTCCCGAGCAGGTTGTTCAGCTTGGTGATGGGTGTCTGTCGGCCGATGGCTGAGTGTCGGCGGTGATGGTTATAGCGGTAGAGCCAGCCGTCAAGTGCTCGGGTGCGTTCGG